>Ga0207430_10146_pt1 | contig 29291 bp, 27 predicted proteins | sample YelNatsi3bottle8_FD_187544 | JGI IMG/M metagenome (GOLD analysis project Ga0207430, IMG submission 187544) | Hot spring thermophilic microbial communities from Obsidian Pool, Yellowstone National Park, USA - site 3 bottle 8 (SPAdes) (version 2) | ecosystem: Environmental > Aquatic > Thermal...
ATATTATTTGAATAATCATTAAGCCACTTGTATTCTTCTGTTTGTTTAAGTTGCGTTAATCTCTTTCGTAATGTTTTGTCATCTAAAAATTTTCCACCATTTTTATAGTTATTTTGTTGTTGCTCCAATGCCCAATTATATGCCCACCTTGCAACACCGGCACATTCAAAGAGTTTTGTTCTTTGTTTATTGTTTGGTAAAAGCATAACTTTATATGTTTTAATCATTTTCAGTCAGCCCCTTAATCATCTTCTTGGCTTTTGACCTATTAATTTGGCAAACTCAACAATTCTTTAACTGTCTTTCACCTCTTTTAAATATTATACCCAAAAAAATAAGCCGGTTAACCCGGCTATTTAAGTTTAGACTTTATAACATCCCATATAACTTTACTTTCCCATCCTAAGCACCAAGCTCCTAATCCTTTTAAGCTATATTGATTTAAAAGATCTAATCTCCAAGCCATCGAAGTTTCATCTTCAAGCCAAGCTATATACTTGTAACCATTCTTGTAATAAACTGCAACATTTTGCCTTGATTTTTCATCAAAATACACTTGTCCATTATTTTCTGATACTAAGCTTAAAACCTTTTCAGTAGATATAGCCTGTGAAGATAAAACAGTATTATAAGCATCAACTTTATAAAGTCTTACATAGAAAGGAACCCCAAGAATTAATTTTTCCTTTGGTATTCCTAAGTTTAAAAATTCTTCAATAGATGCCTTAACCCAAGGATAAGACCCTACAGAACCTGGAGTTTTTGATTTTTCCGTATATTCATCATAAGCCATTAAAATCATATAATCAACGTAATTTATTAATTCCTTTCTATCATACCACCTTGACCAAGTATCAGATGTAGATATTTTTGTAACATCAACAGAAACAGTCAAATTATATTTTTTAAGCTCCCTAGATAAATCCTTTACAAAAGCCGTAAACAAATCCTTGTTTTTCATTCCTAAAGCTTCAAAGTCTATGTTTATACCATCTACATCATAATTTTTAGCATAAGATACTATTTTATTTATTATTTTACTTCTCAAAGAAGGATTAGTAAAAACAACATAAGCCCTTTCGGAATTAAATTCAGCAAACCTTGGCCAAACCTCATAACCATTTTTATGAGCCCTTTTTACATATTCTAAATCTGCATTATTCTCAACATCAATCGTTGAAGGATTTTTATAGTCTCCAACTATATCAAACCAAGTAGGAGATAAAACGTTTAAACCCAAAGAAGAAGATTTTATATTAACATAATCTGAAGGTTCATCATAGGTATAAGGATTTCTTGACTTGTTATATACATACTGCCATGCTAAAGAAATCTTATCATAAGGCTCATTATTTAAAATTTCTACATAATCTTTATGAACAAACCCTAAACTTCCAAAAGATATTTTATAATAATCCCCTTCAACTCCTAAAATCTTATAAGTTCTTCCTTTTATCAAAAGCCTGTCACTTAAAGTTCCATCAGTTCCTTTTAACAAATATACATCTTCTTTTATTTTTAAATATCTTCCTACTAAAGCGTTGTCATTTCTATTTGCTTCAAAAACACTAACATAATCCTTTAAAACATAACCCTTATTTGTTTTTAGAAATTTTCCTGTTGAACCTATAATTGTTATAATATTCCCCTTATAGTATCTTCCTACAATTTTACTACTTAAGCTTGGAAGCTGCCTAATGTTTAAAACATCAGCCTTAACAACAGCTTTATAAGGTTTAAATGAATAAAAAGCTTCAATAAACTTAGAACTATTGTATATATATCCTTTATTAGTTTTTAAAAATATTCCATTTTTACCTAAAACAGTGACAACCGAACCCTTTTTATATTTTCCAACAACCTTTGATTTTAAACTTGGTGAACTTCTAATATTTATATCTGAAATAATTTTAACTTGATATGGTTTAAAATATGAAGCACTAACCTTTAAATTAAAGTTGGTTATAAAAATAAATAAAACAATAAAAAAACTAATTATCCTTTTCATATCCATCCCCCTCAACAAAATTCGACATCTTGTATAAATTATAAAAAAAACTGGACGTTTGTCAACGTCCAGTTTTTCCCTTAAAAAGTTCCACTTCATTAAGCCTATAACTTAAAGTTAAAAGACTCTCGCTTAAATGAACGTTTTCAACAATAACATCTTCAGGAACACTTAAATCAGTTGGAGCAAAGTTCCATATTCCTTTTACTCCACATCTTACAAATATATCTGCTATCTTTTGAGCCTGTTCCTTAGGAACACATATGATTCCTATATCTATATGATTGTTCTTTAAAAAATCCTCTAGATTGTCAACATCTTGAATGACTATATCCCTTATGCTAATTCCTATAAGCTTTGGGTTTCTGTCAAAAATTCCTTTTAAATGAAATCCTAACTTTTCAAAATTTGTATAATTTGCAATAGCTTGACCTATATTACCTGCTCCAACTATTACAGTATTATAAGTTTTTGTAAGACCTAAAATTTTTCCTATTTCTTCATATAAAAGCCTTACGTTATAGCCATACCCTTGCTGTCCAAAATCTCCAAAGTTATTAAGGTCTTGCCTTATCTGAGAAGCTGTAAAACCTATTCTGTCAGCAAGCTCCTTTGAAGAAATCCTTTCAACATCATTTCTTAAAAGTTCACCAAGATATCTGTAATATTTAGGGAGTCTTTTTATAACTGCCATTGATATTATAGTTTTTTTGGGCATACAATCACCTAACCTATTGATTATAATTTAACATACTTTTCTAAAAATAATTACTTTTCCTAATAAATTATACAGCAAACTCTTGATTTTGAAAAGTTACCTCTTCCAAAGCCTTTTTTAAATCTTCCATTGAGAAAGGTTTTTGTATTACATAATCAATAAAAGCAAGATCTTCATCTTTAAGCTTTCCAACCCATCCTGTCATTAAAATAAAGTAAACTCTACTTTTTGACTTTACCCTTTTGGCAACTTCAACTCCAGAAACATCTGGCATTGCAAGGTCACACATTACAACATCAAAATCCTTTAAATCTAATTTATCTACTTCCTTAGCATCTAATATTGTTACACAATTATGTCCAAGAATTTTTAACATTTCAGATACAACATTGGCAACTTGAACTTGGTCATCTATAATTAATATATTTAAGCTCTTACTATCTTTAATATTTAAGTCATTCTCAGCACAAATCAAACCAGATTCTTTTTTAGGAAATTTTATAGTAAACTCTGTTCCCACATTTTCTTTACTTTTTACCTCTATAAATCCATTCATAGAAGATATTATGTTATATACAATATGAAGCCCTAAACCATTTCCTCTTTCATTCTTAGTTGTAAAAAAGGGCTCAAATATTCTAGATAAAACTTCTTTGCTCATACCAACTCCGTTGTCTTTAACCTTAACCACCACAAAGTTATCTTCATTAAAAGATGAAATCTCAACTTTTCCACCATAAGGCATAGCATCAATAGAGTTTGAAATTAAATTGATAAATATTTCTCTAACCTCAGTTGCTATACCCTCAACATAAGCTCCAGAATTTAAATTTAAAACAATATCTATCTTTTTATCCTCAACTTGAGCCTCATAAGCCCATTTTGGTTTAGTTATTTCAACAGAATAAATTATAGCCTTATCTAAATCAACTAACTCCCAAGTTTTTCTTTTCTTTTTTGAAAAATCTTGAATTCTTCTTACAATCTTTGCCCCATCCTTTGCACTTTCTTCAATCATGCTTATGTATTTTAAAAGCTCTTTATCTTGAATTTTATCCTTAAGAACCTGAACATATCCAAGAATCGGAGTTAAAATGTTGTTAAACTCATGGGCTATTCCACCTGTTAACTCCCCTAAGGCTTGTAGTTTGCTTGATAAAAACATCCTTTCTTGTATTTTTTTATAGTTTTTAAATTGCAAAAGTATTTTTGCAACCGCTTGGCATACTTTATATAAAAATTCAACATTTTCACTTAAAGCACTATTTATATCCTTTGAAGCAAGCCACAAATATCCAAAATTAAAACCATTATATTTTATAGGAATAACTGCACAGGAATAAACGTTATACTTTGTAAAAACTTCTTTATAGTCATCATTTAAATCGTTAAAATCAACCAAAACATATTTAAGCTTATCAAAATACTCTTCAACTTTAGCCTTAATATCGCTTGAGTAATACAGTTCAATTATTTCCTCTGGAAGGTTATATGCCACAATATCGCTATGGCCATCTTCTAAACACAAGTCAACAAATCCAAAGGATGCATAGTTAGTGCTGCATATATATTTTAAAGTGGTCTCTACTATTTCCCTTTCATCTTTTTTGTAGGATATTTCTGTTGCTAAATCGCTTATAAAACCAAATATTTTACTTTCCCTTACAGATTTTTCTCTGCGTTTTAAGAAAGTATAAACTATACCTAAGGTTTCTTCATAGGAGAAGTTTACAATATCTTTATTATGAACAAAAACTTCGTTTATGACTTTATAAATAAAATTAGGATTTAAATGCATTATTGCAAAAAATCCATCCACTCCAAACTTATCTATATCGTAAATAGATAAAGCAGAAGCAGGGTATGTTTTAAAGATGGAGTCTAATTTTTTTTCATACTGGTATAAAATATCTTCTATATATTCGCTTTCAAAAAAACATGATCTATCTGCTACAATAGCTACCCCAGAAAAACCTTCCTTTAAAGCATTTTGAATAGTATCAACCAAAATTTGAGTATTAACATATACTTTTTTACCCACAAAATAATCATAGGCGCTATCAATAACAAGCCTTTTGCTTTCTATCAACTCTTTAACATTATATCCACACTGTCCTAAGAAAAACTCAAGTTCTCCAACATTTTGTTCATGCTTGTAAAATATACACTTTTTGTTGTTCTTTAAAGCCCAATTAAAATAAAGGGCAATAATATCCATGGCGTTGTCATCATCAGAGGAAATAAGATTATACCTAACTCCGTCTTTAAAATACTTATAAAGCTCCATATTTTCCTCCTATTCAACACAGTTTTACATTTATTTTAATACCTTATAAATTTCTTAATCAATAGTTAATAATTAAATTAATTAAAATTTTTCAAATATTTTGCATTATCCACATTATCCACATATTTATCCACACCAACTGCATAGAATTTTAAATGGTTGTCCACACTTATCCACACGTTCTAGAATAAAAAACTAAAAACTTGTCCACAAAATCCAACAAATTTTCAACATTTTTTCTACAATCTTTCCCCAATTTTTAAATTAGGATAAGCATTTAAACTTAAATTCGACCTTCTTCCCTTTTTATAGGCAAAATATCCGCTTGAGGCTATCATAGCTGCATTATCTGTACATAAAATATTTGAAGGATAGTAAAAGTTAAATCCATATTTTCCACAGAGCCTTTCAAGTTCTTTTCTAAGTCTAGAATTAGCTGCAACTCCTCCTGCTAACGCTATATTTTTTATTTTTAACTTTTTAGCTGCCCAAATAGTCTTATCTGCTAAAACTTCAACAACTGCCCTTTGAAAGCTTGCTGCAACATCTTCCTTTCTTACTTCAATTCCCTGCATTTTCATTTTATTTAAATAATTTAATACAGCTGATTTTAAGCCACTAAAGGAAAAATCAAAGGAATCTTCCTCTAAATAAGCCTTTGGAAAATCAATAGCATTTTCATTTCCTAACTTTGAAATCTTATCTATTAAAGGCCCTCCAGGATATCCTAAATCTAAAGCTCTTGCTACCTTATCAAAGGCTTCCCCTGCTGCATCATCCCTTGTCTTCCCTAATACATCATATTCATCATAATCCTTTACATGAACAAGGTGAGTATGTCCTCCTGATACTACCAAACATAAAAATGGAGGAGTTAATTGCTTGTGTTCTATGTAATTTGCACAAATATGTCCCTCGATATGGTTTACCCCTATAAAAGGCTTTTTAGTTGAAAAAGCCAATCCCTTACCATAAGATAGTCCAACAAGCAAAGCCCCCACTAAACCTGGGCCATAGGTTGCAGCTACAAGATCTATATCATCTATTTTAACTCCTGCAAAATTTAACGCCTCATCAACCACTGCGCTAATTATTTCCACATGTTTTCTTGATGCAACTTCAGGAACAACTCCTCCAAATTTTTTATGTATATCCACCTGTGAAAATATAATATTAGATAAGACATCTCTTCCATTTAAAACTACAGCAGCTGATGTTTCATCACAGCTTGTTTCAATACCAAGGGTTAAAAACTTTTCCATTTTAACCGCTCCTTTATTTTATATAATATAATTTATTTCAAAACAATTCTACACATTTCGTCAAAAAATAATTACTTTTTACAAAAACTTAACACACAAAATTAAAAATGATGGTATAATATAAATTGCGACAACAACCCCAACTTGTAAAAACCCCAACCCATTTACCCATAACCCCGGGATCCCCCCGGTTTTTTTTTACCCATTTTTAAACATTTATTATCTCAACATTACTTAAAGCATCTTCAATTAAACCTTTAACATCTAATGCCTCTTCTGATTTTTGAATATTTTCAAGCTTTGGTCTTGTCTTTGGGTGTTTTGGAACAAAAATTGTGCAACAGTCTTCATAAGGAAGAATTGAAATATCATATGTTCCAACTTTTCTTGCAATATCCATTATCTCAACTTTATCCATACCAACAAGAGGTCTAAATACAGGCATTGAAACAACACTGTTTGTAACAAACATGCTTTCTAAAGTTTGACTTGCAACCTGCCCTAAACTTTCGCCTGTTGCAAGACAAAGAGCACCTTCTTTTTTGGCTATTTCCTCGGCAATACTCATCATAAATCTTCTCATTATTATAGTTAATTCATCTTCTCTACATTTTTCTATTATTTCCATCTGTATTTTTGTAAAAGGAACGACATAAAGCTTAAACGAACCTGTATATTCTGCTAACTTTCTTGCAAGGCTTATAACCTTTTCCTTTGCCCTCTCGCTAGTATAAGGATGGCTGTGATAATATACTCCAATTATTTCAAGCCCCCTTTTAGCAAGCATATATCCTGCAACAGGGCTATCTATTCCTCCGGATAACAATAACACACCTTTCCCAGCGCTTTTATATGGCATTCCTCCTTGACCTTCTAAAAAGTTTGAATAAATATATACTTCATTTCTTACCTCTATCATTAGAGTAACATCAGGATTGTGAACATCAACAGAAATTCCCTTTATGTTCTTTAATATAGAGCCTCCTATTTTTCTTGAAAGCTCTAACGAATTTAATGGAAAAGACTTATCCTGCCTTTTGCATTCAACTTTAAAGGTTTTAAATTCAATATTTTTCATATGTTCAACAGCTGCTAAAGCAATTTTTTCAACATCTTTTTCAACAACCGTAGCTTCAGCAACTCCTAAAACTCCAAATACCTTTCTTACCTTATCTATAACATCCTCTGAATAATTTTCTATTATAATTCTTCCAGATTCTTTAATTAATTTAGCTTCTTTTCCTATTCTTTGTTTTATATTTTTTACTAAAAGATCTTCAAAGTATTTTCTATTTAGACCCTTTAACGTTATTTCACTTGAATATTTTACTAAAAGCTTTTTCATTTCTTTACCCTCCTTAAAATCTTAAGTAAACTTTTTAAAGCATCTATTGTTTTATCAACTTCCTCTAATTCATTCATATGAGAAAAACTAAACCTTATAGTTCCTTCAACCTCTCTTTGATTTAGACCTATTGCTGGGAGAACATAATTTTGTCCTACTCTCTTTGCTGAACAAGCTGAACCTGTTGAAACATAAATTTCATAATCTTCAAGGGCATGAAGAAGAACTTCCCCTCTTACTCCTAAAAACGATACGCTAAGTATATTATCTATATGTTTATCATCTTGGGGGCTGTTTATTCTAATATCCTTAATTTCTGAAAGCCTTTCAATAAAATATTTTTTTATATCTTTAACCTTTTTCATATTTTCTTCAAAGTTATTATAAGCAATATAAGCAGCAACTCCAAATCCAGAAATTCCAGGAACATTTTCAGTTCCAGATCTTAAATCCCTCTCCTGTCCTCCTCCGGTTAAAAGGGATTTTAGCTTTAAATCCTTTCTTACAAACAAAGCCCCAACTCCCTTAGGCCCATGAATTTTATGAGCACTTAAGGATAAAAAGTCAACATCTAACTTTTTTACATCTATTTTTATCTTCCCAAAGGCCTGAACAGCATCAAAATGAATCTTGGCTTTTTTGCTTTTACCCCTTACTATCCTTACTATATCTTCAACAGGCTGAATAGAGCCTATTTCGTTGTTTACATACATAACAGTTACAAGCCTTGTGTTATCTTTAATTGAACTTTCAAGTTCTTTCAAATCTACTATTCCATCCCTATCAACCTTAAGATATGTAACTTCAACCCCCTCTTCTTCAAGCTGTTTTAAAGCTTCTTTTACGCTTTTATGTTCAATTGATGAAGTTATAACATGGTCCCCTTTTTTTAACAATCCCTTTAAAACTGTATTATTAGCTTCTGTTCCACCTGAGGTAAAGTATATTTCATAAGGCTCAGCATTTAAAAGCTTTGCAACCCTTTCCCTTGCTGTATTTAGCTTTTTCTCTGCATCTATTCCAAGCCTGTGGGCTGAGGAAGGATTACCAAAGCTATTTGTAAGGCAATCTACAACCTCATCAACTACTTCCTTATAAGGCTTTGTTGTTGCACTATTATCAAAATATATCATATACAATCCTCCTTATAACCTAAATAATTTAATTAAATAAATAATCCCTAATAAAATTGGCTGATGAATTAAATATATAACCAAAGATTTTTGACTTATATATTCGATAAATCCTACTTTAATTTTAAAAAGTGTTATTCCTTTTTTATAAAAACTTTTATAAATTATAATACCAATTATATATATAGAAATATAAGGAAACACAGGAAAATAATCAATAGAAGAAAAACCTTTATAATACAAACCAAAAGGCAAAAACAAGAAAGTATTAACAGTAATCTTTTTTAAAAATAAACCTAAATAAAACGAAATAAAGGATAAAATCAATAAAACGATACTGTTAATATTATAAAGAAAAGGATAAATCATCATACATAGGCCTAAAAAATGCAGTATTCCAAACCTTACATATTCTTCTTTTAAAAAAATAAATGTAACAAATGTAACTACCAATCCCCAAATAAAAGTTTTAATTCCTCGCCTTATATTATCTTTGCTAAATCCACTTGATATGCCCGAAACTAATATAAACAAAAAAGATGATGTTTTACCTATAAAAGTCCACCCTAGCCCTTCAAAATTTATATCTTTACCTAAGTAATATTGAACATCATATGCAAAATGATATAAAACCATAAAGATAATAGCAACAAACCGTAAAAAATCTATCTCAAAGATTCTTTTTTTCATATTCTCCATCCTTCAAAACTTTTATCATATTATCAATATTATCTAATTCTTTAAATTAAATCAACGCAAAACAATAAAAAGCCGCCAAAATTTGGCGGCATCAGCTTTTTACAGCACCTGCAGATAATCCTTCTATAATATACTTTTGGATAAAAGCAAAAATAATTACAATTGGAATAGCAACTAGTATTGCTCCAGCCGCAAAAGTTGTAAACTTAGTATTAGACTGTCCTGTAACCATCTCCAAAAGACCTACTGCTAAAGTCTTTTTATCAGCACTCCTTAATACAAGCCTTTGGAATATAAAATCCATCCATGGACCTGTAAAACTTGTAAGAGCAAGAAATACAATAATTGGTTTTGCAAGAGGCAATATTATTTTTGTAAAAGTTGTAAAATTAGATGCTCCATCAACCTTTGCAGCCTCATCCAAGCTTCTTGGAATTTGATCAAGATATCCTTTTACAACCCATGTATTTCCAGGAATTTGGGCTGCGGAATAAAATAAAACCAAACCTAAGTGGGTGTTTAATAAATTAAGCTGCATAAGCAAAACATAAACAGCTGTAAGAGTTAAAAAGCTTGGGAAAACTTGAAGAATAAGTATTGTCAAAAGAGTTATTTTTTTCCCTTTAAATTTAAATCTCGATAAAACATAAGCAGTAAAAGATGTAAGTATAACAGATAAAATCATATTAGCAAAGGCTATCTTTAACGTATTCATATACCAAATTGGATAATCCGTCTTTGTAAAAAGCTCTACATAATGAACAAACGTTGGATTTTTAGGGAACATGCTTGAACTATATAAACTATCTCCAGGATTTAAAGAAGACCCTATTATCCATACTATTGGAAATAAAACTATTATAGAATTTATTATTAGAAAAGTATATAAAATAATCCTAACCATAATCTTTTTAGGATTTAACTTCCTTGAAGATGAAATAACTAAATTTTTTTCAAGACTCATCATTGTATCAAATCCTCCTCTTTAAAAGACCTAGTTCTAGTAAAGAAAAAGGCAATAGCAGGTGCTATTATAATAAATATCAATATAGTCACAACAGAAGCCATATGGTATTGTTGTTGTTCAACAGTCATTTTATATATCCAAGAAATCAAAAGGTCAGTATGTCCTGCATACCTATAATCAGGATTTACAGGCCCTCCATCTGTTACCGCATAAATAAGCATAAAATTATTAAAGTTGTATGCAAAACTCATTATTATAAGAGGGGTTGTTGAATAAAAAACAAGCGGAAGAGTTATATGAAAAAATTTATGTAAAAAAGATGCTCCATCTATATCAGCCGATTCATAAAGATCCTTTGGTATATTTGTTAATATACTTGTCATAAGAGCCATAAAATATGGTGCCCCAAGCCACAAGTTTATAAGTATTAAAACAATCTTTGCATTTAAAGGTTCAGTTAACCAGTCAACCCTTTGCAAACCTATTTTTTCTAAAATATCATTTATTATTCCAGGACCACTAAACATAAGCCTCATAACAAGCATAGAAATCAAACCTGGTATAGCATAAGGTAATATAAAAATGCTTCTCCATAACTTTTTTAGCTTAATTTCTTGAGAATTTACAAGCATAGCTAAAAATAATCCTCCAAAATAACTTGTAAACGTAGCTAAAAAAGCCCACATAATTGTCCATTTTAATGTACCTTTTAAAGTATTGCTCCAAATATCCATCTTAAAAAGATCCTTAAAGTTTTGAAGTCCTACCCAATCAACTAAATTTCTAGGTGGAAGGTGATAGGGAGCTGAATAATTTGTAAAAGCAACAAGAACCGTAAATATAATTGGGAGTAAAACTAAAAACATAATAGACAAAAGCCCCGGAGTTAAAACAATATAAGGAAACATATTATCTAATGCATCTTTAAAAGATGTTTTAGTATTCTTTTTTGCATAATCTTTAGCATCCTTAATATTAAATATATAAAGGATTATAACTAAAATTAACAGTAAAACAGCTATTAACCCTTTAAGCATTAAAAATATAGAGTGATCAAATACAGCTCTTCCATTAACATAATGAAATTTAACTTCCCCTAAAGTATATAACCCCCAAAACGCCTTTGCAAAATTAGGAATATTAATTAAAGTAATTAGTTCAACTAACATAAACATAATGCCTTTTAAATATTGTTTATTATATATTTGTCCAAGTCCCATAAATATACAAGACAAAAACTGCGACTTTTTCATATCTTCCCCTCCTAAAAAGGTAAAAACATTAATCTAAACTTAAGGCATGGAAGATACCTTCCATGCCATTATTTTTGAGTTGCTATAGCATCCTTTATGATTTGAACAGCCTTATCTAAAGCTTCTTTAGGTTCCATTTTTCCATCCCAAATAGCTGAAAAAGCTGCACCTAGTGGTTCCCAAACAAGGGACATTTGTGGTATTGATGGCATAGGAGTTGAATATTGCGCCTGTGCCATAAAACCTGCAACAATAGGGTCATCCTTTATTTCAGGTTTGTCCATTAAAGATTTAACCGGAGGAATTTGTCCTGTCATTTCAAATCTTTTTAAAAGCAGTTCATCTGAAGTTACAAAATCAAGGAATAACTTTGCAGCATTTGGATACTTTGTAAAGGAACTTAAATATAATCCTCTAATTCCTGAAAAAGAAATTGGTTGTTTTCCCTTCATAGTTGGAAGTGGTGCAACTCCAAAATTAACCTTTGCCTTTTTATATCCTGCAACAGCCCATGGTCCGTTGATTATCATGGCAGCTTTATTGTTTTCAAACTGTCCACTCATAAACTGATAATTAGCATCCTTTTGCTTTACATCATATATGCTTCTTAATGATTTAAAATATTTTGCTCCTTCTATGGCACCTTCATTATTTAATCCAATATCATCTTTATTTGTTCCATTATTTCCAAACACATAGCCTCCAAAGGCTGATAAAAAGCTATATGAATAATAAGGATCCCCAACATTCCACATCAGAGCATACTTTTTTTCTTTAGGATTGTTATACTTTTTAGCAAACTCAATTATTTCTTCAAAAGTCTTTGGTGGTTGTTTTATAATATCCTTATTATAAAATAAAGCATAAGTTTCAATACCTATCGGATAACCATAAATTTCTCCTTCATAGGTTATCCCTTGAACTGCAGCTTCTAAAAAATCTTTTTTAAATCTTTCTGGGTTATGATTTGGCTGAATTAACCCTGCTGCAACCATTTTTCCAAGCTGATCATGTGGAGCCGCAATTATATCTGCTCCAACTCCTGCAGGACCGTCCTGTTGAAGCTTGTTCACTGTTTGAGTTGATTCAACCGGCTCAAACTTAACCTTTATACCATATCTTTTTTCAAATTCTTGAGCAGCATACTTTATAAAATCTCCTTCCGCTCCTTGACTTTCCCAAACAACAATAGTAGCTCCTTCTTCTGGCTTTAACTCTCCTTGCTGATTAGTATCTTGTGATTGATTTGATGTAGGCTTTGAACATCCTACAAAGGTTGATAATACTAAAACAAATGCAATAACAAAGCTTAAAAATCTTTTCATAAAAACCCCCCTTAAAGCTTATCTTTTGCAAACGTTTTCATGATTATGAAAACGTTTGAACAATTATATTATATACTACAAAAAATATTTTTTCAATTCTAAAAATTTCTCTAACTTATAATTATCCTAACAAGATCTTTTATATCCCTATTATGTTGTTTAGAAGCTAAAGAAAAGGATAATAAAACCTTTTTAAATATATCAATATTACCTTTATCTATAATCCATGAATAAGTGTCATGGCTTTTTTTGTTTAAAGATTTAAAATAAGGGCAAACATAGACCATAACCTGATATCCTGCTGCATACTGCATTTGTTTTCTTTCCATTTCAATAAAATAATCCTTTTCTTTTAAAATTGCCATAGGAAGTATTCTGTTAAATATTTTAAAATCATCGTATAAAAAAATTCCTGTATCCTTACCTATAATAGGGTGATTATCTAAATACATATCTTTATCATATATATAATCAACTTTATCTAAAATATCCTTTATATCTTCCTTTGTTAAAAATCCTAAATCTAAAGCATATTTAATTATAACCATAAGCTCGGCAGGATACTTCTTCTCTGTTTTATCCTTTTTTTGCTTATAATATATATATTCATTCCCCTTTAAACACTCTATTTTATAGTCATTATTAGACTTCACCTTAGTATCATATCCTATTTGCCACTCTATATAAGCGTTTTCATTGCCTAAAGCTTCATTCAAAGTTAAAAACCTTTCCCCCATCTCATTTTTTCTCTCTTTAAGCCTTATTTTTGATGCATTATTCTTGATTAAAAAATTTATGCTTATTTCATTATTTTCTATTGTTATAGTTGGATTTATCAAAATAACCCCCCTTTAATTTAATTCTTTTTCTATTATTTTGCTTAACTCAAGTATATCTTTATCTTCATTTTCATTATACACCTTTACAATCCTATCAAAAGGAATTTTAATGTTTAAAAGCTTATTTTTTGATATATTAGGCGTTCCCGTGCCTATACAATATTTTTTTACCTTCCTTTTAAAGTCTTCCGTTAAAAAATATCCACAAAGAGCTAGGCTATACCTTTTATCTTTAAGCCTTATAACATGGAACCAATCATCTACTATACTTCCTTCTAAATCCTTATTAATTACCAAACATCTTCCCATGGTTCCTTGACCAACCCTACACATTATAATATCATTTTCTTTTAATATATATTTTTCCTCTATGTCCCCTTTAAAGTATAAAACATCTTTATCCTGAAAAGTTCCCCATCCTACATTTTTAGCAGTTATATATATTTTATCAGTTTTTTCATAGGTTGTCTTTTCCTTTCTTTCTTCCTTGTAAAATCCCTTTCCTGAAAATATCTCTAAAATTAAATCCTCCAATTTTACTCCATCTTCATTATCGTTTTCAAAATAGTAAACTGGATTTAAGTTTTTAACGTCTATAATTTTTTCAACATATCTAACAGTTATAGGCTCTAATCCTTCTAAAATTCCAAATTTGCAAACTTTGTTATCTGCCTTATTTTTAACCCCAATTATAATAACCGTAGTTGCTCCATTTTTAAATATTCCCGGATTTAAATAAATAATCTCTTTTAATTCAATATTTTCAATTAAATAATTTCTTACATACTGAAGCATAGAAGCTCCTGCAATTCCTAAGGGAAGTATTATTCCTATAACCCCATTATCCTTTGTAAGGTTTATAAATTTCTCAAGAAAAAGAACTTCAATAGCCTGAGATTTCCTACCTTTACCTAGCTTAAAGCCATCAAGAATATCTTTTTTTGAAATTCTATTAAATTTTGCAGAAAAAGGAGGATTCCCAACAACTAAATCATATTTACCCTCTAACATTAGTCCATCTTTAATTTTTACTTTGCTTAAAATATCAAAGCTTAATTTTTCAAATACATTTTCATCTATATCATACCCTTCAAAATATTCTATCCCCTCTAAAAGCATAGCCTTTAAAAAGCTCCCATCACCACAGGAAGGGTCAAGCCCCCTTATATTCTTTATATCTTTTTTTAAATAATCTAAACATCTTTTTACTATAAACCTTGAAACCTCTAAGGGAGTAAAGTATTGCCCATAAATTTTTTCCCTTTTGCTAAAATGTTTTTTAAGCTGACTCATAATCATCCCTCTTTTTTAAAATCCAATCTTTTAAACATGAAATATTATATACTAAGAGGTGATAAATATGAAGTTTATAAAGAAAAACTGTAAATATTTAAGGTATATTCTACTCCTTATAATTTCAATAATCCCAACAATATTTACAAGCGCATCCTTTTATAAAATAAACATAGAAAACGGCATAGAAGAAACTGCAAAAACCTTAGAGATATTAGGAAGAAGACAATTAGTTTCTGTAATAGATTGGAAGAACGAATTTATATACGATTTAAGTGCCCTTGCTCAATTTACATTGGCTCAAAATTTTAATAAAAACCAAGTCTCAAAAATGATAGAATATATGAAGTTTAATAAGCCTTCTTATAGGGAAATATACGTTATAACCGATAAAAACGAAATAATATGCGGATTTATTATAAACAAAAAAGAATTTTTAAATTCATTTGTAATAAAAAGTGCCTTAAGTGGAGCTGAAAAAATGTCGGAGGTTATTAAAATAAACGATAAACTATATATAGATATTGCCGTTCCTATATTTGATGAAGAAAACATAAAAGGAGCAGTATGTGCAAGAATAGATCTTGAGTCTTTAAATACTCTTATGAAATCAATTGAAAACAATGAAACTATAGAGTCCCTTATAGTAGATAAAAACGGGCTTTTATTAACAGATACCAAATATTTTCCTGAGGCAAAAGGAAACTTAAAAATAGATATACAAAAAATAAAAACCAGCATAGATTTTTCAAAAACAATTCCCTACAAAGATTACAGGGGGATTGAAGTTTTGGGATGTTATTTTAACATAAACGATACTGGATGGACTTTAATAGTTCAAAAAGATGTGGATACAGTAAAAAAACAAAACAAAACTATAATAGACATAGGAAAATATACATCCCTATTTCAAATCTTAGGCCTTATTGCCCTTAAAAAGCTAAAAGAAGAAAATATAATAAACGAAGAAATTGCAAAAAAAATTGAAGATAAAATCATGTAATTTTGAGGCTTATTTAAGCCTCAAATTTTTTTCCTATTAGTTTCCCTCCCTCATAGGGACGATATAAACCAAAATAGCTAAATACTTTTTTGCTAAAACAAATCAGATTCCCTCCCTCATAGGGACGATATAAACAAGAGATTGAACTAAAAGACGAGGGAATATTGTTTGAGATTCCATCCCTCATAGGGACGATATAAACTTACAAGAATTTATATTTAGCTGTAATCAGCCATTTAGCATTCCCTCCCTCATAGGGACGATATAAACTAGGCGATTTAACTGACGAAGAATGGCAATTGTTAGAATTCCCTCCCTCATAGGGACGATATAAACATTTCACCATTTTTAAATTGTGAATCAACCAAAGCCGAAATTCCCTCCCTCATAGGGACGATATAAACATTTATGATAGTGATCTTAAATTTTACCACATTTATAATTCCCTCCCTCATAGGGACGATATAAACCCTAAATTTTAAAACTTTAAAAGTATAGATATTTGCTTATGTCTAAGCCCTTTAAGAATTTTTAAAATATAATAATTTTGCAGCGAAGTTGCAGTTGTGTATTTGGAAAATTATTCAAACACATTGTGATGTAAGTTATTTCAAGGATTAATCAGGGATTATTTTAAAATTAGGTTTGCTGCAAATATAACTCTTTAATATTATTTTAACATAAAAAATTTATTTTTTAAATATTTAAATCACCCAAAGCATTGCTTTGGGTGATTATTTTGTAATAACTGTTCCTGTTAAGCCCTTTAAAGCATCCCTTGCTTTTTCAAGAGATGTTATAATAGCCTTTCTCCCTTCCTTTGATTCTGCAAACATAACAGCTGCTTTAACCTTTGGAAGCATTGAACCTGGAGCAAAATGACCTTCTTCCATATACTTTTTGGCTTCTTCAACTGTCATTGAATCTAAGTCCTTTTGATCTGGCTTATTAAAGTTTATTGCAACCTTTTCAACAGCAGTTAAGATTATAAGCTCATCTGCATCAAGGATTTCTGCAATCTTTTCTGATGCAAGGTCCTTATCTATAACAGCTGCAACGCCTTCTAATGTTCCATCTTCCTTTTGAATTACAGGAACTCCACCACCACCAACAGTTATAACAACATGACCTGCTTCAACAAGGGTCTTTACTATATCCTTTTCAACAACATCTATTGGCATTGGAGATGGAACAACTCTTCTCCATCCTCTCCCAGCATCTTCCTTCATCACATATCCCTTTTCTTCCATAAGCTTTTTAGCTTGCTCTTCTGTAAAGAAAGAACCTACAGGCTTTGTTGGATTTTTAAATCCTGGATCGTTCTTATCAACTATAACTTGTGTTACAATAGCAGCTATGCTCTTGTTTATATTTCTTCTTACCATTTCATCTCTTATTGCCTGTTGAAGATGATATCCTATGTATCCTTGGCTCATTGCACCACATTCTGGGAATGGCATTATAGGATTGTTTGGGTTTACTGAATTTGCCATTTCATAAGTTGCAACTATTTGTCCAACTTGTGGACCATTTCCATGAGCTATTATAACTTCGTGACCATCCTCAATAAGGTCAACTATTGCTTTTGCAGTCTGATGAGCTGTCTGAAGTTGAGCTTCAGCTGAAATATCCTTTGGATTTGCTTGTAAAGCATTTCCTCCTAAAGCAACAACTATTCTTGCCATAACAAAACTCCTTTCTATAATGTTATTTTTCCTAATGCTATTTGAATAATCATATAAATCGCAATTAATGCTATTAAAACACTTGCAACCTTTTCAGAAGTTGTAAAGGATAACCCTTTTTCCTTTTTAGCAAAATAGTAAACAATCAATCCTACTGCATACATTATAAACGCAGCTGCAAGATATACAAGACCTACTGCATAAATAACATATATTGAATAAACTGTGCCAACAAAAGCAATTATAAAGTCTAAAGAACTTAATTTGTCTTCCTTTACAACCTTTAAAGCATATAAAGCTGAGAAAAGGTATGGTAAAAGTATGCAGGTAGTTGCCATATAAAATACTACATAATAAGCATTTTGAAGCTTATCAGATAACAAAGATACTAAAAACAACTGAGTTACTGCATTTGTTATTATAAGGGAATTTATAGGAACTCCCTTGTCATTCTCCTTTGCAAACCATTTTGGCATTACTCCATCCTTTGCCGCAACATAAGGTATTTCAGCAGCAAGCATAACCCAGCTTATTAATGCTCCAAGGATTGATACTAAAAGGCCTATCTTTACTATGTAAGCCCCTGCCCTACCTATTGAAGTTTTTGCTAAAACATCTGCAAGGGGAGTTCCAGCATCAACAAGCTCATTGGCAGGAACAACACCCATAGCTATAGTTGAAATTGAAACATAAATTAAAAGAGTTATTAAAAGACTTAAAACCGTTGCCTTTCCAACTATTTTAGGCGATTCTGCCTTTTCCGATAAAACAACAGCTGCTTCAACCCCTACAAAGCACCAAAGTATAGTTCCCATAGCACCTTTTACTTGATTTAAAAGGGTTGTAGACTCTCCTGTTGCAGCAAGCTTTGTTTGCCAATTTGGAACAAAGAAAATATCAGTTTTAAATACGAAAATTCCAAAAATTATGACAAGTGCAAGGGGAAGTAATTTTGCAACTGTAACTATTGCGCTTACAACCCCAGCGGATTTTGTTCCCTTAGTTTGAAGATAATGAACAATCCACAATATAAGGGAACCTAATATAAAAGATACAATCGGTGGAAGTTCATTCCCTTTTCCTAAAAGACTGTTTACGGTTTTAAATATTAAAACAAAGAAGGCTACATTCCCTAAAAAAGCTGAAAGCCAATAACCCCAAGCTGAGTTAAACCCTATAAAATCTCCAAAACCAGCTTTTGCATAAGAATATATTCCGCCTTTTAAATCCGGCCTTTTATTAGAAAGAAGTTGAAAAACTAATGCAAGACAAATAACTCCTATTCCACCTATAGCCCAAGCTAATAAAGTTGCTTGAGGATTTGATGTTGAAATAAGATCGGTAGGACTGTTAAATATACCCCCACCTATCATAGAACCAATTCCAAGAAGAACTAAAAGTCCTAATCCAAGTTTTTTGCTGCCCATAATATCAAACCCCTTATTTTAATTTAAGGGCAGCTAAGCTGCCCTTTTATTATAATGTAGCTACCATAACAGCTTTTATTGTATGTAATCTGTTTTCAGCTTCATCAAATACAACTGAATGTCTGCTTCTAAATACTTCATCATCAACTTCTCTTATATCAAGACCTCTTTCCTTAGCTTCCTTTGCAACCTTTGTTTCAAAATCATGGAAAGATGGTAAGCAGTGCATGAATATAACATCTGGATTTTCAGTCTTCTTAATCATATCCATAGTTACTCTATATTTTGATAATAATCTTACTCTTTCTTCCATTTTATCTTCTTCGCCCATTGATACCCAAACGTCTGTATAAATTACGTCTGCTCCCTTTACAGCTTCATCTATATTGTCTGTAACTTCAATCTTTGCACCTGTTTCCTTTGCAACTTCCCTCATTTCTTCAACTATCTTCATATCTGGCCATAATTCTTGTGGTCCTAAAAGAACGTAATGCATTCCCATCTTAGCAGCACCATACATTAAAGCATATGCCATGTTGTTTCTAGTGTCTCCAACAAAAACCATCTTAACCTTATTAAGTGGCTTTGGAATATGTTCTTCAATTGTCATAAGGTCAGCAAGAACTTGCGTTGGATGATCAACGTCGGTTAATCCATTCCATACAGGAACTCCTGAATATTTTGCAAGAAGTTCAACAGTTTCTTGCTTAAATCCTCTAAATTCAATACCATCATAATATCTTCCAAGAACCTTTGCAGTATCTTCTAATGATTCCTTCTTACCCATTTGTGAATCATTAGCTCCAAGGAATGTAACATGTGCACCTTCGTCAAGAGCTGCAACTTCAAAAGCACATCTTGTTCTTGTTGAAGTTTTTTCAAATAATAGCACTATGTTCTTTCCTTCTAAAAGGTTTTGTCTTATTCCTGCTCTTTTCTTTGCTTTTAAATCGTGGGATAAATCAAGTAGGTATCTGATTTCTAGTGGAGTAAAGTCCTTAAGTGTTAAAAAGCTTCTTCCTTTTAAATTTACTGGCATTTTAAATTCCTCCTTTTATTTTATTTTAAATTTTCTCTATAAAGTGGCATGCTCATACATCTTGGGCCACCACGTCCTCTTGAAAGTTCGGAGCTTGGTATTGTAATTACCTTTATGCCCCTTTTAGTTAGTATTTCATTTGTAACATAGTTTCTTTCATATGTTACAACAACACCCGGTGCAATTGCAAGAGTATTAGAACCATCATTCCATTGTTCTCTTCCTGCTACTATAAAGTCTCCACCACCACATGGAATTAACTCAACAGATGAGATATTTAATGCCTCTGAAAGTATTTTATCAAGAGGGCTTGTATTATGTTTAAATTTCAACGTATTATTAGCTCCTCTAGTTACTTCATATACGCTAAGAGGTCCTTGAACCCCTGGATGTATAGTAAACTTATCGTAATCAACCATAGTAAATACAGTATCAAGATGCATAAAAGCTCTACACTTTGGAATATCAAACACCAAAATCTTTTCAAAAGAAGTATTTTCAAATAAATTCTTTGCAACTACTTCAATAGCCTCTGCAGATGTTCTTTCGCTACAACCTATAGCAACAACTTTATCGGATAAAACAAGTTCATCTCCACCTTCTATAGAATAAGGCATTGACCTATCATACCAAAGAGGCGTTCCTTCAAAAGATTTATGATACTTAATTATGTATTTTAAAAATAGTGTTTCCCTTCTTCTTGCCTCTGTTCTCATTCTATTTAATGTTATACCATTCCCAATTGATGCTCCAGGGTCTCTTGTAAAATAAAGGTTTGGCATAGGATCCAAATAAAACGGATAATCATCTGCCATCATTTCAACTAATGAAGTTGGCTCTTTTACTTCAATTTCATTTTTTCTAACTCCTGCCATCAATTTATCAACCATCTGTCTGGCAGGCATTTTTGTTAAATATTCAACAAGTGCACCCTTTAAGGCAGAAGATGTAATTCCACTTTCATCTAAAAATTCATTTAAAAACTCAAGCTTTATTTTATCATCTTCTAAAACTTCAGCTATTAAATTTTCAAGATATAAAACCTCTGCTCCATTTTCTCTTAAAACTTCAGCAAATTTGTCATGTTCTTGTTGAGCTATTTTAAGATATGGAATATCGTCAAACAAAAGCCTTCCTAGATATTCAGGAACCAAATTTTCAACCTCTTGTCCAGGTCTGTGGAGCAAAACCCTTTTTAATTTGCCTATTTCCGATGTTACGTTTATAAAGCTCATATTGATTCCTCCTAAGCTGTTTTTAACTACACATTCATTATACATCTTTTGTATAAAAAGAAAAATGTCAGAAATTTTAAAAATATATCTAAATTTCGTCGTTTAAACCGATTAACTAATATATCCTTAAATATCCTTTTAATTCCTCCTGATTATTTCTAAAATTTTTAAAAAATTGTAAAAATTCATATATTGTTATAATTATTCAATAACTTTTTTGTATAAAAATGTATTAAAATACAACTCTACTGCATTATAATACCTTTTATATCCTTATATAGCACAATTCTATTTTTCCCCTCTAATTTTGCTTGATACATAGCATCATCTGCAAATCTTATAAGCTCATCCATGCTCTCTGGATTATCCTCTAAAGAGGCAATGCCTATGCTAACAGTTATTTTTACATTATAATCCGTTATAATCAAATTCTCAATCTGTTTTCTTATCCTTTCTGCAGGAATTTTAGCTTGTAAACAATCAGAGTCTGGAAAAAGTACAATAAACTCCTCTCCTCCAAACCTAAAGGCTATGTCATTTCCTCTCGTGTTACTTCTTAAAACATCTGCAACTTCCTTTAATACCTGATCTCCTATCATATGCCCGTATGTATCATTAACCCTTTTAAAATTATCAAGATCTAAAAGAGCAAGAGACAGGGTTTTCTTATCTTTTTTATATTCAACCCAAAGGGAAGATAAAATCCTACTTAAGGCAAGTCTGTTATTAAGCCCTGTTAAAATATCCCTTTCAACCTCTTCCCTTAAACTTAAAATCATTGAATCTATATACATAAATATTTGTGCTAAAAACTCATTAGCTCTTTGTATATATATCCACTGAACTAAATCATTATCTTTATCTACATTTAAAACATCCTCTAAAGCTTTAACATGAACATCTAATATATTTACGGCCTCACTAAGGGTAGGATCCAAAAACTCTGAAAGTTCGTCAAAGGCATTCATTAAAACAGTTTCATCTCCACCGTTAAATATATAATCCTTTAGATAACTTTTATACTTATTTAAAAACATCCTCAATTCAATCACCTCTAATTATCAATACTGAGGCATCATCATTATCTATACCATAATCTTTAATTATTTTATCTGCCATAAGTTGAACATCTTCTTTATAAGCTAAAACACTTGGTGAAAACCTTGAAGAAATTCCATCGGAACATAAAATTATAAAAGCGTCATGCATTACAGCTCTTTCTTTATAAACCTTATAGTAACCTTGGTGTCTTCCAACAACACCCGGGCTTGACATAAGCTTCTTTATGTTGTTTTTATTTACAAACCAACCCCTTATATTTCCAACATTTATATATTCTAATTCAAACTCTGATAAAACGCCTAAAAATAACGCACATCCTCTTGTCCCCTCTATTGCCATCTCTAACTTTATATAAAAATCCTCAAGATTTTTATACTCATAACTTAAAAAAAAGTTTTTTATCTTTTGTGCAACCTCATAAGCCTTTATACCATGCCCCAAAACATCCGCCATTAAAATTAAATATTTATCTAATAAAATCTCTTTAATCAAAACTATATCCCCACTTTTTTCTTCTAAATAATGGGGTTTTACTGATATACCAAAGTGAATGCCAAATTTTTTTTGTTTTTTATTTAAATTTATAACAGCTGTTGCCACAATTCCTCCATATTCATTCTTTTCCATAGTAAAATCATCAGAATTATTTTTAACCACCTTAAGCCCTATTCCAAGACCTTTGCTTATGGAAAGTCCTTCAAAGCTTTGTCTTTTTATCCCATAATCAAAAGCTATAATTATAAGTTTGTCCGAAAAAAGTTTAAATTCTACATATCCCTTTGTACCATATTTTAGTATGTTAGTTGAAAGCTCCCTTGCAACAACTAAAGCTTTGGGTAAGTTAATAAAATTTTTTTCTAAATGCTTTTTAAGTTTATACTCTAGTATAACAATATCAGCTTCACTTTCAATATTGACCTTAAAATAATCTATCAAAAAGAGCGCCTCCTTTTGGAAACAATAACAACCGTTCCTATTCCAACTTCAGAATCTATAAAAAACTCATCCATAAGCCTTCTTACTCCAGATAAGCCTAAACCTAAACTTCCCTTTGTGGTAGTAAATCCTCCCATTATAGCTTGATTTATATTTTCAATTCCAGGACCTTTATCATAAGCTACAATTTCTATTGCTACGTTTTGCCCTTCCTTTTTTTCTTTTACATAAATAAATCCTTCCTTTGCATATCTATATATATTTCTTGCAAGCTCTGAAACAGCAGTTGATATTTTTGTAATATCCGCCAAAGAAAAACCAAGCCTTCTTGCTATATCTTTAACCATCTGTCTTGCAACTACAATGTCCTTTTCTTCTTTTATCTTTACAGCAACATCATATTCCTCAAAATTTATCTGAATCAAAATAACCACCCCATATTAATCTTTTATACTATTTAATATCTCAATGGAGCTTTCAAGATCCATAGCAAAATGAATGCCTTTTATATTAACTCCCATCTGAGCTAAAGTTAGAGCAACATGGGGTTGAATACCACAAAGAACGGTATGACATCCCATCATTCTCGCCATAGCTGCTGTTTCAGAAAGAGTGTAGGATATATAACTATCTATTATATCTATCATGCTAACATCTATTATTATTCCTCTTATTTGCTTATCTTCAATCTCTTCTAAAATCTGTCTTTGTATTGCTTCAACAGTTGTATCATCAAGTTCTATTTGAACTGGAACTATAAGATAGTCATAAAGCTTTATAGTAGGAACAACCTTCTGCTTCATACTGATACCCCTTTTTCTATTTTTGAAATTGCAAACTTTAATCCTGTTTCTAAATCCCTTTTTATAGTCACTGCATTAAAGTCAACTCCAAGTTTAACTAAAGTATGGGCAATATCCGGCTTTATACCTGTCATTATAACGTCACAACCTAAAAGCCTTACCGCATTAACCATCTCTAAAAGAAATCCCCCAACTATGGTATCTATAAAGGAAACTCCTGTAACATCTAAAATAACATACTTTGCCCTAACATCAGCAACAAATTCTAAAAGTTTCTCCGCCATAGTTTGAGCCCTTTCACTATCTAAAGTTCCTATCAAAGGGGTCAAAACTATATCCTTCCAAACTCTAATTATAGGAACTGCAAGCTCACCTAATGCCTCCTTAAGCTCTTTTACTACCATATCCCTTTCATTGCAGTAATCTTTCATTATTTTTAATGCCGCTTTTAAAACTTTATCCTTTGGAAATTCTGCTAAGCTATCCGATAATATATCAACTGCAAGAATAAAATTGTCAATGCCAATAAAATCTACAACATTTTTTAATACTTCTTGTTTTGCTAAGAAAACATCATCAGAATTTTCAGCTACTGTAATTAAAAAATCTTCCCATAGTTTTTTATTGCCAAACCTTTCATCTAACATAGAAACATATTCATTTAGATTATTTATTAGCTTCTCCTTCATAATATTCCCCCTTAAAATTTTTCTATAAACTTATTATAACTAACTAATACCTATATTCAACCTTCTTTTTTCTAAAAATAGAAGAAATTATAGGAACCAGAACGGTTGCCACAATTCCCCCAGCAAAACCATTATTATATAAATTCAATCCTCCATGAAGATAACTCATATTCATAACAACAGAAACATGTAAAAAACCTGCTATGATTCCAAAAATCCATCCAAACTCTCCAGATATAGGCGCAAGATTTGTGCCAAATAAAGATGCAAGTATTATAGATTGAGAATTTATATCCCAAATATTAAGAATTGAAGATATAATAGTTCCTAAAAGAACCGGAATTGTATTAAAAATATGTTTCCCTAAAGCTCCAAATCCTACAATAGTTAATACAGCTCCGATAATAGGACCTGTAAGCTTTCCTTTAATTAAAATAACATAATAAATAAATATAAGGCCTAATAATCCCATATTAAAAAAGGTTACTCTGCAACCAAAGTCATTATAATAGTCGCTATAAAGCCTTCCTGTTGTTTTGCAAAGCTCTTTATATTTTTTAAAAAGCTCCCTTTCCCTTAAACCATAGGCTATAAAACAAATAAATATTATGCTAAATATAACAGCAAATAATAAATTATTCCCCACTGAAAGGACTAGTTTCCTTTCAAAATCTATTCCAAAGGCCCTAAAATTAGACATCATAATAGTAGCCATAAGGCCTCCTGCAAGACCTGTATTATAAAGACAATACCCTTGATGAAGCTTTAAGCAAAACTTTGCAAGGGGAGGAAATAAAAATCCTATAAACACAGCAATTAAAACTCCTAAAACTATACTAAATTTCCCAAATAAATTTAAGAAAGCAAATTGAACCACTGCTGGAGATAATGTAGTTCCAAATACAGCTATCAATATATAATTTTTAAAAGGTTCTCCTTGATATAATGAATACAAATAAACTCCTATTATCATTGGCCATATATTAACTATATTTTTACCAAAAAGGGCAAAACCTAAAGTTGTAAAATGGGCTGCAATCAAACTTCCATTTATTTCAAGCTTATTTATTCTGTATAATGCTAAAACACAAAGACCCACAAGTCCTGCATTAAAAAATGCTCCTTCAATTCCTCCAACAGCTATATAATCTGTAATTAAAATATCAGATTCTTTTATTATACTAACTAACCCCAAAAATATTTTTTTAGGATCCCCAAAGATTACAGAAATTAATATAAAAATCAAATCAACAAATGTAAGAATAAAAAAACATGTGTTTTTCAAGTTCCATCCCCCTTTAAATTTTTAAAATATATTAACTTTTCTTGAAATATATATTATAATTATACCGTACTTAGAATCATTATTAAAGAGAGGTGAAACTATGGGAGTTTTATCACACTTAGAACCAAAGGATGTATTTTATTACTTTGAAGAAATATCAAAAATTCCCCATGGCTCAGGCAATGAAAAGGAATTAAGCGATTGGCTTGTTAAGTTTGCAAAGGAACACAACCTAGAAGTTATCCAAGATGAAGCTTATAATGTAATAATTAAAAAACCTGGAACAAAGGGATATGAAAACGCTCCAACTGTTATACTTCAAGGCCACATGGATATGGTTTGTGAAAAAAACAAGGATACCGAACATAATTTTGAAAAAGATCCATTAAAGCTTAGAGTTGAAGGAGATTACATATATGCAACGGGAACAACTTTAGGGGCAGATAATGGAATTGCAATAGCATATGCTCTTGCAATACTTGCATCAAAGGATATACCACATCCTCCACTTGAAGTTTTACTAACAGTTGAAGAAGAAACAGGAATGGGAGGAGCTCAAAGGCTTGACGGTTCCCTTTTAAAGGGTAGAATTCTTATAAACATGGATTCAGAAGAAGAAGGAAAACTTCTTGTAAGCTGTGCAGGTGGAGTTAGAACAAGGCATATTCTAAAAATTAACTGGGCAGATGCTAAAAAGGGGTTATCCGCTTACACAATAAGCATAAGAGGATTAAAAGGCGGTCATTCAGGAATGGATATAGATAAAGGAAGAGGAAATTCAAATAAAATAATGGGAAGAATATTAAACGACCTTTTAAACAGCTTAGAATTTGAACTTGCAGAAATAAACGGTGGTTCTAAAATGAATGCTATTCCAAGGGAATGCGATGCTATTATTTTAATAAACGAAAACAATAAAGAAAAATTAGAAAACAAAATTAAAGAGTGGGACTCTATATTAAAAAATGAGCTTAGCGCATCAGATCCTCTAGTTTCAGTTACTTTAAATAGATGCGATAAAAACATTGAAAAGGTATTCTCAAAAGAAACAAAAGAAAAAGCAATTGCAGCCCTTATGCTCATTCCAAACGGAATAAAAACAATGTCAATGCATATAAATGGTCTTGTAGAAAGCTCTACAAACCTTGGGGTTGTTGTAACTGAAAATGACAGCATAAAATTCGAAAGTGCTATAAGAAGCTCTGTAAAAACATTAAAATATGCAATACTAGAAGAAGCTAAAACTGTTGCAAAAGTTATTGGAATGGAACTTGTTGCTGATTCTGATTATCCAGAGTGGCAATATAATCCAAACAGTAAATTAAGAGAAATAATGATAAAAGTTTATAAAGAAATGTTTGGTAAAGAACCAGAAATATATGCAATCCATGCAGGAGTAGAATGTGGTCTTTTATCTGAAAAATTAGGTGGAGCTGACATGATATCCTTTGGCCCAAATCTTTACGATGTTCACACACCAAATGAACATATGAGCATATCCTCTGTTCAAAGAATGTGGAAATATCTTCTTAAAGTTCTTGAATCAATAAAATAACCCCTCAAATTGGAGGGGTTATTTTTTTCTATCCCTTATAAAGTTTTCAATTGATCTATCCCAAGTAGCCTCTCCTTCCTTTGTAAAAAAACATCCTGGAATTTCTCCCCTGCTTCTGTGATATGCAACACATTCACAGCATTTTCCTCTTTTTGAACATGATGTATAAGTACAAGTACATTCCTTTAAATTTTTAGATACGCAGTCCATAAAACTCCCCCCTTTCCTTTAACTTCAAGTTTAAGTATAACAGGTGTGTTACTTTCCTTCAACAAATGTGTTATAATATTTTTGAAAACCTCTAAAGGAGGATTTGATATGTTTTTCATAGGAATTTTTGGAATAGAATCAAAGGAAGAAGAAGTTAAAGATATAAACAACATAATATGTAAAAAATGTGGAAGAATATCTTCCTATAAACTAATAAAGCAATATAATGTATTTCATTTTTTCTTTATCCCAATATATAAATGGAATAAAAAATATTATTTAATATCAAGATGCTGTGAAACTATATTTGAAGTTTCAACGGAATATGGGCAAAGGCTTGAAAAAGAAGAAGATATAGTGATAAACGATTATGAATTAAATGAAATTACCCTCAATTACTGGTATAAAAAATGCCCAAACTGTTTAAGGGAAGTTGATGTAAACTACAATTATTGCCCCTATTGTGGTGAAAAAATAAATTAATCTATTGATTTTTATAAAAAGATATTGTATAATATATTTTGTCTTAGGGGCATAGCTCAATTGGTAGAGTAGCGGTCTCCAAAACCGTTGGTTGGGGGTTCGAGTCCCTCTGCCCCTGCCAAAGCAAGCCATTAGGCTTGCTTTTTTATTTTTTGCTATCCCCGTAGCAAAACTTTAAAAATAGCATATTATAAAACTAAGGGGGGATAGCTGTGGGAATGCCTAATATACCAAATATCACTCCAACTATAAACTTAAAAAATGAGGATATAATCAACTTGCTTTTAGCTTCTATAGCTCTTGAAGAATTTAGCCTTGCTGCAATATTAAGTTCTGAAGCTGAAAAAATTCAACAACTTTTAGAAGGAAGATGTCAAGCCAATCTTCAAGATATGATAGCTTTAAATAAATCCGTAAACAAAATGCTAAAAGATGTAATAAAAAAAGAAATACTGCTAGAGTTTAAGTTTGAAAACATATTAGATCTTATAGAACTCCAAAAAGATTAAATAAGGCTCAATTTGAGCCTTACAGACCGTCGACAAACCCCACTTTTCAAAAAACGAAAAGTGGGGTTTGAGTATTTTTACAAGCATTTTTGATAAATATTTTATAAATACAAAGAAATTTTTGCCCTTTCCAGGGCCGTTTTGTCCCTTCTTCCACATCCAATTTGCCATCTTCTTTAAGTTAAAGCAAGCACAAACAAGCATCGCTTGCATGGACACTTTTTCTATCCCTCTTAGTGTT
>Ga0207430_10147_pt1 | contig 29016 bp, 40 predicted proteins | sample YelNatsi3bottle8_FD_187544 | JGI IMG/M metagenome (GOLD analysis project Ga0207430, IMG submission 187544) | Hot spring thermophilic microbial communities from Obsidian Pool, Yellowstone National Park, USA - site 3 bottle 8 (SPAdes) (version 2) | ecosystem: Environmental > Aquatic > Thermal...
ATTCACTTTCATGCATAAGATATAGAAAAAAGGTCATACTAAAGATAGAACAGATAAAAATGTTAACTGATTCTTGCTGAGAAAGAGGATAAAATTAATCTAAATACACAAAATATTTTTCACTCCCTTAAGCAAAAAACTGGGTGTTTAATAAGCCCGGTTTTTTCTATTTTATTGAGGATTTTTATGAAAGGAGATGAAAACTTGAATACCCTTTACACCGCACATCGTGAAATGAGATTGTTTCATCCAATAAAGCTTTCATGAGAGAAGTGTTAAGTAAATTGATACTGCTCAATTAAATCATTCCCCCTTATTTTTCTTCACAGGCAGGTTTTGAAGCAGTTTAGTTATGTAAAAAATTTTTTTATTTCTTCTAATGGGATTTTTACTTTTTCGTATGGTATATTTTCGATAAAATATCTATCCATATTATGATTAAATAAATCTGACATAATTTCATGAGGATCGTCAACAATAAAAAACCTACCTTGTAAAGCTCCGCAATGCTCGCATGTATTCGCAAAATAACTCATATCTACTGTTTTACTAAACATTTTCCGTATTGCGTGGTATTTAGTAGATAAAAATTTATCAAGAGTTTCTATATCACCTAATCCAATAGGACCTAACCATGAAAAATATTCATCTAATTCTTCTAAATCATAATTTAAGAAATAAGAGTAAACCTTTGTGGTTTTTCCGCACTTCCAACAAACTCTATCCCAACCATAAAGATTAATGCCAAACTGCTTTAAATACTCAAATACCCATTCATAAATCTTTAATGTTGATTTACAATCAGGGAAATTCGAACACCCCACAAAATTGCCAAATTTTCCTGACTTTAAAACATAATACCCATCACATTGTTTACACTTAACTTTTTTCATGTTTTCCCCACCTTCATTCTTCCTTATCTTCTTCATCTTCTATGGCTTTTATTATTCTGATTATTTGTTTGATGTCCTTAGGAGATAGTTTTTTTGTTTGTTTAAATAAAAGCTTCAAATCCTCCCTTTCTTTTAACTCATTCCAGAACTCCAATAGCTCTGGGTCATCCGAAACAGCTTCAGTGATTTCGTCAACCGGAGAGCGAATATCTGTTCTACCAAGAAGGTAATCAATGGAAACGTTAAAAAAATCAGCTATTTTCTTTAAGATTTCGTAATCGGGTTCTTTCCTTTCCGTTTCGTATCCCGCTATAGTGGAACGACTTATTCCTAATATTTTTGCAAGGTCTCCTTGGGTTAAATTTTTTTCTTTACGTAGCTCTTTCAATCTATCTGAAAATGTCATTTTTCGAAACCTCCTTTTATGTTATTGTAGCTAAAAATGTCCCTAAAATAAACAATGTGTCCCAAAAAGAAAAAAATTTTTTAAAAATCCCTTGACAATGTTTCTGAATGGAACTATAATAAGATTAAGTGAAGTTGCTAAACGGAACATAAAGCGGGGGGATAAAAATGAGATACTACTTAAAAAAAGCAAGAAAAGAAGCAGGCCTCACACAGGCAGAAATAGCTAAAAAGGTTGGAATAGCAAGGACCAGCTATACTAATATTGAATTAGGTATTAAAAATCCGTCTTTTGATGTAGCTACTAAAATTAAGAGAGTTCTTAGAGTAAATAATGATGATATTTTTTTAAATATTAATGTTCCAAAAGGTAACATAAAATAGCAATTATAAAAACAGCAAAGGAAGTGATTCTCATGAAGGTTGCAATTGTAAAAACCGTAATAACAAGAGAAAAGCTTATGGCTGGAGAATTCACTCCTGACAGCGAAGAAATAATCGGCTATGAAGAAGTGGATGAAGATGAATTCTATAGACCACTCGTCCAACTTCTCTATCCAAAAATAAAAAAATTTCTCGAGGAGGAAAAAAGAAATGTGGTTGGAATTCAAACCAATAAAAAATAAAGACCTCCTCCTCAAAGTAGCAGAAGCTCTCATGAAAATAACACAAATCAAAATAGAAAAAGCCGATGAAGGCTGGAAATTGATGATAAAAACATAGTATATAGCCGAAGTATGCCCAAAATACGGAACAAAAAATATAACCTGAGGAGTGAGATTATGGACAAAAAAAGCAAAGCCCTTGAGTTATATCTTGAAGGATTTAAGTTAGTAGAAATAGCTAAAGAACTAGGCGTTTCACAGCCTGCCGTTACTAAAATGCTAAAACAATTCCCAGAATATTATCAGGAAAAAGAACGTCGCAAAAAAGAAAGCGAAAAAAGAGCAAAGGAGTGGAGAAATGAGTACAAAAGACAAAAGAGACTGCAAGATGAAGAAGATTACGAAGTATTACAAAAAGACCATATGGACGCTGTACGGTCACTCTCAAGAAAAGGCAAACTCAGCGATGACGTTCTTATAAAATTATGTATTCTTCACTATGATTATAACAAAGAAAAGGAACGACTTATCTTCAACGAAAATGCCGGGAAAAGGCCGGCAGATTTACCTAAGTCGACGTATGTACATAAAAATGTGTTGAAGCAGTTTAGAGTACCAACGTAGTAAGAAATCAAAAGGGGTGAATATATGGAAAAAAGAAGAGAATTGTTTTATAATATTACAGACCCTATTGCTACGATAATTGCTCCACTTACTTTTTTATTGTTCGTCATATGGGCATTATATTTTTTTACTACTCCTACACCAAGTTTCTTTCATCTAAACTCTAACGCTGCAGATATAGGAATAAGGCCTATAAGCAATGAGAATTTTATTTTGGGCCAATCTACAAAAAGGATATACCTCAAAGAAGCACCTTTTATTTATGACTCAAAAATTTATTTGCCACTTGAAGCTATAGTATTGGCAAGCGGAACAGAAGAAGAAAATGTTGTGAAAGAAGGAAATAGAATAATAATAAAGAACGAAAAAAGTAACGACATTTATTTTGATTTAAAAGAAAAAACAGTGACCATTGGTAGAGAAAAAATAAGCCTAGGGAATTCTCTATCAGTAAAAAATAACGAAACGTTTTTGTCTGCAGATTACGTAGAAAAAATTTTTAAAATGGAAGTTAAAAAAGATGGGGATATGATAATTATCAGATATAAACTATTTCCGATACCTTTCGATTAATCGATTAGCATAACTAATCTGATAGTTGTATAATTCAAGGAAATATAATTTTGACGTTTTAGTAATATCTAGTATAAAATATGAGTATAAGATTGCAAATATAATTAGAAGAAAAATTAAAGGCGAAACCCCTATTTTTTCATAACTTTTAATGTTAGCAAAATAATATCCACCTATAAAACCTAATGCTGTATTTACAAGGTTTACCACGAGAGTAGGTTCCTTATTGCTTTCTAATGTTCTTTTAACTACTTCATTTTCCTCTTTTAAGGTTATAAGGAAATCTACTACATCTATTTTGGATGCTTTTATCTTAACAATTTCAAAGTCCATTTTTTCTCTTATTTCTTTTTTATCTTGTTCTTTCAAATAATTAGAGAAGTCCTCAAGGCGGAAAAGAGCAATAATTAAAGCTGTTAAAAGCAAGATTATAGCTATGCATGGTACTTTTTTATTTAAGATTAAGTTGCCTAAAACTGTAAATCCTGACACAAAGATAACAATTTCTATTATAAAAAGTAAAAACAATGTCCAAACATACAGCCTTCTTCTCCGGCTAGAAAAGTAGAGGTATTTTGGCTTTAATGAATAGAAAGGCCAAAAAAGAACACATAAAGAATATATTGCTTCTCTCGTCCAAAGATAAAAAGAAATACATAAAGAATATTTTTCTTTGTTCATATAAAAGTCCCTCCCTATATTATAACTCTTATATATTCTCGGCACACATAACAAAGGGGATTAATTAAAATTAAATCTTGCATTGTCCTTAAAAATATCATAGAATGGAAACAAGAAAGTAAAGAGGACAAGATGAAATGGAGGTTTTCTTATGAATGAAGATAAAATTCTTCATTTGTTGGAAAAAGTTTATACTGAGTTTAGCAATAAATTTGATGAATTTGCCAAAAGATTTGATACTGTGGAAGAAAGAATAGCAGGAGTAGAAAAAAGGATATCAGGAGTAGAAGGTAAAATAGCGGGAATAGAAGAAAAGATAGAAAATGTAGAAGAAGAAGTAAAAAAATTAGGGGTGAAAATAGATACTGAAATTACTGATAAAATAAGAGCTTTATTTGATGATAGACAGCTTCTCCACGAAAAGATTGATGAGATAGACGAAAAAATCGATATGCTCCAGATGGATGTAAACAACCTGACAGTTAAAACATTATACTATGATAACCGCATAAAAGAGTTAAGCAAAAAACTGGGTGTTTGATAAGCCCGGTTTTTTCTATTTTATTGAGGATTTTTATGAAAGGAGATGGAAAACTTGAATACTCTTTACACTGCCGGCCTAGCAGCCGGTATTTTCTTTGGGATAGTTTTGGGACTAGTAATAAGTTTTGTTTCAATAACTTCAAGAGAAAGTAAAAGGTGAATAAAAGGAGGCTGTTTTCATGCTTTCATTAAATTTTACTGCTAGATTTGGTGAGGTTATTGTAAGAAGCGGAATTGCCAGCATCCCGGATGCTGTTTTTTCTTTTCAAAAAGAACTGGGGCTGTCTGTCGGAGAATGCTGGTTTGTAGCTCAGATACTGCGTTTTAAGTGGACAACAGAACTGCCAAGGCCCTCACTTAGAAAAATGGCAGAGTACACCGGAGTTTCCGAGCGCACTCTGCACAATTACAAGAACTTTCTCATCGGAAAAGGTTATTTAAAAGTAATCAACAGAGAAAATGAACACGGCGGTAAAGTCAGCAGTTACTACGACTTTACTGGCCTTTTCGAAAAAATTATATCACTTCTTGAAGGAAAAGAGCAAGAGACAAACCCATTTGAAGATGTAGTTGAAGAAGAAGTTCAGGAGGGGGTATCTGAAAATTTTTCAGATACCATCTGCAAAAATTTCAGATACCCATCTGAAAAAATAACAGATACCCATCTGAAAAATTTTCAGATGAAACAGAATAATAATAAAACAGAAAAATATAAAGCAGAAGAATATATAAACAACAACCCGCAAAGCGGAACAAATTCCCAGCCTTCGGCTGGGGTTGTTGTTGAAATAAATGAACTATACAAAAAAGTTACAGGGAGAGATAAACTCTCCTTTTTTGCTGCCCTTCTAGAAGTATATCCTGCTGAAAGAGTAACTAATGCTGTAGCCTATTTAGAGAAAGCTATGTCAAGAAGCAAAATTGACAATCCAGAAGGCTTCATCGTCTCTGCTCTCAGAGAAAACTGGGACACACAGCCTTTTGAACATAAGACTCAATTTACCCCACCTAGGAACTATTTTAACAGCTACACTCAAAGAACTTACGACGTAGAAGAGCTGGAGAGAAAGCTTCTTGAACACAGCAGAAAAGAGTTTTTCTCAAAATTTGATGATTCGTCGTAAAATGAGGTAATACAGAAGCACAAATTTGGAGGTGGTAAGATTGGTAATATCTTTCTGGAGTGCAGGAGGAGGTACAGGTAAAACAACACTAGCCTCTGCTTTTGCTTTAAGTCTAAAAAAGTACAAGAAAGAAATTGTTTTAGCTGATTTTAAGGAAGTCACACCGCACATTCACAGGCATTTTGGGATTGAACTTAGCGATAAATCGAATATATACGAAACTGTGGAAAATGGGAATAATACAGCAGACGCAGTTAATGAGCATTTACAGAAAAAACAGGGTATATGGATTTTAACAGGCTTTGGGATAAATGATTTTACAAAGTTTGAGGAAAAGCACTTCTCTGCCGTGCTTGAAGTACTGAAAAATGAATTTGAGTATGTTGTTATTGATACAAGTGCAGGGATATTTTTCTCTTCTACCTATACTGCGCTAAAAAACAGCGATGTTATTTTTGCCGTTACAGCACCTACTGTTTGGAACATTGAGGATACAGCACAAATGATTGATTTTGTCTCAAATAGATGGGGTGTTGAAAAAGAAAAATTTAAGGCAGTATTAAACGCTGTCAGCAGAGAAGAAGTAGACACTTTTACTGCTTCTCAAATCCTTGAAATTGAAATCTTCAGTGTGAGGTACGGCCAGAAAAATATACTTAGGGATATAAGCAGAATAGCAGAGTCTTTGCTTAAAAAAGATTTAGAGAAAGTAATTGACATCAAAAAAGCTGAGGAGGCGAAAAGCTTTGGCGTTAATTAATCCTTTTGTGCCAGAAGAAATTAGTTATCAGAACAGAAAAGAGATAGACTTTAGTGTAAATACAGCTGTTGATGAGATTGTTGCTAAAATTGTCGAGGAGCATCCAGATCTTGTTGCAGGAGTGGAAAGTGGGATACAGCCACGGATACTACTAGAAAACAAAATAAGAGAGCTGGTGATTGATAAAAAGCTGTACAAAGGCAGTGTTGAGGAATTTACACAAAGAGTGTTTGATGTGCTTTTTGGTTATGGGCCATTACAGCCGTACATTGAAGACCCGGAAGTATCGGATGTACTCGTAAATTCCTTCAACGTTGTCTATATCAAAAAGTTTGGCAAAAAATTTCGTGTGCCAGTGGATTTTGGCAGTGAAGAAAGGCTGACAAGGTACTGCTACAGAATAGCTGCAATGTGCGGAGGAAAACTGGATGAGAACTCTAATGCTGAAGCCGTGCTCACTGACAGAAAAAGGAACCTAAGAATTGTCATATCACTAAAGCCAATTAATGTCCTCTCACCTTCTATTTCAATCAGAAAGCCCACCACAAGCTTTACACTGGAGGAGCTTGTTGTAAAAGGGATGCTTTCTGATGAGCAGAAAGAATTTTTTAAAAAGGCTGTACTGGACAGGAAAACTATTGTCATAGCAGGTAAGGGTGGAAGTGGAAAAACGACTCTTTTAGGTGCTTTAATTGACATAGTCCCGCATGAAGAAAGAGGACTTTTGATTCAGGAGACGTTTGAAATTAAGCCAAGACACCCTGATATTGTCTGCAAGCTTGTAAGGATTTCTGACAATCCTGAAGTAAAAGATTATACTCTGTTTGAGCTCACAAAGATAGGTCTTCTTATGAGTATGGACAGGATTTTTATAGGTGAAATAAAAGACAGGGAAGCCATGGACTTTTTCAATGCCGTGTATACGGGCCACCGTGGGAGTATGGCAACAGTCCATGCAAATTCTGCAGGAGAAGTCGTAAACAGGTTGATTCTTCTCATGAAGCGCTCAGGTACTGATGTGCCAGTGGATGATTTAAGGGAAATGCTCTTTGCCTCATTGGATTTGATTGTTTTTATGGAAGACTACAAAGTAAAAGAAATACTGGATTTGAGGGGAGGAGGTGTTAATTGATTTATTTGGTTTTTGTAGAGTCTGCTCTTCTGGCTTTAGTTATATATGCTGCTGCATTGGGTATTGAGCGTCTAAAGTTTAAAAAGCGCTTATCCAAATGGCAGTTTAAAAAGACAGGAGTGTTATCAGAAAAAGGGTCTAAACTTTTAAAAAGCATAGATGTGCTTTTAGCAAGATCGGGTGTTAAAAGTAAATTACCTTTTCTTGATTCGAAAAATATGATGATTGTTAGTCTACTGCTCTTTGCAGTAGGTATTTATCTTTTTCGAAAATTAGGTTTTGCAGCTTTGTTTTATGCTTCTTCGATTGTGTATGTCCCTTATGCTGCTATGATGCTCATGTCGACTGTGAATGCTAAGAAAATTAAAGAAGCGTATTTGTCTTTTTTGACAACATTTATGGGCTTTTACAACATTGAAGGAAATATTATCAATGCCTTAAAATCAACAACACCTTATATTTCTGAACCTTTGAGGTCAATCATCAAGAGAAACGTGTTTTTGTATGAAAAGACTCAAATGAGTGTTGATGAATGTCTTGAAAATATGGCTGTTGAAGCAGGAAATAGAGAGTTCAGGAAGTTTATAAATTTTGCTAAGATGAATGCAAAATACGGAGGAAATTTTAATAAGGCTCTCACAAAGTTAAGAGAGCAGGGTGAAAAACTTTTCTCTCTCGAGTCTATTAAAGCAGCAAATGCTTCTGTAGGAAGTATGGTTATACTTGTGATGATAATAATAAATCTTCTCCTGATGATGAATATTTCTACTGACCCGGACATTGTATATATTGTGAAAAACACCATAACAGGACAGGCTATAGCCATTTCAAATGCTGTATCAATTGTATTTGGGCTTTACATGATTAAAAACATTAATTCTTCTGCGTAAAAAGGAGGGATTGAGATTATCTATAGTGTCTTTCTTACACCAGTACTAGCTTTTTTGATATACAGCTTAATAAAAGAGTATGAAATTTACTCGCTTAAAAAAAGAATTTACCACACAAGACCTGTTGATGAGATTTCAAAAATTGTGGGTAAAACAGTAAAAAAAGATGTATTGCAAAAGATAAACGATAAGCTTAAAGCGGCAGGGAATCCCTTAGGCCTTACTGCTGAGACATATATCCTTGCTCGTGCAGGGCTTTTTTTATTTTCAATTGCTTACGCTTATTTGACAGGAATGAGCGGAATTCAGGCTGCTTTACTAATTATTCTTGGATTTTTTGGACTTGACATATACATTTCATCTGTAAAAAAAGACAGGCAGGAGAAGTTTAGAAGAGAAATGCCTGAAATAGTGGATTTGTTTGAGCTGGGAGCAGCGGCCGATGTGCCGCTCGAGGATATATTTTTAATTACAGCTCAGTCAGCTCAAGCGAAGGAGGTGAGAAATGCATTAACAAAGCTTGCTGCAGAGTACATTATGACAAAAGAGAAGGAGGTGGCTTTAAAAAGGTTTATAAATGAAGTGAATCTTCCTGAAGCAAATGTTCTAGCTATGGCATTACTGCAGGGAGAAAGGACAGGAAGAACTTTAGAGATTTTATCTACTCTTTCTACTTCACTTTTCAACACGGCAGCATCCAAAATAGCCAGACAAGACAAATCTATGGAGTACAAAGTCCTTGCAGCTGTTTTCTTTTTAATGGCTTCTATTGTGACGCTTTATATTTACTCCTACTTCACAAACATTCAAGGTGGATTAAGATTAATTTTTTGAGGAGGTAGATTTAATGTTTAGGAAGATTAAAGAGTCAATCAAAAGGGCTTTAGGAAACTCTAAGGGATTTAGTGAAATTGTTGCTGTGGCTTTGATAATCTTATTTGTAATTCTTGTTGTAGCAAATCCTATTAAAAGTACTGGTCAGACTACAAGCAGAGGAATTTCAAACCTCAACTCTCAGATGGAGCAGGTATTAAATGGCCAGTAAGGAGGTGAAGGCAGGAGGACTTTTTAGCCTTCCTGCCCCACTTATGAAAAATTTCTGGAGAAAAGGAACTGCGGAAATAATTGCTTTTGTTCTTGTGCTCCCTTTTCTTATACTCCCAATTGCCAACACAGTTAATATGCTTACAGATTTGGTGAGGTACGATACTCTGCGCCAAGCAGCAAGACAGGCGGTTTTGAGAATGGAGATTGAAGGAGGACTGACTTCTGATGGGCTTTACAATCTTGAGGCTTTTCTCCAGTCAAAAGGGATAGACCTTAATAAGGTGCATATTGATTACACACCATACCCTGTTCCTTATGGGGAGGAAGTGAAAATAAGGATAGCGATGGATACTGTAATGAGGAGGTACACTATTACGCTTGGAGGTATAAAAAGAGTTGATGAGAGTACTCAAATGGTTTATGGACCTATTTCATCAGTCAGCAAAAAGTATGAGAGATAAAAAAGGCATAAGCTCTATATTTATTGCACTGCTTTTTCTAATTCCTTTTATGACATTCAGCATGTTTTTGATAGAAAGCAGATTCTTGTATACCATTAAAAACAGTGCTGATGATGCTGTTGTTGCAGCAGCCCTAGCAGCACTAAAAAGCACAAATCCAGTTGATATAGCCTATGGAGAATATGTCCTTGACCCTTATGCTGCGAGAGATACTTTTTATGAGTATCTTAAGAAAAACATGAAGCTTGATGAGAATATGAATCCACTGCCGGGCAGTGTTGCAGCAGGGCCGGTGCATGTTGATGAGTTTATAGTCTACAACCCCGGCAGCTACCCGACATTCTGCCCAAGAGGAACATTTATAAAAAACACATCTATTCATGTTGTTGCAAGCTTTAAAGCTAAAAGGCCGGTTTTGACAGGTTTGTTTGGAAAATATGTTAACATTGTTATACACCGTGATGTTGATAATTTCTATAATTTACAGGAGGAATGACAGATGCTTGTGAAGAAAAAAGCGATACTTATAGCATTAAGTTTAATTCTCGCAGGAGGTTTGTCATTTTTCCAGTATCAATACTTCAAAAGCATGGCAGAAAGTGATAAAAAGATACAGGTAATTGCTGCGGTTTCTGATATTAAATCAGGAGAAAAAATAGATACAAAGCTCGGGATAAAAGAGATACCCCAATCAGCATATGTAAAAGAAATGTACTTGGCAAATGAGAAAGCTACCGGCTATGCAAAAGTAGATATTGCTGCAGGGTCATATGTGCTGAAAAGCATGGTTTCACATGAAGAAGTACCTGTCTTGAAGGAGGATATGAGAAGAGTAACAATAGGCGTAAATTTGACATCATCTCTTGCAGGAAAAATTAAGCCGGGTGATTTTGTGGATATTGGATGGGTGCCCAAGGATGAAGCTAAAGATGGTGCTTCTAAGATAGTAGCTGAGAAGGTTCAAATATATGATGTTGTAAATAAGTCAGGAGAAGATGTTAGAAAGGCTGATAAAAACAATCAGTATGATAAGGAGTCTTTAATTCCTGCAGCAGTGACTTTAATTGTTACGCCTGAGCAGGCAGTTATTATAAAGGAATATGAAGCTAAAGGAAGTTTGTTTTTGCTGGGGTATTAAGGACTTTACAAAAAGAAGCAGCTGACCGAAAATATAATTAGAAAAGCCTAAGAAAAGGAAGCGAGGTAATAAAACGATGAAAAGAACATTATCAGCGGCTTTTTTAGGTTTTTTACTCTTTTATTTTGCTTTCCCCTCCCCTTCCTTTGCTGATTCATATTACAAGGGATTTTTGTACACTTATCAGAACAACACCTACATGATGGTGCCTGCAAGAGGCGTATTTCAGAGCATGGGAGCTGAAGTTAAATGGTTTGGTGATACTCAAACTGTTGAAATTACAAAGGATGACCTAAAAATTGTCCTTCAAATTAACAGCACAAAAGCAGTGGTAAATGGGAAAAGTGCAGAAATGCCTGTACCGGCAATAATTAAAAATGACTCTACTTTTTTACCCCTTCGATTTTTAGCTGAGCTAATAGGTGGAAATAAAGTAAAGTGGGAAGATGCCACTCAAACAGCTGTAATTCCTTTCAATGATTCAGCTATATATGTGAGGGCAGTAGATTACGATGCTGAAATACAGAGTTTCAGCACAAAAATTAACGGAATTTCCGTAACTGGTGTAAAGATTCCTTACAATTCACCTTATAAACCTTTAGTTGTTCTGGCTAATAATCAAATAGGGACTACTCAGAGCCTATATGATATGGCTAAACTCTATAATGCTTCTGCAGCAATTAATGGAACATTTTTTAGCGCCTATAACAGCCGTCCTGACCCATGGAATACAATTATCAAGTCAGGAAAAGTGGTTCATATAGGTAACATAGGAACTGTGTTTGGATTTACTGCAGATGGAAGAGTTAAGATGGAGAAATTAAGGATAAAAATAGAAGGCGGTACGAATGGGTCTTACTCATGGCCAAATAACTGGTACGCTTATGGATTTAATCATACACCTAATGGAAATGGTGTGTACATATTTACACCTGAATGGGGAATAAGTTTAGGATTTAGCTATGGAATAAATATTGTAGTGGAAAATGGTGTTGTCAAATACATTAAGGAAAACCAAGATGTTAATATTCCTGCTAATGGATATGTCATAAATCTTACTGGAAGTGAAGAGTATCTGGCAAGAGTGTTTGAAATTGGAAAAACAGTAGAGTACAGAATTGTTTATACAGATGCAGATGGAAACAAAGTGGACTGGTCGGATGTGGTTGAGGCAGTAGGAGCAGGTCCTACTCTTGTTAGGAATGGTGAGATAAATGTTGATCCTGTTAGTGAAGGTTTTACTGAAGCTAAGATTTTGAGTCTATCCTTTGCTAGAAGTGCAATAGGAGTAACTCCTCAGGGAGACATTCTCCTTGTGACTGTACCGAATGCTACTGTGTATCAGTTAGCGCAGATTATGAAGCAATTAGGTGCTTACAACGCTATGAATCTTGACGGCGGAGCTTCTTCTGGATTGTACTTTAAAGGAAAGTATCTTACAGCACCCGGTAGAAACTTAAGTAATGCGCTGATATTCTACAAATAATGTTTGGACCCTGCACAAAATGTGCGAGGCCTTTATTTTATTGAGGAGGTGGAGGAAATAAAGTATATTCCAGTTGCAGTGCTTCTTTTTTATTTAAGCTATCTAGATTTTAAAAAAAGGGAAGTGCCAGATTCTGCGGTACTTGCCCTTTTTATTTACTCCTTACTTACCTGCAGGAATTTTAAAGAAAGTTTTTTAACGGCGGTAACAGTTTTTTTACTCCTTCTTATTCCATCAATTATATTTGAAGGAAGTATTGGAGGAGGAGATATTAAGCTTTTAACTGCTTTAGCTTTTTTTATGGGAAAAGATTTTTCTATATTGGCATTACCGATGTTTATCCTTCTTGTTGCTACTTTAATTTACGGACTAATTAAAAGAAAAGGCTTAAAGTATTCTGTGCCTCTTGTACCTTATGTGTTTGTATCATACTTATTTTACTTTTATCTGGAGGTGTTTTTGTGGAATTTTCACTTCTCGTATTAGATGATGGGTACTACAAAGTAGAGCTTGCAGGCGGCTACTGTGACGGAAACTGCAGTGTGTGCAGAAAATGCACAAACAACAGGAACATTCTAACACTTATCAAAGAAGAAAATGCAGAGTTTTATCAAAAGTATGTTTTAGACCACCAGACAAGAACTGCTGAACTGTGCAGAAAAATAGCAGAAGTTTTTTTTCTTAATGAAGACGAAAGAAAAATTCTCATTCAATCTGCACTGTTGCATGATATAGGAAAACTCCTAATACCTTTCAATATTCTTTCAAAGAACGGCCCTTTATCACCCTTTGAAAGGCGAATAATGGAGTTTCACCCTTCAAAGGGTGCAGAATGGCTCAAAGAAAGAGATTTTCCTGAGGAAATTGTAACAATTGTTGAAACTCATCATGAAAAAGTTGACGGTTCAGGCTACCCTTACGGACTAAAAGGAGATGAAATACCTTTTTTAGTAAGAGTTTTAGCTGTATGTGACACAACTGACGCTGTAATATCAGGAAGGCACTATAGAGCAGCGGCTGATAAAAGGGCTGTAATTGAAGAGCTGCTTAAAAACTCAGGAAGTCAATTTGACCCTATGGTTGCAAGGACAATGATTGAAATTATACATGAGGAGGAGATGGCTAATGTTTAAAATAGGGCTTGACTTGGGATATGGGTATGTAAAAGGGGTAAATGAAGCCGGCAGGACAGTAGTTTTCCCTTCACTTATTGGAAATGCTTATGAGCGAAATCTTAAAATTCTTTTTGAAAATGGTTTTGAAAGAAAAATTGACAATATGCACCTTATCATTATGAACGGACAAAAGCAAGAATACTTTGTAGGAGAACTGGCAAGGAGAGAAAGTCGAAATGTTTCCTACGCATTTGATGAAGATAAGATAAATCATCCTAATACGAAAGCTCTTATTGCAGCTTCTTGTCTTTTGCTCTTTCCTGAAGACGGAAAACCTGTTCACTTAGTAACAGGGCTACCGCTTGAGCAGTACATCCATAAAAAAGAAGAATTTAAGGAAATGCTTAAAGATTACAAAACTATTGCCTGTTTCAAAGGAGATGAAAAAGTTAAAGGAATTAAATTTGATAAAATCACTATATTTCCTCAAGCAGCCGGAGCAGTTTATTTTGCAGTAATGGAGGACCTTCATAGATATTTAGTAAAAGGCAGTTACTTAGGCTTAGTAGATATAGGTTTTAAAACCACTGATTTTATAGTTTTTCTTGTAGAAGACCGATTAGTTTTAAGAGAAGACCTTTCAGGCACTATTGATTTAGGTATATCAGCAGTTTACAATGCTGCTGATAAGCTCTTTACGCAGAAAACAGGCAGCAAACTGGATGTTCCAGAACTTATGAGGCTTACGACTGATGATAAAATATTTTTTAAAGGTAAACAGCTAGACTTTTCGGAAGACCTCAAAAACATCAAAGCAGAAACAGCAAGGGTAATAAAAGATAGACTTAAGGCAGTGTGGGGAAATAAGTTAGATTTCTTTAACACTGTCTTTCTTGCAGGTGGAGGTAGTAAAGACCTTCAGGAATTTCTTAACGACATATACGAAAACACAGTAATAGTTAAAGATCCACAACTTGCAAACGCACGAGGCTTTCTAAAAGTAGCGGAGTTAGAGGAGAAAAAAACAAACGCAAAAGAGGGGTAGGTTATGGCTAGAGAAAGAGACCTTGATTACAAAGGCGCATGGGAGCTGATGAAACAGATGGTTGACTACTACACGGGAGAAAAGAAATATCTCACAAGGAGAGAAATAAAGTACATCATTCGAGTGTGCGAAAATAAAGATGAAAAAGTCATTAAAATCATAGATGATAACAAAGGAGGAGCAAAAAGATGATAAGAATAACTCTTCCTAAAAAGAAAGGCATGAAAGAAAAAGTCTATAAAATGTGGGATGAGCTGAAGCTTACCGGCCACATGCTTATAGAGCAGAAAGATAAAAGCTATGTGGTTACGCTTGAACCTGAAAGAGAAATTTCTCTAAGCTTACTTAAGCAAAAGCTTCCTACGGAAGGCATAGTGGAAGAAGTAAGTTTTGTCCGAGGCAGCTCTAAGGATGAAGATGTGTTTACAGAGTTAAACCCAGAAGAAATAGATGCTTAGAGATTGTTTTTTCTGAATTTGTATTACAATCACTTTAAAATACTGTTTACACCTTCTAAGCCTTATATTATCTAGCCTGCAAGGCTTTATTTTTATACCTTGTATTACACTTCTAATTAAGCATATGTTTATACCATTAAACTCTTAAAACAACTGCTTTTACAAAGCTTTATTTTTAATTTTGTATTACATCTTTAAGCAGTTAAAAATAAGGGTTGTAATACAAATTTATAATTTATCCCCTCTCCCCTACTCTTCCAACTGCTTTTGAAGGTGTAAACATAAATGGGAGTGAAGGAAATTGAAAGTCTACAGCTTCCGCACAAATAAAGAAGATAAGGACATTGAGGAGCTTCTTGAGTCATTAAAAGAAGACAAAAGCCTGTACATAAAGAATGCTTTGCGCTTCTACAGAGACTTTGGAGCCAAAATAGCAAAAATTGAAGCCATATTAGAAAAACTGGAGCAGTCAGGAATACACGAACGAATACCACCACACCCCCCAGAACATGAGCCAGTTACTGAAAGTAAAACCTCCAATGATGAGAAAATTCTCATTGAAAGCCTAGAAGATATTTTATCCCTTTAGGTAAACTTACGGGAGGTATAAAGATGGAGAAGCTTTATTCTATTTTAGAACCTTATGACAGCTGGTGGAATGATGAGGGAGAAGAGAAAAATTTAGAAGCAAAAAAGGCTTTGCAGAACTTTTATAGAGAACTGAAAAAATTAAAGCCTTCTAAAAAGTATGAGAAAAATATAGCTCACTTTTCATATGTTCCGTACCTTGTTAAAATAAAGAAAGCTCTTGACGAGAGGAAATATATGAGAGCATGTAATGAACTAATTTCACTAATGCACTATGAACCTTTTCTTCAGGGAAGAATTTATTACAACGTCCTTAAACTTTTGGAAAAAGAGGTTATATACAATTCTTACGACTTTCAATATGCCCTCGAGTTTACTAATCAAGTTCTAAAAGATGAGACAAAAAAAGAAGACAAAATTCGGATGATAAACTTTATCCTTGATATGATTAGAGAGGATTTAAGGTGCCAGAAATTAAAAGATAGTTTAATAGATTTTCGCAGAGAAGTTATATATGAAATCTCAAAAATAAAACAACATATTGAGAAAGATGCTACCTAAAACCACCTTTGCAATATGCAAGGGTGTTTTTCTATTTTTTCAAAACCTGCTGAGCTATTGTGCTTGTTTTTTATAATGCAGGATAAGGGAAGGTGCGCTTCGCGCTGCACACACGTCGGGCAGTGCCCGACGGAAACAAATTTATAAGAGGTGCTTTTTAAGGGGCTTCTTTAAAATTAAGGATGTTCTAAAACACCTTGAGTATATGCAAAATCATTTTAAATTCTACACCTTTTTAAGGTGCTTGTTAGGAGATAAATGTTAGACAAAGAAATATTTTTCTCTAAAAGTTTCAAGGAAAGGAGGAAATTAAAAGAAAATGTCGAATTCTAATATGTAACTAAAAGTGGACAAGGAGTAGGCTTATGGCAAACAAAAAGATATACATGGAAGGATATCCATTTTATTTTTGGGAAATTAAAGAACATACTAAAGTCAAACATAGAGTTTTAGCAGAATATTTTGATAAATATGTAAAGATAGTTGGAAAACATCATAATATCAATTATATTGATTGTTTTGGTGGATGTGGAGCATATATTGACGAAAAACAAAATATCTATTTTGGGTCTCCTATTTTAGCAGCATTCGTAGCACAAGAAAATATAGAAAAACTAAATCGTGAGATTAAGATTTTTGTTATAGATACAGATAAGGAGAATTTAGATAATCTTCGAAAAATAATTAAATTTAAGAATATAACACTACCTATAGAACTAATTAATGATAACTATAAGGAAGGTACAGAAAAAGTTCTACACGAATATCCATTTACTCCTACCTTCTATCTAATAGATCCTTTTGGATATTCCTTGGACTATAAGTTTTTTAAAACAACGCGTAATGATAGAAGGTCAGAAATAATAGTAAACTTTATGTACAATGCATTGAATAGGGGGATTTCCATTGAAAAAGTGAAACAAACAATAAATAACTTGTATGGAACAGATGAGTGGGAAAAAATAAAAAATTTAAAAGGACGTGAACGTGAAAAAGCTGCTGTAGGTTTATTCGTCAAAAAACTAGAAGAAATATTTTCGCATGTAAAAGAATATAGAATAAGTTTTCCTGATAAAGATAGAACATATTACTATTTAATCCACGGAACTAATCATGGAAAAGGACTTAGAATAATGAGCTCTTCTTTTGCAAAGCATAACGATGGAAATTTAGAATATAGGGGACCTAAACAAGATCAGCAATCATTCTTAGACATGGAAGAAGTTAAAATAGATGAAATAAGTAACTTTTTATTAGGAAATTACAAAAATAGGCAAGTAAGTTTTTTGACTCTAGTTATTGAATGTATAAAAAATGGATATGCCGAAACTTTTGTAAGAAAAGCATTATTGAAGTTAGAGGATGATGGTAAAATTCGTATAATTCGTAAACCACAGTATACTTTACAAGGACATAAAAGGAAAGGCATTGAAGAGAATGATATTATTGTTTTTAAGGAGTGAAAACAAAATGGATAAGATTATTAGGAAAAGTTTACTCTATAAATCAGGGGTTGAATATGGAGATTATACAATAAATCATGTTATTGGATGTTCTCATGGTTGTAATTTTCCTTGCTATGCGTTTATGCTATCCAAACGATTTGGAAGAGTAAAGTCTTATGAAGAATGGATTAAACCTAAGATAGTTTCTAATGCCTTAGAACTTTTGGATAAAGAGATACCAAAATTAAAAGATAAGATTCACTTTGTGCACCTAAGTTTTATGACAGATCCGTTTATGATAGGGTATCCAGAAGTTGTTAAATTATCTCTAGAGATAATAAAAAAATTAAATAAAAATGGAATAAAGGTGACCACATTGACTAAGGGTTTATATCCTGACGAGTTACTAGACAAAACAAATTATGATACTGGTAATGAATACGGAATTACCTTAGTTTCGTTGGATGAAAATTTTAAAAGGATTTATGAGCCATATTCCTCAAATTATAGAGATAGAGTAGAAAGTTTAAAAAAACTTCACGATGCAGGACTCAAAACTTGGGTAAGTATTGAGCCTTATCCAACTCCAAATATTGTTAATCAAGACTTAAGAGATATTTTAAATGAAATATCGTTTGTTGATAAAATTGTATTTGGCAGACTTAACTACAATAAAAAAGTTAGTGAATATTTGTGGTATAAGGAATTCTACAATTATTGCACTGATGTAGTAATAAAATTCTGTGAACAACACAATATAGAGTATCATATAAAAGAGGGTACTATTACAGAAGATGCTCCTTATATACTTGAAGGTTATAAAAAAGACACACAAAAATTATTTTACACTAATAAAAAAGTAGCTATAAAATAAAACTCAACTATTAAGGTTTTCTACGAAACGGGATTACCGCCCGTTTCTTTTTTTACAAAATTTTAAGGGAGGGATAATTCTGAAAAAAATATATGTCTGGCTTCCAGAAGATGTTTATAATGCTTTAATTAACTTAGCTTCTAGAAGAAATGAGCCCATTTCAGCTGTTGCAAGAAGAATGCTTACAGAATCAATTACTACTGAAGCTGCAAATGACGGAATTGATAAAGTCACCGAAGCAGTCCGCAAAGCCATGCGAGATGTACTAAGGCCTACAGAAGATAGATTAGCTAAGCTCATGGCCAAAGCAGCAGTAGCAGCAGCAACGGCAATGTACATGAATGTACAGACTATAGCAGATCTGGGAAAGCACAATGCTGTTGAAATTTACAATGAAGCAAGAGTTAAAGCAGCTGCTTATCTCAAAGAAAGAGATGATAATGAATGACCGCTCCTTTTGTAATGATAGCAAAATTTTATTTACCTACACATGAAAATCAAGCTAAAAATGTTGCGCACCTTGTGTATATAGGAACTAAATCTGAAGTAGACAGAGGTGAATTAAATGAATTAGAAGAATTAGACGCAGGAAATAAATATGCAGAGAAAATACTTTCAAAGTATGAAAGTCTTGATGATTTTATTGATAATTTTGAAATAAATACTGCTGGCACTCCTGCAGGACATGTAAAGTACATGGATGAAAGACCGGGAAGCCATGGGCTTTTCAGCTCTGACAAAAATGTTAGTTTAAAAGAAACAATGAAAGAGTTAAGCAGACATTCTGGCATTGTTTGGCGTTTTATTCTGTCATTGAAAGAAGAAGATGCTGTAAAGCTTGGATACACTACAAGAGACTCATGGGAAAAAGCTCTTAGAGCTACAATATCAGATGCAGCCGCAAAGATGGGAATTTCCGAGTCAAATCTAAGATGGGTTGCTGCTTTTCATCAAAAGAAAGGACATCCTCACGTCCATATTGTGATGTGGGAGAAAACACCTCAGAGGGATCGAGGAAAACTATCAAAAGGTGAAATAAAAGACATAAAAAAAGTATTTTTAAATGAAATATACGCAAAAGAAAGACTGGCACTTACAGCAGAAAAATCAGCTTTAAGGGATTTAATAAGAGATACAGCTAAAAGAGATGTTTCAGAAGTGCTGAAGGAAGTTAAAAAAGCAAGAATAGAAATAAGAGCACTAAATGGAGAAAAGCCCGGCCTCCCTCCCACTCTTGACCAGCAGACAAGAGATGAGCTTTTAGAAAAGCTTAAAGAACTTTCAAAGATTATGCCGTCTCATGGGCGCATTGCTTTTGCCTATATGCCTTCTGAAGTAAAAGAAAAAGCAAAGGAAGTTGCAGACTGGCTTTTAAAGCAGCCGGGATTTTTTCAATCTGTTGAAAGGTATAAAGAACTTGCTAAAGAGCTCGCCAGCCACTATACATCCAAGCCGGAAGCTTTAGAAAAAGCAGCAGAAAAGGCTTATGAAGACATACAGAAAAGAGTAGCTCAAATTGTGCTGAAAGGTGCAGCAGCACTGCAGGAAGAAAAAACGGTAGATACAGCAAGGCTTACAAACTCAGTATGGCGCTCAGCATGGAGAGCTTTAGAAAGAGAAAGATTAAGAGCAGAAGCAGAGTCCATCACTGCAGCTCAAAAAGAAATGGAAAAGAAAAGAAGAATGGCAGAGAGAGGTGAAAGCCGTGAAATTTAGGGCTACACTGGCAGTTCTAATTCTCATGCTTGACTTTTTATTTGCGCCTTTTTTACTGCTTTTTCCGATTTACGCTAAAGATTACGGCTTTAAAGAAGGCCTTCCTAAATGGGAGGTATATGTAAAAGAAAAGCCTTTGTCGGGAATATCTTTGCTGCTCAAAAGAGAAGATGTAAAGACACCATGGCTGTGGCTTCAGCCTGCTGTTTTTGCAGCCTTAATTTCTGTGCTCTTCCCTATTTATGGGAGGAAGAAAAGAAAAACTGATGAGTTAGGGCTTCCTGAAGCTGCAGGAAGAGGAGAATATGGAACTGCAAGATGGAGAACAGAAAAAGAAGTATCAAAAACTTTTACTGTGTGGAATCTACGCAACAACAACCCCCCGAAAGGGGGCTTTATTGTAGGCTTTAATCCTTCTACTTCAAAAGCATGGCTTGATGCAGGAGATACCCACTTACTAGTTATAGGCTCAACAAGAAGCGGTAAATCAAGAAGGATAATATTACCAACTATATGGACTCTTGCAAGGGCAGGAGAAAGTATGATTGTATCTGACCCTAAAGGAGAACTGCACAGTTACTCATTTAAATATTTAAAAGAACTTGGATATAAGGTCATACTAATAGATTTAAGAAATCCATACAGAGGAAATCAATGGAATCCAGTTTTAGAAGTAGCATCTTATCTTGAAGCCGGTGATTATTCTCTTGCAAGTCAGAGCGCATGGGACATAGCAAACATAATAACAAATCAGCAGCCTCACATAGGGGTAGACCCCATATGGCCTCAGTCGCAGGAAAGCTTAACAGCTGCTTTAATTTTAGCCGTTGCTTCTTCTGCACCAAAGGAGGCAAAGCATTTAGGCAGTGCTTATGAGATGCTTCACCGTCTAGGCGCAGGTGGAGGAGAACTTTTAGATAAATATTTTAAATCACTTCCTAATAACCACCTTGCAGCTTCAGCCTATGGAGTTACAGCCTTATCAGAAGATAGATTAAGAAGCTCAATTTTTACAGGGACAGCAGCACAGCTGAGGCTCTGGAGTGACCCTGCAGTTGTTTATCTTACCTCAAAAAAAGACCATGACTTAGACAGTGTAGGGAAAGAAAAAACGGCAGTATTCATAGTAATTCCTGATGAGAGGGCAACACGAAACGTACTGGCTACACTTTATATTTCTCAGGCCTATCAAGCTTTAGTTGACCTTGCAAATAGAAGCGGAGGAAGACTTGCGCAAAGAGTAAACTTTGTTTTGGACGAATTTGGAAATCTTCCTCCAATACCTGACTTTGATAAGAAAATCACTGTAGCAGCAGGACGAGGAATGAGGTTTTTGCTGGCTGTTCAGGATATATCACAGATTAAAGCGAAATACAGAGAATTAGCTCAGACAATCACAGGAAACTGCGCAACATGGGTGTATATACTGACGACAGATTTAGAAACAGCAAAGATAATAAGTGGTAAAACTGGACAGTACACAATAAGGACAGAAAGCTACTCTTCCCAAGTTAAACATACTGATTACAGTCATGGAACATCAGAAGGCCTAACAGGGAGGTCTCTACTTACTCCCGATGAAGTCTTAAGATGGCCACAGGATAGAGCACTTATACTTCAGGCAAGGCAGAATCCTGCAATACTTCCGCTGCCGGATTTGTCAATGTGGCCAGCTTCTTTTGATTTAATTCCTTCTGCTTTAGAAGAACTTAAAAAGGAGGTGGTGCATGCTTCTGTATGGATACCTGATGTTGAGAGTGAAGATATAAAAGAAAAAGATGTAGAGAGAACTAATGAGAATTTATTATCAAAATTAAGATGAGGAGGAAATTTTATGCCAACATTAGTTACAGGTGCTTTTCAACTTTTAAATGATGCTCTTACATGGATTTTATATCTCATTCCTGCTGCTTCTGGTGCAGCTATAGGATATCATGCTTTGATGAAACAAATGGGAGATGGAGATCCTTCTGTAACAGCAGCTCATAACAGAGCTATTAGAAATGTTTTAATTGCTGGAGCAATAGGAATGAGTGCAGCATCACTTGTTAAAGTTGTTTTAGCTTATTTTAAATAAGAGGACGGATTTTAAACCGTCCTCTTAGGAGGTGATTTTTTTGTTTAGTGCTATCACAAACATGATTTCAGATGCAGTTACAAACTTTTTTCAGAATTTGCTTGAAAGTTTAGTAAGTATGTTTACTTCATTTTTTGGAGATGAAATGGCAGTTGCTCTTAAAATACTCAATACTCCATATATCACAAATGGGATTAAATTAGCTCAGATAATAGCCGGAACATTACTTGCTTTAAAGGTTGCGGCTGAGGCACTAAAGACATATATTCTATACAACTCAGGAGATTCTTCAGCACAGCCTTTAGAACTTGTCAAAAGAACTGCTTTTGCTGCTGCAATAGTTTCAACTTCTCCATGGATTGTGACAAAAGTATATACATTTGGTGCAGATTTAGCAAAAGAAATAGCTTCATTACCTGCTGTTAAGCTTGAAAATCCTGTTTATAGTTTCAGGCATTTCGCAAATGTCAACTGCTTTACTGCTAATTCTTTTAGCAGTAATAGTGATATGGATTTTAATTTTAATTCAAACTGCAATAAGGGCTGTTGAAATTGCTTTTATAGCTGTTTCAGGTCCAATTATGGCAGTGGGACTTACACGGCCAGATGAAGGTGTGTGGTCTGTATGGTGGAGAGAGCTTGTTGTTTTATCTTTATCTCAAGCTGTGCAGACTTTTATGATTAGAGGATTTTTATCTACAGCTGCTAATATGTTTTTTACAAGTCAGATTTTGAGTAAATTAATGCTTATAGGGTGGCTGTGGGTAGCTTTTAAAACTCCGTCTGTTTTGAGGGAATTTGCATATCACAGCGGAGTTGGGGGTGCAGTTGGACAGACTGCACAATCGGCAGGAAGCATGTATATAATGAGAAAGATGATTATGAGAGGGTGATGTAGTTGTATCAGGTGCCAAAAAATATTTCAGCAAAGTTTGAGTTTTTTCCGGGCTTTGGATGGAAAGAGCTCTTTTTTGTGCTTTTAGGACTTTTATCAGGCTTTTTTGTTTATTTGATTTTATCTATCTTTACTCACTCTCCTGCTAGGTACCTATCAGTGTTTATTTTTACAGGCCTTGCTTACTTTTTGGTTATTCCCGGACCTGACGGGAACAGTGTTTTAAGTCTTATCAAATACTACCTCAAATGGAGCAAAAAGCAGAAAAGATACCTTTATGTGCAGGGAGGTCGCAGAGATTGATTAAGATTTTTAAAAAAGAAAAAGCTGTAAAAAGAGATAAGGCAAAAATAGAAGAGCAGAAAAGAAAGGCTGTACAGGAGTGGATTCCTGTAAGAGATGTTGCTGAGGATTTAATTGTTTTAAAAGATGGGAGATATGTATGTGTTTTGAAGGTTATGCCTTTGAATATCAGCTTAAAAAGCGAAAATGAAAAGAAGAGAATCATACAGACAGTTTATGAAGCTTTAAACGGCTTTAAAGAGTCCATGCAGGTATTTTCTATAGGCAGGCCAGTAGACCTTGACTCTTACATCGGCTATCTTCAGACAAAATCTAAGGAAGAGACAAACATGACTAAAAAAAGATTACTTCAGGAGTACTTAAAATACGTCGCTTCTATTGTCACAAGTGGCGAGGCAATAGAAAGGCGCTTTTTTATTATGCTCTCAGGTAAAGAAAAAGACGAACTAAAAGCAAAAGCCCATGAGCTTGCCAATAATCTTGAAAAGTCCGGTCTAAAGGTAGAATTAGCAGCAGACCAAGACATAATAGACCTTCTTTTCAGCTTCAGCCATCCATCACAGGCAGCATTTGAAAGAGCGCCTTTATTTTCAGGACCCTACTTACCACCTGTGTATTCTTAAAGTGAGGTGAGAAATATGAAAAAGAAAGACAATGTAAATGTGTTAACAGGCTTAGTAGACATGATTTCACCGCAAGCTCTTGAGTTTAATGCAAGGCAAATTGTGTTTAACGACCAGCTTGCGAGGATTCTAGTCATTGCAGGCTATCCTCCTAAAGTTTCTGCTGCATGGCTTTCAAGAATTGCAGGTATGCCGGGTGTGGTGTGCTCTGTCCACATTGAACCTACCGACCCTACAAATTTAATCATGAGTTTAAATAAGGCTATTGGTGAATATGCAGGAAGGCTTGAAATGGGAGGAAATGCCCTCACAATGCAGAGGACAGAGCAGGCTTTAAAAGATGCAGAAGAGCTCATGAGGAAAATAGATCAGGAACAGCAGCAGGTATTTTACGTAACGGTAGTTCTTATGGTCCTTGCTCCTAATCAGCAGGAGCTTGACAGAAAAACACGTCAGGTTGAGGCTTCTTTAGCAGCTTCAGGTATGAGAGGAAGAATTTTAATATTCCGCCAAGAAGAAGGCTTAAAAGCAGCAGGGCCCTTCTGCACACTGCCGGATGAGGTAAAAGATGCAGGGGCAAGAAATATGCCTGCTGAAACTGTAGCTGCTTCTTTCCCCTTCACTGCTTCAGGTATAAACGATGGAAGCGGTGTTGTTTTGGGAAAAGACAGAGATGGAGGATTAGTACTGGTTGATATATGGAAAAGAGGAGGAGACAGGACAAACTCCAACTGGACAATTCTTGCAAAGCCTGGCGCAGGAAAGAGCTTCACTGCTAAGATGCTTCTTTTAAGAGAGTACATGCAGGGAAGCAGAATCATAATCATAGACCCTGAGAGAGAGTACAAAGACATGTGTAATAAGCTTGGAGGAGTGTGGATTAACTCAACAGGTGGAGAAGGAAAGATAAATCCACTTCAGGTGAGATTAAGGCCTGTTGAGGAGGAAGAGGAAGAAAAGCAAAATACATCTTTTCAAAGTCCATTGGCTCTCCATATACAAACTTTAAGGACTTTCTTCAGCCTATACCTTAGAGACTTAACAGATACAGAGAAAGCAGCATTAGAGGATGCATTAGTAGAAGTGTACAAAGAAGCAGGAATTACATGGGATACAGACCCTAAAAGCGTTCCTAATGACAAATGGCCTACTGTGAAAGAACTTTATGAGTACCTTGTTAAAAAAGCGGAAGAAAATCCTGAAGCCTATAGAAGACTTTCAGTGCTTTTAAAAAGAGCAGCAGAAGGAGCAGATTCATACCTTTGGGCAGGCCCAACTGCTGTGGAGGCTGATTCCGATTTTATTGTTTTTGACGTTCATGATCTGCAGAATGCAGAAGACCAAGTTAAAAGAGCACAATATTTTAACGTGCTCTCTTTTGCATGGAACATTTTAGAGAGAGACAGAAGAGAAAAAACTGTTTTAGTCGTCGATGAAGCATGGATGCTTGTTGACCCTCAAACGCCTCAGGCAATTGCATTTTTGAGAGATACATCAAAGAGGATACGAAAGTATAATGGAAGTCTTATTGTCATAAGCCAGAACGTTATAGATTTCCTTGCACCAGAAGTGCAGAGGTACGGCCAAGCACTACTGGATAATCCAACATATAAGCTCCTTTTAGCACAGGGAGAAAAAGACTTAGAAGCAATAACAGCTCTTATGAACCTTTCTGAAGCAGAGCATGACCTTCTAGCAAATGCAAAAAGAGGAGAAGGCCTTTTTGTTGCGGGCACACAGAGAATTCACATAAAGATTGAGGCAGCACCTTATGAAATGCAGTACTTGACTGGAGGCGGAAGCTGATGCATACCTTAGGGAAAGTGCTTTTAGCACTTCTTCCAGATGATTTGGAGGGCATTTTTAAATTTGCTCTTCTTTTTGTTGTTGTTCCTGTTTTAGTGATTGCTGTAATTTTTGCAGGCCCCATTACTGCTTTTGAGAAGGTTCCACTTATTACTGCAGAGCAGGCCAAATTCTACATCGATGCAGTAGAAAAGGTGAAGAAAGAATTTAATATGGGCCCTGACTGGAGGGAGCTTGTTGCTGTAGATGCTGTAAGGTTTAAGCAGGACTTTTCTAAAGCTACTCCTGAAAGTGCTTATAAGCTTGCTTCAATGTTTGTGAAAAACACAGGAGAAGTTGTTACAGAGAATGGAATGCACTTTCCGGTATATAAACTTTTGAGTTTAGACGAGGTTTTAGATATGCTTGACTTCACAGAAGAAGAAAAAGATAAAGTTAAGGAGTTTCTTGAGTTTCTCAAAAACACAGACCTTTCTTTTTTGTTAGATGCAGGAATACCTGAGGGATGGGTGCCTGCTGAGAAAAATCTTAAGTGGCCTGTGCCGGGGGTTTATAAAATTACTTCTCCCTTCGGTCCTCGAATTGACCCGGTATACGGAGTAGAAAAATTTCACTCTGGTGTGGATATAGGCGCACCAGCAGGAACACCGGTCACAGCTGCTCTGGATGGAGAAGTAGTCTATGCTGGGTGGAATGACGGTTACGGCTTAGTTGTTTTTATATGGCACAACAACAATTTAGAAACAAGATATGCTCATCTATCTTCCATAGCAGTTAAGCAGAGGCAAATTGTTAAAGCTGGTGATGTGATTGGATATGTAGGCTCCACAGGAAAAAGCACAGGCCCTCACCTTCATTTTGAAGTAAGAGTTGGAGGAAGAGCTGTAAATCCACTTGACTTTTTTAAGTAAGAAAGGAGGTTCAGGCTTGCTTGTTTCACTTATTGCTACAAAGCAGATGGCTGAGGAGATAAAAAAAGCTTTAGCTGATGCAGGAGATCTGATTTTTGAGCATATTGGTAAATTGGATTCTGAGAGTGTTAAAGAAATATTTTATTCTGCTTCTCGGGTCTCTGCAGATGTGCTTATTATAGACCTCGATGTTTTTTCAGGTAAAGAAATTATTTCTGCTCTTCAAGGTTTCAGAATTGCAAGACCTAATACCAGAATAATTGTTATTGCACCTGAGAGGAAGCCGGGTGATGAAATAATTTCTTCTGTAGTCGGCTTGGGTATATACGACATAGCAGAAGGAGAAAAAGAATCCAATTGGGGTGAGATAATAAAAAATATTTTATTTTCTCCTCCAGCTACATATGCTCAAGCTGCAAGATGGCATACAGGTCAGTTTTTGAATGCTTCTATACAGGCAAAGGAAAGGGTTATTATAGAAGAAAGGCCGGCTGGTATTGTCACTATAGTAATAGCCGGTACTGCTCACGGTGTAGGATGTACTCATATAGCTCTCTCTATTTCTTCATTTCTTGCCCGTTTAGGACATTCTACAGCAGTTATAGAAGACAGCCAGAGGCCTGCATTTTCTTTTTTATGCAGTGTCTTAAAATCAAAAGAAGGAAAAGTAGAGGGGTCTTGTGCAGTTCATGGAATAGATATTTTTCCAATATGCGAGAGCGGAGATAATGGTAATTGGAATTACGATATGCTTCTTAAAAAAATTAAAGCAGGACAGTACGAGTATGTTGTTAGAGACCTTGGGATTTTGGATTCAGCAAGGAAAAGAGAAATGTATAGAGCTGATATAGCTTTTGTCGTGGCTTCAGCTGCAAAATGGCGATGGCATGAGGTTATTGACAGGATTGATTCTGAATTTAGTGTTATTTTCCCTTCAGCTTCGCAGAGTGATGCAGAAGAAATTTCTTTTTATGCAGGAATTAAAGGGACAGCTTTACCTTACTGTCCAAACCCTTTTGCCAAAGAAAATGATTCTGTTTTTCTAAAACTGCTTGCTCCTGTACTGCCAAGCAGGAAGAAAAGGAGAACTTTGTTTGGAGTTTTTTAAACTAAAAAGCGAAACTTCTGAAAAATAACAGCGGTACGGATTTTTCATTTTCGCTTCGCTCAAAACAAAAATCCGATTAAGATAGCACCTCTGCTTTTGCAGACGTGTTTTTTTTGTTTGCCCCCGCGTCATAGATTATACGCCTGCTCGCCTTTCGGTCAAGGGGCAAGCCCTTCGGGTCGGTGAGCATATCCTCCCTCGCTGCGCTCGGTCCGGTATCCCTCCCCGACCCCTTGACCTTCGGCTCGCAGGCTGTTTTGTTTTAACTGCCGGGGGCAAACAAAATTTGATTTTGAATTTTTTAGGGAGGTGCTCTTAAGTGAGTATGAAAGAGATGAGAGAAAGAGTTATGGAGTTTTTGAGAGAGCAATTGGAACTTGACAAGGTTATATTAGAGAAATGCGACCTTATGCCGGGAGGTGTTTTTGTAAAGGACAGAGAAGGTAAAAGCATGCTGGTTTTTTACGATTTTATGAAAGATAAAGTGGATTATTGGTTTGAAGATGAAAAATAATTAAAGAATTTTATAAAAAATACTATCAAATGATTGCAAAATTGTTTGGAATGTGATAAAATACTAAGTGAAAGGAGTATATGCTATGACTGAAATTGAGGAAATTAAGAAATTCCTCAATAATGCTAAAGAATTGATGAAATCAGGTGCTTTTGATTTTGTTCCTCGAAAGAAAAATATGGATTCAATTAAAGAAGCTGGCCTAACAATTAAGCATGTTAAAGAGATTATTATGGATTTAACTTACAAAAATTATTATAGAGGCCCTAATAAAGATTTGGGAAGCAACAGGGAAGGTTTTATATGGGAATTTGGGTATGATATTGAAGGAACAGACTTTTACATAAAGCTTAAAGTTGAAAAAAGAGGAGAAAAAGAATGTTTAGTGTGTCTTTCTTTCCACAAAGCAGAACAGCCATTAGTTTATCCGTATTAGGGATGTGCAAAATTAATTAAAATAATCATAATCAAAAACCAAAATATGTATTACATACAATATATAGTAATCAACACTGACAATCAAACATAAAGGAAGTGGTAAGGGAAAAGAAAAGACAAAAAGAGGAGCTAAAAAAGGGCATAAATATCCTGTAGAAGTCAAATGTTAAAAAATGG
>Ga0207430_10148_pt1 | contig 28980 bp, 29 predicted proteins | sample YelNatsi3bottle8_FD_187544 | JGI IMG/M metagenome (GOLD analysis project Ga0207430, IMG submission 187544) | Hot spring thermophilic microbial communities from Obsidian Pool, Yellowstone National Park, USA - site 3 bottle 8 (SPAdes) (version 2) | ecosystem: Environmental > Aquatic > Thermal...
ACAAGCAGCTTCTAGATAGAGTTGACCAGTCTGTGTAAGGTATACTTTTCCATAGTCAAAGTAATCTACTTCAAATAGGTTGCCTGCTGTTTCACCAATAGCACCTGTAAAGATAGGGGTGTCTATCTGTATAAAGTCTCTTTCCCAGTAGAACTTCCTTATTGCCTTTATTACGGCATCCCTTATTCTCATAATGTGGAACTGCCGCTTTGCTCTAAGCCAAAGGTGGCGATGCTCCATGAGATAGTCGATACTGTGGTCTGGTTTTTGGATTGGAAAGTCTTCTGTAGGAATTTGAACGGGAATGATTTCCGTGGCAAGAATTTCAACACCACTTGGCGCTCTTTCATCTTTTCTCACTTTACCTCTAACTATAAGCGAGGATTCTAACCTTAGTTTGTCAGCTTTCTCAAAGTTTTCGTCCCCGACTGTAGTTTTTTCTACAACAACTTGGACAAAACCAGTTCCATCGCGAAATTCTATGAACATTATCTTCCCGCTGGATCTCTTTCTCCTAACCCAACCTCGCAGTTCGACTTCTTTATCGATGTAATCCTTCAAGTTCTTTATGTACACCCATTCCATCATCAAAACCTCCTTCTCGCATTTTTATTCGAAAAATTGCACTTACTTTAGATTATACCACACAAGCACATTTTTCAACATGGAATGTGTGTGGTATTATGATATAATGGTCACGGAAAATTCATATTATTTTGGGAGGATAATTGTATGAACTCGATAAAGAGTTTTGAAAAATTCACAGCTCTTTTTATTCTCCTTATTTTGCTTGCGTTTCTATCGACAAACTTTGCCTTCCAAATGCGTGAGTTGTCTGAATCAGAGATAGAAAAGATGTTTTCCGAACTGAAAAGACTGCAAGGATTACCCTACGTTTGGGGTGGAACAAGCAGTTTCGGGTTAGATTGTAGTGGGTTGGTAATCTATCTCCTCAGAATACTTGGTCATAATCAATTTGTTTATCAAAACTCTCTTGTTTTCGACGTTACTGCAGACAACTTGTATAAATACAATACCAAACCCATTGCTGACCTTAAGAGCTTGAAAAAGGGAGACTTAATCTTTTTCGATATGAATGAAGATACTGTGTATGACCACGTTGTTATTTTTGAAAAATTCGACCGATACGGTAACATATGGGTCTGGGATGCTGCAGAAGTATCAGATGGAATACAGCAAAATAAAGTCGATAGACGTCCATTATCTTTGCTTAAAGCCAGGAAATACGCCCTCGGCAGAATTGTAGTGTTAAGCAAGTAGACTTTGGTCCGAGATAACACAGGTGATAGATGTGATGGATAGTTTGTTACATTTACTAACGAACTTTTTCGAGTTGGTAATGAATGCTTTTGGCAAGATAAAAAGTCTCTCGAGAAGGTTCGGTAAGAAAAGTAGTCAAATTCTTACACTTGCCATTATTCACTACGACGGACGAGGATTGCAGTCGGTTATAAAAGAATTCTCGTTGGAAGTCAATACGGCCGATGTGCTCATAGCAAGAAACTTAACGCAAGATGAACTGAAGCTGGTAAAAAAGCTTTTGAAGAAAAGTGTTGTCTTTTTTGATAAAAACGGAGTGTTGATTTTTAAACATGGCAATACTGCTAATTCTGTATCTAACTTCGATGTTCAAAAATTGAGAGCACTTGAAAAACACGGAACGAAAGTTATTGTTACACTGGATAAGAAAGTTGCATGGATGATTAGTCAGATGTTTCCATTTTACTGCGTTGTACCTGGCGAACCGTTTCAGGAAACTGTTATAACAGCGCCTATTCCTCTCACAAGGAACTCCGACGGCTTTTATTTTTCAAAGATAGCCTACCGGAACCAGGTTACGATAATTGACCTAAACATCGAAATCCTCAAGGATTTCAAAGTTAATTGACAACTTCTGCGAAATGATTTTTTCTCCCGCCGTTTTTCGTCCAAAAATAGCCTTTTTTAATCAGCTTTTGTAAAATTTTTCATTATGCTTTTGTAAGGATTGGTATGTTCTTGTATGCATTATATTGCAACAATTACTTATCTTGCTAATATGGTGCTACAATTTTATAGTCAGTATCAAAAGAGGGGGGGACGGTATGGAGAAAGAAATTACATTAGAACTTGTCAGGGTAACTGAGGCTGCCGCGTTGATGGCAAGTAGGTATCTCGGACGTGGCGATAAAGAAATGGTTGACAAGATGGCTTCTGACGCAATGCGTGGTATGCTAGACTACATCGAGATGAAAGGAACCGTTGTACTTGGTGAAGGTGAGAAAGACAAAGCACCTATGCTCTACATTGGCGAACAAGTTGGAAGATGGGCAGAGGATGACCCTGAGCTCGATATAGCAGTTGACCCTGTTGATGGTACAAGACTTGTTGCATTCGGGTTGCCAAATGCAATAAGTGTTATTGCAGCGACGGAAAGGGGAGGTATTGAATATCTCCCCACGTATTACTCCTACAAACTCGCAGTTGGTCCTGAACTTGCTGGAAAGCTGGATATTAATGCCTCTATAAGAGAAAATTTAAGAGTTGCTGCGGCAATTTTGGGAATGGATATTTCAGAACTCACATGCGTTGTTCTGAATAGGGATAGGCACAGGGAGATAATAGATGAGATAAGAAGGGTCGGGGCAAGGATAAAGTTGATAAGTGACGGTGATATAGCAGCAGCAATCGCAACCGCACTTCCAGAAAGCAATGTTAATATCTACATCGGAATAGGTGGTTCTCCTGAAGCTTTGCTGGCTGCTGCTGCATTAAAATCTCTAGGTGGAGAGATTCAAGTAAAACTTTGGCCCATCGATGAAGAAGAACGAACAAGGCTTGTGGAACAAGGGTATGATTTGGAAAAAGTTTACAAGACAAATGACCTTATCAAATCAGACAATGTTATATTTGCAGCCACCGGAGTTACAGATGGAGATATGCTTAGAGGCGTGAGATTCTTCAAAAACACAGCAATCACTGAGTCAATAGTAATGAGGTCAAGAACAAGAACAATAAGACGAATTATCGCACAGCACAATCTGAACTACAAGACAATCCCTCTAAAAAGCAGTGGCGAGGTAAGATATATTAACGGTTTCAAACGATAATTTTTTGGGCTTTAAATAAAAGGGCTACCTTTGGTAGCCCTTTATTTTTCAGAAAGTAGATCACAATCTAAAGATGTTCTCGCCAGGTTTTACAATCTTTCTCTCACCTTTAATTTTTATCTCAACTTCTGACGGAGAAGTAATTTGTATGCTGTCTTTTTTTATAAGAACATCTAAAGGTATACCACGATAGTTAATTTTGAAGTTTACACTTTGCCACTTTTCTGGAAGCCATGGTGAAAAGCTTAATAGCTTATCGCTTTCTAGAGTCACTCCACCGAAACCATAGACGACACATTGCCATGCTCCTCCGGCACTCGCCGCATGGAATCCATTGTTTGTGTTACCCTGGTTGTCCTCTAAATCAACTAACAATGTTTTCATAAAGTATTTGTAGGCATTGTGAGTGTCGCCTACCTTCAATCCCATGATTGAATACATAGAAGGGCTCAAAGAAGATTTGTGCATTGTTCTTTTCTCATAGTACTCATAGTTTACTTTCATTTCCTCTTCCGTGAATTCCTCAGGTAAAACAAGCATCAGCATTACAACATCCGGTTGTTTTATCAGCTTTGTTTCACCCAATTTGGTCAAATCTAGACCTTTTGGCCATTTTGGAAGCCCGTTTTCATCCCATTCAGTGATTTCATACTCCTTTAAACCGAAGTAACCTTCAAATTGTTCTATCAGTTTCTCTCCTTCTTTTCTTGGAATGTAGACTTTTTCAGCTAAGATCTTCCAGCTACGTACCTCTTTTTCAGTAATTCCCAATATAGTTTTTAACTTCTCAAGTTTTAAGGGATCTTTTTCTGAAAGCCATTCGTAATATTCTACAGCTTTCTCCAAGTTCCACTTGGCAAGGTAATTTGTGTAGACGTTGTTATCAACGTGTTCGTGAAATTCATCTGGTCCGATTACCCTGCGTATCTCGTATCTATCCTTAATTTCATTGTATTCAAGTCTTGATGCCCAGAAGCGTCCGGTTTCAAGAAGCACTTCAACACCGTAATCTACCATAAATTGGTCATCACCGGTGACAGAGTGATAATGAACCAAAGCAACTGCGATGTCAGCGTTAATATGGAATTCCTCATCACCCGTCCAGATTCTCACAGGATTACCAAGGTAATCTTCGCCCCACTTCGGAGTGACCTCCAGACCATCATCTGCTGACTCCCAAGGGAACTGAGCACCTTTGTAGCCATTCATTTGTGCATTCTTTCTTGCACCATCAAGGGTGTTATACCTATAAAGAAGAAGGTTTTTAGCGTATTCTGGAAGAGTGTATAAAAAGAACGGGAACATGAAAATCTCTGTGTCCCAAAATACATGACCCTTGTATCCCTCACCATGCAACCCTCTTGCTCCTATGCTTACACGTGGGTCGTCTGGTGCACAAGCATAAAGATGGAAAAGATTGAACCTGATTCCTTGTTGAGCAAGTTCGTCACCGTCAATGAGTATATCCATCCTTTTCCAAACAGACTCCATATGCTCAGTGTGTGCCTTAAGTTCTGATTCAAAACCAGTTCTGATAAAATTGTTCAGTTCGTTCTTTACTTTTTCTCTAACAAAATCAACAACATCCTTGTCTTTGAGTTTTTCTGATTCTAAATCCCTTGATGTGTATACCACACCGTATTTCTCTATAACAACTTGTTGCCCCTCGTTTAAAAAGATTGTATATCCTTCTTGCGGTATGTCCCCAATTTGCCTGAATTTACGATACCGCAGAACATTCTCTCCCTGGTTGTCCTTAGCTAAAATGGCATTTGCCAAGACTATAATATGCCCTTTGTCGTGAGTTCTTACCGAAGCACTGACTCCGGGTTTTAAGTCTTCAACCTTAAGAACTCTGTAGTGCTGTATTTTGTTGTAAGGATCAAGGTAACCGTTGTAAGTTGTTGTATCGATGCAATTTTCAACAACAATCTTTCCTGAAAAATTCACAGGTGTGATTGTGTATTGTACTCCAAAACGATGGATGTTTGGTCTGCTCACAAATCGTTTAGACTCTATCCTTATAATCTTTCCTTCAACGTTGAACTCGTACAATGAATTAAGAATGCCTTGTTTCATATCTAGATACCGGTAGTACTTGGTAAGAGGCAAGTAATCAAGATTAAGTTCTTTGTTATCTAAGTAAATTTTGAATCCAAGAGCGTCAGGTAGATTTACAAGTTCTGTGACTTGAGCCAAATACTTGTCGAATATACCTGCTACGTAAGTGCCTTTCATTGCAAGATTTGAAAATTCTTCCCGTCCGCGCAAGCTTAGATAACCGTTCGCCAATGTGAATATGGTCTCGTACACAAGATTTTCTACGGGATGATACTCTTTACGCTCAACGGTCCACACGACTTTTCCCTCCACATAACAGATTAGTTTAGTTTTTTTAGAATTCTATAAGCTCCAAAGTCTGGCCTTGAAAAGATTGTATGACTCTATCTGCATCTTTTAAAATCATTGGATCCCCCACACCTATGACCTTCATACCAGCAGATTTTGCCGCCTGAATGCCTGCAACGGCATCCTCAAAGACACAGCATTCCTCTGGTCTAACACCCAGTTCTTCAGCTGCTTTCAAAAAGACCTCAGGGTCAGGTTTAGCTTTTGAAATTTTTGTTCCATCAATTATTGCATCAAAAAAGTCTTTAAGGCCTATTCGTTCGAGTATAGTAATTGTATTTTTACTTGCGGAACCTATTGCTATTTTTATCCCTGCACTTTTAAGAAGCTCCAAGAATTCTATAACACCAGGCAGAATTTCATCTTTGGTCATTTGGTTTATATACTCAACATACCATTTATTTTTCTTTTCAGCTAACTGTAACTTTACATTTTCATCATCGATTCTTATACCACCAACCGACAGTAGAATTTCCAAAGATTCCATACGACTAACACCCTTCAAACGCTCGTTGTCCTTTTCTGTAAACTCAAAGCCAAGTTCTTTCGCCAATCTTTTCCAAGCAAGATAATGGTACTTTGCTGTATCAACGATAACCCCATCAAGGTCAAAGATACAAGCTTTTGGCTTCATCAACGATCCTCCCTTTTAAACTATTCATTTTAACCTTTTACTGCCACCGCTTTTCCTGTTTCGATAAAGTAGCGCTGGAAAGACAGGAATATGATAAGCATCGGTAATGTCATGAAGATAGATGCTGCCATCATGTACTGCCAATAAGTATAGTAGGAGGTTTTGAAGAAGTTAAGTCCCAAGGTTAGTGTGTACATCTCCTTGTTACTCATAATTATCAATGGCCATTGAAAATCATTCCAAGCTCCTAAGAAAGTGTATATAGCAAGTGCACTGAGAGCTGGAAGAGCATTTGGGAGAACTATTTTAAAGTATGTCCTTAATATACCCGAACCATCTATTCGCGCAGCCTCTTCAAGCTCCTTTGGAAAATTCAAAAAGAACTGACGCATCAAAAACAAACCAAACACATTTGTTAGTTTTGGTAAAAACAGACCGGTATATGTGTTAACTAAGCCGTACTTAACGAGAAGATTGTATTGAGGTATCAATGTTACTTGACCTGGTACCATCATTGTTGCCAGAAACATTGTGAACCAAAAGTTTTTCAGCGGGAAGTTTAGTCTCGCAAAAGCGTAGCCACCCAGTGAATTTAAGATAATATTTCCAACTGTTAGCAAACCGGCGTAAATAATCGTATTCATAAGCCACCTTTTATACAGAGGTACAACTTCAAAAATCAATTTGTAATTCTGAAATGTGAGAGGAGCTCCAAACGCTGACGGTTTTGGAAATAAGCGTATCCTTGGCGGCCAATCAAATATATTTATCCCTTTCTCGACTCCCTGAGCATCCGTGTAGGTTATAGGCGTGAGGGAAACTAACAGCGCCCAAGTAAAAGGAAAAAGCGTGGCAATTGCGTAGCTTATTAAGATGATGTACGATATAATCACGGAAGTTTTTGAAACGCTTCTTACAGAACCTTCCATTTATTTTCACCACCTAATTGTCAGTACTCTTCCTTTATTATCTTTCTCTGAACCAATGACAACACAAGAATTACACCAAAGAGAACTACAGCAAGAGCTGAAGCGTAACCCATTTTTCCGTATTCGAAAGCGTTTTTGTATATGTAGAAAGATATCGTAATATTCCTTAGGTTTCTGATAAGGAAGTAAATTTGATCAAAAACTTGCATACAACCTATTGTTCCCATGATTGAAACAAAAACTATCTGTGGCCTAAGCAAAGGTAAAGTTACCTTCCAGAAGATTTGCCAGCCGTTTGCCCCGTCTATCCTTGCTGCTTCATAGATACTTGACGGAATATCTTGAAGACCTGCTAGGAATGTGACCATAAAATAACCAGCTGTCGACCATATATTCATAGCCATTATTGCAAAAAGTGCGATTCTTGGTTCGTTTAGATAATCTACTGGTTGAAATCCGAACCTACCAAAAAGAGCAACAAGTATCTTATTCAAAACCCCTGGCTTTGAATAAATAAGCCAAAAGATCATCGAAAGTGCTGCGGAAGAAGTTATCGCTGGCAAGAAGAAAACTGATTTAAAAAAGTTAACTCCTTTTATCTTGGAATTTGCTGCTACCGCCAAGATTATAGCCAAAAGTGTCTGAATAGGCACAACAATAATTGAGTAAAGCAAGGCATTCCAGAATGATGTGTAAAAATACATATCCTTGAGCATGTCTTTGAAGTTTTTTAATCCTACGAATCTTGGAATATATTTTGTAAACCTGTCACCGTGTTTATACATGTATCTTTTCATGAAATCTGCAATTTTGATTTCGTTAGGCAGCTTTCCCTCCCTGTAGTCATTCAATAGATTTAACGAGTCAAAGTATTCTTTTATAAGTTTCTTCTCCTCTTCGCCAAGTTTTACGCCTACGTCAATCTCGACAAAACTTACAGGATCAAAGTATTCTAACATTTCATCTATGGTATAATTTCTCGCTTCTTTTCTCAAAATTCCTGTATGAATTTCCAAAGCGTCGTAAGGATTAAATATATAGGTGTATTTCCGAGCTTCCAGAGGTTGATAATCTGTAAGGCTATAGTAAAATGCAGCAACGATAGGGTAAATCGTGAAAACTAAAACAGTTAGTATTATTGGTGTTGCAAAGAGATAACCTACTATTGCCTCTTTTGTTTTGTATTTCATAGCACAATCCCCCTGTTTAATAAAAGGGAGGCGAGCGCCTCCCTTCTGCTCGTGCAACCAATTACTTCTCTTTCCCTATCCATTTATCGTAATTTGTCTCAATAATCTTTATTGCTTCATCAACCGTAAGTTTCTGATAGAACAGGTCTTTCAGCAAGGAGTTAATCTGGTCGTTAGCAGTTGCAAACAAACCTGTCGGTGTTGAGACTTTCCAAGGCACACCATATTCTGCACCCTTGTAGAATACTTTCTTTACCGGGTCAGTATCCTTGGCTGCTATGGATTTTCTTGAAGCAAGCACACCTGCCCCTTCAACAAATATTTGTTGACCTTCCGTTACAAGGAATTTCAAGACTTCCCATGCTGCATCCTTATTTGGTGTTGCTCTGTTGATAGACCAAGCAACTGTGTATATCATTGTTGCTTTCTTAATACCCTTTGGCATTTCAACAATCCCCATCTTTTTGAATGTATCTGGGAACGAGCCTTTCATAAAGCCAATAGTCCACGGTCCTTCCATGACAACTGCACACTTTTCAGTAGCAATTGCTTCGCCCAACCAACCAGAACCAAGTGCTGATGGCTCTTTTGCAACTTTGTATTTTGTGACGAGATCGATGTAGAATTGGATGGCTTTTTTGGAATTTGCTTCACCAAGTGCTGTTGAAAGATCTGGCTTTACAAGTCTACCGCCAAAGCTTATAATAAATGGTATGACCCTGTTGAAATCTGGTGCGAGCGCCAGAGGAGTTTCATAGCCTGCTGCCTTAAGTTGTTGGAGTTTTTTGAGGAAGGAGTCCCATGTCTCATCGTTGGTGAGATATGGGACTTTGTATTTATCAAATATCTCTTTGTTAAACCAGACAGCGAGTGTTGAAAAGTCTTTAGCTATACCGTAAAGCCTGTTTTGGTACTTGAAAGCATCGATAAGCGACTGATAAAAATCGCTGAGGTCAAAGTTATCTCTTTTAACATACGTATCAAGTGGAAGTAGGACGTTTGCTTTGGCTAGTTCTTCGAATACATAAACGTCAACGTAGAAAATATCTGGACCTGTTCCACCGGACAGTCTTGTCATAAGAACTTGTTTGTAATCTCCGGCAATAGGTTCCCAGACAACTTCTATCCCTTTCTGCTTGCCTATCGTGCTGTTAAAAGTGTCAACTGCTTTCTTAATGGCTCCCTCCTCGATGGGGTTACCCGGCCAACCTGAAATAGTGATCTTCGTTACCGCGAAAAGTCCTACCGTCAAAACAACCGCCAGTAAAACTACCAAAAGCTTTTTCATACAACTCGCCCTCCTTTTGAAGAGTTGAGGAACTTTTTAGTTCCTCTAATGACTAAATGCGTGTTAATAACTTCTGATTCTACTTGCTCACCTAAAACCAATTGATGAACTTTGCGCGCAACCATTTCACCAACCAAATGAATGTTTTGGTCAACGGTCGTTATATTAGCAATTTCAGAGAGCAAAATGTTGTCAAATCCTATCAAAGGAATGTCGATGCCTTTTTGTTCGCAAACCCTCAGAGCTGCGTACGCCATAACATCGGAAGTGCAAAAAATTCCATCCACTTCATTTAAATAATTCTCAACAATCTTTTGTACATTCTTCTCATCATAATTCGCGAAGGTTTTATATACCTTTCCACCAAAACCACTCAATCCATCAACAAACCCTCTGAAACGTTCTTTTTCAAATGGTAACGAAGGATCGCCACCTATGAAAAGAACATTCGTGCACCCAATTTCTTTCAAATGCTCACCCGCTTGACGCCCTCCTGTATAGTTATCTGTATCGACATAAATAAAGTTATTTTTGTTGTTTCGCCCAACACAGACGAAAGGAACGCCCAACTCATTGAGTAACTCCACTCTTATATCATCGTCTTTTATGTCCATAAGTATATATCCATCAATAAGTTTCGATGAAACCAAGGTCTTATAGTAACTTGTGATATCACCTTTGGTAAATACATCAATAATAAGCTTAAGTCCCTTTGATGAAAAATATCTCACAGCACCTCGTAAAAACTTGGATACATATGAATCTTCAAAAACACGTTCAACACCACTCATCACAGTGAGAGAATAAACGCCTGTCCTTTTGGTTCTTAGTGATTTCGCTATAGCATGTGGCATGTATCCGTATTTTTCAGCTATTTCCAGAACCCTCTGCCTAGTTTCTGGCTTTACCTTTTCTGGTTCGTTGAATACTCTCGATACAGTTGCAACTGAGACACCACATAAATTGGCAATTTCTTTTACAGTCATTCTCTCACCTTCTTAGAGAGTTTCACGATAGTTTTCAATGTAATCGATTACAGTAATCGATTACATTAGGAATGTATCATTTTTTATCTTTAAAACAAAATTCGAATGTGTCTCAGAAAAACTCACAGACTCTTGTCTTTGAAAGATTTCTTTCTTTTCCTTTTATTATCTAATTTTTTTACACTCTTTCATAGCATTCTCTTAGACAAATAATAAACTTCTTCATTGCTTCACCCAATTAACGATGTATGGTATAATTTTGCTGATAACAAGGTTTTATATCCAGTTTCGATTTTTGTTTGCTCTCAGTCGATAAACGAGGTGATTTTGTTGGAAATCATAAGGAAGGCAGAAATTTCCGACGCAGATGTTGTTGCAAGTTTAATTCTTGAAACCGGACGTTCGTTTTTACCGTTGCTCTTTGGTCCTTATGTGAAACTGATACTTGGTAGACTAGTGAAAACTCCAGGGACAGTCTTTTCTTTCGACAGCGCCTATGTTCTTGAAATTGACGAAGGAAAAGTTGTGGGAATAATCGTTATGTTCGATGGAAAAACTATTAGGAAGCGTGCTTTGAAAACCGCATTTGCACTTTTTCAATTGATGGGCTTTGAGCTTCTTAGAAGGCTTCCCATATTCCGACTCGTCTGGCAACGAAATAAAATTCGAAGCAATGAATTTTACGTTTCAAATGTTGCTGTTGATAAGAATTACCGAGGTATGGGGTACGGGCGAAAACTGATGCTCTTTGCTGAAGAAGTTGCTAAGCAAAGAGGCTTCAAAAAAATATGCTTGGATGTTGAGAATACAAATATTCAGGCTATTGAATTATACAAAAGACTTGGATACGTAGGAACCAGGGTAAACAGAATCAATATTAAAAACGTGCGTTTTGCGTTCATCAGGATGGAAAAGATATTGTCAAGTTAAGTCGTTATTTAGTCCATCAAAAGTAGGACGGTGAAATGAATGGCAAAGTGTCCCGGCTGTGGTGCAGAAATTCAATTCGACCATCCCGGCAAACCAGGATTTATACCCTATGAAGTTTACACCAAACGATTAGAGGAAGGAAAAGAAATCGTTTGTCAAAGATGTTTTAAACTCAAACATTACGGTATGCTTGTGAGCGAAGCTGACGAAGAGGAAATAATGGATTTTATAATGAAAGCAATTAAGAAATTCAAGCACATTATCTACATCTTCGATGTGTTCGATTTCGAGGGCACCTTTAGGTCTGAAATTGTGGAATTGTTAGCCGGTGCCAATGTGTTCTACGTTGCAAATAAATTTGATACATTACCAAAAACGGTAAGTGGAAGTCAATTAAAGGAATGGTTGAAACATCGAATTCCTGCAAAGAGTTCAGAGATTTTTATTACAAGTACGAAAAATGGGTTCGGAATCAGCAAGCTGAAAAAAGAGTTGGAAAATCTAAAAGGTAGTGCTTTAGTCCTGGGTGTTACAAACGTTGGTAAATCGTCTTTACTTAAAGCTATCACAGACTCAAGTGCGACAGTTTCACCCTACCCTGGAACAACAATCGGACTGATAGAACACAGGTTGGTTAACCTTAAGTTATTCGATTCGCCCGGTATCGTTGTCAACGATAGAATGATAGACCTCTTTGACCCAGAATGTCAGTCGAAAATATTGGCAAAGGGGGAGGTTACAAGAAAGACATTCAAACCATTCCCCGAAGAAACTATATTTGTTGGAGGATTATGCCAGTTAAAAGCTGAAATGAAAGATGTTAGTCTAAGACCTATATTCCAAATCTTTGCACCAGAGAATGTTACGTTCCACAAGACGAAAAATCAGAACTTTTTGCAAAATTATCCTAAACACTTTGGAAAACTATTATTCCCGCCTTGTGGTAAAATGGATGTGGAAAAAATAGCATTTAAAGAAGAGAAAGTTGTTGTGGATGTGAACCAGGAACTCTCGATTTCTGGTCTTTGTTGGATAAATGTGAAAAGAGGTCCTGTGGAGTTCACAGTGAGGGTTCCTGAAAATGTGAGGATTTATGTAAGAGAAGCTTTAATAAAGCCGAAAAGAAAAATTAACCCAAATTCTGAGAATTAAACCATGAGATTTCAGAGAGGAGGAGTATTATATGAAAAAGAAAGAGATACCTATCGTTGCTGGTGTTAGCAACAGACATGTTCACCTTTCAAGGGAAGATGTGGAGATACTCTTTGGAAAAGATTATCAACTCACTCCAATTAAGGACCTCGGTCAACCTGGTCAGTTTGCATGTAAGGAAACGGTTATTATAGTTGGTCCAAAGGGAGCTATTGAGAATGTCAGAGTGCTTGGACCTGAGAGAAAAGAAACGCAGGTCGAAATTTCTCTAACTGATGCCTTTAAACTAGGTATTATGCCTCCTGTAAGGGACAGTGGAGACCTCGAAGGAACACCTGGTATAGTCATCGTTGGTCCAAAAGGTTCTGTAATTAAGGAAAAAGGTGTAATAATTGCCAAAAGACATATACATATGCATACAACAGATGCTGAAAAGTTTGGAGTAAAAGACAAGGATATAGTGAAAGTTGTTGTTGAAAAAGGCGATAGAAGGTTAATTTTTGATGATGTACTTATCAGAGTTAGTGAAAAATATGCACTTGAATTCCATGTTGATACCGATGAAGCAAATGCAGCAATGCTAAAAACTGGGGACGTAGTATATATTGTCGAAGAGCTTTAATTTCATAGAGAAAAAGGAGCGATGAAAAACTGTGAAGGTTTTTTACGAGTTTAAAATTTACGAATTCAATGAGTCCATGCGTGGTTATGATTTACTGAAGAAACTTGGACTAAATCCCGAGGAACATTTGATAATAGTGGATGGAGAACTTTACACCGAGGATAGGGTTATAAAGAAGGACAAAGAGGTAAAGATAGTGAAGGTCACAAGTAGCGGATAGGAAAAAAGGAAGTTCTCAGTACTCTTTTGCCATTTCGACACAGTAGAGTTTGCCGTCGGGAGGTCGCGGTGTGGAGATTACAAGTATTGTAACCTTAGCTTTGGGATTATCGGTAGCAACAAATGTTTTTCTGATATCGAAGTTGAGAAAAAGAACGAATCTGAACAAGTATCTTTCAACGCAGCTGCAAAAATTTAAGGACCTTTCATCAAAACTCAGGGACATTGTCGTTCAAAGGGAAGAGACGTTTTATAAAAATTTGCACGACGTTGCCGTTGGATTTTTGGACGAAGTAGAAAAAAGTTATTTGATAGTTTTTGATGGCGAATATGGAAATGTAGTATCTGTCTTCGGTGATACTTCAAACAATGTATCAAAGCGGGTAAAAAAGACTGAACTTCCATTCGCAACTCAACGTGTTTATTCTGTCGAGAAAGAAAAATTAAGAGCCCTTTTTCCGAGCTTAACGAAAGATGGTTCCGAGGAAACACAAGTTCTAGTTTCAGATATTTTTATTGGAGGAGAACTTAAAGCCAAACTTATTTTCGAGCGAAAACGCAATTTTGTAGAAGAAGAGATGGATACTATTAAAAGTTTAGGTTCTTTCTTTACGTCTTTTATAGCCACTCATAGCTATGTGTCAAACCAAGGAAAGTTCCAAAAAGACATGATTCTCACAATCATACGTATCCTGGAATATCATGACCCTTACACAAAAGGACACTCAAAGAATGTTGCAACGTTAGCTTCTCTTGTCGCTGAAAGAATGGGACTTCCTGATGAAATGATTAGAAAAACCTATTGGGCAGCTTTGGTACACGATATCGGAAAGATAGTTATTCCTTCAACGATACTAAACAAAGAAGGAAAATTGACACTTGAGGAATTTGAAGTTATAAAAAAGCACCCAGTCTATGGTCATGATTTTCTTTCAACTTCTTCCGAATTGAGAGAACTTGCTAAATATGTTTATCATCACCATGAACGGTGGGATGGGAAGGGATATCCTTCTGGACTTTCTGGAGAGGATATACCTTTGATATCAAGGATTATAGCAGTAGTAGATGCTTGGGATGCAATGAGAAGCGACAGACCTTATAGAAAAGGATTACCAAAAGAAATAGCCTTAAAAGAATTAACAGAGCATGCAGGTATGCAGTTTGACCCAGAGATTGTAAAAATCTTCGTAAGTTTAATCGAAGAACAAGGAATTGGGTAGTGAATCTTTGAAAAAATAAGCAAAAGGGGGAATTAGATGCTCAGGTTTGTCGTGAGTAAAGCAGAAATTCAAGAAAAGATTTCTGTTGCGTCTTCTTCAATCGGTTCGAGAACGGTTGATCCTATTTTGCAGTGTCTGCTCTTTAAACCAGTAAACGGTCATATCAATATTCATGCGACAGATTTACAGACTTCGGTTGTGTCAACAGTAAAGGTGGGGGAATACGAAGGTAGTGAGGCGTTCGCAGTTGATGCCGATTTGATTGATGACATCGTAAAGAATTTACCAGAAGACGAAGTCATCTTCGAATACGCTAATGGAAAGCTTTTAGTAAAAAGCGGGAAGTCAAGGTACAACCTTACAACAGTTTTAGATGTCGAAAGATTTCCGATAATAGAAACGGATGAAAGTGGTATAAAATTCAGCATAGATACCTCCATACTAGAGGAAATGCTCGACAGGGTTAGTTTCTGTGCTTCCAGTGAAAGTGCAATGAGAGCACTGAACGGTGTATATTGGGAAGTCCACGGTGGTTTCTTAAGACTTGTTGCAAGTGACGGCTACAGACTTGCCTTGGCTGAGCAAAAGCTCGATATAGACAACGAATTTGACTTCATTATTGCACTTAAAAGTGTAAAAGAATTGGAAAAGTTGCTCTCAAGTACCACAGAGCCGATGATAAACATCACGTACGACCATTCAATCGTCTCGTTCAATGCAGGTGGCGTTACGATGATAGTTAGAACCGTCGAGGAAACATTCCCAGATTACAAACGAGTTCTTCCAAAAGCGTTTAAAACACGGGTGGTACTCAACGTTGATGACTTTGCAGAAGCTCTGAAACGCGTTATGGTCATCGCAAAAAGAGGGACAGAAAAAGTGCAATTAAAAATTTCCGATGACGTCATGGAATTGTCTAGCCAAAGCCCTGATTACGGTGAAGCAGTCGAAAATATTCCCGTGACAAAAGACGGAGAAGACTTGATTGTAAACTTTAATCCGAAGTTCTTAAACGAAGCAATAAAACACATTGATGAAAAAGAAGTAGAATTCAATTTCGTAGATAACCTTAGCCCACTTCAAATCAACCCAAGAAATGTAGAAGGATACATGTACATAGTCCTTCCTGTGAGAGCATGATTTTTTAAAGAAAGAAGGAGGTAACTTTGAGGCGAGGTTTTACTCTCATTGAGTTACTCATAGTTATGTCGATTATCGCTGCGTTGATGTCAGTTGCAACGCCTTTAGGTTTGAATGCTATAGCACAAGCGAAGGCAACAAATGTTGCCGCGAATTTTCGCGCACTCCAACAAGCATTAGTACAAATGATAACGTTAGAACCAAATCCTCCAAAAAATCCAGATGCAGACATTCTGCAGTACCTTTACGAGCAAAAATATATATCAACAAAGCCTTTAGGATTCGAAGTTCGGTACAACGAAGAGAGAAGAGCTTACATAATAAAGTACACTCAAAGCGACATTGATCCACTCAAAGTTAAGAACGTATACAGCTCAATAGAAATCGATGACGCTACAGGACAGCTTGTTCTCTACGTGCCGCTACCATAAGCATTTGAAGGTGAATATATGATTAAATTTGAAAATATATCGCACAAGTTTAAAGATAAAAAGGCTCTTGAGAACATAAATGGAACCATAGACTCCGGAGAGGTAGTTGCAGTCATCGGTGAAAACGGCAGTGGAAAGAGTACACTGCTTAATGTTGTTGCTACGTTTATAAAACCTTCGAGTGGTAAGTTAATCTACAACGATATGAATGTGTTTGAAAGAAAAGAAAATATTGAAAAATTTAGAGAACTCATCTCTTTCGTATCTGAAAAAAGCACTTTTATACCAGAGCTCACTCTCAGGGACAATCTATTATATTTCAAGTCTGTTTTTAATTCGCAAAGATGCATATACGATATAGCCATGCACGTGAAGATAGATAAGCTATTAGACAAAAATCCAAACAAACTTTCAAAAGGCCAAAAGCAAAGGTTCGCATTGGCGATCAGTTTGCTTAAAGATGCCAAAATCATACTTTTAGATGAACCGGCGGAAGGACTCGATATCGAAACCAAACAGATTGTGAAAGATTTGGTCAAAGAATTCAAAGAAAAAGGTTGCACAGTCTTTTATGTTACACACGATGAAGATGAAGTGGAAGAAGTGTGCGATAAAATCATCGCTTTGAAAGGTGGAAAAATCAAGTTTTTCGGGACCGTTGACGAATTTTGGAAAACCTATGAAAAGTTTTATTCGGTAACCTTCGAACCGCCTGAGAATCCCGGTAAGAAATTGACTCGTATCATGAACATAAATGAGCTGAAAATAGCACAAGAAAAGGTTCGGGTATTGCACATAAGGAATTTGGGATTGAGAGAGATTATTAACATAACTGAAAATGTGTATGTGGAACATGAAGCCACTCAACAGAGGTGAAAAAGATGAGAATGGAAGGTAAATTGGCAACACTGAGACCTATTGAAATAACTGATGCCAAGAAATTCGCAGAACTTATCAATGATGAAAGAACAAAAGATTATCTCAGTGGCGTTTTTCCAATAAACGAATTCATGGAGGAAGAATGGATAAAAAAGAACGCCATTACCCATAACGCTGTGAATTTTGCAATAGAAGTGGGAGGCTATCTTGTCGGCTCAACAGGGCTGATGGCAATTGATTGGGTTGCGCGAAGTGCAGAGTATGGAATAGCAATCTTCGACCCTGCTTATTGGGACAAAGGAATCGGAACGGAAGTTACACACATGATGTTGAGATATGCTTTTGAATACCTGAATTTAAACAGAGTTTGGCTCCGAGTTTTTGAAAATAACCAGAGAGCTATAAGGGTGTATGAAAAGTGTGGATTTATTCAAGAAGGTAGGATGAGACAGGCTAGGTACTTGAAGGGGCAGTATATAGATGTAATAATCATGGGGATTCTTTCCGATGAGTACTGGAGAATGAAATCGGAATTTTGAAAGGCTCTTTAGTCTCTGCTTTGTGGGAAAAATTTAGACTTTGTGATATAATGATTTATGATAGGAGGTGAAAAAATGTTCTGGTATGACCCAACATTCATAATTTTAGTGCCAGCTCTTCTTTTATCTTTGTGGGCATCCATAACCGTTCAGTCACGGTTTGCTCAATATTCTCGAGTCAGGTCTAGAATAGGAATGACAGGAGTCGAACTTGCTAGGTTCATCCTCGACTCAGCTGGACTTTACAATGTGAGTATAGAAAGAATTCAGGGTTCGTTAACAGACCACTATGACCCACGGGAAAAAGTTGTAAGGCTCTCACAAGCAACATATAGTAGTGATTCTATTGCTGCACTTGGTGTTGTAGCGCACGAAATTGGACATGCTATACAAGACGCAAAAGGATATGTTCCACTTGTTATAAGAAATGCTATTGCACCTGTTGCTCAATTTTCTTCAAATCTTGCTTGGGTATTTTTCATAATAGGGATTGTTACCGGTGCCTTTGGTCTGGCAAAGTTTGGAATAATACTTTTCTCAATAGCTGTTTTCTTCACTATAGTTACACTTCCTGTCGAATTTAACGCAAGTAGAAGAGCACTGCAGATTCTTGAAAAAAATTTGATGATGCCTGTTGATGAACTTAAGGGTGTTAAAGCTGTGCTCTCTGCAGCTGCAATGACCTATGTTGCTGCTATGCTTATGGCCGTTTTGCAACTCATAAGGATGATATTGATAGCAAGAAGAGATTGAGCTAAAAAGTAAACAATCTATCCGATAAAAATCAAAAACTCAAAAAGAAATCCACCGTGATTTTGTCACGGTGGATTTCTTTTTAATCTTATGAAAAATCGACTTTGAAAGTGGGACAAACGTTTAAATTTCTTGTGTACGCTGCTTTTCTCTAAAAATCAATTTAAATCTGCGTTTTTAGAAAATAACAATAGTAGGATATAATAAAATTTAACGATAAGGGAGGTGGAGCGTATGCGCAAAAACTTAGTCGTATTTCTTACGGTGATCCTCGTATTCATTTCTTTTGCTGCAAAGATACAGATCACTATTTGGACACACGAAGATCCGAACCGCACAAGGATTGAGGAAAGATACATCAAAGAATTCATGAAAATGTATCCAAACGTTGAAGTAAAGAGAGTTACATATCCGTCAGATAAGATTCGTGATATCGTGCTTACAGCATTTGCTGCAGGGAAAGGACCTACAATCTTTAACCTGGAGATTCAGTATGCTTATCCTTATATCACAAACAGAAGGGTTGTGCCCGTAGATCTAAATGCAATAGGATTAAAGAGCTATGATGAGCTGAAGAAAATGTACGTCAAGGGTACGCTTGATGCAGTGACCTATGGTAACATGATATATGGACTTCCTCTTGAAATAACCAACTGGGCACTTTTTATAAACAAAAAGTATTTCAGAGAAGTTGGACTTGACCCGGAAAAGGATTATCCAAAAACCTGGGAAGACCTCATGAGAATTAGCGAAAAGCTTACCATAAGAGAGGGGAACATTATCAAAAGAAGAGGCTTTGACTTCAGATATCCATATTATCTGACATTCTTCCTCCCAATGGTAGAACAACTCGGCGGTGCACTTTTTGATAAGAAAGGAAATCCTGTCGTTATAAACGATCAAGCATGGCTTAAAGTGCTCAACTTTATGAAGGAATGGGGACCAAATGGTAAGAATTTAGGATCCCCCACATATCCAGCAGCCAGGAAAGAGTTCAATAAGGACAACAACACTATAGCGATGTGTGAATCAGGATTGTACCAGATACTCAGGATAAAGGAAGAAAACCCGAAATTTTACAACAGCAACGAATGGATGGTAGTAAACTGGCCAATCTGGAAAGACGCCGTAAAGGATGTAAGATGTAACTACTACGGACATTACTACATGGTTAACATGCAAGCATCACGTCCTGAACGCGAAATGGCTTGGAAACTGATTTGGTACATGCTTAGTCATCCGGAAGAATACCTCACTGAGGTCGGTTTAATCCAACCAAGACTATCTCTCATGCAATCGGAAACCTTCAAAAACTTCCCGTATGCAAAGGTTTTCTTGGAAGACTTAGAAAAGTCTCACATGATACCACTCCATGAAAAAGGACCTCAAATTGAACAGTTACTCAAAGAAATGGTTGAATCAGTAATGCTTAACAACGTTTCTCCGGAAAATGCATTGAATACGTTTAAAAAGAAGTTAGCAGAGCTCATGGAAGAATAGCTTTAAACTTTCGTTCAATCACTTGACGAGGGGCGGGGAATGCCCTCGCCTTTGTTGGTTTCATTATAGAATGGTGTTGTCTGGGGAGGTAAGTGGTTTGGAAGGAAGAATGAAGAAGAAGTCATTGGAAAAGAAAATTTCAATATGGGGAATTATTTTTGTGTTACCATCCATGGTGTTATTCTCTGTTTTCAGTTTCTACCCCATCGCTTACGCTTTTCTCGTGAGTCTATATAAAAAGGAACTTCTATCCCTTGAGTCACCTAAGTTCGTAGGATTAAAGAATTACATACGCCTCTTACAATCGGAAAGCTTTTGGAATTCTGTAATTGCAACGTTAAAATTCGCTCTTGGGACTTTTGTCCCTATGGTTGTTTTCAGCCTGTTGCTAGCAACGTTTATCCTCGGAAGAAAAAGGTTCCAGAAACTTTTTCAAATGATATACTATTCTCCAGCTATCATGCAATCCGCCGTAGCTGCTCTGGTGTGGCTTATCATATTTGACCCAAGAAGCATAGCTAATCAGTTTATGAATTTTATTTTAGGAACGAAAGGTGTTGATTACAAGTGGTTAGTAAATGAAAACATGCTTGTTCTCTCTACAATAATTGTTTACTTTTGGAAATACGTAGGCTACTTTACGGTGCTCTTTCTCGCAGGTCTAGCAAGTATTCCAAGGGAAATCAATGAAGCAGCTAGGATCGATGGAGCTAACAGATTTCAGACATTTATCCACATCACTCTCCCACTTTTGAAACCTACTACAACTCTTGTATCTATAACCGCAATGATTCAGTGCCTTAGAACTTTCAGTACGCAATATTTGTTCGTTCAAGCTGGTGCAAGTATAAAACCTATAGAAGTTATAACACTTAATATATACAATACCGCCGTTAGAGATAGAAACATAGGCAGGGCAAGTGCTATGAGCGTCCTTCTTTTTCTCGTAATCATGCTCCTAACAATTATCCAACTGAAAATATCCAGGTCTGAAGAAACTTACTATTAAATTCCAAAAATATTTCAACCATCAGAGATCGGGGGTAGCAATGTGAGTCAAAAAAATATCAAAAATGCACTCACGGAATTATTTTCCTTAATTATTGATATAGGTATCTGGATTTTTCTAATCGGTTTCGCAATATTCGTTTTAGTACCTGTCGTTTTCATGTTTACGGCATCTCTAATGCCAGCAAGGGACATAATGAGCATTCCCTATCCTTGGATTCCTCGCACGCTCCATCTTCAGAACTTTTGGCAGGCAATAAGGGGAAATGATGGTAGGTTTCTGTTCTCGCGTAGCATAATTAACAGCCTTATAGTGGCTTCTTTAACAACCGTGGGCACGGTCTTTCTATCAGCGTTAACTGGTTTTGGACTGGCAAAGTATAAGTTTAAGGGTAGGAACTTTGTGTTTTTGACAATACTGAGTACCATGATGATACCATTCGAAGCGATAATGATACCTCTGTATCTGTTGGTCATAAACATAGGATGGCAAGACACTTACACTGGATTAATTGTTCCATTAATCGCTAGTGCTTTTGGCATATTCGTTATGAGACAGTTTTTCATTACATTTCCGGACGAATTTATAGATCACGCCAGAATAGATGGCGCAAATGAATTCATGATATTTTGGAAAATCGCTTTGCCAAACAGTAAACCAGCTGTAGCGGCACTTTCAGTCTTAACGTTTAGGGCTCAATGGGACAACTTAATATGGCCCTTGCTTATCATACAAAGCCCTGAGAAGAAAACAATACCGTTGTATATTTCTCAGTTTGCTTCAGAAAAGTACACGAATGAGGGTGCCTTGATGGCAGCGGCAGTAATTGCCAGTATTCCTATGATAGTTATATTCCTCTCGTTTACAAAGTACTTCATAACAGGTGCGGAACTTTTTACAGGAAGGAAATGAACAAAATAAAGCAAAGAAAAACAAATATGAGTAGCAAATAAGCTATTGTTCTTTGATTTCTTTGAGTATTTGAATCATAAGGTCATAAAGTTTATTGTAGTAAGGTGTTATCGCGTTGAATATTTCTCGCTCACTTTCCACAACTTCCCAATCTCCTCGCTTTACAGGACCAGTGAGTGCATCTTTTAAATTTTTAGAAGCTATGTTTTGACTAACGCTCTCAAAAAGTTTTGAGATAACCTTTCTTGAGAGTTCTTCTGAAAAACCAATGTCTGTGTAAAGCTTTTGGGAAAGATAAGCCAAAGCTACTGGGAAGTTGCTTGCGATAACTGCTGCCAAATGATATTCAGCTTTCCTTTCCTTAGGGATTAAAACATACTGCCCGCCAAGAAGCTCAATTAAGTATTTCGCTATTTGGAGTCCTCTTTCCATTCCTTCGATACCAAACACAACGTCTTTAAAGTTATACCTTTCATTCGAAACTGCACAGTTCGGATGCATAGAAGCAGGGGACCAGCTTTCCGGTAATATGTCAGAAGGCAAAAATCCACTGAAATGGATAGCCACTACGTTTTTGTCAACTTTCTTTTCAATCAGCTTGCAAACATCGGGCAGAGCAGAATCGCTAACACCAAGTAAGATAGCTCCACTAAGTAGAAAGTCATCCTCGTATGTTTTTGCTTCTGCACCTATTTCTTTTGCTAAATTCTCCGCTTTACCTTTGTCACGTGATATAACATAACCAAATTTTACCTTTCCAAAGAGGTTTCTTGCTATTGAAGATGAAACATGACCAACACCTATTATGTTAATCTTAATCTCGCAAAGCTCAGAAATATTTCCGCTTAGTGGCATAATTTAAGATTTCTCCCCAACACGTGACTGCTTTTGGCAAAATTTTGCAATCACATCCCTTACAACTTCTGAAACTTGTACAGCGTCTGTCAAATTCTGATTCGATAGAATTTCAGCAATACCTTTGTTTATAATCACTTCTGCATGTTTCTTTATACGTCGCTTAGCCCTCTCATTTATTTCTCCTGTATCTTTCAATTTAATTTTGTGATTCTCGATTTCTCTGTGAAGTTCTTCAATCCCCTTCCCTGAAGTTGCAACCGTTAGTACTATGGGTTTTGAAGACTCAGAAAACTGGAGAACCATCTCGAGGTTTACTTTAAGTACGTGCGCACCTTCCAGGTCTGACTTGTTAATGACAAATATGTCGGCTATCTCCATAATACCAGCTTTCATAAGCTGTATTTCATCACCAGCAGCTGGGGAAAGGACTAATACAACCGTATCAGCAACATAAGCTATATCAACTTCGCTTTGGCCAGCACCTACGGTCTCGATGATAATGTAATCAAACCCGTAGAGTTTGTAAAGGGTAATTACTCCAAAGACTGCATCATTTAGTCCTCCAACATTCCCTCGACTGCCCATGCTTCTGATAAAAACATTATCATCGGTAAAATGTCTCTTCATTCTTATACGGTCACCCAGAAGTGCTCCTCCTGTGAACGGGCTCGAAGGGTCTACGGCTATTATCCCAACTTTTTTGCCTTCTGACCTTAGTTTGACAACGTAAGCATCTGTTAATGTGCTTTTCCCCGCGCCTGGACTGCCTGTGAAGCCGACTATGTGTGAACTGTTTTTAGTCAGCGTATCTTTGTATTTTTCTTCAACATGGAAAATGAGCTCGGGGTTGTTTTCTATAAGCGTGATAGCCCTTGCAAGAGCAAGCTGGTTCTTTTCATTTATTCTTTCCGCCAAAGATAAGATGGTTTCAATTTCGCTGTTAACAAAATCTTTCCATTTTTTCTCCATTTATCAAGCTACTCCTTGTCCAACAACTTCTTGAACTTTCTTCACAATTTCTGATATTGGCGTGCCAGGTCCAAAGACGGCAGCAATTCCCATTTTTAAAAGTTGTTCTGCATCGTCTGGAGGGATGATTCCGCCTACGAAAACTGGTACATGGAAGTTGTACTGCTCCATCAACTCTAAAACCTTTCTGCATATGCTCATATGCGCACCTGATAGTATCGACAAGCCTATTACATCAACATCCTCCTGAATAGCCGCTTTGACTATTTCTTCGGGTGTTTGACGTAAGCCTGTATAAATTACCTCCATACCCGCATCTCTTAAACCTCTTGCAACAACTTTTGCGCCTCTGTCATGACCATCAAGACCCGGTTTGGCTATGAGGACGCGGATTTTCTTATCCATATCCCATCTCCCCTTTCTGCAAAAGAAATCCGCAATATTTTTGATTTTTAACTGTCCTTTTTTATTTTAGCATGAGCGGTGATAATTTCAAACTCGTTTGTCTTTAGGACTAGTCCTTTTCAAAAGCTGTGAAATCGAAAAAATGAGAATTACTTTTCTTTTTAGAAATTTGCCAATACAAAGCGATATTTAAGCTATTTTTCCTTGTCTCATAATTCATGTACATATTTCTACCGCAAATGTTCAACAGTGTCACTTTATTAATAGCCCGTAAAAGTTAACGTAAATAATATTTAAGTATTGTCACGATGTAAATTAAAATACTAAGAGTATAATGTTTTGATGTATGTAAAACGTAACTCATGTGAAAAGGGGTATTATTTCATTATTATTCCATCCAGTGACAGTTTGTAGTTGTTATATATCAGGCGTTGGGGGAGTGGTGGCACTTGATCCGTCTTCTGGGGGATTTTTACATTGACGAACTTCCTGATTGTAAGCTCTCAAAAAGTGAGCTTATAGTTTTTTCTTATCTTATCGTAAAAAGACAGGCGTGGTTAAGAGAGGTCCTCAACATTCTTGAAGCTGGTGATTCTTATGATGAATCATATGTTAGGAAAATATTAAAAAACTTAGATAGAAAATTGAACGCCTACTTTAAGGTTGATTTGCTAAAACATTCAAAGATTATCATAGAGCACTCTATTAATGCTGATATTAACATCCTTCAATCACAAATCGAAGCACTTAATACGAGAAAGCAAGAGTTCCAAGAAGCTGTTACACAAATCTTGGAACTTTACAAGGGAGATTTTTTACCTTTTCTGGACAACCCATGGATAGTTTCTTTCAGAAATCTTTTGAGGTCTCTTGTTTTTTCTGTGTTTTCGAAAGCTTATTTTGACCCCGAAATTCCTGGTCAAATAAAGATTAGGATTTTAAGGATTTTACCGGAATTTTATTTATCAGCAGTGAATTCCGCTATTCTTAAGTTGATAGCTGAAGGATTTGAATTTTCTATAGCTGATAGTGTTTTCGGTTTTTCGGAAGGTTTGACTGCTGTTAAGTTAAAAGTCAAAGAACCAGAGATTCTAAATCAGATACTATCTAAAGGCAAGAAAGCTTCCATAATTAGTGACACTGAAATTCTTCTTTTAGTTGAATCGGAAGTAGCAAAAGAACTTCTTACTGTTCGCAGTGTTAAATAACCAATTAGGAGCGTCAAGCAATCAAAAAAAAAAGACGACAGAGGTGAGAACGTGCTTTATATCAAATTTTTCGGAGATTGGAAAGTCTATAAAGATGGAAATGAGTTTGATGATTTCACTTCAAAAAAGGCTTTAAAGCTTTTGTTTTACATTCTGCTTTCTAATAGAAGTAAGGTTTCTGTCGAAGAGCTTTGGAGAACTTTCTGGCCCGGTTACGGTTCTGATTATTTTAGAAAGAATTTGAATGCCCAACTTTACTATATCAGAAAAGATTTAGAAGTTCCTTACGATTATTTGAGGAACGAGAGAGACTATGTATTTATTGACCTTAGCTACTTTCCGAGTGATTACAGCGAGTTTATGAAAGCTATCGATAATGCTGATGCAAAAAGAGCTTCAGAATTATATACAGGTTTGTTACTTGATGGTCTTGAAGATGATTGGGTGAGAAAACACCGGGTTAGGTGTCAAAGACTTTACGAAGAGCTTCTCAAGGTAAGTTCTAAGACTGAAACGAAAAATTCAAAAGTGACTGTTTCATCGATTTTGAAAGCCAAGATATTGCTGGAACATCAAAAAGCTACCCGTGAGAAGTATTTTATACCGATTGAATTAAAAAAGGACTATGTTAAAGAAATCAGGGTTCGAAAAGGAGATATAGTCCTTGATTTAGGCGATAAACTTTTTTTGATACTTGAGCGGGGTAAAAAAAGCTCAGAAGAAGTAGTTTTTGGTTTCGCTAAAAGGCTAGGATTAGACCTAAGTTACGTGGTCTTTCTTTCAGAGGAAGATGTTCTGAATCAAATCGATTCAAATATCGCGTAAGGAGATGGTGGAATGGTTAAGAAGTTTGGTGGTCTTATTTTTGTGTTTTTTCTAGTAGAACTTGTATTCGCATTAGAAATATCCCCCAGCCTAATATATCAAATTGATACTTCGAAATATCAATTTACATACGATTTCCTTATAAAAAACGATATTCCTGCTGAGTCGCAAATAACAATAGAAGTTATAGACTTTATAACTGACGGCAGAAGCTATTCATTTGACGACCCTGATTATAAATACAGTCTCAAAAAATACGTTCAAGTTACTGACAAGTCTTTCATTTTGGCGGTCAATGAACAAAAGTCAATCAGGGTTGAATTCAACGTTCCACAAAATTTCCCCGGTGCAACGGGTGTCTTCGCTCTCAAGATAACGCAAGAAAGTGTCTCAGGAGGAAGGATACAGGTTAGGTTGAATTATATTGTGCCGTTCTTCGTAAGGTTCACGAATATACCTGTGTATCAGTCCTTAGTTATCAATGATATATCCGTCAAAGACCTTCTGACTGAACCTGATGAAAAATACGGTGACTATGGTTCAATAATAACGTTGGAAATCGAGAACAAAGGTAACATTGCTTTCATACCAAAAGGGAGCATCCAAATCTCATCCAGAACTCTTAGAGCGATTATTGCAGAACTTCCCCTAGATTCCTTTGACTTTGTTGTCTTTCCTGAAAGAAAAACTTTTTACTCAATATTTGTACCGTACATTCTACCTTCAGGAACTATTGATGTTTTGCTCACCGGAAAATCTTACGGGCAGGATTTTAGTATAAGTGGGGCAAAAGAATTGAAGACAGAGAACCAGTTCCTACTTATCCAAACAGCGCCAGATATAGTCTTGTTTTCGGACAATACTAAGAGTGTTACACAGAGTCTGGTTTTAAAAAACCTCTCACCCTACAAAGAAACGTTGCAAGCTAGTATTTCCGAAAATTTTATCTCATTCTTACCAAAGAAATTTACAGTCTACCCATATAGAGAAGTCACCGTTAACATTAAAAATAACCTCAAAGATTTTAACTTCACAGGTGACAAGATATATTTGATTGAGCTCTCTATAGACTCAGGACGAAATATCAGAAATGTCTCGCCAAGTTATGTGGTACTACGTGGAAAGAGCATAACTCCATCATTAAAAGCCTCTTTTAACTCTTCGCAAACAAATTCCATACTCAGTGTTCAGAATACCGGAGACTGTCTTTTGCAGTTCAATGTTCTTTACAATAACCGAATGCTTAACGAAACACCCATAACAATATTCCCAGGGCAGACGATAAATTTGGATCTCGAAAGGGTTGTTAGGGGAAATCTTTTGAAAATAGAATATTTTCCATACGGAGACCAAAAGAAATACATCTTCGAAGACTTTTGATAAATCCTTGTTTTGACAGATTGGGGGAATATAAATGAACAGGGGGGTTATATTACTTTCTTTGTTAATCCTTTTTGCAACTAGGATTTTAGCAATCGAAATATCATTTTTCAATACAAATCTTAAAGATGCACTCAATATGCTTTCTGTAGATACAGGTGCTGTGATTATATATGAACCTTCAATAAGCGGTGCCATTAGTATACAAGTTGAGGCGGAATCTCTCGAAAAAGTTTTAGATCTTTTGTTAATGCCTTACAGCTACTATTGGACAAAAGTGGATAGTGTATATTTCGTAGGAAATTCAAATCCTAACTCCAGTGGTTTCACAAACGTTGCAAGAACCTATCAAATTCCTCTGAGATACAACTCCGCAGAAACAATTATGAAATCCCTTCCTAAGGCTTTCCAAGATTATATCCTCAATCCTGTCAACCAGAATAGCCTACTTGTCTATGCCCCTCCACCGTTAGCTTCAAAAATAGCGTCCTTCATCTCCCAAATAGACTTACCAAGTAGAGGTGAAGAAGTGTATGTAAAAATAATAGATGTGAGCGAGCGCTTTCTGAATTCGTATCTAATTGACGTCGGAATACAACCTTCCGTTGCTGGTACAAGCTATATGCTAAACTTTTTTCAAATACCAGTTCTCAGCACAAATCTCTATTTCATTTTGAATCTATCAAATTCTAATATCGACGTTACTGATTTAGAAGTGCTCTATGAAGGAAGGATTAAAGCATTTGACAGCGTTCAAAGTAAGTTATCAGCTCAACGCAACTTCACAACCACGAGGTATGTAGATGGGAAATTAACAAGTGTAACGACTCAAGCTAACGTAGAACTTTCAATTGTTCCCAGATTCTTGTACAACAACTGCGTGCTAGATTTATCAATCAGAATAGAAGGCTTCCCCTCTGTCAATGAACTGAATACTGAGACCCGTGGGACTTTTTTACAAACTACTTTAATTGTAGAATATAACAAACCTTACGTTGTCGGTATATTTAGTTACGAAAGAGTTGTTCAGAAGGAAGGTGGTGTCAGCTTTTTAAAAGATTTACCCATTATAGGTTGGCTTTTTAAGAGGTTTTATAACGAATCTGAAAAGCGATACATTGTTTTCCTACTGTCCATAGGTTCAGACTTAGGAAAAAATAACTTGGTTGGTGATTCGAAATGAGGACTATTAAATTGACCGTTTTAATTGTTTTTATTTTTTTTGTAACTTTTGATGCCACAGTTCTTGCTTTAACTGCTAATTTTTCAAATATACCTCTTTCTGAATTTTTGAATTACATATCATCTCAAGAAAAATTGAATTTTGTTTATCCATCCAAGCTGGGAAACGTACCAATCTCAGTTGACCTTCAAAATGTAGATGTCGAAGCTGCCTTGAGAATGGTTTTATTACCGCTAAGATTTGACTATGAAAAGGTCAGTAACGATACTTATTTGATAATTGACCTCTCTTCCTATGCTC
>Ga0207430_10149_pt1 | contig 28779 bp, 27 predicted proteins | sample YelNatsi3bottle8_FD_187544 | JGI IMG/M metagenome (GOLD analysis project Ga0207430, IMG submission 187544) | Hot spring thermophilic microbial communities from Obsidian Pool, Yellowstone National Park, USA - site 3 bottle 8 (SPAdes) (version 2) | ecosystem: Environmental > Aquatic > Thermal...
GAATATCAAAAGAAGCCACAAAACAGTGGTTTAGTTTAGTATTGCCTTTTTTGGTTAGAAAAATATGGAAATAAAAAACAGGTTGCATCTTGGCTTCAAAAAATTCTTTTTGTTATTTCAATAGAGGGAAAATATTGCAATAAATAAGTGATAAAAATTAAAAAAATGCTACAAAGCAAAAAGCTCTTAAATAAAAAAATCTTGACACCAGAAAAGCTATATTATAAAATATATATTGCATTTTGAATTGCGTCGCGGGGTGGAGCAGTCCGGTAGCTCGTCGGGCTCATAACCCGAAGGTCGCTGGTTCAAATCCGGCCCCCGCAACCAAAGCGAATACATGGCGGCGTAGCTCAGTTGGCTAGAGCATGCGGTTCATACCCGCAGTGTCCGGGGTTCAAATCCCTGCGCCGCTACCAAGTGTGGCCCTGTGGTCAAGTGGTTAAGACACCGCTCTTTCAAGGCGGTAACAGGGGTTCGACTCCCCTCAGGGTCACCATTTTTTTGTATAGTAAATTTTTGACAAAAAGCCTTGTAAAAAAGTCGTTTTACGCGACTTTTATTTTTTTTATAACACAAAATGTCAATAAATTTTAAAAATGAAACAATGTAATACGACAATTTTTATAACAGAACAAATTTATAATTATACCTACCAAAGTAAAAGGGTAGGTGAGAAAATGATAAATAAAAAAGCCTTACAGATAAAGAGTGCTGAAGCCAGAAAAAATAACATATCTCTAAAAGAAGTAATGATTTTTTTTATAAGCTTTTTTATAGGACATGCATCCTTTTTTAATATTTATCCTTTTGGTATATCTTTTGTTGCATCGATGGTGTCAAAGGAGAAGAATAAAATATTCCTTGTATTTCCTGCTTTTATCGGAACTTTAATAGGAATAAAAAATTTTAATTTATTACTGAAATACTTTTTCGCTTATATAATTTTTGCAGCACTATATTTAGTTTTACAAAAAGAGGTATATAATAAAAAGTGGTTATTGTCTTTAATTTGTTTTATATCAATAATCTTTGGGGGAATACTTTCATTCATATACATGCCTCCATCTTATTACGACTTTATAATGCTATTATTAGAGAGTCTGTTGTCATATATTACTGCATTAATTTTAAGCGAAGGCCTTAAGTCTTTTTTATATGGCTGTAGTGAAAATGTAGAGAAGATAATAACCGTAACAATAATTTTTGGTTCCCTTTTAGATCTTCTTGGAGAGATTAGCTTTTTTGGAATTTTAGCGAAAACATTTGTGATATCTATTATAATTATATTTTCTGCGTTAATGCAAGGTAGCAGTGGTGCTTTAAGTTACGGGGTATTTTTAAGTTTACTTGCGTATCCGTTGTCTGTACTACCTTGGGCGATTTCTTTTTACAGCATATCGGGGAGTTTAGCGAGCAGCTTTAAAAAATTTGGTAAAATAGCTGTTTTTATAGGATTTTTGATCGGATATATTATATACTATTATTATATCAGCCCTAAAAGTATGAATTTATTAAATTATCCTTCTATTATTTTGATTTTTATAATCACAGTTTTAACTCCCGATTCTTTTATAAAAAGAATTGAAAAGGTCATTTCTATAGAGGAAAAGGATGATATGGATTATTCTTTGTTAAAAGAAAATGTAAAAAACCAATTGATTGAACTTGCTAACACAGTAGAAGAAATGGGAAAAATTTATAAAATTCCTATAATGGACTGTAAATTAAACCCTTTAGAAGAATCCCTAATGAAAATTAAAAACAGGGTGTGCAACGGCTGTGCTTTGTCTAAAGCTTGTTGGGATAGGGATTATAAATACACTATAAGCGAAATATATAAGCTTTATACATTAAAGGAAAACTCTATGTATAATGAACTGCCAAGACTTTTTAAAGCTCGCTGCGGAAAATTTGAAGATATATATAAAATCGTAAAAACGGAAAAGGAAAAAAGTGAATTAAAAAATATCCTCGATTTGATGGTAAATGATACTTTAAATACTGCCTTTGAAAAGGTAAAATATTTTTCTGATGCTATAAGGATGCTATCCGAAAACGCTTTGGATGAAAATATATATGCAGAGGAATTGAAAAAAGGTTTACTGGAACAAGGGGTAAAAGTAGAGAATATTTTTATAACGGATACTAATGAAGGACACGATTGTTTCATTATTAAAAGGCCGTGTGTGGGTGAGAGGCCTTGTGAAGTTAGCATACGACCATTTTTCGAAAGAAATTTCATCAAAGGTGCAAAGGTTTTAAAGGTTGATTGTCCTTTAAATAGCGGAGGAGAAAAATGCAGGATTAAAGTTGTTCCTCAAAGCATCCTTTCAGTAGCTGTAGGTTATGTTAATTTACCCAAAGAAGGGGCTTCTTTTTCTGGAGATAGTTCTTCTTTTTTTGAATCAAAAAGTGGGAAGTACTATCTTGCATTAAGTGATGGTATGGGAGTTGGCGAAAAAGCCAAAAACCACAGCGAAAAAACCCTTATTGTATTAGAAAACATTTTGGAAGCGGGTTACAGTATAGAACAGGCCCTGCCGATATTAAATAAAGCTATGCAGGTGTATGGTGCTGGTACAGAAAGCTTCAGCACATTGGATCTTGCTTTTATTGATTTGTTTACAGGAATAACAGAGTTTATTAAAGCAGGAGCTGTGGCAAGTTTTGTAAAAAGAAGGGATAAAGTAGAGGTGATAAAAGGCAGTGCCCTTCCCATTGGTGTTGTTGACTGTATAAGCCCTTTTAGGATTAAGAAAAAATTGATGCCACAGGATATGGTTATTTTGGTGACCGATGGGGTTATTGATTCAATAAAGGGCAACGGAGATAAAGAAGAAAAATTTATCAAAATAATAGAAAACATTAAAACCAATAACCCACAGGAATTTGCAGAGAAAATTTTGAAAAAGGTTTTAGAAGGTTGTGAGGAAAAAAGAGATGATATGGCAGTATTAGTAGGGCTTGTATGGGAAAGGAAAAATTGATAATATTTTTATTTGTAAAGAATTTTGATTTTAGAGGGAATTAATACCATGGACATTAAACAAAAATTTTTAGAGACAATAAAAAAGTATGACATGATAAAATTAAAAGATAGAATAATCGTGGGCCTTTCAGGAGGCCCTGATTCTGTTTGCCTTTTGAACTTGCTGTATTCTATTAGAGAAATATATGATATTGAAATAATTGCTGCACATTTAAACCATTCTTTTAGGGGAAAAGAATCGGATGAGGATGAAGAATTTGCAAAAGCATTCTCAGAAAAATTGGGAATAAGATTCTTTTCAAAAAAAGTAAATGTACCGGAATTTATAGAGAAAACTGGTCTGTCACCTGAAGATGCCGCAAGGCGGGTAAGGTATGATTTTTTCTTTGAGCTGAAAAAAGAATTGAATGCAGATAAAATAGCGGTAGGGCATAACAAGAATGATCATGAAGAAACTGTTTTAATGAATATTTTTAGAGGCACGGGGACTGAGGGACTAATAGGGATTGAACCTAAAAGAGGATGTATAATAAGGCCTTTGATAGAATTAGAAAGGAGAGAAATAGAAAATTATTTAAAGGAAAATAAAATTCCTTATAGAATAGACAGCACAAATCTTAAAACAGAATATTATAGAAACAAGATTAGGCTCGATTTAATCCCTTATATTAAACAAAAGTTTTGCCCTCACTTCAGTGATTCAATAAAAAGGCTTTCGGAGATTGTTGCTTTGGATGTTTCACTAATCGAAGGGTTTATTGAAAGAATGTACCCTTCTGTTGTTATTAAGGAAAAAAAATATATTAAATTAGATATGAATAATTACAGCGAACAGCCTTTAGGGGCAAAGTATCGGATATTAAGGAAAGCATTAGAAGAGCTTGTAGGAGATATAAAAGATATCGAATTAAAGCATATACAGGCCTTAGATGAATTTATTCAACAAAAAGCCCCCGGCAAAGTGATAGAACTTCCTAAAGGGATTCGAGGGGAAAAGGGCTACAAATATTTTTATTTGTATTCTAAAGATCAAATAAAAGATTTTTACTATGTGTTAAATATACCCGGTGCTCTTTTTATTGAAGAGTTAGGCATAAATATTACCACAGAAGTTGTTGATAAAACATTAGAATTCAAACCCGAAACAACACCCTTGAAGGTATATGTTGATTATGGTAAAATAAAAGGAAATTTGATTGTCAGGAATCGTAAGCCTGGAGATAGATTTTATCCCTTCGGTTTAAAATTTTCCAAAAAACTCCAAGATTTTTTTGTTGATGAAAAAATACCCTCTTTTGAAAGGAATTTAATACCAATTTTCGAGAATGAGGGAAGGATAGTATGGGTTGGAGGGCTGAGATTAGATGATAGATTTAAGGTTGATGAATATACGAAAAAAATTTTAATATTAAAGATACATCAACATTAATTTCAGGGGGAGTAGATGTGATAGAAGACATCAAAGAAATATTAATATCGGAGGAAGAGATAAAAGCAAAATTAAAGGAATTGGGTAAAAGGATAACGGAAGATTACAAAGGTGTAGATAACATTTTACTTGTAGGTGTTCTAAAAGGAGCTGTTCTATTTATCGCTGACCTGATAAGGCACATAGATTTGCCATTAGAAATTGACTTTATGGCGGTTTCAAGCTATGGAGCGTCTACAGAATCATCGGGTGTAGTAAGGATTTTAAAGGATTTAGAGCAAACTATCCAAGGAAAAAATATTTTAATAGTTGAAGACATTATCGATTCAGGTCTTACTTTAAGTTACCTTTATAACCTATTGAAATCACGAAAACCTGCAGATATAAAAATATGTACACTGCTTGACAAGCCTTCAAGGCGCAAAATTGACATAAAGGTTGACTATGTTGGTTTTGAAATACCCGATTATTTTGTTGTAGGATATGGCCTTGATTATAATGAAAAGTATAGGAATCTTCCTTTCATTGGGGTTTTAAAGCCCGAAGCGATAAACGCTAAATGAAAACACAATTGTAGATTATTTTAATTTATGGTAAAATAACAATTGGATTGCCCAAGAAGGGAGGAACTTTTTTGAACAATTTCTTTAGGAATATCAGCTTTTATTTGCTGATATTTATTTTGATATTATCGCTGGTGCAATGGTATTCCAGTAAAGATTTAAGTGAGGTCCGTATAGGCTATACCGACCTCATCCGCCTTATAGATAAGAACCAGGTTCAAGAGATAAAAATGACGGACAGCAGTATTGAAGGGGTATTAAAAGACGGCAGAAAATTTACCAGCTATGTACCCGATAAAACCATATTCCTTTCTCGGGTGCAGCCTAAAGTAGATAAAGGAGAACTTATATTAAATGCTCAGCCGATTCCTACGACGCCCTGGTGGTCTCAAATCCTGCCTTCAATTTTAATGGCGCTTTTATTTATCGGAGCTTGGTTTTTTATTATGCAGCAGGGGCAGGGTGGAGGAAGCCGGGTGATGACTTTTGGAAAAAGCCGAGCTCGACTTGTCAATGACGACAAAAAAAGGGTAACCTTTAAGGATGTGGCAGGAGTAGATGAGGTAAAGGAAGAACTGCAGGAAGTAGTAGAATTTTTAAAGCACCCTAAAAAATTTCTTGAAATGGGGGCAAGAATACCAAAAGGGGTTTTGCTTGTAGGCCCACCCGGTACCGGTAAGACTTTACTTGCCCGTGCGGTTGCTGGAGAGGCGGGAGTGCCCTTTTTCAGCATAAGCGGTTCAGATTTTGTAGAGATGTTTGTAGGAGTTGGTGCTGCAAGGGTTAGGGATCTTTTCGAACAGGCCAAAAAAAATGCGCCTTGCATTGTTTTTATTGACGAAATAGATGCCGTAGGTAGACAAAGGGGTGCAGGGCTCGGCGGAGGACATGATGAAAGGGAGCAGACTTTAAACCAATTGCTGGTAGAAATGGATGGTTTTACAATAAACGAGGGTATTATAATTATAGCTGCGACTAACAGGCCAGATATTTTAGACCCTGCCCTTTTAAGGCCAGGTAGGTTTGACAGACAGATAGTTGTTGATATACCTGATATTAAAGGAAGAGAAGAAATATTGAAGGTTCATGCCAGGAATAAGCCTCTTGAAGACAATGTGGACTTGAGCATTTTAGCAAGAAGGACGCCTGGGTTTACTGGGGCGGATTTGGAAAATCTATTAAATGAAGCTGCACTACTTGCAGTTAGGAGAAACAAAAAGAAAATAGGGATGGAAGAGTTAGAAGAAGCCATAACCAAAGTTATTGCAGGGCCTGAAAAAAAAGCAAGAATTATGACAGAAAAAGAAAGAAGACTTGTGGCATACCATGAAGCGGGTCATGCAGTTGTAGCTCACCTTTTGCCAACAGTGGATCCAGTCCATGAAGTTTCTATTATTCCCCGCGGGAGAGCAGGAGGATATACCCTTATTCTGCCAAGAGAAGACAGGTTTTTTATGGGTAAGACAGAGCTTTTGGAACAGGTGACCCACCTCTTAGGGGGGAGGGCGTCTGAAGAATTGGTGCTCAATGAAGTAAGCACTGGTGCACAGAACGATATAGAAAGAGCAACAGAAATTGCAAGAAGAATGGTTATGGAATACGGAATGAGCGAAAACTTAGGGCCAATGACCCTTGGAAATAAGCACGAAGAAGTGTTTTTAGGCAGGGACTTAGCCAGGGGCCGAAATTACAGCGAAGAAGTGGCGGCAGAAATCGATAGAGAAGTTAGGAACATTATAGAACGCTGCTACGATAAAGCAAAGTCCCTCCTTACTGAAAACATCAATAAACTTCATAAGGTTGCGGAAGCCCTTCTTGAAAGGGAAAAACTTACGGAAGAGGAGTTTTTAGAGCTTTTTGCAAGTGCATAGAAAAACTGCCGAAAAGGCAGTTTTTTTTTACGTTTTTTTAAGTTTTATTAATTTTATTAATGAATAAAATCCATCTTTAATTAAGATATTAAAAAAAGTGAAAGCATTAAAGCATAGAAAATTAGTTAATAAAGGGGAGTGGCGAGTTGCTAAACTTTAATTTGCCAGTATATTTTTTTATAATTTTTGCCATGATTTCCGGAGCTTTAATGGCTGTTCAGGGGGGAATGAACACAGGCTTAGGGAAATTTATTGGGACGGCCGGCTCTACTTTTTTTGTACATTTGAGTGCGGTCATTATAATGCTACTTGTCCTCATATTTGGGATAGATAAAGCAAATTTTAAAAATATTGGAGGTATTCCATGGCACTACTTTTTAAGTGGACTATTAGGTGTATTAATTACTTATTTAGTTATTATAAGTATTCAAAAATTGGGGGCAGGTATAGCAACCACATCCATAATTGTAGGGCAGGTTTTAACAGCGTGCCTCATCGACCATTTAGGACTTTTCAGCCTTGAAAAAACTCCCTTTACATGGATTAAATTTATAGGCCTGATCTTTTTGGCAATTGGAGCCAAGCTTTTGTTGAATAAATAATACATCACATTATAACAAAATAAAGGAATAATATACAACAAATAAAAAATATGATATAATAAATAGCAAATTACTGCTAATATAAAATATTACAATTTTAAATAATATACCTTAAAGGGGGATAATGGTGTGAAAAAGTTTGTTTATAATTTTCAAGAAGGAAGCGCCGAAATGAGAAACCTGCTCGGAGGTAAGGGCGCAAATTTAGCAGAGATGATGCGCATTGGGCTTCCCGTACCCCCTGGATTTACTGTTACCACAGAAGCTTGTAGCAGGTATTTCAAAGAGGGAGAAAAAATACCTGAAGATTTGCTTTATGAAATTTTTGAGCATTTAAATGAGCTTGAGAATGCCACAGGGAAAAAGCTCGGTGCTAAGGAAAATCCCTTACTCGTTTCCGTAAGGTCAGGAGCTCCCGTCTCTATGCCCGGAATGATGGATACAATCCTTAATTTAGGGTTAAATGATGAATCCGTCGAAGGGCTTTACGAGGCAACGGGGGATAGAAGATTTGCTTTTGACTGTTATAGAAGGTTTATTCAAATGTTTTCGGAAGTGGTGCTTGGCATAGAACACGCTAAATTTGAAGGCATAATTGAAAGTATAAAAAAGAAAAAAGGCGTGGAATTTGATACCGAATTGGATGATAGAGACTGGGAAGAGGTTGTCAAGCTTTATAAAGAGTTAATTTTAAAGGAAACAAAGGAGCAATTTCCTCAGGATCCTAAAAAACAGCTTATTATGGCAGTTGAAGCCGTATTTCGCTCTTGGAACAACCAAAGGGCAATTATTTATAGGAAAATTAATAAAATTCCCGATGACTTGGGTACTGCTGTAAACATCCAGTCTATGGTTTTTGGAAATATGGGCAACGACTCAGGAACGGGTGTTGCGTTTACGCGGAATCCATCCACGGGCGAAAAGCAGCTTTACGGAGAATTCCTGCTTAATGCTCAAGGCGAGGATGTGGTGGCAGGCATTAGGACACCGAAAAACATTGAAGAATTGAAGGATTTGATGCCCGATGTTTATAAACAATTGTTGGATGTATGTAATCTACTGGAAAAACATTACAAAGACATGCAGGATATAGAATTTACTGTAGAAAAGAGGAAGCTTTATTTGCTGCAGACAAGAAGTGGGAAAAGGACCGCTCAGGCTGCTGTAAAAATAGCTGTTGATATGGTAAAGGAAGGACTAGTAACAAAAGAGGAAGCACTTATGAGGATATCACCGGAACAGGTAGCTTCTTTACTGCATAGGAGAATTGACCCTGAGGCAAAAGCAGAAATAATAGCAAAAGGGTTGCCTGCTTCTCCCGGTGCAGCATGGGGGCAAGTTGTATTCCATCCCGATGAGGCAGAAAGAATGGGGCAGCAGGGATTAAAAGTAATTCTTGTTAGGGTAGAAACAACCCCCGATGACATTCACGGAATAGTGGCAGCTCAAGGAGTTTTAACGAGCCGCGGTGGGATGACAAGTCATGCTGCGGTTGTTGCAAGAGGAATGGGAAAACCCTGCGTATGCGGCTGCGACTCTATAAGCGTAGATTATTCTAATGAAGAATTTAAAGCAGGAAGCATTATTGTAAAAAAAGGAGATATCATATCTATAGATGGTTCTACCGGAAACGTAATATTGGGAAAGGTTAAAATGATAGATCCCGTTCTTTCAGAGGAGTTTAAAGAACTCCTAAAATGGGCTGATGAAAAAAGAAGATTGTCTGTAAGGGCTAATGCAGATACACCCAAGGATGCCGAAATTGCAAGAAGCTTTGGTGCAGAAGGGATTGGCCTTTGCAGGACAGAGCATATGTTTATGGCTCAAGAAAGACTTCCATATGTTCAGGAAATGATTATGGCTGAAACTGGGGAAGAAAGAGGAAGGGCATTATCCAAGATACAAAGTTTTCAAGAAGAAGACTTTGAAGGTATTTTCAAAGAAATGGAAGGTCTTCCCGTTACGATCAGGCTTTTAGACCCTCCCCTTCATGAATTTTTGCCAAAAGAAGAAGAATTGATAGCAGAGATTAATGAATTAAAACAAAAAGGTGAAAAAGAACTGCTAAAAAAGAAACAAGAGATTTTAAAAAGGGTAAAGGCTTTGAAGGAATTCAACCCAATGCTTGGACTAAGGGGATGCCGTTTAGGAATTATTTACCCCGAAATATACGAAATGCAGGTAAAAGCAATATTTAAAGCAGCATGCAGATTAGCAAAAAAGGGTATCAGTGTATATCCTGAAGTGGAAATTCCTTTAGTCAGCAATGTAAATGAACTTAAAGTACTATCTGAAATGATTCAAAAGACCGCAAAGGAAGTGATGGATGAGGAAGGAACAAAAGTGGATTACAAGATAGGTACAATGCTTGAACTTCCCAGGGCATGCCTTATAGCGGACAAATTAGCCGAATATGCGGAGTTTTTCTCCTTTGGTACAAATGATTTGACTCAGACAACTTATGGATTAAGCCGTGATGATGCTGAAGCTAAATTTTTGCCTCATTATATAAATCAAAAGATTTTGAACGAAGACCCGTTTATTGTGTTGGACAGGGTGGGCGTAGGAGGTTTAATGAAAACTGCTGTGGATTTGGGAAGAAGAGTAAACAAAAACATTGTAATAGGAATCTGTGGTGAACATGGGGGAGAACCCAATTCCATAGAGTTTTGTCATGAAATCGGGCTTGATTATGTGAGCTGCTCTCCCTTTAGAGTGCCTGTGGCGCGCCTTGCTGCTGCACAGGCGGCTTTAAAGGAGAGTATGAAAAAATAACCGCAATACGAACAAAAAACCGCGAAAACTGGTTTTTCGCGGTTTTTTTATTTTTGAATAAAATAATTACAATATTGACAATTTATGGAGACAGATATATAATTTATACAAACATATCATTATATGATGATACGAAGAATATTATTGTAATAGAATGAATTTTCAAGGAGGTCGTTTAAAATGGATTTAGCGAGAACCTATATTGGGGAGAAGGTCTTAGAACAGGGCCTGAAATTTATAGTAAAGGAGCCCGTCAACAACATAGAGAAGATGATTGAATGGGTAGAAAAACTTCCAATGCCCGAACACCACAAAAAAAATGTATGCAATGTAAAGAAATTCTTGCAGAATAAAGACACTAACTGGTACAAATTAGCAGAAAGATTATTAACTGAGATAGATCCTCATGTGAAGGAAAAGTTTGCAGTAAATTTCTTTTTAAATGCCAACTTCTTTGGGGTTCAAAAACAGATGGAGAATGCGAAAAAACTTGGTTATTCTGTACCCTGGGCAATTTTAATAGACCCTACCGAAAGATGCAATTTAAACTGCATTGGATGCTGGGCAGGAAATTATCAGAGGAAAGAAGAATTAAGTTTTGAACTTTTAGACAGGATTTTAACCGAAGCAGAGGATCTGGGAATTTATTTTATAATAATGTCGGGAGGAGAGCCATTATTAAGAAAAGATGATATAATTAAGTTAGCAGAAAAGCATAACTCCATGGGCTTTCACCTTTTCACCAACGGCACTTTAATTGATGACGACTTAATAAAGGAGATGAAGAGGGTAGGGAATATTACCGTAGCTTTCAGTATTGAAGGATTTGAAGAGACCACGGATAGAAGACGCGGTAAAGGTGTATTCAAAAAGGTGATGGAAGCAATGGACAAGATGAGAAAAGCAGGGCTTTTATACGGAGTATCCGTTACCTATACGCGCTACAATACAGAAGAACTGGCAAGCGAAGAATTCGTAAACATGCTTGTGGATAAAGGTGTAGCGTTTGCGTGGTACTTTACTTACATTCCTATTGGAAAAGATGTAGATTTAGAAATGATGGCAACCCCGGAGCAGAGGGCGTATATGTACGACAAGATATTGGAATACAGAAAAACAAAACCCATATTTATCATGGATTTCTGGAATGACGGTGAGGCATCAAATGGATGCATTGCAGGCGGTAGGAGATACCTTCATATAAACGCTCAAGGAGAAGTTGAGCCCTGCGCCTTTGTCCACTACTCTACATGCAATATTAAAAACGTTTCTCTTAAAGAGGCATTAGGTTCTCCGCTTATGAAGGCTTATCAAAAGAGACAGCCCTTTAATATGAACATGAGGCGTCCGTGTCCGTTGATTGACAATCCCGAAATGCTGAAAGAAATTGTAGAAGAAAGCGGAGCTTATTCCACACAGCTTCATGCTGACGAGACTGCTGCAGAGTTTGCTGAGAAGCTAAAACCCTATGCCCAAAAGTGGGGTGAGCTTGCAGACAGAATTTGGTATGAAACCCATGGAGACCAAAAACAAATATCAGGGGAGGTTAAAAGTTGAATCTAAGCCTTACAGAATATAAGCTCAGGTTTTTAGAAAGCCTATCTGACAAAACAAGGCTCAGGATAGTTGAGGCCCTTAAAGAAAAAGAAAAAACGGTAAGCCAGCTTGTTCAGGAATTGGGAGCAACCCAATCCAATATTTCAGGCCATTTGAGATTGCTTAAAATAAGCGGGATTATTAAAAGCCGTCAGGAAGGGAAATATGTTTATTACAGTTTAAGAAGCGAAGCAATAAAGGAATTTTTGTTAAAGTTGGAAGAAATGATGATTTTATTAAGAAATGAAGCCTATGAAGGAGCATGAACTGCCCGGTTTTTACCGGGTTGATTTTTTTTTGTTATACATGATAAAATAGAAATGAAAATTTGTCAGGCATCCTTTTCGGGAGCCTGAACGGAGGTGAGAAAAATGAATAATTCAGGGAAAAGCAAAGCCCGTATTCTTGCTGTGTCGGGGATATTGGGTGCAATTTCCATCGTGCTTGGAATGACACCCTTAGGATTTATTCCCGTACCGACAGCAGCAGGGCATGCAACCATCATGCATGTTCCGGCTATACTGGGCGGGCTGCTGGAAGGACCGATTGCAGGAGCTTTTGTAGGTTTCATTTTCGGCCTTCACAGCTTTTTGAGGGCAGGGTCACCGCTTTTTGCAGATCCTGTAATAGCTATATTGCCGAGGATTTTTATCGGCATTTTGGCTTATTACAGTTTCAGGCTTACAAAAAGTGTGGCCTTATCTGCTGTGATTGGCACCTTAACAAATACTTTTGGCGTGTTGGGACTTGCAGTAGTCAAAGGGTATTTAACTTTGCCGGTAGCAGCAGGCATAGCCTTTACGCACGGATTGCCGGAAGTAATAGTAGCTGTAATAGTGACCACCCTGATATACAGCGGAATTAGAAAAAGAAGGTGAAATAGTGCTTCTAACGTTGGATATAGGCAATACAAATATTGTTTTAGGGGTTTTTATTAAAGAGAAACTTATTAAACATTTTCGAATATCTACTGACAGGGAAAAAACCGAGGATGAATACGGTATACTTGTAATTTCTTTATTAAGGGAGTTTGATATAACCATAAAAGAATTCGATGGTGCTGTGATTTCTTCTGTAGTTCCGCCGTTGACGCCAATTTTTGAGAAGATGTGTGAAAAGTATTTAGATGTAGTTCCCCTTATAGTAGGGCCGGGAATAAAAACAGGCATAAACATAAAATACGAAAACCCGAGAGAAGTTGGAGCTGACAGAATAGTTAATGCCGTGGCAGCATACCATAAATACAAAGGCCCGGTTATAGTTGTGGATTTCGGGACTGCAACCACCTTTGATGCAATAAGTGAAAACTTTGATTACTTAGGTGGTGCTATTGCTCCGGGTATAGGTATTTCAGCTGAGGCCCTTTTTCAGCGAACTGCAAAATTGCACAGGATTGAGATTATAAAACCTGAAAGGGTAATAGGAAGGAATACCACTTCCAGCATGCAGGCAGGTATATTTTACGGATATGCAGGTCTTGTAGATCATATTGTAGAACGGATGAAAGAGGAAATGGGTGCAGAAGGAGTAAAAGTTATTGCAACGGGTGGGCTTGCACCACTTATTGCTTCAGAGACAAAAACCATAGATTTGGTAGACAGCATGCTCACTCTAGAAGGATTGAGGATAATTTATGAAAAGAACAGGCAGTAATGTTCCGCTATACTTGGCTCCTATGGCAGGTTTTACCGATCAACCCTTTAGAAGAATATGCAAGTTTTATGGAGCTGATATTCTTATTACGGAAATGGTTAGCTCAAAGGGGCTATACTACGGGGATGAAAAAACGTATAGACTTTTAAAAGTAACAGAAGAAGAACACCCCATAGGGGTTCAGCTTTTTGGAAGTGACCCTTACGTTTTTAAGGAAGCAATAGAAAAATTAGAAGGTTTTCCTTTTGATTTTATTAACATAAATATGGGATGCCCTACGCCTAAAATAGTTAAAAATGGCGATGGTTGTGCTCTAATGCTCAATGAAGAGCTTTCTTCTGCGATCATCAAATCTTGCGTTAGCTCTACAAAAAAGCCGATTACGGTAAAAATTAGAAAGGGTTGGGACAAAAATAATGTTAATGCTGTAGAATTTTCTAAAAGGGCAGAGGAAAGTGGGGCATCAGCAATTATTATACACGGAAGGACAAGAGAACAGTTTTACAGTGGAAAAGCTGATTGGGATATTATAAAAAAGGTAAAAGAATCGGTGAAAATACCTGTGATAGGAAATGGGGATATATTTTCACCCGAAGATGCGAAAAAAATGATTGAACAAACTGAATGTGATGGCATAATGATAGGGAGGGGTGCTTTAGGCACCCCCTGGATTTTCAAAAGTATAAAGCACTATCTTACTAATGGTGAAAAACCTTTACCTCCATCTCTTTTGGAAAAAAAGGAAATAATATTTTGGCATATGAGGCTCTCGGTTGAGTTTTACGGAGAAAAAATAGGGATATTGGAAATGAAAAAACATATTGCATGGTATTTAAAGGGCTTATACAATTCAGCAAAGGTAAAAGCAAAAATATTGCAATTAAAAGACAGAGAGGATATTGAAAAGGAACTTAACAACTACTTTGACTTTTTAAGAGAAAGGGAACAAGAAGAAACCTAAGGTTCAGGAGGTAAAAAATGGATATCTTTGCTCTTCCCGTTATAAATGGCGTTCTGCCAAGACCAAGAGGAGGAGTTTTGACTGGTTTTTTCATAGATCCTTATTTTTCTAAAATGATTACCTTAGTCGGCAAGGGTGGGGAGGTATTTTTATTTCCTTATTCAAAGGATGATGATACCTTTTATCCTGTCGGTATAATTGCTGTAATTGAAGACATATGGGCAAAAGAAATGATAGCAGGACAAAAAAAATATGGTTTATTAGTAAAAATAATAGGGCAGGAAAGAGGCAAGGCAAAAGGTTTTGATTTAACCAGTGAAGGTATAGTTGCTAAAGGGGTTGAAAAGCTGAATTTTTATAAATTGAGAAGCGGAGGCTTCCCTGTGATTTGTGGAGCAGGGTGGCAACCGCAAGGTGGATACACCACTTTTGGAAGTGATAAAAAATCTATCAATATCACTATATATGGATTTGACTATGAAAGCGGGAAAAGGGTATCAATAACTGCAGACTTAAAAGGGCTTGTGGAAGCTGAAAAAGCACACACCATAGAGCATGGAATAATAAGGTCGCTTAAAAATTACGGTCTTTGTACCGCAAAGACCTTAAGAAATGCTATGCAGAGGGAAACCCAGGAGCTGAAATGGTCTATTGAAATAGGTATGGCTCACAGGCTCCCAGAATTTTTTGGAATAACAGACAGCGGAATTTGCGGCAACCCTTTAACCTACCTTGCTTCAACCTATCTTAATGAAGAGATAATAAAAAATTTAAAAGTAGGAGAGAACTTTTTTGATTCACTGGAACTAGCGAGAAGTAAAACCATATCCCGTTTGGCTCAGGACATGGAGATTTCTACCAATAGAGAGTATAGGGCACTGCAGGGTTTGAAAAAGGGCATGAAACATGATGACACCTATGAAGAGATGGAAAAATTAAAAAGGATTTTAAATAGATTTCCTATAACTCCATGGGATTAACCGGCTTTTGCCGGTTTTTTTATTGATTTTATAAAGCTTATAATATAAAATAGAATTGAGCACAAAAATGTGCACAAAGAGGTGAAAGTTTTGGACCTGATCAGAATAGGGGAAAAGCTGATAAGTAAAAACAAGATTATAAAAGCTATTGAGGATATTCTTCTTGCAAGGCAATCGGGACTTTCTCAAGCAGAAGTAGCTAAAAAAATGGGAATTGACAGATCTTTTATTTCTCGCATTGAAAGCCTTGGCGAACTGCGCAAAGGGAGGACTATAGGGCTGGTTGGGTTCCCCATAAAGAATGTGGAAGAATTGAAGGAAATGGCAAGGGAAGAAGGGGTAGATTTTATATTTTTAATGAACGACAAAGAAAGATGGGAATTTGTCTATAGCAAAAGCGGTATAGAACTTTTAAATGAAATCATGGAAGTTATTTCAAGGGTTAGGAACCTGGATGCAGTGATAATATTAGGATCTGATCAAAGGATACGTCTTTTTAGGGCACTATTAGACAATGAGGTAATAGCTGTAGAAATAGGAAAATCTCCCATGAAAGAAGATGTGCATGTTGACAAAGAGGAGTTGAAGGCTTTAATAAGAAGTTTGAAGGAGGTATAAGAAAGTGAAACATGTTGTAAGCGTAAGCCTTGGATCATCGAAAAGAAACCACAGGGCCCAGGTAAAAATCTTAGGAGAAGATTTTATAATTGAAAGAATTGGTACCGATGGGGATAAGAAAAAGGCAATTGAATTAATAAAAGAATTAGATGGGAAGGTAAGCGCTTTTGGCCTTGGAGGGATAGACCTTTACCTTTGGGCAGGCAATAGAAGATATATTATAAAAGACGCTGCAGAGCTCGCAAAAGCTGCAAAAATTTCGCCAGTGGTGGACGGGTCGGGATTAAAAAACACCTTGGAACGTAGGGTAATAAATTATCTGCAGGAAAATAAAATTATAGATTTTAAGGGCAAAAAAGTGCTTCTTGTAGCGGCAACGGACAGGTTTGGGATGGCACAAGCTATGGTCGAAAAGGGTGCTAAGATGACCTTTGGAGATTTGATTTTTGCTCTCGGAATCCCTATACCTTTGCATTCACTTAAAACCATAGATATTTTAAGCCGAATTTTGATGCCAATTCTTTCAAGGCTTCCCTTTGAAATACTTTACCCTACAGGGAAAAAACAGGAGAGCAATCAAGTAAAATATAAAAAGTTTTTTGATGATGCTGAGATAATAGCTGGTGATTTTATTTACATAAAAAGATATATGCCTCCTGAGCTTTTTGGTAAGACCATAATAACGAATACTGTGACCCAAGAAGATGTAATGACTCTTAAGGATAGTGGATTAAAAATGCTCGTGACCACTACCCCGGAAATACAGGGTAGGTCTTTCGGCACCAATGTAATGGAAGCGGTATTGGTGTCCCTTTCTGGAAAAAGACTTGAAGAAATTACTCCTGCTGATTACGAACAGCTCTTAGAAAAGATAGGATTTTTACCACGTATAGAAATATTGAATTAAAGGAGGTTTTGTATGGATAATTTTGCATTTATCATTCACCCCATAGATATTGACGATGTTTCTAGGAAATTTAAATTCATGAAGAATTGGCCGGAAGGCTTTGTAGAAGGGCTTTTAAAATTAATGCCTCCTATGAAGGTTTCTCATATAACCGGAGTGAAATCCGACTACAATGAAATTGAAGGTTGGTTTGTTGCATGTCCTTTGACTACTCGACAGATGATGCAGCTACCCGAAGCTTTTGTCTTAAATAAAATTATTAAAGCTGGAAAACTTGCAGAGAAATTGGGAGCAAAAATTGTAGGCCTTGGCGCTTTTACTTCCGTAGTTGGAGATGCGGGAATAACCATAGCAAAAAATTTAAACATTGCCGTGACAACGGGTAACAGTTATACCGTTGCTACTGCTATTGAGGGAGCTAAAGAAGCTGCAAAAATAATGGGAAAGGATATAAAAAATGCGGAAGTTGTGGTAATTGGGGCAACAGGATCAATTGGTAAGGTCTGTTCGGAAATTCTGGCAAGAGAAGTAAAATACCTTACCTTAGTAGGTAAAAAATTAGAAAAATTAGAGGCTATAGCGGAAAAGATTTTAAGGGAAACGGGGCTTTCGGTGCGAGTTACTTCCAATGTAAAAAGCGCCCTCAAAAAAGCAGATGTGGTTATTACCGTTACAAGCAGCGTTGACACCATCATAGAGCCGGAGGATTTAAAACCGGGAGCGGTAGTGTGCGATGTAGCAAGACCAAGAGACGTATCTAAAGAAGTAGCGGAAAAGAGAGATGATGTATTAATAATTGAAGGTGGGGTTGTAGAAGTTCCGGGAGATGTTAACTTTAATTTTAATTTTGGTTTTGAACCCAAAACAGCCTATGCGTGCATGGCGGAAACAATGATATTGGCTCTTGAAAAAAGGTATGAAAATTTTACCTTAGGAAGGGATTTAACGGTAGAACAGGTGGAAGAGATATCAAAACTTGCTAAAAAACATGGGTTTAAGTTGGCAGGTTTTAGAAGTTTTGAAAGACCTGTTACTAAAGAACAGATAGAAAGGGTAAAAAAGAATGCCGAAGAAAAATTAAAAAATGAACATATGATTAATAATGATAATCATTGTTAACTGAAAATTATTATATCGTTGACAGTTTTTTTGTCCGCTGTTAAAATAATAATCAACGAGAACAGGCGAAAAGCCGGGCGCTATTTAGCGCAGCAAGTGGAAGACTTGCGGGACTCACCTCCTGCAGGTCTTTTTTATATGGTAAATATTTATTGAGAGAGGGGATTTAATTGTTTGAAAGGCTTATAAAAAACAGCACTAATTTGTTAATTTTAAAGATATTAAAGTTAGATCCACACCAGCAAAAATTTACTAAACCCCATGAAAGGAGGAAAATAGCCTATTTAGAGAGTTGGGTCAGCATAATAGGTAATTTCTTCCTTGCAATAACAAAAATTATTTTGGGTTTTGTTTTAAACAGCATTTCTCTGATTGCCGATGGTGTCCATACGGCTTCCGATGTCTTAACATCTGTTGTGGTGCTTTTAGGTTTTAAATTTTCTGCAGTACCGCCAGACGAAAAACACCCTTACGGGCACGGAAGGATTGAGTTTTTGGCATCTTTATTAATAGCTTTAATGCTTATTTTTGTAGGATTTGAATTCGGAAAATCCTCTTACGAAAGATTTGTAGCAAACGAAAAGGTAGTGGGAAGTACACTTGTTGCATTATTTATGATAATTTCAGCAATAATTAAGGAGTGGATGAGTAGATTTTCCATAGAACTCGGCAACAGGATATCGGCTCAAGCTTTAATCGCAGATGCATGGCATCACAGAACCGATGCCATTGCTTCGGTAATGGTGGCCATAGCTATAATTAGCTCCAAATACGGGTATTATCGATTAGATGCCGTATTCGGATTTTTGGTATCTCTTTTGATAGTTTATACAGGAGTATCTATGGCCTTTGCTGCTTGCTCTAAGTTAATAGGTGAAATAGCAGAGGAGGAAATGGTTAAGGAGGTTGAAGAAACTGCCTTATCGCTTCCAGATGTGGTTGATGTTCATAAGATTTTTGTTCATGACTACGGTGCATATAAAGAGATATCCCTTCATGTGGTTATGAATAATGAATTGAGCTTTTTTGAAGCACATGAATTATCGGAAGAAATAGAAAAACTAATTGAAGAAAAAATTCACTGTAGGGCTACGGTGCATGTAGAACCTTCGCTTTCTGATAAAAATTGATACTAATAGGGAAAATTTGTATTAAAATATATATTAGGAAAATTTATATAAGGCTTAAAGAAGTACCGCCTGCCGGGAGTCTTTAAGCCTTTTTAGGCGGAATAAAAATAGCCCGGCCCCGGTTGAAGGGATTTAAAAACGCTATGGGTATAATAGCAAGTTATTTAATGCCCCATCCTCCTATTATGATTGAAGAGATAGGGGGAGATGAAACTGAGAAAGTTTTAAAAACGGTAGAAGCAGCCTGTTTTGTAGGAATGGAAATTGGACATTTTTCTCCCGACAGCATAGTACTTATATCGCCACATGGTCCAGTTTTTCAGGATGCAATTTTCATTTACGATTTTCCTTTAAAGGGTGATTTTGCAGCTTTTGGTGCTCCTTGTGTTAGAATGGAATTTGAGCAGGATGAAGAATTAAAAAAAGAGATAATAAAAAGGGCTAATGAGAAAAATGTGCCTACGGTGAAATCTACCGAAATCCCTTTGAAAAAATACGGTGTGAAGGAAGAACTCGATCACGGTGCAATGGTTCCCTTATATTTTGTATCAAAGTACGCCAAAAATTTTAAGTTGGTTGTTATGTCCTTCGGACTTTTGCCTTATGAAGACTTATATAAGTTTGGGACGGCAATAAAAGAAGCAGCTGAGGTTACAGGGGAAAAGGTAGTTGTCATTGCAAGCGGAGACCTTTCCCATCGGCTTACGCCTGATGCACCTGCGGGGTATTCTCCAAAAGGGAAAATATTTGATGAAAAATTGGTTAAATGTCTTGAAAATTTTGATATAGAAGAGCTTTACAGCATGGAAAATAGCCTTATAGAAAAGGCAGGAGAGTGCGGTTTAAGGTCCATATGGATAATGATGGGAAGTCTTGATGGAATAAGGGTTGAGTCAAAGGTTTTATCCTATGAAGGGCCATTTGGTGTGGGATATTGTGTAGCGAGATTTTTGCCCTTGGGAGAAGGAGAAAGCAAGTTAGAGAAACTCTATGACAAAAGGAGACAGAATATCATCAAAAGGAGGGAAAAGGAAGACCCCTATGTAAGTCTTGCAAGGAAGACCTTAGAGACTTATGTTAAAACGGGAAAAATAATCGAGGTTCCTGAAGGGCTTCCTGAAGAGATGCTTACGCAAAGGGCGGGGGTTTTTGTTTCAATTAAAAAACACGGGCAGCTTAGGGGATGTATCGGCACCATATTCCCAACAAGGAAAAACATTGCCGAAGAAATAATCCAAAATGCCATAAGCGCAGGATGCGAAGACCCTCGGTTTTTCCCAGTTGAACCGGAAGAACTGCCGGAGCTTACTTATTCGGTGGATGTTTTAATGCCTCCTCAAAAAGTTAGTTCAAAGGAAGAACTTGACCCTAAAAAATACGGGGTAATAGTTAGAAAGGGAAGAAGGACAGGGCTTTTGCTTCCTGACTTGGAGGGCATTGATACCGTAGAGGAACAGTTAGAGATAGCTTTAAGAAAGGCGGGCATTTCTCCCCATGAAGAGTACGAAATCGAAAGATTTGAGGTTATAAGACATTACTGATACCATAAGGCAAGAAGGGATTTAAAATGAAAGAAGCCATGTTTTACAAAAAAATGGAGGAAGATTCAGTTATTTGTGAATTATGTCCCCACCACTGCCGTATAAAAAACGGTTTTCACGGCATATGTAAGGTGAGGAAAAATGTAGGAGGGGTTTTGTATACAGAAAATTATAGCAAAATTTCATCTTGGGCTATGGACCCTGTAGAAAAAAAGCCCCTTTACCATTTTTACCCTGGAAGTTATATTTTTTCTGTAGGGAGCTTCGGATGCAACTTCAGGTGTAAATTCTGCCAGAATTGGCAAATTGCTCAGATTACGAAGGTTCCTACCGAAGAAGTAAATCCTTCGGAACTTGTGCAAATAGCCAAATCCCAAAAGGGCAATATAGGAATTGCCTTTACCTACAACGAGCCTTCCATATGGTACGAATACGTTTACGATGTGGTTAAAATTTCAAAAAAAGAGGGTTTAAAAAACGTATTGGTTACAAATGGCTTCATTGAAGAGCAACCTCTTAGAGAAATTTTGCCCTATATAGATGCCATGAATATTGACCTTAAGGCCTTTAAAGAGGATTTTTATAGGGATACTCTCGGGAGACTTTCGCATGTTTTAAAGACTATTGAAATAAGTAAGAATTACTGCCACGTAGAAATTACGACATTGCTTATTCCCGGTCTAAACGATGAAGAAGAGGAGATAGAACAACTTGCGAAGTGGCTTTCTTCGGTGGATAAAAAAATCCCCCTGCATTTTTCGAGGTACTTCCCAAATTACAAGTTAAATATTCCTTCAACTCCTGTCGAAAAAGTTAAAAAAGCAAGGCTTATAGCTAAAAAATATTTGTATTATGTTTATACCGGCAATATAGATGATGAAGAGGGAAGCACGACCTACTGCAAAAGGTGTGGAGAGCCTTTAATTAAGAGAAACTATTATAATGTAAAAAAATTAATAAAAGGAAAGGTTTGCGAGAAATGTAAAGAAAAATTGGATATAGTAATATAAATTTTAAAAGGAGACTGGAGGAGTATGCAGATAGCTTGGAGCAGTTCTCATAGAGAATTTTTAATAAGTGATACCTATTATTTTTCCTTTTTATCTAAGGAAATGAGCAAAAGGGGGATAATTTTCAAAGAAGAAAGCGATTTTAAAAAGCTTTTTGATTACCCTGTAATTGTTTTTAACTACCCTGAAGAAAACTTTACTATGGAAGAAAAAGAAAGGTTGTATAATGCAGTTGTAGAAGAAGGTAAGAGAATAATTCTAACAGCCCATTTTAAAAACAAGGATCGTGTTGGTGAAATTTGCAATTTTGTTTCTGAAGAATTCGGTATAAGAGTGAATTTTGATGGCGTAAAGGACGATACTAACTTTATACAAGAAGACCCTTATATTATAGTTACTTCTAAAGTTTATATTAATAATGGGATAAAAAGAGTTGTTTTTCCTTACAGCGCTTCATTAAGTGTTACAGAAGATGTAAAGGTTATACTAAAAGGTATGGAAACATCAAAAACGGAAATTATATCTTCTTCGCCGATTCTTGTAGCGGAAAGAAGGTTTTCATCAGGGGGTAGTTTAGTAGTATGTGGTAGTTGCATTTTTTGGGACAATTATTCAATCTTAAAAGAAGATAATCTTGATTTTTCTTATTACTTATTAATTGGAGAAAAATAACCCCAAGTATTTTAAATAATTACTTGTTAAATAAATTAACCTGTGCTATAATATCAAGGGTAATTTATAGCTTTAACATAAAGACACAAAAGGCAGAGGTGAGTAAGGTGAAAGAAGGAATTCATCCAAAATACTACAGGGCTATTGTGAAATGCGCATGTGGTGAAACTTTTGAAACGGGTTCAACAAAACCAGAAATTCACGTGGAAATTTGCTCAAAGTGCCATCCCTTTTTTACAGGCAAACAAAAGCTTGTTGATACTGGTGGCCGTGTAGAGAGATTTAAGAAGAGATTTGGTATAAAGGATGAAGAATAAACGGTTAGAGTGTACACTCTAACCTTTATTCATATATTGGGACAAAGGAGAGGAATAAATGAAGCCGGTAAAACCCTCAATAGGAGGACAAGCGGTAATAGAAGGCGTGATGATGAGGGGGCCCCAATATACGGCTATTGCGGTAAGAAAGGGTAAAGATATTGTAGTAAAAAGGGAAGAAAATCAGTCCTTGCAAAATAGGTACCCTTTTTTAAGGTTGCCGGTAATGAGGGGAGTCCTTGCCCTTTTTGAAATGCTGGTAATCGGTATTAGCGCTCTTTCCTATTCTGCGAGCATAGCAGAGGAGGAAGAGTATAAGCTTACGCCAAAAGATATTGCATTTTCTATAATTATTGCTGTGGGCTTCGCTATCGCGCTTTTTATTGTCCTTCCCACTTTTTTGATTAGATTTTTTGAAAATAATGTTAAAAATCCAATCCTGCTAAATCTGATAGAGGGCATTATAAGAATTATAATTTTCTTTTTATATATTTTTTCTATTTCGATAATGAGGGATATCAGAAGGTTTTTCGAATACCATGGGGCGGAGCACATGGCTGTGCACTGTTACGAAAATGGAGACCCTTTAACTGTTGAAAATGCCAAGAAATACAAAACCCTTCATCCGCGATGCGGCACAAGCTTTCTTTTAATAGTGATGATAGTGAGCATTTTGCTTTTTTCCTTTTTGGGATGGCCAGGCATTTTATTGAGGATACTTTCAAGGATAATATTGCTGCCCCTTGTGGCAGGAATTTCTTATGAATTAATAAGATTTACTGGAAGAAGCGATTCGAAAATTGCGAAGATAATAAGTGCACCGGGCATGTGGCTGCAGCTATTAACCACAAGAAAGCCAGACGACTCACAAATTGAAGTTGCTTTAGAAGCATTAAAGAGTGTAATATAGGAGGGAAAACCTTTGATAGAAAAATTAGAAGGACTTTTGAAAAAATATGAAGAATTAACCGAGAAAATCAGCGATCCGGAGGTCATAGCAAAACAGGAGGAATGGAGAGCACTTGCTAAAGAACATGCCTCATTGGAAGAAATCGTAAACTGCTATAAAGATTATAAAAGCGTAATAAGAGAAATTGAGGATGCAAAGGAACTTTTAAAAAATGAAAAGGATAAAGATAAAGAAATGGAAGAGTTTTTAAAGAGTGAAATAGATAGGTTAGAGGAAAGAGAAAAAGAACTGAAGGAAAAACTGAGAATAATGCTGTTGCCTAAGGACCCCAATGATGAAAAGGATGTAATTATGGAAATAAGAGCAGGAGCTGGAGGAGAAGAAGCGGCACTCTTTGCAGCAGACCTATATAGAATGTACACCCGTTATGCGGAAAGGCAGGGGTGGAAGGTAGAGCTTATGAGCACAAGCCCTACGGAGCTGGGGGGTTTTAAAGAGGTAGTGTTTGAAATTATCGGCAAAGGTGCCTACAGCAAATTGAAGTATGAATCGGGAGTCCACAGGGTTCAAAGGATACCCGTTACTGAAGCGGGTGGTAGAATCCATACTTCTACCGCAACCGTAGCGGTTCTCCCCGAGGCGGAAGAGGTGGATGTAGAAATCAATCCTCAGGATATAAGAATTGATGTATTTAGGTCTTCCGGCCATGGTGGGCAGTCGGTAAACACTACGGATTCGGCTGTCAGGATAACCCACTTCCCTACGGGGATTGTGGTTACATGCCAAGACGAAAGGTCACAGCTTAAAAACAGGGAAAAAGCTATGAAGATTTTAAGGGCAAAGCTTTTGGAGATGAAAAAGCAGGAGCAAGACCAAAAAATAGCTGAAAGCAGAAGAAGCCAGGTGGGTACTGGTGATAGAAGTGAAAGAATAAGGACCTATAATTTCCCTCAAGGCAGGGTTACAGACCACAGGATAGGTCTTACCCTCCATAAATTAGAAAGTATTTTGGATGGAGAATTGGACGAAATCATCGAAAGTTTAATTGCTGAAGAACAGGCAAGGAAACTCGCCCAATCCAGCGAATAAGGGGTATCATAATAATGAAGGTAAGGGATGCCCTAAGAAGGGGAAGAGAAATATTAAAAAATAAGGGAATAGAATCCTTTTTCTTGGATGCGGAGGTTATCCTTGCTCATGTACTTTCAAAGGATAGGGGATTTCTTTTTTCCCATCCCGAGTATGAGCTTAGGGATAAGGAAGTAGAAGATTATTTTGAAAAAATATCCTTGCGCGAAAAGCATTATCCCGTGGCTTATATTACCAATTGCAAAGAATTTTATTCTATTAATCTTTCTGTGAAAGAAGGAGTTCTTATTCCCCGCCCTGAAACCGAATTGGTTGTGGAAGAAGCTATTAAAATTATATCTTCAAAATACGAAGAAAAAGTTTTAATAAAAGTAGCAGATCTATGTACGGGAAGCGGGGCAATTGCTGTTTCTATTGCTTTAAATTTAAAAAATGTATTTTGTTATGCTTCGGATATCTCTGATGTCTCCCTGGAAGTTGCTTTGGAAAACGCAAGAAAGCATAAGGTAGAAGACAAAATATGCTTACTAAAAGGAAATTTATGGGAACCCTTTTATTCTAATAATATTTTTGGCTTAGATGTGGTTATTTCAAATCCCCCTTATATACCCGAACAGGATTTAAGTGGGTTACCTTTAGATGTCAAATACGAGCCCGAGATCGCTTTAAACGGCGGTCCAGATGGGCTTTATTTTTATCGGGAAATAATAGGAAACTGCCGCAATTTTATGAAGCCAAACGGCTATGTAATTTTTGAGATAGGGGAAAATCAGGCTGAAGCAATAAAGGACATCCTTTATAAGAATGGTATTGGAAACTTTAGGGTTTTAAAAGACTATGCAGGGCGTGACAGGGTTGTTGTAGCTTCTTTAAGACAGGAGGAGTAAAATGGTGTCTTTAAGTAAGGATTTTATTTTTCTCTTAAAAATGTTTTTTACCTTTTTTAAAATCGGTGCTTTCACACTGGGCGGAGGCTATGCAATGATCCCATTGATGAAGGTTGAAATAGTTGAAAAGAATAAGTGGCTAAAAGAAGAAGAGTTTATCGACATTATAGCGGTTTCCCAATCTGTACCGGGAGCGGTAGCTATAAATACATCGGTATATATCGGATATAAATTGAGAGGATTTATAGGAGCCGTTTTTGCACTGTTCGGCACTGTGCTCCCTTCTTTTTTAAGCATTTTGATTATTGCCTATTTTTACAAAGAAGTAAAAAAGATTACGTATTTTAATAGGGCTTTTAAAGGTGTTTACCCTTCTATTTTGGTCCTTATATTATGTGCAGCCTTTTCTCTATGGGAAAAGGCTTTGAAAGATTATACATCCTATGTTATTTTTATTATAAGCTTTATATTACTTTTTTTCTTTAATCTTTATCCGGGAATTTTGATTTTGCTTTTTGGCATATTTGGCATTATTAAAGGAAGTTATGAGAATTGGAAAAGGGAGAAAGAATATGATTGAAAATATTAAACTATTTTATGCCTTTTTTAAAATAGGGCTTTTTGGGTTTGGTGGAGGGTATGCAATGCTCCCATTAATCCAAAAAGAGGTAGTGGAAATAAATAAATGGCTCAGTTTCAAAGAATTTATGGATGTACTGGCAATCTCTCAAGTAACACCTGGGCCCATATCTGTAAACGCAGCAACTTTTGTAGGTTTTAAGGTTAACGGGGTTTTAGGGTCTTTTTCTGCTACCCTCGGGGTTTCAATGCCGTCTTTTGTTATTATCCTTTTTCTGGCTTATATTATTAAAAAATTCAGCAGTAAAATTAAGGCAACCGATTATTTTTTCCAAGCGATAAGGCCTGTAGTAATAGCCCTGATTTTGCAAGCAGCTATTAGCATAGGCAAAAATTCCCTTACGGGTTTTAAGGAATTGGGCATTGCAGCTGCAACGTTTATAGGTATTTATGTTTTAAAAATCCATCCAATAGCTGTTATATTTTTTTCAGCAGTAATGGGGGTTTTACTATATCATTAAGAGGGGATAAAAATGGAAACTTTATATATTAAAGTGGATGAAAAAAATCCTGAGATTGATAAAATAAGAATTGCAGCAGAAATAATAAAAAAAGGCGGCCTTGTGGCCTTTCCCACTGAAACCGTTTACGGCCTTGGTGCTAATGCCCTTGATGAGAAAGCAGCAATAAAAATATTTGAAGCTAAGAAAAGGCCCCAGGATAATCCTTTGATAGTTCACATACAGGATATAAAAGAACTTTACCTTTTGGTCAAAGAAGTGCCCAAAAAAGCTTATTCTCTAATAGAAAAATTTTGGCCGGGGCCTCTCACATTAATCTTTGAGAAAAGTGAAAGGGTACCCAACGGGACCACAGGAGGGCTTGATACGGTAGCGGTTAGGATGCCGGACCATAGAGTGGCAAGGCTTTTAATAAGGGAATCGGGAGTTCCTATTGCAGCGCCCAGCGCTAATTTATCAGGAAAACCCAGTCCTACGAATGCACAGGATGTCATGGAAGATATGAAGGGAAGGATAGATGCGGTGATTGATGGAGGGGATTCGAAATTTGGGGTTGAATCAACAGTATTAGACCTTACAGGAGATATACCAATAATTTTAAGGCCGGGCGGGATTACAAAGGAGGAATTGGAAGAGGTATTAGGCAGGGTTCAGGTAGAGGATGCTGTAAGCGGGATAGAAAAACCCAAATCTCCGGGAATGAAATATAGACATTACTCGCCCAAAGCTGAAGTTTATTTAATTGTTGGCGAGATTCCTTTGCAGATAAAAAAGATAAAAGAATTAGCTAAGGAATTTGAAAGGAAGGGATTTAAAGTAGGCATCCTTGCAACAGCTCAAACAAGGAAGGAATATTTTGGAGAAAATGTAATTTCTGCAGGTGACAGAGATGCGCCTCTCACAATATCTTCTAATCTATTCTCACTGTTGAGGAAATTTGACAGGATAGGAGTGGATGTAATCCTTGCTGAAGGAATACCTGAAACCGGGCTTGGGCTTGCTGTAATGAACCGATTGAAGAGAGCTTCTGGGAATAGAATTATAAAAGCATGAAAGGAGGCTGTAATTTTTATGTTCAAGGTAGTTTTCGTATGTACTGGTAATACTTGTAGAAGCAGCATGGCTGCAGCAATATTTAAGAAAATTGTAGAGGAAAAGGGAAAAGAGATTGAGATAGATTCCTGTGGGATCGCGGCAGTAGATGGAATGCCCGCTTCTTTTGAAGCTATTGAGGTAATGAAGGAGAAGGGTATAGACTTAAGCGCTCACAGAGCAAAAAAATTAAGAGAAGAACTACTTAATGCAGATTTGATACTTACAATGACAAAAAGCCAGCGCGACTATATTTTGAATAATTTTCCAGAAATGAAGGGAAGGGTGTTTGTATTAACGGAATTTGTGAATGAAGGTGATTTTGAGGATATAGATGATCCTTACGGAATGGGTATTGAAAGCTACAAAAAAGTAGCTGAAGAACTATGGGAAAATTTAGAAAAACTTATAGAAAAGATTGAACAAAAAAACGAAAAATGAAAAATGGAGGTCACAACAGTTGAAAATAATAGTACAAAAAGGCCTAATTTTGATTAGGTAAGGTTGGATGTTACTAAGTATGCAAAAAAGTCAAGAAGATATATGGTATTAGCAGAAGGACACTAATAAACCGGGAAAAGGAAGGATTAATAACAACCTCTTAAGTACGTCAAGGATTTATGGGCAAAGCTGATTTTTGACAGCAGCGAAGATAAGCAGGAAGTATTAAACCTTATGAGAATATGGTCATCCTGCGCAAGATTCGCATACAACAGGCTTTTAGAGAGATGTAGCAGAAATGAACTCAAAAGAGAACTTCAAGGAGTTTTTAATTTAAATTCGAGGTATGTAGATGATGCGATCGTGAAGGCAAAAAGCGTTTTAGAGTCCTGCGAAGACGGTAAAATATATGCCTACTTTACGATTGAAGAAAACTTCCCTGAAGTTGTAGTAACAAATGAAAATGGAGTTATAGGCATAGATGTTAATGCATATCCGAGCCATATAGCATGGGCAGAAACAGA
>Ga0207430_10153_pt1 | contig 28290 bp, 28 predicted proteins | sample YelNatsi3bottle8_FD_187544 | JGI IMG/M metagenome (GOLD analysis project Ga0207430, IMG submission 187544) | Hot spring thermophilic microbial communities from Obsidian Pool, Yellowstone National Park, USA - site 3 bottle 8 (SPAdes) (version 2) | ecosystem: Environmental > Aquatic > Thermal...
ACTTCGAATTGCTGAGACAGAAAAGTACGCTCATGTCACCTTCTTCTTCAACGGCGGTGTAGAAGTACCAAATGTCGGAGAAGACAGGGTTTTGGTACCATCACCGAAGGTTGCAACATATGACCTTAAACCTGAGATGAGCGCATATGAGGTAACGGAAGCTTTGCTTGAGAGGATAGAAAAAGATGAATATGATGTAATAATTTGCAACTATGCAAATGGTGACATGGTAGGGCACACAGGCATTTTAGAGGCTGCTATAAAGGCTGTTGAAGCTGTTGACGAGTGCATAGGAAAAGTTGTGGAGAAAGTGTTGCAAAAGGGCGGCGTTGCAATAATAACTGCTGACCACGGCAACTGCGAACAGATGATTGACTATGAAACAGGTGAGCCTCATACAGCTCATACAACAAATAAGGTGCCTTTGTATCTTGTTGGGTATGGCAATGTTAAATTAAGAGATGACGGAATTTTAGCAGACATTGCTCCGACAATCTTAGATATCTTAGGATTAGAAAAGCCTTCAGAGATGAAGGGAAGTTCGCTTATTATTAAATAAAATCATTATAGATACTGTTAAAAATTGTTTAAAGGGAGGAATATTCAAATGAAGGTTGACCTTTCAATTACAGCTGTAAGGGCAAGAGAGATACTTGACTCAAGAGGAAATCCAACTGTTGAGGTTGAAGTAGTTGTAAATGATGAATTTGTTGGAAGAGCTGCTGTACCATCGGGTGCATCAACTGGTATCTTTGAAGCTGTTGAACTTAGAGATGGAGATAAGAAAAGATATATGGGTAAGGGTGTTTTGAAAGCAGTTGAAAATGTCAATGAAGTAATTGCACCGGAAATTATTGGTATGAATGCTTTAAATCAGGTCGAAATTGATAAACTCATGATAGAGCTTGATGGAACAGAAAATAAGAGCAAGCTTGGTGCAAATGCAATCCTTGGTGTATCCTTGGCGGTTGCAAAAGCTGCTGCAAATGCATTGGGACTTCCTCTTTATCAATATATAGGCGGTGTTAATGCAAAATATTTACCAGTTCCTATGATGAACATCTTAAACGGTGGTAAACATGCTGACAACTCTGTTGATTTGCAAGAGTTTATGATAATGCCTGTTGGTGCAAAATCTTTTAGCGAAGCACTCAGGATGTGTGCTGAGACATTCCATCACTTGAGAAATGTGCTTAAAGCAAGAGGATACAACACAACAGTTGGTGATGAGGGCGGATTTGCACCAAACTTGAAGTCTAACGAAGAACCATTGGAAGTTATTGTCGAAGCAATTGAAAAAGCTGGTTATACTCCTGGTAAGGACATTGCAATAGCGCTTGACCCTGCAACATCAGAACTTTACAACGAAGAGGACGGAAAGTATCATTTCGAAAGAGAAGGTAAAGTTAGAACAAAAGAAGAAATGGTAGAATTCTGGGTAAAACTTGTAGAGAAATACCCAATTGTTTCACTTGAAGATGGTGTTGCAGAAGAAGACTGGGAAGGCTGGAAGATGTTAACTGATGCGCTGGGCAAGAAGATTCAGCTTGTTGGTGATGATTTGTTTGTTACAAATACAAAGAGACTTGCAAAGGGAATTGAACTTGGTGTTGCAAACTCAATTTTAATTAAGCTCAACCAGATAGGAACACTTACAGAAACTTTAGAAGCTATTGAGATGGCAAACAGGGCAGGTTACACTGCGGTTGTATCCCACAGATCAGGTGAGACAGAAGATACAACAATTGCTGACCTTGTTGTTGCAGTAAATGCAGGCCAGATTAAAACAGGCGCACCATCAAGAACTGACAGAGTAGCAAAATACAACCAGCTCTTGAGAATCGAAGAAGAGCTTGGTAGCGTTGCCGTATATCCCGGAATGAACGCATTCTTTAACTTGAAGAAAAAATAAATCCACAAAAGTCCAAAGATAAGTTTTTGGACTCACAATGAAATAAAGAGAGAGGGAAAGTGTTGAACTTTCCCTCTTTTCATTTTATAATATATTCAAACAGATTTTGTTGTGAATTTTGTTTGAATCTTTTTGAAATTATGTTGAAACAAGTTTCAAGGAGGTTTGGAAAGATGAAAAAGTTTATGGACGAGGATTTTCTTTTAGAAAGCCAAACTGCAAAAATCCTATATGAAAAGTATGCTAAAGACATGCCTATCATTGATTTTCACTGTCATTTAAGTCCAAAAGAGATATATGAGAGCAAAAGGTTCAGAAATATTACAGAAGTTTGGCTTGGGGGAGACCATTATAAATGGAGACTGATGAGGGCAAATGGAATTTCTGAAGATTATATCACAGGCAATGCTGATGACTATGAAAAATTTTTAGCATGGGCAAAGACCATTCCGCTTGCTATAGGAAATCCAATCTATCACTGGACACATTTAGAACTAAAAAGGTACTTTGGCATTGAAGATGTGCTAAACGAAAAAACAGCGCCTATTATATGGAAAAAAGCAAATGATGTGCTAAGCACACTTTCTGCAAGGGATATAATTTTAAAGTCCAATGTAGAAGTTATATGCACAACAGATGACCCTGTCGATTCTCTTGAGTATCACATAAAATTAAAAGAGGACACAAAATTCAACGTCAAAGTTTATCCTACTTTTAGACCTGACAAAGGGCTGAATATTGAAAGAGAGACCTTTATACCATGGGTTGAAAAATTAGGTGAAGTGTGCAGTACAAAAATTACTGACTATGATGAGTTTCTCCAGGCAATCAGGTCAAGAGCAGAGTTCTTCCATTCAGTTGGTTGCAGAGTATCTGATCATGCATTAGACGATTTGGTATATCTTGATGCTTCAAAAGATGAAGTTGCAAAAATCTTCAAAAAGGCTCTGGACAAGGAAAGTTTGACAATCGAGGAAATTGCTAAGTACAAGACATATACATTAAGATATTTAGGCAAAGTATATTCAGAGCTCGGTTGGGCAATGCAGTTTCATATTAATGCTTTGAGAAACAATAATACACGAATGTTTAACATTTTAGGTCCTGACACAGGATATGATTCAATAAATGACAATCATGTAGCTATTGCGCTTGTCAAATTTCTTGATTCATTAGAGAAAGAAAATTCTTTGCCAAAGACAATTCTGTATTCTTTAAATCCAAAAGACAACTATGTTCTTGCAACAATCATGGGATCTTTCCAGGATGGTAGCATCCCTGGGAAGATGCAACTTGGAGCAGCTTGGTGGTTCAATGATAGTAAAGATGGCAACCTTCAGCAGATGAAAGACCTTGCAAACCTTGGCTTGCTGGGTCGTTTTGTCGGTATGGTAACTGACTCAAGAAGCTTTTTGTCATATGCAAGACATGAATACTTCAGAAGACTTCTTTGTAATCTCGTTGGTGAATGGGTAGAAAGTGGCGAATACCCATACGATTTAGATGCACTTAGCAGGATAGTTCAAGGTGTATGTTATTACAATGCAAAAGAGTATTTTGGCTTTTAAAAATTTAAAAGAGTTTTCTTTTCAATATATATTTTTATTTAATGAAGGCTATCTCTGCACGTCTGAAAGAAGCAGAAAAAAAAGAGATAGCCTTTCTTTATTTTTCAATAAGTATTTGAAAGGTCAACTTGAATTACACGAAAATATGTGTTACACTAAAATACGTGGAGGTGAGTTTTAATGAAGAATCAAAATATTACTTTGTCATTACCAAAAGAACTTTTAGAGAAAGTAAAGCGTATAGCGTTTGAGAGAAATACATCAGTATCTGGACTCTTGAGAAACATGTTAGAAGAACTTGTTAGAAAAGAAGATTTGTACGAAAAAGCCTATTTACATCACACTCAAATACTAAAAGAAGGTTTTAATTTAGGAACTGATGGCAAAATTGAGTGGAGGAGAGAAGAGCTATATGAAAGAAAGTAGTTATCAATTTGTAGATACAAATATTCTTGTCTATGCTCATGACAAAACTGCAGGTAGAAAACATGAGATTGCTAAAAATCTTTTAAAAGAGCTTTGGATCACAAGAAATGGATGCCTTAGCACCCAAGTTCTTCAAGAGTTTTTTGTAGTTATTACTAAGAAAGTAAAAAATCCAATCTCTTTCTCTGAAGCTTTTCAAATTGTTTCAGACTTGAGTACATGGAAAATAAATGTTGTTGATGCAGCTGATATACTGGAGGCTATTAAAATTTCTGAACGCTATAGAATCTCTTTTTGGGACTCATTGATAATAAGGAGTAGCCTTAACTTAAACTGTGAGATAATATGGAGTGAAGATTTGAATTCAGGTCAGTATTTTGATAGAGTGAAAGTGGTAAATCCTTTTTTAACAAGTGATATTGACAAATAAACATATGTTTGATATTATTTTAGTAGAACATTTAATCGGAGAGAATGAATATTTTATGAGAACAAAAGTTGTTATAAAAAATAAGATGCGTTTTATCATAAGTTTGCTACTTATCGTAACATTAATTGTTGGTATTTTTATGATGTCTGTCGGGGAAGGGAAGGAGCTTGGCTTTGACAAGAACATAAATTGGGTATATGTGAAAGTAAAAGAAGGGGATACTCTTTGGTCAATTTCTAAGAATTTTGTTGACCAAACAATAGATATTCGCGATTATGTGTATTTTATTAGGAAAATAAATAATCTAAAGACAGGCTACATTTATCCTGGACAAGTTTTGAGGTTTGTAGGTTTAAAAGACTATAAACTCTTATGTGAAAAATAAAACCCCTCTCAGGAAGTTTCCTCTTTGTCAGAGCTTGAATTAGAACCTGAGAGGGGATTTTTTTCAATTGCGCTGCGCAAGTCTTCATCGTCAACATGAGTGTAAATCTCCGTTGTTGAGATGCTCTGATGGCCCAAGATCGTCTGAAGTGAACGAATGTCAACCTTTCCATATCTGTACATCAAAGTTGCAGCTGTGTGGCGGAGCTTATGCGCAGAAATCTTTCTTTGTTCAATCCCAGCAAGCTTTACATACTTTTCAACAATGTATTGAACAGTTCTTCTGCTAATTCTTTTCTTTCTTTCACTCAAGAAAAGAGCATCTTTGTCCTTTACACCTTCTGTGGGGCGAACTTTTAAATAATTTTCAAGAGCTTCTTTACAGGCTTTATTTAAGTATATTATTCTTTCTTTATTGCCTTTACCAACAATCCTCAGCATATCATCTTTTATATCCGAAAGGTTTATATTCACAAGCTCTGAAAGACGCAATCCGCAATTTAGAAAAAGAGTAATTATTGCAAAGTCCCTCTCTTTATTTTCACCATCTATTGCAGAAAGTAGCTTTTTGCTTTCCTCAAGTGTAAGATACCTTGGATTTCTTTTACCAAGTTTTGGCGATTCTAAATCTTTTGCAGGGTTATCAGGAATGAGTTTGGCTTTGCTATATAGGTATTTAAAAAAGCTTCTAATTGAGGCAACTTTTCGGGCCCTTGCATATGGGCCGTTGTTAAAGCGTGTTGCAAGGAAAGAAAAATATTCATATAGATTGCTAAGAGTTATTGTTTTGAGTTTTTCAATTTCAAAGCTGCTCACATCGATGTTTTCAAGGTCTTCAATCTTTTCGATTTGGCTGAGCATATTTAGATCTTTTGCTTTGAGATATCTTAAAAAGGTTCTCAAGTCATAATAATATTCTTTAATTGTATTTAGAGATTTATTTTTGATTGTAAGCATATAATTTAGAAAATCCGCAACATAAGGCGGAATATCAGAAAAGTTCATTTTCTTCATTCCCTTCATTGCACAAAATTTTTATTTTGTGCAATTATATTTTCTTAAAAACTATTATACTTTCCCTTTTTTCATCCTGTCAACCTTTTTCTCTTTTACTGATTAATAACCCTATGCTACTTCTTAAAATTCATAGGGTTTGCAAATTATCTCTTTAATCTTTGTCTCAAATATAGAAGCTGCATGTGAAGGCCTTATAATAACGGCAGTATCTGCACCTTCAGAAGTTCCACCAATTGCAATGACATCTTCACCATATGGTATCAGCCCTGCATCTAAAGCCATTACTGATATCTCAACAGCCACCTTTACCCCTTGCCCAAGCATTCTCAGTGAATGCGCTATTATCTCAACTGGATACACGCCTCCAAATTTTCTCGACATTCCTCTTTCTGCACCCGACAAAACATGTGTACCTGTGTATACCTTAAATCCTTTAGCCTTAAGCTCTTCAATTGTCTTTTCATCTATCTCCATCTTTCCAGGTTCTGCAAAGCCATTGACATGAGTGACCACAACAACATTTTTGCCACAATTTTCCAAAAGTTTTGCAGTTTTTCCCGAGCAGGATGCAACAACAATATAGTTTATTCCTCTCTCGTGTGCAGTTTTTATAGCAAGCTCGATTGTCTTTTGAGTATTTTCTGGCCCAGCTGATTTAAAATACATCTTTATTTCCTCCTTTTCTAAAAATTTTTTTAGAGAGCTTTTGTGACAAATTTTTTCCCTACAAATTTTATAACATTCATAAACTTATGTCTACACATTCACAAAAGTACAATTTGAATACTTGTATTCAATAAAAAAATGTTTTATGCTATAATTTATAAAAAACATTCTACGTAGAGGAGCGTGAAGTTTCTGTGAAAAAGCTTCTTGCTGTATGTACCTTAATAATTTTTGTGCTTTTAATATTCTCCATGTCCTTTGCTGCATCAAAAACCATCAAAATAGGTGTGGACTTGGAGCTCTCCCAAGCAGTTGCTCAGTATGGACAAAAAGAACTTGAGGGCTTAAAGCTTGCAATTGACGAGATAAACCAAAAAGGTGGAGTTGGCGGCAAAAAGATTGAGCTTGTTGTTGTTGACAACAAATCTGACAAGACAGAAGCTCAAAATGTTGCAACAAGGCTTGCTGTTAGAGAAAATGTATTAGCAATATTAGGTCCTGCAACATCAGGTGCTACAAAATCAGCGGCAGTTGCAGCAACAAAATACAAAGTTCCGATTATCTCCCCGTCTGCAACAGACGATACTGTTACAGTTGATGAAAGGACCGGTAAGACAAAGGCTTATGTTTTTAGAACTTGTTTTAACGATTCGTTCCAAGGAAATGTAATGGCAAACTTCGCTCTCAAAACGTTGAAAGCCAAAAGTGCTGCGATTATTTATGATGCTTCATCTGACTATAGCAAAGGACTTTTTAAAAACTTTAAACAGACATTCACAAAAGGTGGCGGTAAAATAGTAGCCGAGGAAGCATTTGCAAAGGGTGAACAAGATTTTAGCAGTATCCTTACAAAGATAAGAGACAAAAAACCTAATGTAATATTTGCCCCTGTTTACTATGATGAAGCAGGGCTTATTATAAAACAAGCACGCGAACTTGGTATGAATATGCCGATACTAGGTGGAGATGGTTTTGATGATCCGAAAGTTGTTGAGAAGGCTGGTAAAAAATTTGCTAACAACGTATTCTTCTCTGCTCATTACTCTTCCCAAGACACAGATGCAAAGGTTCAAGAGTTTATAAAGAAGTTTAAGAAAAAATACAACACTGAACCAAATGCTTTTGCTGCACTCGGGTACGATTTGGGATACTTTATTGCTGACGCCCTCAAAAGAGCAAACCTAAAATTTGATAGCGTTGCGAAAGACAGAGAAAGATTAAAAACTGCCATTGAGAACACTAAAAACTTCGTTGGTGTAACGGGAATTGTTAATATAAACAAGAATCATAATGCTGAAAAGTCTGCTGTTATAATAGAGCTTAAAGATGGAGTTCAGATATTCAAACAAAAGTTAAATCCACAATAAAGTACTAAATAAACCAGGAAAAGAGGAAGGGGCAATCTTCGCCCCTTCCGTCATATTATGTATTTCTATTTCAAAAAAGAGGTGATAGGAAGTTGACCACATTTATCCAGCAATTGATAAATGGTATTACGCTTGGAAGCATTTATGCATTGATTGCGCTTGGGTATACAATGGTATACGGAATAATTAAGCTCATAAACTTTGCTCATGGCGATGTCTTTATGGTTGGTGCTTATATTGCTTTTTTATGTGTTACATATTTAAAGTTAGGTCTACTGCCAGCACTAATAATTTCAATGATTTTCTGTGCACTTTTAGGAATGTTAATTGAAAAATTTGCTTATAAACCTTTACGAAATTCACCCAGAATTTCTGCCTTAATCACAGCAATTGGTGTGTCACTCTTTTTAGAAAATCTAATGCAGCTTTTGATGGGAGCTGATTCAAGAGTTTTTCCAAGACTTGTAAGTGAAAAAAATTATCACCTTTTTCATGGTAAAGTTGTAGTAAATAGTAAGCAAATATATCTTTTGATAATTACGGTATTGCTCATGTTACTTCTCAATTTTATTGTCAAAAATACAAAGATAGGTAAGGCAATGAGGGCTGTATCCCAAGACATGGATGCAGCAAGGCTTATGGGCATAAATGTTGACACAACAATTTCATATACATTTGCAATAGGTTCTGCTTTAGCCGCAGCTGGTGGTGTGCTGGTTGGTCTTTACTATAACACAATAAACCCTCTGATGGGAGTTTTGCCCGGACTCAAAGCATTTATTGCAGCAGTTTTTGGTGGAATAGGTATAATTCCTGGAGCTATGCTTGGTGGTTTTTCTCTTGGTGTTATTGAGACACTTGTAAGTGGATATGGTAGCTCTATGTACAAGGATGCTGTTGCATTTGCCCTTTTGATTTTAATCTTGATTCTAAAACCATCTGGACTTCTTGGCAAAAATATAAAAGAGAAGGTGTAGAGAAGGATGAGAAAGAGGTTTTTAGTTTACTTTCTAATTGCGGTTACTATTTATATAATCGTTACAGTTTTGATGAAAATTGGAGTAATTGATGATTATATAAAACTTAACTTGTTCTTGATAATGCTCAACATCATTTTGGGTGTGAGTTTAAACTTGATAAATGGAATAACTGGACAGTTTTCACTTGGCCATGCTGGTTTTATGGCAATTGGTGCATATACAACAGCAGTGCTGACAACACTTGAAAAACCTCTTCCCTTTTACTTGACAGTTTTGATTGGTGGACTTTTAGCAATGCTCTGTGGTCTTATAATAGGTCTTCCTGTTTTGAGGCTAAGAGGTGACTATCTCGCAATAGCAACTTTAGGATTTGGTGAAATTATAAGAGTTATTATCCAAAACATTGACTATTTAGGTGGCGCAAGTGGTATTAGTGACATACCTCAAGGAATTGACTGGACAGGATATTTTGTCATTACAGTAATCACTGTGGTTGTAATCTTAAATATCATAAACTCATCATTTGGAAGAGCTATGATTGCTATAAGAGAAGATGAAATTGCAGCAGAAGCTATGGGAATAAACACAACCTTATATAAGGTTTTAGCTTTTATGATAGGAGCATTTTTTGCAGGTGTTGCAGGCTCTGTTTATGCTGGTTCGTTTGGCTTTATCCAGCCGGACATGTTTAACTTCTTTAAGTCCATAGACATATTAGTAATTGTTGTACTGGGTGGACTTGGTAGTATTTCAGGCTCAATAATTTCTGCTATTGTACTTACTATAATTTCAGCCCTATTGCAAAACTATCCTGAAGTGAGAATGATATTATACTCACTTATCTTAATTATCATCATGCTATTTAGACCTCAGGGCCTTTTAGGTACAAAAGAGATTAAATTGTCAAAAATTATTCCAATGCTTGGTGGTGAGAGATAAGATGCTTAAAATAAAGAATGTAACAGTCAATTTTGGAGGAATTGTGGCACTGAACAATGTCAATATTGACGTGGAAAAGGGTTCAATAATTGGACTCATTGGTCCAAATGGTGCTGGGAAAACCACTGTGTTCAATGTTATATCTGGTATTTATAATCCGAGCACAGGTAAGGTTGAGTTTTCAAACTATGATATAACTTATAAAAAGACTTACCAGGTATCTGCTTTAGGAATTTCAAGGACTTTTCAGAATATAAGACTTTTTAAAGAACTGAGCGTTCTTGACAATGTGAAAATCTCTTTTCACAAAAATGTGGGTTATAACCTGTTTGATGCAATCCTTAGGACAAAAAGATTCTTAAAAGAAGAGGCAGAAAATCACAAAAAAGCCGAAGAACTTTTGAAGTTATTCAATTTATATGATAAAAGGTATGAGCTTGCTAAAAATTTACCATATGGGGAACAAAGAAAGCTTGAAATTGTTCGTGCACTTGCAACATCACCAAAACTCCTTTTATTAGACGAACCAGCAGCAGGAATGAATCCTCAAGAAACACAGGAACTAAAGAACCTTATTAGATTTATAAAGGATAAATTTGATTTGACTATACTCTTAATTGAACATGACATGTCGGTTGTGATGGACATATGTGAGAAAATCTATGTTCTTGACTATGGAGAAGTTATAGCTGTCGGAACTCCTATTGAGGTTAAGAACAACCCTCGCGTAATTGAAGCCTACCTTGGAGAGGGGGACTTAGAATTTGCTTAAGGTAAATGGAATAGATGTTTATTATGGAGCCATACAGGCCTTGTTTTCAGTATCATTAGATGTCCAAAAAGGTGAGATTGTTACATTAATTGGTGCAAATGGTGCAGGAAAGTCTACCCTGCTCAAAACAATCTCTGGTCTTATTAGGCCTCGTACAGGTTCAATCTATTTTGAAGATATTGATATAACAAAAAAGTCATCTATGGAAATTGTCAAGCTTGGTATTTCACACGTACCAGAAGGCAGACGTGTATTCCCAGAAATGACTGTTCTTGAAAACTTAGAGCTTGGTGCGTACTTGAGAAAGGACAAGCAAGGAATAAAAGAGGATTTGAAGAAGGTGTTTGAGAGATTTCCAAGATTATATGAGAGAAAAAATCAGCTTGCTGGTACCCTCTCTGGTGGAGAGCAGCAGATGCTTGCAATTGGAAGAGCACTAATGTCAAGGCCAAAGTTACTTTTGCTTGATGAGCCTTCAATGGGCTTAGCACCTATACTTGTAACTGAGATATTTAAAATAATAAAAGAAATAAACTCACAAGGTACAACTATACTTTTGATTGAACAAAATGCCCACATGGCACTTTCAATCGCAGACAGAGCGTATGTAATAGAGACAGGTAAAATTGTTTTATCCGGAGATGCAAAAGAGATTGCAGCAAATCCTGAGGTTAAAAAAGCATATTTGGGTGGGTAATCATTTCTAAAAAAAACAGGGCTTTATCCGACAAAATTTTGGGAAAAGCCCTGTTAGAGCTTTATTTTTTTATTCTGTTTTCTTTAAATCCCATCTATTGATAAAGAATTCTTATCTTATTAGATTTAATTTGCCGTTTTCTAAAACATAAACTTTATCTGCATAACCTACAATATTTTTCTTATGCGTTACAATAATTATAATTTTTCCTTTTTTAAGTTCAGAAATCATTTGAAGAAACCTTCCTTCACTCTCCTCATCTAACCAAGTAGTCGGTTCGTCAAATATCATTATTTTTGAGGACTGCTTTATTAATTCCCTTGCAATTATAATTCTCTGCTTTTCGCCACCTGAAAAATCAATTTCCTCATTATATATGGTTTTATAACCCATAGGTAATTTTTTTATCCTTTCATCTATTTTTAGATATTTGCAAAGATTTATTATTTCAGTCTCTGATAAAGAAAAATCAGACAATAGAATATTCTCTTTAATTGAGAGATTATAAATTAAATCAATTTCCTGAGGTATGTAACTTATTAATTTCCATAATTCTGACAGCGAAATTTGAGATATATCTTTGCCACACACAATAATAGAACCCTTCTCTGGGCAATGCAGACCTAGTAAAAGTTTCATCAAAGTAGACTTACCAACTCCAGATTCGCCAATTATAACCACTATTGTCCCAGCTTCAATACATAATTCTGCCCCTTTAAGAATGTAATTTTGTGAATTATTATATTTAAACCACACATCAACAAGTTGTAAACAACACTTTTTTTCAGTCAAATGTTTTTCAATATTTGACTGATCGTCATTACCAATACTTTCTATTTCATATGCTTTATCTCTAATTTCAATAAATTCTCTTAATCTTTTAATTAGTGGAGAAATTCTTTTGAATTCAGCACCACTATTAAATAATTCGTTTGCCGCAACCATAAAATTCTGAAAATACATAGTTAGTGCTACCAATAATCCAATTGTTCCACAACCATTCACAATTAATATTGTTCCAATTGTATAGATAATAACAACCACGAATATTGTTATAGTGGCAGTAGATATCCCCACTAAATTCAAATTTTTTAATAATTGAAGTCTTCTCATTTTAATATCTTTATTTAACGACTGAAACTTCATTTCTATATAATTTTGTGCGTTGTTTACATTAATTGAAACAATATTTTTTACAATACTTGGTAAGAAAGAATTCATTTTGTCCATTAGTTGTTGAAGATTTGTTTGTAAAACAACTAAATATTCTGCTTTTCTTAAAGTGAAAATGGATATTATTAGAAAAATTATCAGTGTACTTACAGTAATTAGCAGTGATAGCTTTATCATCATCACAATAATAATTATAATTAATAAAGTATTTTTTGCAACATTTAATAGAAAATTTTGTATAAAGTACCCAATTTCCTTCGTATCTTCTATTATTCGAGTCGTAACTGTTCCCACTAAATCTTGTTGGCAAAATGAACTATAAAAATTAAACATTCCTCTAAAACAATCATTTCTTAATTTCTCAATCAAGTTTTCACTAAAATTTATAATCAGCAAGTTTGAAATATACCATACAAACGGTTGAAATAACCATATAAGAGAAAATCTCAATAAAGTTAAATATATTTCATTAACAGAACTTTTTTTTAATAAAGCTTCAATTAATTGTTTAGAAACAATTGGTGCAATTCCCACCAATAATGAGTATATATTAATGAAAAGTATACTCAAAATTCCTACGCCTAAAAAGTGTTTTATATATTTAAACAACCATTTTACACCATTTAACATTTGGCATTTAATCTCCTTTGTTTTCGTTAATAGTTATTTTTACGTGGATTAAGATGAGCCGTTCAAAAAGATTCTTCGACTGCTCAATAAACTCATTGAATAGATGACTAATTAAGATAAAATACATCACATTTTTTGTTGATAGACAAAAATTTTGTCAACATAAGTTTAAGAGTAATTCCCACGACATATAGAATGTTTCTTTCCTAACTTGAAATGTAATAGAAATTTAAAATCTGAAATAAAAAGTTGAGGTACATCTCAATGTCAAGAAAAGAAAATATTAATTTGGTAATAATCTTGATTTTTCAACCAACAATTTTGTATATCTTTATCTACAATTCATTTTTGTTACAATACCTCTCAGTTAAAACTCTATTAATTATCTTATAAACATGCTCATTATCTGTAAAACCAGATAAAAAACGCCAGTTAATTAAAAGATATAACCTTTTTTTCCTATCACCCTTTGAAAATTCAATTATCAAAGGTTTGCCATGAAAGAAAAAAGCAGGGCTTGGATATTGGCCAACAATTCTACCTGCCCAAAAGCGGTTATAAACAGAATCATAAGACAGTTCTATTTTTACTATCTCATTAAAATGTATTTCTTTTAAACCAGTTAATACAATCCCATCTTGATTTATTATTATTTTGCCTTTATGACGAAATCGAAAACAAGGATGAATTAATCCAATAAAAGATTTATTTTCTGAAAGTTCTTCAGAAAAAGCAGCAAAATACCTTCCTGTAAAAATTGGTTCAGCCATTTCGAACACCACTCAATCTCTTCGTTAGCCAACCAGCAAATGAACCAAGTAAAAGAAAAATCAAAAAAGAAGTTATAAGAGAATTTATTGCTAACGGGCTTACAATTTGAATATCCGAACCAAGTTGAGTAGAAATTTTTTCAGCTAAAACTTTGTAATCTGGACTCAATACAGTAATTATGCTACCTATAACATGCCCTATGTACAAAATTACTGCACTTACAGCTCCTTTTAAAGTATTATCCATATTTGCTTTTTTAAATGTTACAGCAGTACCGATTATGGAGAAGAAAAATGATATTATGATTTCTAATAGAGACAAAATAATAATATAAATGTAGTTACTAATGTTGAATAATATTATTGGTAGAGGTAATAACGACAAAAATATAACTCCTAAAACTAATACTAAACTTCTTTTTAACACTTCATACCACCCCCAATATTGTTGTAAAATCATAAATAAAATGGATAAGAAAAGGTGGAAGTATATTCCTCCTAATATAGTAAATATAGCCAATAAGTATACCAAGTGGGAATCTTACAAGTAGATTTACAACTGGCATCTCAGACGCATGAAGAACAAATGCAAAAACTAAAGCAGTTAACAATATAGCAGAAAATACACTTAAAACTTTCATCATACGTTCTTGCATGAATATTCTAAACAGAAATTCCTCTGAAAATGCCAGCACACCAAGATGAAAAAACCATCTCAATTTCTCATTAAAAGACATCATGACTTTCTCTGGAGGTAATTGCAAAAACCACATAGTTAATTTAAGCCAAACTAACATCACAACTATCGCTACAACTGAAACTCCCAAATCAAGTAAAGGTTTTATTGGTCTTTGTGTGTTAAAAAACGTAAAAATAGATTTTTTTTCAATAAACCATTCCCACATGGTTGGTATAATTACAAATGAAACAAATAAAATCAAAGATGGAATCCAGAATAAATTACTTGGGAAAGATGACAATGTTATCCAACTTTCTTTTATTCCTAAAACTCTAGTAATTAAGAATGACAAAACCAATACAGAAAACAATGATATTACAGAAACATTTAATGTTACTATCAAATACTTAATATTATTTTTCACCATATCATCTTTTATCATACAAAATCTTTCCTTTCAAAACGTATAATTCCAAATATTAATAAGAGTACAATATATACTGCAAGCATTGCCATGTTTATTAACCCTTCCTTGATAGGTTCATTACTGTATAAACCAGTACTTGAAAATTGATAAAGATAAGTAGGTAAAAAATACCTCAGTTGTTTCTTTGATTCTAATGCCTGAGAAAAAATTAAAATTATTAAAGGCACTAAAATTGAAACAGATGGTTGAAAATAGCAAGAAATAAATAAAGTAATTGAACTACAAAATAGAAGACCTAAAAAACCTAAGATATATGTAAATAAAATATCCTTCCATATTGGAATAAGTACGTTCCCGTTTCTAGATAATAATGGTGCCTTCTTTAATCCAAAGAATAATATTCCTGAGAAATATGAAGAAAGGAAAGTAAATATTAAACCTACTAAACATAAACATAAAAGAATAATAAATTTAGCAATAAATATTTGCCGTCGGTTTACTGGTTTTGCCAATATAAGTCTAATACTTCCATTTTCAATTTCTCTTGATAAAGTATTTGCTGAACAAACAATACTGAGCAATGGAAATAACATTGTACCCATGAAAAAAGCTATAACAAAAGTATTTTCTAACGGTGTTTTTAAAGATGATTTAACTACAGAACCACTGTTGGTCAAGTACGTGACAAGAAATGGTAACAATATACTTATCAATAACATCGCTAAAATATCTTTTCTTTTTATATTCTTCATAAACTCAGCTTTTATTACTTTTATCATTTTAATCTCCTCCCAATTAACTCAGCAAATATTTCTTCTAAATTGCAACCAAGTTTTTCTATTTGAGCTATTTTACAATCTTTTGAATTTAATACCTGTAATACATTATCTATTTCTTCATTAGAAATAATAAATTCTATTTTATCACTACCATTGGACAGAGAAAAATTTATGTTTAAATTTGTCAGAATCTCTTTAATTTTCTCAATTGGTTTTCCTTCTAACCGAATTTTCTTTTTCATAGAAAGAATCTTTCCCAACTCTCCTTGATATATAATCTCACCTTCGTTTATAAAAATCACATTAGAACACAAATCTTCAACAATATTTAGTACATGAGTAGATAGAACAACTGTCTTTCCTTCTCGAACTAATTCTTTTAACAAATCTTTAAGCTCTATTATACCAATAGGATCAAGCCCGGTATTTGGCTCATCTAATATAATTAACGATGGATTGCCTAATAGCGCTTGAGCTAATCCTAACCTTTGTTTCATACCAAAAGAAAAAGTTGAAACTTTTTTATTCCTCTCATTACTTAAACCCACAAATTCCAGCAAAGGGTCAATTTGATTTTTATCATAACCTAAAGCTGTACACAAATAAGCCAGGTTATCATAGGCAGTTAGATATGGGAAAAAACTGGGTTCTATAAGTATTCCAACACTTCTCAAAGCATCTGAATGCTGAGTATATGGGTCTTTCCCGTTTACAAGTATCTCACCTGAATCCTTCTTTAACAACCCTGCGATTAACTTAATAGTTGTTGTTTTCCCTGCACCGTTAGGTCCAAGCAATCCTACAAGTGAACCACTTCTTATCTCAAAAGAAATTCCTTTTAAAGCAATCTTTCGCCCATATGTTTTTACTACATTTTTTAAAACTAATTCACTCATTAAAATTTAAATCCTCCTCTCTCAAAACCAATACCATTTTAACTTTTCATAAAGGTTAATAGCATTTTTATCCTAAATATAATTTATGAAGTGAGCATGTGATTGAGGTTATCACATACTCACTTCCCCTTTTTAGAAACCTCTCCAACTAGGTGGCCCATAGCTAACACAAAGAATATAACCTACAGAAACACAACCAGCCTTTCTTACACTTCTACCAAATCCTAAAATCATTTCTTTTCACCTCCCTTTTTTTGGTTTGGATGAACGCTCAAGATGAGCGTTATAAACATCTTCAAAAAACATATAATTATTGCTCTTGCTTCAATTTTTGTTTTTAGTTAATGACGGTAAATTCTTGATAATATATAAATAAATTCCGATAAAGTATATCTAACTTTATTTCTACTATCGAACTATTTCTATTTAAAACCTTAATACCTTTTCTCGCATTTCTCTCACATTCCTAAAAATTTCTCACTTATCAATCACCAAGTAACTTGGATTTTTACATTTGCATCTATATACATTTTTAAAATAAACGCTATCAATATACCTTTGATTTTCTCAAAATATCTCGAGATTTCTTTAAATTTCACTATTGAATTAAATAATTTCATTCTTGTTATTGTTAATGCCGCTTTATTCTTCCATGTCAAACTTAAAATAAACTTCTTGTTTGTATTTATATTGCTAACCTTTCGTATTACGGCGGGGCTCTGTCTACTCTAACCACGGCGTTTACCTTCTCATGTCTCTCAGGATCTTATTTTTTTTGCCTTTAATTTCCTTGTCGCATCTACTATGGCGTGGTTGTCGGTTATGCTTAATTGTAGGATCCTCCCATATGGAAAATATCCGCCAATTACCTGCTCACATCATTCAATCTGCACTTTATAAATCATTTGATTCATTTCTTCTTCAAGTTTATTTAAAAGTAAAATAATTGGAAAAAGCTTCCTCTAAAAAAGTACGATAAAAAATACAATATGGATCTTTCCCTTGAAGACTTCCTGTTTTAATTAGAGCATGTGCTCGACAGCCACCACCACAGAAGTACCTATAATTACAATTTTTGCACTCTTCAAGTTCATCTACCACACAACCCTCACACAACTTTATTTTTAATTTTAAAGCTTCTTCCAAGTTAGTTCCTGGCAACTCACCAAGCTTATATTTAGAATAGTGCAAAAGATGACAACAGTAAATTGTACCATCAGCATCTATACTTATTTCACTTCCCTCACCCAAACCACATCCTTTGCGTATAGAAATGTCACCAGTAATATTTTTCATCATTGTTTTACTACTTTCGTTAATGTTTCTGAAACTCCCTTGTCTTGCAATCCATTTAGCAAAACTTATTAATTGACTTTCGTTTAATGCTAAATCACTATTATAAAAACCTGCACCAATAGGAACAAAAAGGCTGTAATTAATAGGGCATTTTATTTCATCTGCAAATTTTTTAAACTGCTCAATAAAATCAAAATTAACAGATGTAATTGTGGGAAGTAAACTAATATTAATATTTTCACCTTTTAAATAATCAATAGCGTTAATAACTTTTTTAAAATTTTCTTTTCCACGCAATCTACCATAAATTTCTTCATTGAGCCCATCTAATGATATGCAAACTTCGTCTACTAGTCCGTTAATTTTACTAGCTATTTCTTTATTTATTAATGTCCCATTTGTTAAAACTATTACATTAAGTGACAAATTTTTTGCTTCCACTAGAATTTCAATTAAATCTCTTCTTAGAAATGGTTCACCTCCAGAAAAAACCACTTCTTGAATTCCAAACTCCTTTAATGTATGCAAAATTTCTTTTGCCATTTCAGTTGTAATCTCATTTAATTTATTTCTTTTTGGGGAAAATGTAAAGCATGTAGAACAATTTAAGTTACAATGTTGAGTAATATGGAAGTATGCTATTTGGGGACCCATATTTTGTATCGTCCGATGATGTTTAGTATCTTTTATAATATGTAGTTCATGTAAATAATCAATTAGTTCTTCTTCTTCCACTGTAAATTTGCGTGGAATATAACCTTGATTTAATTTTACCAAAAAATTTTTTCCTTTTTCATCTACAGCAAGCCATGTCTTTACTCTAAGATTTAAAAAGAAATACGCTTCATTAATTTTTATTTCCCTTACATCATCATCAAAAGTTATAGGCAATTCAATTTTTCTATTTTCTTCTTTATCCTTCATTTTAATTTTCCTCCTTCTCATCAAAATATTTCTATTTAGCCTTTCATAGAAACGCTTAAGATAAGCGTTATCAAGCATAACATAGAATCAAAAAGAAATATACTTACTCCTCTTTAAACTCCATATTCCTAACTTTCATTGCCAAAAAAATTGCTAAAACTCAATCCATCAAAAACTTGTAATTAAAATGCTGTCGCTATCCCAAGCAAGGTAATACAATAGATACTGCAAAAATATTCAATATCAAACCTTTCTGCGAACTTAACAACTTAAAAAACTTTTTCAAAATTCCCTCTTGTTTTCCTCAAATGCGCTATACACGGAAGTGGTATTTTCTCAAATATTGCCTCTTTAGTTTCTGTCCGGACTGCTTTTGCTTCAAATCCAAGCTTTTCTGCTGCCTTTACAACTCCATAGGCTGTGGTGCCAAATCTGTCTGTCCCTGCTATCTCTCTTATTTTGGCTATTGACACTTCTTTTCCATATTGCAAACAAATCGTTGCTAAAGCCACTGCCGCACAATCTGTTATATCATGCTGTTTTACACAATAGTATCTCCTTCTCATTTCTTCATTCCATTTGATTTTTTAGTATGTTTGCTTTTTTGTTCTCTTATTTAGGCTATTTTGTACTTGAGCTATTTTTTCTGTAAACTTCTTCTTGGAATTTCTGCACAAATTTTACCTTATATATTTTCACACTGTCAATCCCGTTTTTTTTTTTTTTTTTTTACTTATTTTTCAACTAAATTTGGAGCTCATAACATACTTTTCTTTAAATATCTTAAAATTTCTTCGAATTTTTTGAACTTATAATAAAATAAGACCAACCAGTAATTATTCTCCCAGTTGGTCTTATCAAATATCTTATTATTTCACCTTTCTACTCCCCGGTTTTACAAGAGGAATTCCTTCCCTGCAAAGAGGACAAGTATCTGGCTCGTAAGTTTCAATGTTAAGAGTCAAAAGGGTCTTCAAAGGATACCCTAAATCCACCTTACCGCCACTTCTATCAACAATTCCTGCAACAGCTACAATTTCTCCTCCGCTTTCTTTGACGAGTTCTATTACTTCTTTCACAGAGCCACCTGTTGTAATGACATCTTCTACAACTAATACCTTTTCGCCTTCTTCAATCTTAAAACCGCGGCGAAGCTTCATTATTCCGTCTTCTCTTTCTGCAAAGATAGAACGGCAATTTAGCTGTCTTGCAAGCTCATATGACAAAGTAATCGCCCCTATCGCTGGGCCAATTACCACATCAATCTCTTGTCCTTCAAAGTTTTTTGCAAGGTCTTTGCAAATTGCCTCTGCAAGGTTTGGATATTGCAATATTTTTGCACACTGCAGATATTTTGAGCTATGTTTTCCTGATGTCAATAAAAAGTGGCCTTCTAAAAGCGCATCTGTGTCTTTGAACATCTGAAGGTAAGCTAATTCATTCATACTTCTCTCTCCCTTCAATTATACTGATATTGCTATTGCAAACTCCTCTTTCTTTCAAAAACTGTTGCCACCAATCTTGATAGGCAATAGTAGAAAGCTCTTCACCCAAGTGTGACCAATCACCCTCTACAAGCAGGTGATATTTGCTGTCCTTATATTCAACTATGTTTATTGCAGTGTTGTCTTGCCACAAAATCTCGTTTAGCCTTTCAAACTCATACCCCTTTATGTATGTCAAAAGTGCGCGAATCAATGTCCCATGTGTTACTATACATATACATTTTCCAATATTTACCTTTACAATATCCTCAAAAGCAGAGACTGCACGAAGGTAAAGCTCATACATACTCTCTCCATTTGGCATACAATGCTCGTGAGGTCTTTTTTCCCACAGTTCATACTCTCTTGGATACAAAATAGGAAGTTCATCCCAGCACCTGTCTTCCCAATCTCCTCCGTTTATCTCAACTAAATCAGCTCTTGTTATTATCTCAATACCTCCTCCCTTTGCTATCTGCTGGGCAGTATAAAGTGCCCTTTTGAGAGGGCTTGAATATATCACATCAAAATGGACATTTTTCAGACGCTCAGCAAGCCTTTGAGCTTGGAGCTTTCCTTTTTCAGTCACATTTGAATCTGTTATGCCATGAAACCTTCTAATGAAATTCCCTTCAGCCTCTGCATGACGTATAAGATAAATAGTAGTCTTTGACATTTTCAGGTCACCTCAAATAATAATATTGCCAACTAAGTCCTTAACTGACTCAAATCCATGACCTTTTAAATAGTTTTCAATTCCTTCCTTTATTTCTAAAACAGCATTGGGATTTACAAAATTCACTGTGCCAATTTGAATGGCAGTAGCACCAGCTAAAAAGAACTCTATTGCATCCTTATAGTTCATGATTCCGCCTATTCCAACAATAGGTATTTTAATTTTTTGGAAACATTCGTATACCATTCTTATGGCAATTGGTTTTATCGCAGGGCCAGAAAGCCCACCTGTTACCATCTTGATTAGTGGTTTTCTTGTTTCAATATCAATTGCCATAGCAGATATGGTGTTTATAAGTGAAATTGCATCTGCTCCTGCTTTTTCTGCTGCTTTGGCAAGCTCTGTGATATCCGTGACATTTGGTGTTAGTTTTACTATTACAGGGCACGCAGATACTTTCTTTACTTCTTTTGTTATCTCATAAACTTTATTTGGGTCTTTCCCAAATGCCATACCACCTTCTTTTACATTGGGACAGGACAGATTTACTTCTATCATGTCTACAAGTGGACTTACTATCTTTGCAAGTTCTATAAACTCTTCTTTGTTAAACCCGTTAATGTTAGCAATTATCTTTGTATCAAACCTTCTTAAAAAAGGAAGCTCATCATTTACAAACGCTTCAACTCCCGGGTTTTCAAGCCCAACTGAATTTATTATTCCGCCATAGACCTCACACAGTCTTGGCTGAGGGTTTCCGGTACGCTTTTTGAGAGTTATTCCTTTTGTTGAAATTCCTCCAAATAGATTCAAGTCAATCAGTCTTGAAAATTCACGACCAAATCCAAATGTTCCTGAGGCAGCAATTATAGGGTTTTTGAGCTTTACACCGCTTATTTCAATCTCTAAGTTCATTTTATATCTCTACCTCCATTATATCAAAAACAGGACCGTCTGAACACACATGCAGCATATTACCATTTTTTCCTTTAATACTACAACAAAGACATGCGCCAATTCCACACGCCATCTTCTCTTCAAGTGAGATATAGCATTTAAACGGCAAGTTCAAAGATTTGAGAGCTCTTAACATCGGTTTAGGTCCACATGAAAACGCCACTTTGTAATTTTCTTCTACAATTTTTGTTTTAAAAACCTCAACTGTATTCCCTTTATAACCTATGGTACCATCATCTGTTGATATAAAAAGATTGTCTGAGACTTTTTTAAACTCCTCCACAAAAAACAAATCGCTTCTGCTTCTAAATCCAAGAAAAACATCTACGTCATTTCCAGCTTTTTTTAGCTCATGGCAGAGGGAAAGAAGTGGGAAAATCCCCACACCTCCTCCCACTACTGCTACTTTGCCATCAAACCTGTCAACCAAAAATGAATTGCCAAGAGGACCTAACACGTTTATCATATCACCTTTTTTCTTTTGAGAGAGAATCTGAGTACCTCTGCCTACTACTTTATATCCAATAAACACTTTATTTTCTTTTACAAATGAAATGCTAAAAGGACGTCTTAAAAGCGGATATATTGAATCTTTCTCAACAAGGATATTTACAAAATTTCCTGGTTTGAATGTCTTTGCTAAGTAATCTGACTGAAAAGAAAGAAGGAATATGCCATTTGCAATCATTTTATTTTCAGCTATCTCAACGTCTAATAGCTTCATTGTCAATCTCTCCTATATTGAAGATGTCAAGTTCTTTCTTTTGTTTTATAAACTCAATTATCTCAACAGCAGCCTTTGCCGTGTCAACAGATGTAAAGATTGGAACCTTATTTTCAACTGCAAACCTTCTGATTAAGAACCCATCTCTTTGAGGCTGTCTTCCCTTTGTTGGGGTATTTATGACAATGTTTATATGACCACTCCTTATCAAATCTATTATGTTAGGGCTTCCTTCTGAGACTTTTCTGACATAGTTTGCAGCAACCTGATAGTAATTAAGGTGTTTTGCTGTTTTGGATGTTGCATATATCTTAAACCCAAGCTTCTCAAACTTCTCAGCAATAGGAATTATCTCATTCTTGTCAGGGTCGGCAACTGTGAAAAGAACACCACCTGTCAGAGGAAGTTTTATCCCTGATGCAATAAGTCCTTTGTAGAGGGCAATATGATAATCTTTTGATATTCCCATGACTTCGCCTGTTGATTTCATCTCTGGTCCTAAGGACACCTCAACGTCAGGGAGTTTTTCAAACGAAAACACAGGTACCTTGAAAGCGTAAAAATCTTTTTTGGGCAAAAGTCCCACTGTGTTTACTAAATCCTTTAATTTATAACCCAAACTTACCTTTGTTGCAAGTTCAACCATTGGCACACCTGTGACTTTGCTAAGGAATGGCACAGTTCTACTTCCTCTTGGATTTACCTCTATCACGTAAAGTTCTTCGTTTTGGACTATGAACTGGACATTGATAAGCCCTTTGCACTTTAGCTCCCTTGCTATATCCTGAGTGTATTTGACAATCAAGTTTTCTATATATTTTGAGATATTTCTTGCAGGGTACAAGGAGATACTGTCACCTGAGTGAATGCCTGCTCTTTCAATATGCTCCATTATTCCCGGGATTAATATATCCTCACCGTCAGATATTGCATCAACCTCTATTTCTTTTCCAACTATATATTTATCAATTAGAATAGGATGTTCATTGAGATTTTTTGCATAGCTTAGCATCTCAATGATGTCATTATCATCAAATGCAATTTTCATACCCTGACCGCCAAGGACATATGATGGCCTTACTAAAACAGGGTATTTTAGCTTATTTGCTATCTCAAGAGCCTCATCAACATTATAACAAGTAAAACCGGGTGGACGTTTTATGTTTAACTTGTTTAATATTTTATCAAACCTTTCTCTATCCTCTGCAATGTCTATTCCTTCTGCACTTGTTCCAAATATTCTAACTCCCTCTTTTGCAAGCTCTTGAGAAAGCTTTATTGCAGTCTGTCCACCAAACTGCACTATCACACCATCAGCAGAAAGCTCTTCAATTACGTTTAAAACATCCTCTTTTGTCAAAGGCTCAAAAAATAGCATATCTGATGTGTCAAAGTCGGTACTTACGGTTTCTGGATTGTTGTTTATTATTACAGATTTTATTCCAAGTTTTGAGAGAGTGTATACGCTGTGGACAGAGGTATAGTCAAACTCAATGCCTTGGCCAATTCTAATTGGACCTGAGCCAAGTACAACTATCTTCTTAGAAGATTCAAGTTTTTGATGATCATTAATTATATCGTTTTCTTTTTCATAAGTTGAGTAATAGTAAGGCGTCTTTGCTTCAAACTCAGCAGCACAGGTGTCTACCATCTTGTAAACAGGCTTTATGTTAAATTGTTTTCTAAGATTTCTTATCTCATTTTCTGTGCTACCTCTTAACTTTGCAATTGTCTTGTCGCTAAATCCCATCTTTTTTGCAAAGGATAAAAGCTCGGCATCAAGATTTTCATTTTTAATCTTGTTTTCCATATCAACAATGTTTTTAATCTTGTGCAAAAAGAACTTATCAACTTTGCAAAGATCATAAATCTCATCAATAGTAAACTCTCTTCTCAAAGCCTCAGCCAAAGCAAAGATTCTCCTGTCATCTGCCTCTCTTATTAGTTCTTTCAGCTCATCATTACTAAAATTCTTTAGCTCAGGCAAATCCAAACTGTCAACACCAATGTCAAGCGATCTTATACCTTTGAGAAGACTTTCTTCGAATGTCCTTCCAATCGACATTACTTCTCCTGTTGCTTTCATCTGTGTCCCTAGTTTGCGGTTCGCATACGTGAACTTGTCAAAAGGCCAGCGTGGAATTTTTAATACAACATAGTCAAGAGCTGGTTCAAAGCTCGCATAAGTCATCTTTGTGATAGCATTTTCTATCTCATCAAGCGTAAAACCAAGTGCAATTTTTGCTGCAATTCTTGCAATAGGGTACCCTGTTGCTTTAGAAGCAAGAGCAGAAGACCTACTCACCCTTGGATTTACTTCAATTACTGCATACTCAAAGCTGTCAGGATTTAGAGCAAATTGAACGTTACAACCACCTTCAATCTTTAGTGCGTCAATAATCTTTAAGGCAGATGAGCGCAGCATCTGATACTCTTTATCAGAAAGTGTTTGGGATGGTGCAACAACAATACTGTCACCTGTGTGAATACCAACAGGGTCAATATTTTCCATGTTACACACGGTAATCAAACAGCCGTTTGAGTCGCGCATAACTTCATACTCTATTTCTTTCCAGCCTTTTATACTTTTCTCTACAAGTATTTGGTGTACAGGACTGTAAGAAAGACCTCTTCTTGCAATTTCAACAAACTCTTCTTTGTTGTTTGCAATTCCACCACCTGTCCCTCCAAGTGTATAAGCAGGTCTTATTATAACAGGAAATCCTATCTTCTCGACAAATTTAAGTCCATCCTCAACAGAAGTGACAACCTCACTTGGCACAACAGGCTCTCCAATCTTTATCATGAGTTCTTTAAAAAGCTGCCTATCCTCGGCAAATTCTATTGCCTCAACGTTTGTGCCAATCACCTTTACGTTGTACTTATCCAGAATACCGCTTTTGTAAAGCTCAACCGCAATGTTAAGACCAGTCTGACCGCCTAAGGTTGGCAGTATAGAGTCAACCTTTTCCTTTTGAATTATCTTTTCTATTATTTCGCAGTTTATTGGTTCAATATAGATGCTGTCTGCCATGGTTTTGTCTGTCATAATTGTTGCGGGGTTTGAATTAATCAGGACCACTTCTATTCCTTCTTCTTTCAAAGCCTTACATGCTTGGCTTCCTGAATAGTCAAATTCGGCAGCCTGACCGATTATTATTGGACCTGAACCTATTACCAAAACTTTTTTTATGTCCTTTCTCAGTGGCACTTTACATTCTCACCTCTTTTTAAAAATTTTGACTTAGCTAATTACGCTATTTATACTTTCCTTAAGATTCTTTGATGCAATAAAGCTGCTTTTTTCAAAGTCTGAGTGTATGTGACTTTTATATGCGTATATTATGTCGCGTGAAGAGTTTACTATTATGCCCATCTTGTTTTTGTCAAGGAAATATTTCAAATCTTCAACTTTTCCTCCTTGTACTCCAATTCCGGGAATGAGCAGAAAAGAGTCTGGAAGAATTGACCTAATCTTTTTTGCTGCTTGTGGTTGTGTTGCACCAACAACTGCGCCGATATCCGAGTAGCCATGTTTACCTTTGCAGCTTGTTCCCCACTCATGTACCTTTTCAGCTACCTTTTCAAAAAGGTATTTGCTATCTACAATTAAATCTTGAAAGTCTTTAGATGAAGGGTTTGAAGTTTTTACAAGCACAAAAAGACCTTTTTTGTATCTTTCACAGTCTTCTACAAATGGCTTTATTCCATCCTCACCAAGATAAGGGTTTACCGTAATTGCATCACAGTCAAAGAACTTTATTTTTTTGTCAAACAATGCTGTCTCGCCAATGTAGGCATTAGAATAGCCCTTAGCTGAACTTGAGATGTCATTTCTCTTGCCATCAAAGATTACAATTAACTTTTTGTGTTGGGCATATTGGATGAGTTTATGAAGCACCTCTATGCCATGGTAAGAGTACTGCTCAAAAAATGCTGCTTGGAATTTTACACCAACTATATTCTCCTCAATTGCGTCAATTATTCTCCTGTTGTATTCAAAGAGTATATATTTTAGATTTTCTATTTCGTTTTTTTCATTGTCATAGTTTTTTTTTATAAAATAGTCTGGGATGTTTTCTATTGTAGTATCGATCCCAGCTACAAGTACACTGTTTCTCTTTTTTATCGCTTCAATTAGCCTGTCAGAGAAGTTTAGCACTTCATTTCACCGTCCTTCTTTAATATCTTTCCTTCATATATTACCGTCTCAACATATGAGGTAAGTTTTTTGCCTAAGAACACACTATTTTTTGACTTTGAAATAATGTCTTGTTCTCTAACCTCCCACTCTTTATTTGGGTCAACTATAACAAGGTTTGCTTTTTGATTTTCTTTTATCACATTTGGTTTTAGGTTTATTATCCTTCTTGGATTTATGCTAAGCAACTCAACCAATTTTGAAATCTCAAATCCTCTGTTTTTTACAAGGGAGGTGTAGAGCACTGCAAAAGCTGTTTCAAAACCAATTGTTCCACTTGGTGCAAGGTTAAACTCTACATTCTTTTCGTCCTTGTGATGAGGTGCATGGTCGGTTGTAATGCAGTCAATAACACCCTCTTTTATAGCCTCAATCAACGCTTTAACATCTTCCTCAGTTCTTAAAGGAGGATTTACCTTTGCATTCGTATTAAAACCTATAACCTCTTCTTCGGTAAGACTGATGTAATGAGGGCATGTATCACAAGTTACATTTACACCCCATTCCTTTGCCTTTCTTATAAGCTCTACAGATTCTTTAGTGGAAACATGAGTTATGTGCAGATGTGCTTTTGTCTCTTTTGCAAGAAGGATGTCTCTTGCAACAATAATGGACTCTGCTTCGCGTGGAATTCCTCTAAGCCCAAGCATGGTTGAAACAAGTCCTAAATTCATTTGCCCACCTTCAGATAGATTTGTATCCTCACAGTGGGAAATCACAGGAATTGAGAAATCTCTTGCGTACAAAAGAGCATTTCTCATTAGGTTTGCGTTCATGACACACTTTCCATCATCTGAGATTGCAACTATCCCTTCTTGCTTCATAAAACCAATTTCGGAAAGCTCTTCTCCATTTAGTCCTTTTGTGATTGCACCAATTGGCAAAACCTCAATAGGTGACACTTCCTTTGCACGGTATCGCACATATGCTACCATCGCTCTGTTGTCAATAGGCGGATTTGTATTGGGCATGCAGCAGATTGTCGTAAACCCACCTGCTACAGCACTTAAACTTCCACTTCTTATATCCTCTTTGTATTCAAAACCGGGATCTCTGAGATGACAATGAATGTCAGTAAAGCTTGGGAAGACATATTTTTCGCTTGCATCAATAATCTCAAGTTTTGGATTTTCTATTTCAATAGCTGGAGCAATCTTTTCTATCCTATCATCTACAATTAAGATATCAGCTTTTTGCACAGTTTTATCAATACCATTTACTATATTTGCATTTTTGATTAATATCACTTTTCTAATTTGCCTCCTTTCGCGTACAAAGATATAAAACTGCCATTCTCACAGCAATTCCGTTTGTCACTTGCTCCTCAATTGTACAGTTTGGAAGGTTCATAATGTCAGAGGATATCTCAACTCCCCTGTTTACAGGCCCAGGATGCATAATGAGAGTATCTTTTGAAATAAACTTAGAGATATCTTCATTCAAACCGAAGAACTTGTAGTATTCGTATTTTGAAGAAATTAATCCTCTTTTTTGCCTCTCAAGCTGAATTCTAAGG
>Ga0207430_10156_pt1 | contig 28046 bp, 30 predicted proteins | sample YelNatsi3bottle8_FD_187544 | JGI IMG/M metagenome (GOLD analysis project Ga0207430, IMG submission 187544) | Hot spring thermophilic microbial communities from Obsidian Pool, Yellowstone National Park, USA - site 3 bottle 8 (SPAdes) (version 2) | ecosystem: Environmental > Aquatic > Thermal...
ACCCACTCATACTTCTAACTATCTCTCTTATTATAACTAATAACTAACAATCATTACCATATTATGTGATAAAATTTAAAGGTGGGCATTCAGAAAAAATACCCACCCCAACTATTGACAAAGAGCCTTAATTAAAAAGTTAATTAAAAAAGAGCAATTAACCACTGCCCTGGCATTGCTCTTTCCAAGATAACACATTAATTTTTCTTATATTAAAATCTGTAAATACTTGATAATCACAAAAATCTAATCTTTCTCTAACACATTCCACAAAGATTGCTTTTTATTCTTCAAAACAATTTCATCATCTTTTAGTTGAAGGGGCATAACAGACACAACAATGTGCTTTTCTTTTAACAGCTCTTTTTCAATAAACAACCATGTATGATTGTGCAATAGCTTTTGCCACCACTTTGGTGCAGTAAATTTTGGTATAATTACAGTTATTATATCTCCCTTTTGATAGTTATACTCTTCTGACTTTATATATTCTAAAAGTGGTTCGATGATTTTTCTGTAAGGTGAGTATCTGATAACTAAAGGAATAGAACAATTTAACATTTTATATCTTTCTTGCAATTTCTTTGCTTGCTCCTCGCTTATAGAAACATTGAATGCAATTACATTATCAGATATAGTCCTTGCAAACCTTAATGCTCTTACACTTGCTTTGTTTAAACTTTCTATTGGAACAATTACTCTATTTCTATAGATATTGTGTTCAATATCTAACAATTCTTTATCAGCAGGTGTTATTCTGAGCTGGTCAGCAACAGCAATATAATGAAGTTTTACTTTTACCATTGCAAGAACAAGTACAGGTATTAAAAGAACAACAATCCAAGCGCCTTCTTTGAATTTGGTTATTGCAATTATAATGACAACAACAAAGGTAGTAAGAGCTCCAAACCCGTTTATAAAAGCTTTTATGTGCCAGCTATTACCTTTATGTTTGAGCCATCTTACAAACATGCCACTTTGAGACAATGTAAATGATATAAATACACCAATAGCATAAAGACCAATTAAGGCCGAAACATTGCCTTTAAAAATGACAATTAATAAAGCAGATATTAATGAAAGAATTATTATTCCATTTGAATAGCTCAATCTGTCTCCTTTCATACTTAGTTGTCTTGGAACAAATTCTTCCTTTGCCATGACAGCTACAAGCATTGGAAAACCTGCAAAAGCTGTATTTGCAGCAAATATAAGAATTATAAATGTTGTTGCAGCAACGAAATAATACATAAAAGTTTTGCCAAAAACTTCTTGAGCCATTAAAACAAGCATTGCACCTTTTTCGGGATTTACTCGATAGTAAGTCGCCAGTAAAGATGTCCCACCAAATAATATAAAAATTATCAAAGATAAAAGCATAAGAACCATTTTTGCATGTTTTGTAGCAGGCTCTTTAAAGTTGGGAACAGCATTAGCAACTGCCTCAACACCTGTTAAGGCAGTACATCCACTTCCAAATGCTTTCAAAAGCAAAATCATTGTAACAGGGTGTATTGGATAATTTATTTTTGGTTCAGGCGGTATATAACCAGTTTTGAGCTTGAAAAATCCCGCGATTATTAGTGAAACTATCGCCAACATAAAAGCATAAGCCGGAATACCAAATATACGTGAAGATTCTCTTATTCCCCTTAAGTTTCCTATCATCAATAATAAGACTAAAAGCAAGCATATCTCCAATTTATATGGTCTTAACACACTGATAGCAGTTACAATTTGATCAACACCAGATGATATAGAAACAGCAACAGTAAGTATATAATCAACTGATAAAGCAGCACCAGCAATGATTCCTGCTAAAACTCCAAGATTGTCCTTGGCAACAATAAAGGCTCCACCACCGTTTGGATAGTTATCAATGGTTTGACTGTATGAAATCATAAGAATAAAAAGTAATACAATTATAGCTAGTGAAAGAATAGGGATTTTTTCAAACGCTAAAATTCCTACAGCAGGAAGTAATGCATATAGCATTTCTTGCCCTGCATATCCAACGGATGATATAGCATCGCTTGACAAAATCGGCAAACCCCATAAAACACCGTATTTTTCTGATTTTTCAACTTCATTTGGCAATGGTTGTCCAATTAAAACCCTTTTAATTTTTTCGAGCAAGGAAATTCTCTCCTTTGCCGATAATTTGAAGTATTAAATGGTTTTACAGTCAACTATATTATTATATTACCTTATTGCAACAAATTCAATTACTAACGTAGTTCATCCGTGTCAAGATTTTGTAGTGTAAATTGCAATATTAAACGCAACATTTATTTACATTAAATGCTATTATTTCATAACCATGTATGATACTTATATGTACTTCCCCTATAGGGGAAGTACAGTTCCATAATTTTACATATTAACTAAATCTGCAATAACTTCTGTTTTAAATTTTTTGCTCCCATTTGTTATTCTAGTTAATAGCTTGAGCTATCTCTTGCAAAAAGAATTCTTCTGGTGTCTTATATCTTAAAATTCTTCTTGGAAGTCTATTACACCAATCTTGTACTCGCTCTACGGTCCTTCCGGTAAGTCAGCTATTGTGCAACCTCTAGGTATAAATCTCCTCACTAATCCATTGTGACGTTCATTTGTGCCTCTCTCAAATGCAGAATATGGATGAGTAAAGTATGCTTTACTGCCATATTCTTTTAGCATCTCATCTAGCTCTGCAAATTCTGAGCCATTATCTGCCGTTATGCTCTTGAATATCTTTGGAAAGTTCTCTTTATATTGTTCTTTAAGTCTATCAAATACCTTTTAATTGATAAACAGTCCTTTTTATCTATCACAAACATATATTCATACCTTGTAAGGCGCTCCGTTATTGTTAATAAAACTTTATCATTTGTTCGTTTCCCCATTACAGTGTCTATCTCCCAATGCCTAAAAACTTCTCTTCTGTTTATTTCCTCTGGCCTCTGTGATATGCTTTTTTATTCCTTCTTATTACCTTCTTTTTCGGCCTTAAACGTACTTTTAAACATAAATAATCTATATTGCGAACTTTTAACAAGCCTTTATCTATGTAATTATATAGTGTCTTAGTAAACTGTTTCTTTTTTTTCATCCAGAACTCCTTCTGCAAATAACCTACTACTGCATCTGGCGACCATTTGTCTTTTAATATTTTTTCCTCTATAAATCTTAGAAATTTTTCTACTTTGGCTATTTTGAACTTTGCTTCGCAATTTTTTTATTCTTCTTATATACTTCATACCCAATTTTCGGAAAATATTACAACATTTTAATTTATTACAGGAGTGCTAAATTTTGATATGAACTTTAAAATCATTGCCCTTGTATAATTTACTAAAAAACTGTAAATTTCTTTTTTATCCTTTATATTTACTTTTTCTAAAAATATGGGTTCCCCAATGCAAATTTTAACTTTTGCCCTTTTTGGAATCCATTTTCCTGGAGGAAGCACTCTTTCCGTCCCTATTATCGCTATAGGAAGGATAGGTGCATTTGTTTTAACCGAAAGGAAAGCAAAACCAGGTTTAAATTCTTTAACATTTTCATTTACGCTCACCCCGCCTTCCGGAAAAACGCCGACTATATTGCCGTTTTTTAGCAAATCTATTGCTCGTTTTAATGTCCTTAAATCTTGCTTTTTTTCTTTTACAGGAAGCACACCCACAAGCTTTAAAATTATATTTAAAAACGGTATTTTAAATAGGTATGAAGCAGCAAGAAAAGTTATATAATAAGGTAATATAACCATTAGTATTAATGGATCCAATATGCTTTTATGATTTGATGCGATTATAAGAGGCCCTTTTTCAGGAAGGTTTTTCTTTCCTTCAACTTCAATTTTGATAAATATTTTAAATAAAAAATAAAATATCCACTTTCCTAAAAAGTAAAAAAATTTTCCTATAATCTTCATAGATCTTCACCCGATAAACTTATGTGTTGTTATATAAGTCCATCTTTTGAATTTCACTTTATATTATAATACTTTTTAAATTTTCCCAATAAAAATGTTTTGTAAATAAAGGGGTAAATAAAATAGGTCAAGAAAAGCCTTGGCCCGCCTATCTTCAGAGTATTTAATTTAGCAGCTTTTTTTTACATTTCCTTTGCAATAGCAATTTTATTATTTTTTTGTCTAAAAATATAATACCAAAAAATTACTGTCTGTATAACTCCTATATTTCTTTTCTTTCTGCCGTCTCTTGTTTTAAATTCGATATTTCTTTCATTAAGCTTTCTTTTGCAAAATTAATTAGCTCCTCTTCATCTTTGCCGTTATCGGGATATGTACTTATACCAAAATACCATTTACCCGGCAGTTTACCTTTAACTTTTTTTATTACAACCACTGCGCCATTAGCTCCTGTAACAGGAAGAACTAAAGCCAAAGTATTTTTATCAATCTCAAATACTGTATCTATGTCGCGAAGTCTGTTCTTTACCTGTTTTGCTATTTTTGAAATTTCTACTCTGATTTTTCCTTCGCATTGTGCCAGAACTAAAGAAAGATTTACATTGCTTCTCTTGGCCCGGTTTATTTCTTTTTTTAGCAGCTCTTTAAGTTCCGGATAGTGATCTTCTTCTTTAATGTATCCTATTAGTTTTACTACACGTTTTACAAGCTCAGCTGCTTTAAAGGGCTTAATGAGATATTCTACCGCACCAGCTTCTACTGCCTGTCTAATTGAAGGTGCTGTAGCATCTGCGCTCAATATCATTACCGGGATGTCTCTGTATTTTTCCTCTGACTTTAATTTCCGTATAAATTCAAAACCATTCTGATTCGGCAGATTAATGTCTACAATTACTAAATCAAATAATTCTTTTCTATTTTTTACTTTCAGCATCGCTTCTTCAGCGGTAGCTGCAGCTTCAACGTTATATCCTTCTGCCTCTAATATATTTTTAGCCATAAGCCGTATTAATACAGAATCATCTATTACTAGAATATTTTTACTATCTTTCCTTTCCTCCATAGTTCTTTTAGTGAGGCTTCATTACAAGCCTCTCTTTTTATCCTCCTCCCACATTATATTTCATTTCCATTTTTTATTCGCTTTTTACACAATTTCTTCCTTCACCCTTTGCTTCATAAAGCATGTTGTCTACTCGAATAAGAACTGTGTCAATGGTATCAGTATCCCTATATTCAGTTACTCCAAAGCTTGCTGTTACATCCCCTATTCCTTGCAGTTCCATCCTTCATCTTGAATCATAAGTGCGTGTAATTCTTTTCCTATTATTTCTTCTCTTGAATATCCAAGTATACGCTCCGCTGCAGGGTTCCAAAAAGTTACGTTCCCTTTGTCGTCAATCATAATAATGGCATTTCCTGCAGACTCCATTATAGTGCTTAAAATCTCATTCCTTTCCTTCAGTTCTTTTTCCATTGTTCTACGCTCCGTTATATCAATCACAAGTGCTGCATATACTTTTTCTTTCCCAAATTCTATAAGTTCCAAGTGAACTTCTACTGGATAAAGAGAACCATCTTTCCTGCGGTGTACTGTGTTAAAGATAATTTGCTTCTGTTCTCCTTTAAACAGCATTCATCAGTTAATGCCTCCAATTAACTAGATTTCAGCAAATATAGCCAAATGTAACTTATAAAAACGTTTTGCTATATTTTCTGAAAATCACTCAAGACTTCTATTTCCGAAATATTATTATACTCTTTTTACTTAAAAACACAATAAAAATTTTCCTGTCATAATATTATCCCTATGATATTCTTCTGTCAAAAAACTTATAGATAGCTACATTAAGCCAAGTCCAAATTTTTGGGGTAAAATTTCATTTTTGCTTAGAATAAGATTATGAGCATGAAATGAAAGCCAAAAATCAGGCATGGATTAGATGTTTTATAAATTATGTTAATCAAAAAGAACATCTTTATCCAACAAATATACAATAGTTGAAGATCTGATAATGAAGTATCAATATTTTACATTCATAGAAATTGAATTTTTAATCTAGTTGCTACTTGTCGAATTGAGGTTAAAATAAGATTAGAGTAAAATAAAGTTATTTGCATTCAATATATAAAATTGCTAATAATAGTATTACGTTCCAATCTAAAAACTAAGGGCAGGCATTCAGAAAATACCCACCCCAATTCTTGATAAAGAAACAAAATAAAAAATATGTTTGCAAAATGTTTGCAAATTTCGATTTCTAATTGTATTTCCAAAAAAAAGAAAACCGCAAAGCCTTGCGGTTACTGATCTTCACTGGTCTGAGTGGGGGGACTTGAACCCCCGGCCTCCAGAACCCCATTCTGGCGCGCTACCAGCTGCGCCACACCCAGAAAGAAACTATGTTCAGCTTTTATTATAAACGAGATAAAAGAAAAAATCAATAGTTAAATGATTATAAAGATTATTCCGCCTCCGCTGTCATTCACTACTCTTTCTAATGTATCTCTCAGTTTATGACTTAAGTTTTCGGGAATGGTGCCAATCTTGTTTTGCATTCCCTCTTTTACAAGGTCACTCAAGGTTTTGCCAAAAATGTTAGATTCCCAAATTTTTTCTGGATCGCTCTCAAACTGTTCTGTCAAATATTTTACAAAATCTTCACTTTGCTTTTCTGTTCCTACAACTGGCGATACTTCTGCCGTAATATCAGTTCTAAATATGTGATATGAAGGAGCAGAAGCTCTAAGCCTTACCGCAAATCTCCCACCTTGCCTTACTATTTCGGGTTTTTCAAACTTCATGTCATCAAGGCTTGCAGGTACCACTCCTACACCTGTTTTTTCAGCTTGTAAAAAAGCATCTTTAACTCTATCATACTGTCTTTTTGCATAAGCCAATTCTCTCATCATTGTCATTAATTCTTTATTACCCTGAATTTCAAGTCCGCTTTCATCACTTAATATCTTAAAGAATAAGCCTTCCTGGGTTTTTATTTCAACATTTGCACAGCCTTCACCTGGAGTTATCTTCTTTATAAACACCTCAGAAAAGTTTTCATTTGCTTTAAGACCACCAACTAACTTAGGTATATCTCTTAATCTAAACAAATCTTTTATGTTTTCTTTTACTGTTTCCATTATATTTTGCTTAAGCCAATGACTTTTATCAAGAGCATCTACCCATTTAGGCAAATCAATTGCAATCTCCCGTATGGGAAATTCAAATAAGACTTTTTCCAAAATTGCATGAATGTCTGGTATTTCCATTTTAAGTACATTTAAAACAACAACAGGTACATCGTATTTTTTCTCTAATTCTTTTGCTAAATTAATTGTTTCGGGACTTTGAGGATCAGTTGTATTTAGCACTATTATAAAAGGTTTATTCAATTCTTTTAATTCTTTTACTACCCTTTCTTCTGCTGCTACATAATTTTCTCGCGGTATGTCGGTTATGCTTCCATCAGTGGTCATCACTAATCCTATTGTAGAATGGTCATTTATGACTTTTTTTGTTCCTATTTCTGCCGCTTCCTCAAAAGGTATTTCATAATCATACCAAGGAGTAGACACCATACGGGGCTTATCCCCTTCCATGTATCCCAGTGCACCTTTGACCATATATCCTACACAATCTACTAATCTCACTTTAAACCTCGTGTTTTCATTAATTGTTATCTCTACCGCTTTTTCAGGAACAAATTTAGGCTCAGTAGTCATTATGGTTTTGCCTGCTGCACTTTGTGGCAATTCATCTTTTATTCTCTCTTTTTGGGGAAGATTTTCTATGTATGGCAGTACTAATATGTCCATAAATCGCTTAATAAAAGTCGATTTACCTGTTCTCACTGGGCCTACTACTCCTATGTAGATATCCCCTTGTGTTCTTTCTGCAATATTTTTATAGATATCGTAGTTTTCCAACCCATTTCCCTCCTTTTTATATCCCCATATCCTTTTCTTCTCACTCATATATATATGCTTTAACAGTACATTTATATGTAAAAAATATTGAAATATAATAAAATCTCCGGAAAACCGGAGATCAAATACCGTGCAATTCATGTTTTTTATCTCTCGTCATAAGGCTATAAACAGCCTCATAGGGATTTTTACCCTCAAAAAGTATGGAATAAATTTCTTTAGTTATTGGCATTTCTATTTTATGAATTTGAGAAAGTCTGTAGGCGGATTTTGTAGTATTAATTCCTTCTACTACCATTCCTATCTCTTTTAATGCTTCTTCTAAACTTTTACCTTTACCTATAAGTATCCCTGCTCTTCTATTTCGTGAAAGCATGCTGGTACAAGTGACAATGAGGTCTCCTACACCTGCCAAACCTAAAAACGTCAATGGATCAGAACCTAACGCGACACCCAAACGAGTAATTTCCGCAAGACCTCTTGTCATAAGAGCAGCTTTGGTATTATCGCCAAATCCAAGCCCGTCTGAAATTCCAGCTCCCAAGGCTATAATATTCTTTAATGATCCTCCTAATTCCACTCCCACAACGTCCTTGTTTATATACAACCTAAAGTTTTCATCCATAAAGGCATCTTGCACTATTTCACAGGCTTTAACATTCAAAGAGGCTAAAACACAGGCTGTAGGAATTTGCCTGACTACTTCCTCAGCATGACTAGGACCTGACAAAACAACTACATCATTTGAAAGATATTCTTTTATGACTTCAGACATTCTTTTTAAAGTGGAAGTCTCTATTCCCTTTGCAAGATTTACCACAATAAAGTTTTTATCAACTACCTCTTTTAATTTTTCCGATATCTCTCTCACAGCATGAGAAGGTACTGCGATTACTACTATTTCAGAGTTAGTTACTGCCTCTTTTAAATCAGTAGTAATGGAAATTTCTTGAGGAATATCAACATCAAGATATTTTTTATTGTGACGAGTAGACACAATTTCCTCAAACTGATTTTTATCTCTCATCCACAATGTAATTTGATGCCCAAGTCGGTTTAAGTGTATCGCTATAGCTGTTCCCCAACTTCCCGCACCTAATACTGATATTTTCATGACCACTTTCCTTTCTCATTTTATTTCCGTCTTTTGTCCCAGCTTGGATTCTGTTCCCGCCAGCAAACGTTTTATATTAGAACGGTGTTGGAAAATTGCTAAAGATGCCAGAATAAGCGAAAATATGAATATTTGTGTTGAATTCCAAAAGATTGCATTTAAAAGCACAAAAGTAACCGACCCTGTTATGGACCCTAAAGATACGTATTTTGTCAAAACAATTACTGTAACCCCAATTGCTAAGGCTATGAGCCCTAAAAGAGGACTTACAGTCATTACAACTCCAACGCTTGTAGCAATTCCTTTTCCACCTCTAAATTTTAAAAACACAGGCCAGTTATGACCGCATACCACTGCTATTCCTGCAATCATAGCACCAGTATTACCCATTAAATACTTACCGATTAATACGGCTATTACTCCTTTTAACACATCCAATGCAAAAACAGGAGCCGCAGCTTTATACCCTAATACTCTTAAAACATTAGTAGCCCCCGCATTTCCACTCCCATAATTGCGAATGTCTATTTTTCGCGTATATTTTGTTAAAATATATGCATTGTTTATGCAACCAATCAAATAAGCAATGATGGCCGTCAAAACAGCGTACATATTTTCCCCCCTTTCCCTTTTAATTTTCCCCTCTTTTTCTCGTAGAAATCACAACAGGTACTCCTTCAAAGCCAAAATTTTGTCTTAATGTATTCTCAATAAATCTTAAATAGGAAAAATGCATCAGCTCAGGTTCATTGACAAATACTACAAAAGAAGGCGGCTTAATTCCTACTTGTGAAGTATAATATACTTTTAATGGTTTGCCCTTATCAGCAGGTGGCGGAAACATAAGCATAGCTTCATTTAGCACATTATTTAAAAGACCAGTAGTAATTCTTTTATTATATTCCTCCCATACTTTATCTACAGTCTCTAAAACTCTGTGTACTCTTTGCCCTGTTTTTGCTGAAATAAATAGTATAGGAGCAAAAGATATAAAAGATAGTTTTTCTCTTACCATCTTAGTATACTCATTAACAGTATTATTATCTTTTTTTATTGCATCCCATTTATTAACAACTATGATGATTCCTTTTCCATTTTCAAACGCATATCCTGCTATTTTAGTGTCCTGTTCTGTTGGACCTTCTGTAGCATCTATCATCAAAAGGCATATATCAGACCTTTCAATTGCAGCTAAAGCTCTTAGTACGCTGTACCTTTCTATAGATTCGCTAATTCTACTTTTTCTACGTATCCCTGCTGTATCAATAAGAACATAGTTCTTCCCATCTTTTGAAAAAGGAGTATCTATTGCATCCCGTGTAGTGCCAGGTATGTTACTGACTATTACCCTTTCTTCCCCTAATATTTTGTTAACTAGTGAGGATTTCCCCACATTAGGTTTGCCAATAACAGCAATTTTAATTGTCTCTTCAGTGTATTCTAACTCTTCCTGTGGCAATTTTTTTACTACTTCGTCTAAAAGTTCTCCGATGCCCAACCCATTTGACGCTGAAATTGGAATGGGATTGCCTAAACCAAGGCTAAAAAAGTCATAATAAGTAGGAGGCATTTCTTTAAAACTGTCCACCTTGTTGCAAACCAAAATAACTTCTTTTTTTGCTCTTCTTAAAATGTTTGCTATTTCTTCATCTTCTGGCATTAAACCTTCTTTTGCATCAACTAAAAATAATATTACGTCGGAAGCATCAATTGCTGCTTCCACTTGTAAACGGACTTTTGAAAAGAGGATATCTTCAGCATTTGGGTCTAATCCTCCTGTGTCTACTAATATAAATTTTTTGTCCAGCCATTCTGCATTGCCGTATATTCTATCCCTTGTAACTCCTGGTTTGTCTTCCACAATAGAAATTCTTTTTCCCATAATTTTATTAAAAAGAGTAGATTTACCCACGTTTGGTCTACCTACAATACTTACAATTGCTCCTGCCATATCTATCACCTTCCGCTCTGTATCCTTTGTAAAAATTTTCTCCCATCGACTTCAGAAACTATAACTTTTGTCCCCAGTTCTCTTTCTATTTCTTCAACAGTAGTATCATCAAGAAAAACATTTGAACTTTCCTTTAACATGACATCGGGAATAACTAAAACTTCCTCATTTATTTTACCTTTTAATTGGTTTATTATATCTTTCCCCACCACAAGTCCAGCTACTGTGATATTGTGACCAAAAAACTCATTGTGTATCTTCTCCACTTTTACATTAAACCCTGTTTTTCTTAATTCTTTCGCTACTTCTTCCATAAAATTATAGGCAGCTATTCCTGTAACAATAATGTAAGGGGTGGTGTTTATATTTTTCCCTTTCTTCACTTTTAATCTTTTTAGACTCCTTTGAAATTGATGTTTAAACAATGCCATAAGTCCTACGCCATTTTCTATTTGAGGAAATCCCTCGTAATGATAATAAGAAGGTATAGTAACACCTGCCATCACATAAAACTCATCTGACAAAAAAACAAAAGAAGAACCTAATTCTTTCTTTAATTTCTTTTGCCATGAAAATACTTGTTCGACCACATTTTTAGCTTCCTCTTTAGTAAAAGTTCTAAGTTTATAAAGTTTCTCTCTGTGGTCTGTAAGTCCTACTGGAACAACTGCTATTGATTTTACACCAGGATATAGACTTGACAAATCCTTGATAGTTCTGTCAAGAATTTTACCATCATTTATTTCTGGACATAATACGATTTGACCATGTACCTCAATTCCGTTCTCAACAAGTTTTTTTAATTTATCCATTATACCTTTTGCATTCGGGTTATTTATCATTTTCACTCTTACATCATCATCAGTGGCATGAATTGAAACATATAAGGGAGAGAGCTTATATTTTATTACCCTGGCAATTTCCTCTTCACTCATATTAGTCATAGTAATAAAATTACCTTGTAAAAAGGAAAACCTATAATCGTCATCCTTAAATAAAAGAGATTTGCGGACTCCTTTAGGTAACTGGTCAATAAAGCAAAAAATACACTTATTTCTACAATGTTTTGGCCTGTCAATTATTTCTTCTTCAAAGACTAACCCTAAATCCTCATCATAGTCTTTTTCCACTTCAAAAATATATCTTTCTCCTGTAGCCTTTTCAATTTCTAATTGTATAAACTCATTTGACACTTCATATCGATAATCTATTATATCAATTATTTCTTTTCCGTTTAATGTAATGAGTTTGTCTCCTTTTTGTATATCTAAATCCCATGCTATACTTCCTTTTATTACATCTTTTATATTTATTTTATGCATATTTTTCCTCCTAAATTAACTCCTCTCTTTTCAATTATGAATTAATCCTATCAATACGTCAAGACCTTATTTGCAACTTTGTTTTAATATCTGTTACTAATTTTACGAAATTGTTGTATTTTTTCAATATGCCATATACCGTTATAGGCCTACCTAAAAAGATAATTCCTAAGCGCCTTGACGTAATACCTCCAATCTTTGTAGTAAGTCCTATGGTAGGAAGTGCATCTACGACTAATATATCTTTTTCAGAAATTCCATATAAAGACAAAAAACTGTAAATAGCTTTTGTCACTATTTCTCGCCCATTTCTCGCACCGACAATGTATACATAGTTTCCAAATTCATCCTTACCCATATAAAAAAGAGTGCCAATTTCATCGTTGGAAGTTTTATCATAATGAGGAAGAGAAACAATTTCTTCATAAGTAGGCACTCTGTCAATAGGTAAAAGTCCTATGTGTATAGAAGCAGCTACAACAGAAGAGTGAGCACTTCCATAACACATATATACAATAATCACAAACCTACCACCTCATAGTATTTTTTTATATCTCTCTACAAATCTTTTTATATTCTTGTGTCTCATCAAATAGTAATTATACAAAAAATTGTCTATAGTTTGTGTTAGTATTTTCTTACCTCTTAGATTCATCAGCACTTTAAAAAAAATTACATCATAGTGGGAAGTATCTATAAAAATTATATCTTCTTTTATTTTAAAAACTTCCATCAAATCACACAAAGTTTTCTTGATATTTTCACTAAAATTTTTCATTCCTATTATGAACACTTCATTTTGATTATTATCTTTCCCAATAAATCTCATTTGTCCATAATCAACTTGAAACAAAAAAGGGATTTTAAAAAATTCCTCTTTTTCAATTTTGGATTTATCATTTAAATGAAGATATGCACATATAGGAGAAGAATAGCACCCATAATAGCTATAATACACTACTTTCATAGATACCACCTAATATTGTTTAACTAAAATAAATACTCCATTTTCAAGATCGTGAACGGCTGCCTTAAAAATTCTGCTCAAATACATAGAAATCTTTTGCTGCTCTTCTTCATTTTCTACATAAATGATGGGTGCAGTACCACTTAAGACATTATCTTTTGCTTTTCTTAAAGCTACTATTGCTATTATATATCCTGTTACATGTACTTCCATTCTATCACCTCAATTAACAGCTTTTCTCGCGCCCCTTGACTTTGAAGGATACTTTCTTACAGTTTCAATTGCTGGCACATTCTTTATAATTTCCACAAAAGCATCAATATCAGGCTTCATCGCTACCATAACTACAATAATATCTCCATTTTCATTGTTGTTCATAGTAAGAGGAGCTAATTCGGGAGTATCAATATTCATTTTTAATCCCAATTGATTAGCAGCTTCATGGAGAATAGCCTGTCTTATTCCCAAATTGTTTATGGAAATTAAACTATCCAATCCTTTCGGACGTATTATAACAGCCATTCCAAATTTCTCTATTATTTCTCTTCCTTCTTTTAGACCTATATCTGCTAAAACCACATCCTCAACGCACAATAAAGGTCCTTTAAAAACAATCTTTGAAGGAAGAACTTCGGCAATATCTCTAATATAAGCAATTTTCATTACATAACGAGACAAATAAATTGCTAGTCCTCCCACAATTGTCCCTATTATAACACTTTTAGAAAGATAAACTGCCAAAGAAGTAAGAGTAGCTACTGCCATAGCAATATAGTTTCTTGCTTCAAAAATTTTAGCTATATTTTCTATATAAGCTGCTCCTCTTGGAACTAATTCTGTTGCTTCCATTTTTTCTAAACTGGCTCTCTCTATTTCTCTTACTTCTTTAAATTGTTGTGCTGCCAAAGCTAAAAAGGTGACAGCAGTGTACTGTTTTTCAATTAATGCAGGCACAGAAAAAGCTCCTAAAGCTGCTGAAATTATCCCTAAGGTTAAATGAGTCATATAACCTTGAGGATAAGTAGGATACTGCCTATAGTCCACTCTTAAATATATAAAGCGGGCAAGTGTCCCCAAAGCAATTCCACAAACCACAATATTGATATACAATTCATGATTTATGCTCATGGCTCATCTCCTTTTTTTCTCCTAAACTTACCCAAATAACTTGCAAATTCTTTGCGCGTAGCTTTAGAAAACTTGTGATACATCTCTCGCCCACCAGTACTCAAAAACATGAAAGCTACTGCTGATACTACAACAACTCCAATCAAAACCCATATTCCGGTACCTGCAGCTTTATTTTGTCCTGGCAACGGCTTTTGAGTTTTTGTAACTGTACCTACTTGTTTTTGTTCATCGGAACCATATAAAGCTTTTGTCAATATGTCTGCTATTAAAGAAGCTGAAACTTCTGCTCTTTCTCTTGTGTGAGAATAAGTGCCAAATTCTAACAACAAAGAGTTTGGAGTCAAATCTTGATTGAAATCTCCTTGTCCAAAAAATACATCCTTGATCATGTTTGGATATGTCTTATCCGCAATAGCTTTTATCCTATAGGCTAATTGCTGATTTGCTTTTAAATTAGGGTTGTTCCGTCCTAAGACAATTCTTACGCCTGTAGCATTCTTCCCTGCAATTTTTCGTATATATTCTTTGAAAGGGACTGCATCTCTATGGACATCCAAAAGTAAGTCCGGTTTAAAATCCTTTAAAAGTTTGACTGCTCCAGTTCTTGACCGGCTGTATGCCATAGCATCATGCGGTAAATACAAAGTCCTGTCCACTTTGACTGTGACTCCTTTTGCCTCTAAAGCTTTTTGTAAGACGGCATCTACTTTATATATCCCGCCATGTCCATTGATACTTGCAGCGCCATCTGAAGGAAGATATGATTCATCACTGTGGGTAGAATATATCGCCACTCTCTTTTCACCAGTATTTTCTGCTACTGCCATTGCTTGTGAAATTTCTTCTATGTTAACATCTGGAAGTTTTTCTGTTCGCAAATACTTTGCATAAGCTATATTTTCATTTTTATCCACTTTGAACACTTCATACAATTTATTATCCCCTGATAAATATCTATCCCCTTTATAAACCTCCATTGCAGTCCTGAAAAGCACTTTATTTGTCTTTGCATCATACACTGTGTAATAATCAGGTTGTAATTCAGCCTGCTTCTCTGCATAACTGCTAAAAGCAAAAGATAAAAACACAATAATCAATAAGATTAATATTGTAACTTTATTCATCTTCTTTTTGTTCATTTTTATCACCCTCTTCTTTTTTGTTAGTATCTATCAGGCTGCTAGCCATACCCTCCCTGGGTTCAAGATGCTTTTTAGAAGTACCTCCTTGTATTTTTTCTCTTGTTTCCCCAATTATTTCAGACAAAAACACGGCAATTATCATAGATATAACTACCGAATCGAAAAATCCAGCTCCTCCTATGGGTACTGCTCCTCTTGTCCCTGTCAAGTAGTTTGAAACTGCCTGCATCACATTTGCCAGCATTACTCCCATCACTCCTGCAATAAAAGCACTTCTTCTCGAACGTGAAAAAAGATACGCGATTAAACCTCCAACAATACCATAAATATACTTAGGCTCAATAATCATGGCTTCAGGTTCTGCAGGAAGTATTCGCCCTGCAATAAAAACAGCTATTCCTGTAACAATTGATACTACAACTGCATTTACTCTTTCTCTGGTACTTTCTGCTCTCAAAAAAAGATACACACATACTGCTATAGGAATAGCAGCTCCACCTATGTTTATAGACACAGTTTTGGTTATAGGAATATTAGGTATCAAAGTCCCTATAATCATCCCAATTATCACTAAAAAAGCCCAAGTATCTGTCATTTTCATCCTATCTAATACTCTATGGGCAAATCCGAACAAAATGACCAATCCTGTAATAGAAAGCAAAATATAACTTAATGGCATCAAAATCACTCCTTAACTTTTTTTCTTAAAAATATGTTTTACACAATGTAAAAAAAATATGCAAAAAGCGCTCACTTCTTCGAGTGAGCGCTTTTTGCATTTCAATTTAAATCTATATGTTCACCGGTATCTAGGTAGATTACCCATTCACATATATTAGTTGCATGGTCAGCAATTCTTTCAAGATAACGAGCAACAAACAAAAATTGAGTTGCCTGGTCAATGTTTCTAGGGTCTTCCATCATATATGTCAAAAGTTCTCTAAAAATCTGTTTGTAAAGAGCATCTACTATATCGTCTTTTTCGCCAATAGCTCTTGCCAGCTCTAAATCTTGTCGTACGTAGGAATCCAAAGACATTTTGACCATTTCTCTTACAATTTCTGCCATTCTAGGAATATCGATTAAAGGTTTTATATACTTTTGATGAGCAATCCGCAACGTAGTCTTTGCTATATCTACTGCATGATCTGCCATTCTTTCTAAATCTGTAACAATTTTAAGGCCCGTCAAAACTATTCTCAAATCCCTTGCAATCGGCTGCTGTGTGACCATGATTTTTGCACACTTATTATCAATTTCTACTTCTATTTTGTCTATCCTGTCATCGTCATCTATAACTTTCTGAGCTAATTCTGTATCATGGTTTACTAAAGAAGCAATGGCATTTGCTATGGCCTCTTCTACAAGGCTACCCATTTTCAATACGTCATAATGGAGTTCCTCTAATTCTTTTTCAAAATGGGTGCGATTCACTGTGTCACCTCCTTTAACCGAATCTACCAGTAATGTAATCTTCTGTTCTTTTATCTTTAGGATTATAAAATACTTGATCTGTTGGTCCACTTTCAATTAATTCACCATTTAGGAAAAACGCAGTATAATCAGACACTCTTCCTGCCTGTTGCATATTGTGAGTTACTATTATTATTGTATATTTATTTTTAAGTTCCTCAATTAATTCCTCTATTTTCATAGTAGAAATAGGGTCTAACGCAGATGTAGGCTCATCCATCAAAATTACTTCTGGCTCTACTGCCAATGTCCTAGCAATGCAAAGCCTTTGTTGTTGACCTCCAGATAAACTAAGAGCCGACTTATGAAGCCTATCTTTTACTTCATCCCATAAAGCTGCAGCTTTTAAACTTTTTTCAACAATTTCATTTAACTTTTTTTTGTCTTTTATACCATGGATTCTAGGTCCATATGCTACATTGTCGTAAACAGTCATAGGAAAAGGATTTGGTTTTTGGAAAACCATTCCTACTTTTTTTCTAAGTTCAATAACATCTACCTCTTTGTATAAGTCTTGTCCATCTAGCAAAACTGTTCCATTTATTTTGACCCCTTCTATAAGATCGTTCATCCTGTTTAAAGTACGAATAAAGGTAGATTTCCCACAACCAGACGGACCTATAAGTGCCAAAACGCTATTTGCTTCTACATCCAAATTTATTTTTTTAAGGGCCTGGACCTCACCATAAAATAAGTCCAACTCTCTGACCTCTATTTTTTTCATTTGTCAGTCATTCCCCTTCCTATTAGCTATATTATACCATTTTATTTTTCGCCTGTCATTCTTTTATATAATGTACTTCCTAACCATCTAGCAAGGATGTTGAAAATCAATACCATTAGCAATAAAACTGCTGCTGCACCGTCTGCAATCTGTCTTGCATCAGGTGCTAACCCCTCACTATTTACCTTCCAAATATAAACAGATAAAGTCTCTGCAGGTCTAAAGATATTTAAAGGCGAGGTAGGACTTGAAGGATTTAAGTTTGAAAAATTCAAGGCAGGGCTGCTCATACCTGCAGTATACAATAAAGCAGCAGCTTCTCCAAAAATTCTTCCAGCAGTTAAAATTATCCCGGTTATAATTCCAGGCATTGCAGCAGGCACTACAACTTTTACAATTGTTTGCCATTTTGTGGAACCTAAAGCGTAACTTGCCTCTCGCAAACTATTAGGCACACTTCTAATTGAATCTTCACTTACTCTTGTCATTACAGGAAGATTTAACACCGTAAGAGCAAGAGCTCCTGCAATGAGGGAATAACCCCATCCAGTCATAGTTACAAACACTAAAAGTCCAAAAAGACCTACTACAATAGAAGGCATTGAAGATAAAGTTTCTACTGACAATCTTATAAGTTCTGTTAATAGACCTGGCTTTGCATACTCTGCCATATAGATTCCTGCACCTAAGCCTATAGGAACAGAAATTATCAAAGTTATTATTAATAATTCTAACGAATTAAAAAGCTGTGGCCCTATGCCTCCTCCTGCTTCCATAAATTTTGGAGGGGAAGTTAAAAAATCTATATTGAGTTTAGTTCTCCCTTGATATAATATATAACTTATTAATGAAACCAAAAACAAGATTAAAAACACAGCAACAGCATAGAAATATATAGTCGCTATTTTGTCATACAGCTTGGATTTCATTTATACATTCCCCTCCTGCCAACTAATTTGATAATAATGATAAAAGTAAAAGATATTATGAGAAGCAGTAATGCTAAAGACCAAAGTGCATCATTCCACACAGAACCCATTACTGTATTTGCCATGTCCATTGTAATAATAGAGGTTATAGTGCTCATAGGCTCTAAAAAAGATTTGGGAATAACTGGACGATTACCTATAACCATTTGAACTGCCAAAGCTTCTCCAAAAGCCCTTGCCAAACCCAAAATAATTGCTGTTAAAATTCCAGATTTCGCAGCAGGAATGACAACATGTCGTATTGTCTGCCATCTTGTCGCCCCAAGAGCATAACTGGCTTCTCTTATCTCCACAGGTAACGACTTTATAGCATCAGTGCTAACACTAGTAATTGTTGGCAGTGTCATGACAGTGAGAACTAATATACCGGCTAACAAGCTAAATCCTAATCCTCCAAAATGTTTACTTATAAAAGGAACTAATACCGTCAGACCAACCCAACCGTACACTACAGAAGGAATGCCTACAAATATTTCAATAGCTGGTTGCAAAATCTTTTGACCTAATTTTTTCGCAATTTCAATCATGAAAATTGCAGAGGAAACTCCAAGAGGTGCACTTATCATAATAGCAAAAACAGAAACGAGAATAGAACCTAATATAAATTGTAAGGAACCTACTGCAGGAACATCTCTATCAGGCTTCCAGATGGTAGAAAATAAAAATTCTTTTAAAGAGATGCCATCTTTTATAAAAGTGGAAAGACCTTTAGACGCTACAAATAAAAAGAGAGAAGCAGTGATGATTATTAATAGCAAAGCAGAAATGAAAACGATAGCCTTTCCAAACAAATTAACTATTTTGCGCTTTCTTTCATAATTTTTATCAACTGTCATGTGATTTCCCCCATTTAAGAAATTATAATGACAATAATGGCACTTCTTTTATAGTATCAACTCTTAAAAAAAAATTCATTAAATTTATGTTAAATATGTGTTAAATCTATGTTAATTCCATATTTATATAAAGAGGAACTGGTATTCTTGCCAGCTCCCTTTTTTCATTATTATTATTTTGTTTTCATTTCACTAACAGGGATAAATCCCAACTTAGTAAGAGGTCCTTTTTGTACTTCATCAGACAGCATAAAATCTAAGAAAGCTTTAACTGCTCCTGTTGGTTCTCCTTTTGTATACATATGCTCATATGACCAAATAGGATACTTACCATCTATTATATTTTGGACAGTTGGTTCTACTCCATTGTACTTTAGCACTTTTACAGTATCATCAATATATGACAAACCAATATAGCTAATTGCACCTTTTGTATCTGCTACCGCCCTTTTAACCGTTCCATTAGAATCTTCAGTTAATGCGACACCTTCTACTTCATCCTGTCCCTTTAACACGATCTTCTTAAAAGTTGCTCTTGTGCCCGAACTTGCAGGTCTTAAAATAACGGTTATCTTTTCATCTTGCCCGCCAACTTCCTTCCAATTTGTTATTTTCCCAGTAAAAATGTCTATTAATTGCTGCTGAGTCAAATTATCAACTGTCACATCTTTATTCACAACTACAGCAAAACCTACAACTGCAACTTTATGATCTACTAAAGATTTGGCTGTGTTGGCATCTAATTTTTCTTCAGCAAAAATATCAGAATTTCCAATATCAATTGCCCCTTGAACTACTTGTGTCAATCCTGTACCACTGCCACCGCCTTGCACTGTTATCGCTACATTAGGATATTTTTCCATAAACATTTTAGCTGCTTGTTCAGCCAATGGCTGTAACGCTGTAGAACCAGCAATTGTTATATTACCTGAAAGGTTACCAGAATCTGCACTTTGAGGTTGTTTTGAGCCACACGCAGCAAAAGTAAAAAAACTTGCAATTAATAGTACTGCAATAGCAACTTTCGCAAATCGACTATTTAACATTGAAGCACCTCCAAAATTCCTTAAATTTTTTGTACAACTACATTGTAACAGTCTATTGTAAAGTCAATATTAAGATATTGTTAAGTCTTTGTTAAATCAGCTTTGTTGAATTTTATAATAAATTTTGTACCTCTCCCCACTTCACTTTCTACAAAAATTTCCCCTTTCATAGATTCCACGATATGTTTAACTATAGCAAGTCCCAATCCTGTACCACCTAATTTTCTTGAGCGACTTTTGTCAACTCGATAAAATCTCTCAAAAAGCCGAGGAATATTTTCTTTTGAAATACCAATACCGTTGTCTTCTACTTCAATAATTATTTTATCCCCCTCTTCTCTGGTAGATACTTTTACAAATCCTCCCTCTGGAGTGTATTTTATACCGTTATCTATTAAATTGATCATCATCTGATGAAATCTATCTTTATTAGTATTTATCACCAAATCAGTACAATTTAAATCTTTTTTCAACGTTATATTTTTATTTCTCGCGACCTTGTCCATTATATATAATATATCCTCTATCTCATTATCTAATTCTATTTCTTCTGTCGGATAACCTTCTTTAACATTTTCTATTTCAGAAAGAGTGAGTATATCGTTTATAAGTCTTGTAAGTCTTTCAGACTCAAAATCAATTATATCTAAAAATTTATCTCTTGCTTCAGGATTCTCAATAGCACCATTTCTTAAAGTTTCAATAAAGCCTCTAATAGAAGTCAAAGGAGTTCTTAGCTCATGGGACACATTTGCAACAAATTCGCTTCTTATTTTTTCCAATCTTCTCATTTCTGTAATATCATCTATTATTAACACAAAACCTAAATTTTGATGGGAAATTGGATGAAGAATTGGACTGGTATACACTTTGAGGTGTTTGTTGAAAACGTTTAGTTCTAAACTTCTGGAAGAGGGATTTTTATTTTTCTTAACATCTTCAAAAAGGTCATGTAATTTACTATTTCTTACAACTTCTAAGATATGTCTTCCAATTAAATCTTTCTCTTTTATATTTAGAATTTTCCTCGCAGCATCATTTATAAGTAATATTTTCTCATTATCATCAAAAGCGATAACCCCATTTACTATACTTTTTAAAATGGCTTCTAATTTTGCATTTCTGTCATTTAATTCCTCTATCGTTTCTTTTAATTTATAAGACATAGAATTTACTGCAAGAGAAAGTTCTTTTATTTCATCAATAGAATTGCTTTCAAGTTCATGACTGTATATACCATTTGCAATATCCTTTGTAATTTCAGTTATTTCTTTTATGGGCTCTACTATATTTCGTATAAATCTATAACTTAAAAAACCTATTACAAAAATTCCTAATAAAATAGTAAAAATAAATTTGGCCGTTGGAACATAACCTAAAAAAAATATGGCGACTATTAAAATTCCAAGTAGGTTTATAAAAAACAATTTATAATAGGATTTCTTTAGCATCACACTTCACCTTTATCTTTTAGCTTATATCCAATTCCTCTTACAGTTTCAATATACACAGGAGATTTATCATCGTCTTCTATCTTTTTTCTTAAATGTCTGATATGGACATCAACAGTTCGAGTTTCTCCAGCATATTCATATCCCCATACTTTGTCTAAAAGATAGTCTCTAGTTAATACTTTACCCATATTTTGAGACAAAAGTTTTAAAAGCTCAAACTCTTTTAAAGTCAATTCTAAGACTTTCCCTTTTTTATAAACCAAATGCTTTCCAGTATCTATAACTATATCACCAAATTTTATTATTCCTTCTTTTTCTTCTTCTGGTTGTTGGGTTCGCCGAAGAACGGCTTTAATTCGAGCTAACAATTCTTTTACGCTGAAAGGCTTTGTTATATAATCATCTGCTCCCAACTCCAATCCCAATACTTTATCAAATTCTTCGCTTTTTGCTGTTAACATTATTATCGGTATATTTTTCGTTTCATCATTCTTTTTTAAAATTTTACATATTTCCAGTCCATCCACATCTGGCAACATCAAATCTAATATAACCAAATCAGGTTTTCCTTCAAGTGCTTTATCCAAGCCTTCTTTTCCATTTTCCGAAGTAATAACTTTGTATCCTACTGCTTCCAAGTTGTATCTTAAAAGTTCCAATATATGAATTTCATCTTCTATAACCAAAACCGTATGGGCCATTTTGACACCTCCAGATAATATGGCTTGTACACATTTGAAACAAAAAATAAAATTATGTCTTTTCTTTTTTTGTCTCATTCTCTTTAAGAAGTTTCTTAAGTTCATCCATAAAAGTATTTATGTCTTTAAACTGCCTATAAACAGAAGCAAATCTGACATAAGCTACTTCATCTACATTTTTAAGTTTTTCCATTACCATTTCTCCGATTTCGGTGGAGGTTATTTCCCTTTCCATTGAATTTATTATTCTTTTGTCAATTTCATCTGTAATTTCTTCTAAGACCTTTATAGGCACGGGCCTTTTTTCGCAAGCTTTTATCATGCCTTTTAATATTTTATCTCTGTCATAGACTTCTCGGCGATTGTCTTTTTTTATTACAAGTATAGGCAATTGTTCTATTTTCTCATAAGTAGTAAATCTCTTCCCACATTTTAAACATTCCCTTCTTCTCCTTATAGAAGTGTTATCATCTGTAGGTCGAGAATCAATAACTTTTGAATCTGGATACCCACAATAAGGGCATTTCATCTTATTACCTCCAACAATTCTTAATTGTTTAATAAAATTATAATAAACTTGTTTTCATTAGTCAAACTTAAGCTTCTCTGTCTTTGAAATCTACTAATATTACATCCGTTCCAATCTTTTTTATAGATTCCCACGGCAAGTATATTTCTATATCTTTATTAAAAAACCTAAAAAAACTTGTTTCTTTCGGTATAACAATTCCCTCTACTCTTCCTTCTTCAAGGTTTACTTCAATGTCAATTATATTCCCTAATTTTTCTCCTGTATTTATATCTATAACATCTTTATCTCTTAACTCTGAAGCTTTAATCATCCTCATTTCCCCCTTTTGTCCTTTTCATAAAATTATATGAAAAAATCTAGCTTATCATTCCTGATAAGCTAGATGTATTTCCTCATGTGATTTAAAGCCGCTTTTTCTAATCTTGAAACTTGTGCTTGAGATATTCCTATCTCTTTTGCTACCTCCATCTGGGTTTTCCCTTCAAAAAATCTCATCGTCAATATCATTTTTTCCCTTTCGCTTAGTTTTTGTATTGCTTCTTTTAATGCAATTTTCTCTAGCCACACTTCATCCATATTTTTGTCATCGCTGACTTGGTCCATCACATAAATTGCATCTCCACCATCATGATATATAGGTTCAAACAAAGAAACCGGTTCTTGAATAGCATCAAGAGCCATTACCACTTCCTCTCTTGGAAGGTCCAGCTCTTTAGCTATTTCGCCTACTGTCGGCTCTTTGGAATTTTCCGATACTAATTTGTCCCTTACCTGTAATGCTTTATAGGCTATATCTCTTAAAGAGCGGCTCACCCTTATAGGAGTGTTATCTCTTAAGTATCTTCTTATTTCTCCAATTATCATTGGAACAGCATAAGTAGAAAATTTTACATTTTGATTTAAGTCAAAATTGTCAATAGCTTTTATAAGCCCTATACATCCTACTTGAAACAAATCGTCTACGTACTCTCCGCGATTATTAAACCGTTGAATAACGCTTAGTACCAATCGCAAATTCCCATTTATAAATTCTTCTCTCGCTTTTTTGTCTCCATTTTTCATCCGCTGCAGTAGCTCTTTTTGCTTGGAAGGTTTTAAAACAGGTAACTTAGAGGTATTGACACCGCAAATTTCAACTTTGTTATTCATAAATCCTGCCCCCACATGTTTAGCTTATTAACAGTATTGCCGGCAGGATAAAAAAATATACAGAAACGCTTAAACTAGTCTATTCATTTCTTTTTTTAATCTTTTTAAAATCTTTTTTTCTAAGCGAGAAATATAGGACTGTGAAATTCCCAACATATCTGCCACTTCTTTTTGAGTCTTTTCTACTCCACCCTCTAATCCAAATCTAAGTCCTATTATCTTTTTTTCTCTATCTGGTAATTTCTTTAATGCAGAAGTCAATAATTCCTTTTCTACTTCATCTTCGATATATTTATAAACTGTTTCGTTATCAGTGCCTAAAATATCTGAAAGCAAAAGTTCATTTCCATCCCAATCTACATTTAAAGGTTCATCAAAAGAAACCTCTAATTTAGTTTTGCTATTCCTTCTTAAATACATTAATATCTCATTCTCAATGCATCGAGAAGCATAAGTAGCTAATTTTATTTTTTTCTTAGGATTGAAAGTATTAATAGCTTTTATAAGTCCAATCGTGCCAATAGATATTAAATCTTCGATTCCTACTCCTGTGTTTTCAAATTTTTTTGCTATATATACTACCAATCTTAAATTTCTTTCAATAAGTACCGTTTTTGCTTCATTATCTCCTTTTTCCATTTTTGAAATTAAATATATTTCTTCTTCTACAGAAAGAGGTGGAGGTAATGCTTCACTTCCTCCAATATAAAATATGCCTTCAGATAAATCTAAAAAATCAAGGATTTTTTTCCACAACAATAGCATTTCTATTTTTACTTTTGTTTTTAGTTGCACTTCCAACACCCCCATTATACTAAAATTTCTGGTGCTAACAACGCCGCATAATTACCATATTTATCTATTTGGCTTTTGTATACTCCTACTATTACATTCCTTACCTCTTTTTCACCTACCACTAATTTATCTGGCTTAAATCCTAACATTATTCCTTTAGACTGTCCTACTGATATAAAGGGTATTAACCTTATCCTTGATAACCATCTTTCCTCTTTCAAAACTTCAAAAATTTTGTTAAAATCTATCTTCTCTTCATTTAATAAAATTTCCATATTATCAGGAAGTATATTTTTCATAGCCAAAAACTCTACTACCACAACAGGCGATTTAGTTAAAGGGTCGTATAATCTATTTCCAGTATCTAACAATCCTTTTATCTCTATTTGTTTTTGAAAAATTTCTATTTTTATGCTGTATAACATTTTTTCCTCTTTTGATTTTCTCACTATATAATCCCAATTAGTATAGAAAAGTAAAATAGCTATCAATATTCCAATCCATAAACTGTGTAAATTAAATTTTGCCGTATACAAAACTGCAAAAATTGTCCCACCTATCGCAAAAGAAATTAGATAAAAAACTGCTAAAATTCTCAAAAATTCTTTTAATGTTTTTGGAGTAAATGCCATATATATTATTAAGAGAGATAAAATAATTTTTGCGAAAACTTCGTGAATCATCTTATAAGGTAACAAAAAAAATATTAGGACATAACACGCTCCCAATAATGCACCTAAAAAAAGCTTAATAGGTTTGCTGCCCTTTTTAGAAAATTTTCGTGTAAGGGATAAAATAAGATAGTTAATAATTAAATTTTCGAAAAAAATTACGTCTAAATACATTCATACCATCCCCGGGGACACTTTTAATCCTTATACAATGTATATTCCCATTTGCTTATTTTATTCATATTATAAAATAAAAATCTCAAATTTATTGTAATATTTTGGAATAAAAATAAGGTTGTTTTTGTAGAATTTTTGCATAAAAAAATCTGCAAAGAAACCTTTGCAGATTTATCGTCTCCCTCTTCTTAAAAAAGTAGGTATATCTAAATCATCACTCTCTATAACATTTTCTAATTTTACTTCAGGCTCCCTAGTGTCTTTTTTCTTTGCTGTATCCTTAGATTTTTCATTTCTTTCAAATCCTGTAGCTATAACAGTAATCCTTATTTGGTCCTCTAATGCCTCGTCTATTACTGCACCAAATATAATATTTGCATCAGGGTCTGCAGCTTCATAGATAAAATTAGCCGCTTCATTAACTTCAAATATGGTTAAATTTGGACCTCCAGCAATATTAAGTAATATTCCTCTTGAGCCTTCAATTGAAGTCTCTAATAATGGACTATGGATTGCTTGTTTCGCTGCCTCAGTCGCTTTATTCTCCCCAGAAGCTATACCTATTCCCATATGTGCAAGTCCTGTATTTGTCATAATAGTTTTAACATCAGCAAAATCCACATTTACAAGTCCAGGGACTGCGATAAGGTCGGATATACCTTGAACACCCTGTCTTAAAACATCATCTGCTAATTTAAAAGCATCAATCATTGAAGTCTTTTTTTCAACAACTTGCAATAATCTATCATTAGGAATAGTAATAAGAGCATCTACATGTTTTTTAAGTTCTTCAATACCCATTTCTGCATGAGCCATCCTTTTTCTTCCTTCAAAGGTAAAAGGCTTGGTAACTACTCCTACAGTCAAAATTCCTAATTCTTTTGCTATTTCTGCCACAACAGGAGCAGCTCCTGTTCCTGTGCCTCCTCCCATGCCAGAAGTGATAAATATCATATCAGCGCCTTTTATAACTCGTTCTATTTCTTCTCTAGATTCTTCAGCAGCTTTTTTCCCAATTTCAGGGTTTGCTCCTGCTCCTAACCCTTTTGTTAATTTTTCACCAATTTGTATTTTTATTTCAGCTTTCGATAAATAAAGAGCCTGCTTGTCTGTATTAATTGCAATAAACTCAACACCGCGAAGGCCAGCATCAATCATTCGATTTACAGCATTTCCGCCTCCACCACCAACTCCTATTACTTTAATAGCAGCAAATTGTTCCATATCAGTTTCTATACCTATCACAAAAAACCCTCCTCTTTACGCCCAAAAATCGATAAATATTTCTTTGAGTTTATCAACTAATTTAGAACTCTTTTTCTCTTTTTTATCAGTCGGTTGGACATTATGCATAAATCTCTTATTGTTATATACATATTTTACCACTCCTACCCCTGCCGAGTAAATCGGCGTAGCTACTCCGATATTTTGCGGAGAACCAATGCGAATGTTTCTATTAAAAATTTTCTGTGCTAACTCTATATTTCCTTTTAAAAAGGAAATGCCTCCACCTGTTATGACTACATTTGTAACAATGTCTTCCAGAACTTTTGCTTCTTCCAATCTCTCATACACAAGCATTAAAAGTTCAGAAACCCTCGCTTCTATTATATCAGATATTTCATTTACATCTGTAGCTGATTTGCTTTTACCTGCTAAACTAGCAATTTTAATTGGTTCCAGCTTTTCAGGGGATAATTTTTCTAAAGTTCCATATTTCTTCTTTATATTTTCGGCTTCTTCAAAAGAAATCTTTAACCCTATAGATAAATCGTTTGTGATATGCCATCCACCGACTGCTATCATAGATGAATAAATAAGGCTGCCATACTTAAAAACAGAAATATCAGTCACTCCTGCACCCACATCAATTAATGCAACCCCCAACTCTTTTTCATCTTTTAATAGACTTGTGCAAAATTCAGAAGCCTTAATTTAAGCCATTCTACAGACATACTTTTTTCCTATCACTCTTGAATTTTTTATCTTTTATGTAGGATTTCCCCTCCCATTTGTCGAATTATTATATATA
>Ga0207430_10159_pt1 | contig 27809 bp, 26 predicted proteins | sample YelNatsi3bottle8_FD_187544 | JGI IMG/M metagenome (GOLD analysis project Ga0207430, IMG submission 187544) | Hot spring thermophilic microbial communities from Obsidian Pool, Yellowstone National Park, USA - site 3 bottle 8 (SPAdes) (version 2) | ecosystem: Environmental > Aquatic > Thermal...
TATCATAAATATTTTGTTAGAACAGCAAATATAGAGTATTTAGATTAGCTTTGCACTTGATTATACAAACACTATCTTGATGTGCATATTTATTTGACTTATAACGAATATATTTACTTTTTGACTTAAAGTCATTTCTGTCGACCTCCGGTGGATATTTTTTGAGGTTTATTTTGTACTCGGTTTCAGTGCTTATACCACAGACTTTGAAATAATTGTTGGTAGTAGCTGGATAGACGGAAAGAATAGATGAGACTTTAGAATTTGATTTTTCTGAACTGTGCAGGATTTTGATATGATGCACTGATATAAAAACATTGACACCTTTGCATAAAGTTGATATAATAAAATCAAGCATTCCAACGTGTTTGTAGCCTCCCCTTTGGGGATTGAAACAATGACAGCGATACTCTAACAACCTTAAAACCTAAAGTTTGTAGCCTCCCCTTTGGGGATTGAAACAACCCTGCTAACTGTCCTTTTGCGCTCTTGGCTGCCTTGGTTTGTAGCCTCCCCTTTGGGGATTGAAACATACTTCTTTTACATCTCCATTGCTCGTATCAATCACTGTTTGTAGCCTCCCCTTTGGGGATTGAAACTATTCTTTCTATAAGTTTTGTTTTCATAGGATATTGTTTGTAGCCTCCCCTTTGGGGATTGAAACACTGGAATGAAGTGCTTACAATGAGCACATAGCCTCAGTTTGTAGCCTCCCCTTTGGGGATTGAAACTTTTTCTGTTTGTAATTAAATTCCTGTCCTTTATGTTTGTAGCCTCCCCTTTGGGGATTGAAACCCCAATCCTTCTCTGACGTCACGGGTATAGAAAAGGTTTGTAGCCTCCCCTTTGGGGATTGAAACGCTGTAATACCCGCTGTCGCTAAAGCCTCGCTCACTGTTTGTAGCCTCCCCTTTGGGGATTGAAACTTTTGATGCGAATTTTCAAAATTTTCTTTCTCTATATCGTTTGTAGCCTCCCCTTTGGGGATTGAAACTAATAATTAAGTTAAGTTGTGAAGGCAATTTAATTTGTTTGTAGCCTCCCCTTTGGGGATTGAAACAAACAATAAGAAAAAGCAATCTCACTAAAAATTTTAGTTTGTAGCCTCCCCTTTGGGGATTGAAACCTGACAGTTTTGTTCAGTGGTATCTTTCTTTGTTTAGTTTGTAACCTCCCCTTTGGGGATTGAAACTAGAATTGTAAAAGTCAAAGCAAAACAGCAGTTTAAAAGTTTGTAGCCTCCCCTTTGGGGATTGAGGAGAGAGGAGAGCCTCCCCTTTGGGGATTGAAATAAAGGTTTTGTGAAAGGATTAAGTCCCAACGTCTCACAGTTTGTAGCCTCCCCTTTGGGGATTGAAACACAACCTCGAACTTAATATCTTTCAATTCAGAGAGTGTTTGTAGCCTCCCCTTGGGGGATTGAGGAAAGGGGAAAGCTTCCCCTTTGGGGATTGAGGAGAGAGAGGATTTATAGCTTTTCCAGTGGGGATTGAGAGGAGAAGGTAGGGTAGCCTGTCCTTTGGGAATTTAGGTTATGTGAGGATTTGTATTACTCTTTGTGAAGTGAAATGATAAATATTCCAAATAACAGTAATAAACTGATAATGTATGTTTGTAGTCTATTCATAAGAATTGAGCAACGGTTTGGGGAAAAATGATAGTATGGTCCTTCTCAAAAAAAAAGGGCTTGGAAAAGCCATTTTGTGGCTCTCAAGCCCTTTTAGAGTGTTGTCAGAAGCTATTATTTCTTTGCAAATACATTAATTTTTTGCAAGCGCCTTTTTAAAACCTTGACAAAGCCCTTTTATAACAAACCCCAGAACAACAACAATTGCAAAAACTTTTAACCCTTCTGCAAGTCCATTGAGCATTATTGATGCGCCAAGAAGAGAACTTAGCGACATCGCTTCTCACCTCGCAACACTTTCCTACTACTTATAATTTACCCTCTATGAAAAGCTTACAAAAGTTAATTTTTCTGCGAAGAAAATTGGAACCTAACCTGCACAAGCTGAAAAGCAAAGTTTTATAAAATCTACTTTACACAAAACATCTGACAAAACATGTCAAGAGGCTCTTGTGAGGCAAACACTTTGTATCTACCAAAAGCTTTAAGCACATTGTAAATATCAGAAAATCCTAAAAACCCTTTTTCCTTTCCCCATGAATCTATAATAAACAAGCTCTTCATAAGTTCATCGCCAAGATCTACAAAGCTTTCGCAAAAACTACAAAAATCGAGGTTATCCTCTTTTGGTTCTATCTTCCTTCCACAGTTGAGGATCCTTTTGTTCATAATCTTCCCATGGCTCGAAAAATTCCATTTTTAACTCTTCAATCACGTCCTTGAACTTGCAAGCCTTCTTTCTCTGAATATTTCTTAAAACCCTATCTAAACAGTCACCAAAGTTGTATGCAAAGTCGTAAAGATTAACCTCTGCAGCTTCTAAAAGCACGCTCAGAGCTTCTCTGTGTGTAGAAAAGAAAATTTTGTAAATTTTTGCTGATATTACTATACAAAAAATATGTGAAGTTTCGCTTTTGATTCTTTAAATGACTCTTCAATTACACAAATGATCTGACCTATTTTTTAAATGTCAAATTCACTGACTAACAACACATGAGGATTTTGTTTAGCAAAACTTATTACCTCATCCGTAAAACCACTTTTTGAAAATAATACATAGAATTTCTTATGGTGATTAAAAATCATACTCTTTTCTATCAGGTTATTTAAAACAGACATGTCAACCTTTTGGTTTCTCCATTTGCACTCGCCAAAAAGTATATTATCTTGATTGAATGCTACTATATCAATTTCTTCTTCACGCTTTTTATAAGGATTATTCCCCCACCATTTACCTATATTTTCAAAGATAAAAGGCAGTTTCTTCTCCCTGTTCAAAATCTTGAGGTAATCCATACATACCTGCTCGTAAACCTCTCCAATAAAATCGCTCATGAAAGGTCTGATTTTATTCTCAACAACTTCATCAATCAACCCCTGTTCAATTAGAGTCTTGTTGGTAAAAACAAACCGATACCAGAATCTAAAGAAATTATCTTTGATTCTGTAAATGCTCTTTCTGCTCTTTGCTTCAAGCTTCAAAGGTGTTACCTTTTCAAGAATTTTCAGGTCTATGAGTACAGAAATATATTTTGCACACTTATCAGTATCAACTCCCACTTTTGCAGCTATCTCGTTTAATTTGCTGCTGCCTGTTGCTATTGCTTCTATTATCGAATTATACAAAGCAGGTTCCCTTACTTCTTGTCTTAAAAGCAGTTTTGGTTCTTCATAAAGATATGATGACTTGTCCAATATTTTTGTCTTGATGTTTTCGTATATGTCTTTTGTGCTGTCAAAGATACTCAAATATTGAGGAATTCCTCCCAAAACTCCATAAGCAGTAACCTGATCTTCAAAACTATAATTGGGAAAAAACTCTCTACTTTCAAAAAAATCAAATGGTTCCACTATTAACTGAGCAGTTCTACGACCATATAAAGGGCTTTTATAACTTAAAACTTCCTTTTCGATGAAACTTACCAAAGATCCACAGATAATCAAAAAAAGTTTGGTGTTCTTTAAATGATGGTCAATCAAATTTTGCAGAAGCGATGGTATACTTTTGTTCGAATTTACTATATAAGAAAATTCGTCAATTACGACAATTAACCTTTTATCCTTTGCTTGCTGTGCCAAAAATATGAATGCCTTCTCCCATGATTCAAATTTGTTTAACAATCCCCCAAGGCTAAAATAAGAGAGTACCTTATCTGAAAAAGATTCAAGGTTAATTTTATTATTGTATTCCTCAGCAACAAAGAATATTGAGGGTTTGTTTTTGCAAAACTCAGTAAGCAGAGTAGTTTTTCCAACACGTCTTCTTCCATACACAACAACAAAGTGGAATTTGTCTTCATTATAAAGTCTGTTTAATGTTTCAAGTTCATACCTTCTTCCAACAAACATAAAATCACCTACTTTAAAGTTACTAACTCCAGAGTTACTAACTTTAAAGTTAATAACTTTGAAGTCAATAAATATTATAACACGGTTTCAGTTAGATTTCTATTGCGTTTTTGATTTTCTGAAGTTCACGCCATCTTATGCTAAATTTAATTCTTCTTTGTAGCTTGGATCAATTATTCTTAAGCTATATACTCTTTGAGGTATTCGTGAAAGTCAAATCAAAATAGCTAAGAAGACAATGCTTTTTGGATATTATTCAAAATAAGATTTATATTCATTCATTTTGACCAAAAGTCATTTCCGTCGATCTCAAGTGCAAAAATTCTGGGGTTCAATTTGGATACGGTTCCATTTAGATGTGGTAAGATTTTGAGTTGATTTCTGGCAGCTGCTGGATAGACGGAAGGATTCGAGAGTGTTTTATCCCTTGAATTTACTGAACTGTGTGCTGTTTTGATATGATGTACTGATATAAAAACATTGACACCATTGCATAAAGTTGATATAATAAAATCAAGCTTTCCAACGTGTTTGTAGCCTCCCCTTTGGGGATTGAAACGACCCGAGGCACTTGTAGTTATAACAGTTAACAGGGTTTGTAGCCTCCCCTTTGGGGATTGAAACAGTATTGTCATAATAAACACCTCCTACTTCTCAATAGTTTGTAGCCTCCCCTTTGGGGATTGAAACATTGCAAACGCACTTCTCAAAATGGTTATACAAGGTGTTTGTAGCCTCCCCTTTGGGGATTGAAACTATTTCAATGCCACTTAGAAACTCTTCGAAATGTTCATTCGTTTGTAGCCTCCCCTTTGGGGATTGAAACGAAAATAACACGCAGAATCACTCTTACAGAAAACGATGGTTTGTAGCCTCCCCTTTGGGGATTGAAACTTATAAGGTGTTTGCATTTGCGTGCGTGTGTCAACAGGGTTTGTAGCCTCCCCTTTGGGGATTGAAACTTTACCAACGCTGCCATCATTTTTGGAGTAGTATACATTTGTAGCCTCCCCTTTGGGGATTGAAACCTTAAATTCCGCTGTCTTTGCAATAAGTTTATAAATGTTTGTAGCCTCCCCTTTGGGGATTGAAACTTTTTAGAAAAGATTTTTCATTTTCTTCGAGAAGCAAGTTTGTAGCCTCCCCTTTGGGGATTGAAACTTTTTAGAAAAGATTTTTCATTTTCTTCGAGAAGCAAGTTTGTAGCCTCCCCTTTGGGGATTGAAACGCGTTTTCATCCTCAAGCATCTCTTGTAATTGTCTGAAGTTTGTAGCCTCCCCTTTGGGGATTGAAACGAATTTAGATACTTTAATAGAAATATTAGAAACACTTTGTTTGTAGCCTCCCCTTTGGGGATTGAAACTTTGCAAGACATGATAATGAACCTTTATACCAAGCACTTGTTTGTAGCCTCCCCTTTGGGGATTGAAACTTTATTGGACTTGAAATCTATGTTGAGTTTTGTGTCCGTTTGTAGCCTCCCCTTTGGGGATTGAAACAACATCTTGGCAGCTTTATCGTTAATTGGCTTTAAGTTTGTAGCCTCCCCTTTGGGGATTGAAACATTTGTATTTTGCAATTTCCCCGAGTTTATGGCATGCTTGTTTGTAGCCTCCCCTTTGGGGATTGAAACAAAGCTTGTGAATATAATTGATTTGGTTATTTGATGGTTTGTAGCCTCCCCTTTGGGGATTGAAACCTTTGCTATCTCTTCTAAAACTCTTTCCTCGTTTGTTTGTAGCCTCCCCTTTGGGGATTGAAACCATATTGTTCTTTCTTGTCTTCTAATTCTGGATTGGTTTGTAGCCTCCCCTTTGGGGATTGAAACAAAACTTTAAGCTCTCTTACAGCTGCTTCAACAAAGTTTGTAGCCTCCCCTTTGGGGATTGAAACCATGGATGTAACTGAGAATTTTTTTTCTGCAATTGCTAGTTTGTAGCCTCCCCTTTGGGGATTGAAACGCAATTTCAGCAACGTCTTTTCTTTCAAAAGCTTTTGTTTGTAGCCTCCCCTTTGGGGATTGAAACTAGTTATGAATATCAGTATACTTACAATGTTTGGAGGTTTGTAGCCTCTCCTTTGGGGATTGAAACGTTTTAGTCCTTTTTGCAATCTTGCTTCTTTTAATGTTTGTAGCCTCCCCTTTGGGGATTGAAACATGTTGACAAGGTTCAAAGCTTTTACGTCGTACCCCGTTTGTAGCCTCCCCTTTGGGGATTGAAACATGTTGACAAGGTTCAAAGCTTTTACGTCGTACCCCGTTTGTAGCCTCCCCTTTGGGGATTGAAACTCCTCAATCATTTCTAGATCTACATGCAGTTCAGGGTTTGTGGCCTCCCCTTTGGGGATTGAGGAGAGGGGAAAGTCTCCTCTTTTAGGATTGAAACTCATAAATGTAGCAATTTGGAAATAGTGATTAGAGTTATATTGTTTAAAACAGGTAAATTCGCCCATGAATCATATATCAATGTAAATTGGATGAGAAAAAGCACTCAATGTCTAAAGACAAATCAAAATATCTTTTCTGATTTTACATATGCAATGCATTTCAATTATCCTGTATAGAGCAATCTATCCTGTCTTGATGTTTTGAAATATCAAAATTGGTATCTCTGAACAAAAAAATATTCTGAACAAAAACATATAAAGAAATTAAGTGTATAGAAGAAAATAAAGATGAAGAATAAACAAGTTTTCTTAAAATTCTACTTCTTGTGGCAACATTTCCCATAAACTTCGCATAAAATTTGACCTTTCTTAAAGGTTTTAAAGCAGGTAAAATTGTAAATGCAAAGTTAAAGATTAACCTTTTACGAAAGAAAGAAGGGTTAGATGCATTCGGAAAAGCTTTTTGAGGTTAAAGGTTCGATTGTACAAGCGTACATTGTTTGCAAAAGACAAGCATGGCTTTTGTCACGAAACATTGGACCATCGTCAGACAACCCATTTTTGGAGATAGGCAAGTTAATATCGCAAGAGTATTACAAAAACGACAGAAAAGAAGTATACTTTGACGGGGTAGTTTTAGACCTTATAAGGAAAGAAGATGAAGTGTTATTGGTTGGGGAAATCAAAAAATCGTCACGTGCAAAGAATGCTGCAATTTTGCAACTAAAATTCTACCTGTATAAGCTCTTTAAAAACAATATTAAAGCGCGCGGCAAACTTCTTATTCCTGAAGAGAAAAAGACTTTTGATGTTGAACTCACCACTGACGATATAGAAGAAATAGAAACTCTTACACAAGAGATTGATTCATTTTTGTACTCTCAATTACCACCCCAGCCGCAAAAAATCAAAGCATGTTCAAAATGTTCGTATAAGGAGTTTTGCTGGGCATGAAAAGATCACTTTATATTTTTTCAGACGGCGTCTTGAGAAGAAAAAACAACACTCTGTATTTTGAAAGCGAAGGTGTACAAAAGTTCATTCCAGTTGAGAATACATCAGAAATTTACATCTTTGGAGAGGTTGAGCTGAACAAAAGATTTTTAGAGTTTTTGACTCAAAGCGAAATAATCCTACACTTTTTCAACAGGTACGGCTACTACGTTGGAAGCTTTTATCCACGTGAGCACCTAAACTCTGGTTATATGATTTTAAAACAGGCTGAGCATTATCTTGATACACAAAAGAGGCTTTTTCTTGCCAGAACATTTGTCGAAGGCAGCTACAAAAATATGAGGCAGGTTTTAAAATACTACCAGAGCCGTGGCATTGATGAGCTTGAGCAATATATCCAGCAGATGGAGAACTTATTTGGCAGCGTTTTTAACATCAATGATGTTAACTCTCTTATGGCAATGGAAGGAAACATTAGGCAAACCTATTACTCAGCCTTTGACCTCATCATAGGAAAAGATGATTTCAAGTTTGAAAAAAGGTCAAAACGTCCACCAAAAAATGCACTCAATACACTCATTAGTTTTGGCAATTCAATGATGTACACAGTTGTTCTTTCCGAAATCTACAGGACCCACCTTGACCCACGGATAGGATACCTTCACACTACAAATTTCAGAAGATTTACACTCAACTTGGACGTTGCTGAAATCTTCAAGCCAATAATTGTCGACAGGCTTATTTTTTCAATAATCTCAAAGAACATGTTAAAGCCAGAGCACTTTGAAGAGGATTTAGAGGGAATAGTTATCAAAGACGACGCTAAAAAGCTCTTTATTGATGAACTTGAACAAAGACTTTCAACAACAATCTCTGTTAAGAACATTGGCAATTATGTCTCATACAGGCAGCTTATAAGAATTGAGCTTTATAAGATTGAAAAGCATCTTATGGGCGAAAAGGAATATCAACCATATGTAACCCAATGGTAATTGAGGTGAAGCGGATTTGTACACCATCCTTGTGTACGATGTCAATGAAAAACGCGTTGCAAAAGCATTAAAAGTGTGCCGAAAATACCTCAACTGGGTGCAAAATTCTGTGTTTGAGGGCGAAATCTCAGAGGCAAAGCTGAAAAAGCTAAAGTTTGAACTTTCTCAAAAGCTAAACCTTGAAGAAGATTCTGTTATTATTTACAACTTTCAGAGTCGCCTCTATTCCCAAAGAGAAATACTTGGAGTTGAGAAAAACAACTCAGACAGATTTATTTAAAAAATTTAGGTACATGGTTAAAATTCTAACTTGGTTGTGATAAGCTAAATTTTAGTAAAAATTAAAGAGGTGCCAAAAAAATGATTGAAGCTGTTGCTGAACTGGGTAGATTTATACTGGAGGGAAAATCAAAGTCAGTCTCACAAGAGGATAGCCCCTCTGATGTTCTATCAAATAATCTTTCTTCTTTTTTATCGCGAGTTGAAAGCGAAAAAATCCTTTTTATCCTTTTAAATCAAAATCAAGGAAAGTTTGAATACTGCGGACTTGAACTTCAAGCTCCTGTTGAATCAAAAGCAAAATTTTATCTTTTCAGCCAAGGTGCAAAAGGCGGTGGAACAAACTTTTCACCTACATGTACTGTTGTAAAGCCAAAAGCTACAAAAAATATGTCAGAAGTCGAAATAAAAAATAACATAAAATCCCAAGTTGAAAAGACGTTTCAGCTAAAGGTTGAAAACTGGTTTTTGAACAAAGCGCAGCCTCTTGCTAAGAAATTTTTGAAATTGAAAATTTTAAGTCAATCTGACGCAGATTTTATTGAAAAGATAACACAAGCCATAAAAGAACATAGAAAAAGAATTATAGATGATATTTCCCAAAAAATTTATGATACTGAGCTTAAAAAAGGAAATAGTATACTTCTCTCTCTTCTCATAGATAAAAAGTACATTGGCGAATATGAAATTTTCAAACTGTTTTTGCTTGAACTTATAAAAGAGAAAAACCAAAAGTCAAGTTCGCAGGATAAAACATGTTCTTTATGTAAACAAAAAAGAGAAAAGATCTCTGGCATGGTCAACGTTTTCAAATTCTATACCATTGATAAGCCGGGGTTTATAAAAGGTGGATTTTCATCTAAGAATGCATGGAAAAACTTCCCGGTATGTTCAAGCTGTCACACACATCTTAGTGAAGGCAGAAAGTACTTGGAGGAAAACCTTAGATTTGAATTTTATGGCTTTAAGTACCTTCTCATACCAAAGCTCACACTCGGAACTGACTCTGAATATACAGAAGTTCTTGATATCCTTGAAAAAACCCAAAAAGACATCCGACTTGGTGAGAAAAAATTAGAGCGTATCACAAACGATGAGAATGAAATACTTGAAATTGTCAGCGAATTTAATGACTTTGTATCAATTACATTTTTGTTTTTAACAACACAAATGGGTGCTGAGAGAATTGTTCTTCTAATTGAAGATGTTTTCCCATCACACCTAAAGAACATATTTGATGCAAAAAGACATACAGAAAAGAAATTTCGCAAACTCTTTGACAACCCTGATATTCAATTTACATTTCACCAGATTAAATACTTTTTCTCAAAGAGCAACAGGCTTAGGAAAAAGTCAGATCTTGACAGCTATTTTTTAGAGATAACAGAAAGCATTTTTAAGAAAAAACCTATTGCCTTTGACTTTTTACTCTCTCATTTTTGCCGAAGGCTTCAAGATGACATTGTAAATAGCGACTTATCAAGTTTTTATGTTTCTTGCAGCTATGCAATGGAAGTTTTAGAATTTCTGGGTAAACTAAACATTCTAAAGCTAAAAGGAGATGAGATGAATATGTCTTTTGAAACTCCGTTTGACGAGATTTTAAATGAATTTCCTGTTGCATCTGCAAACCCTGCTGTAAAAGGAATTATCCTTGTTGGTGCGCTTTGTGACATGCTTTTGAGAATTCAGGCAGCTGGTCTTAAAAAAGCTCCTGGAAGAATGCCACCATTTGCTAAAAATTTGAAAGGACTTAGGTTAAAACAAGCTGATATAATCTCACTTCTGCCGAAGATTGAAAACAAACTTATGGAATACTCAGCGTTTGGCAAGGCAAAGAAACTTGTTGCTGCTACAGCTTCTGAGCTTTTGCTAAAAGCACCAGCTGACTGGAAATTGTCTTCCGACGAAGTGAGCTTTTACTTTGCCTGTGGTATGAATCTTGGTCAAAAAATCAGGGACCTTGCAAAGAAATTGACAAACGACACAGAAGAGACTGAAGATGAAGAATAAAACCTTGTGTTTTAAAAAATTCAAATAATCAGAAGGGGGAATTATCAATATGGAAAACTTAAACAATAACATTATCAAAAACAGGTCAGAGATTTTGTTGTTATACGATGTGACAGACGCAAACCCAAACGGTGACCCACTTGATGAAAATAAGCCAAGAATTGATCCTGAGACAGATATATGCATAGTAACAGACGTGCGCTTAAAAAGAACATGCAGAGATTACTGGGCAGAGTACAAGAACTTGCCTGTGTTCATCTTAAGAGAAATCTCCGAAGATGGAAAGCTCATGACAAAGTCTGACAAATTTTCAAAGTATAATCTCAGCAAAGACAAGCTAAAAGAATATATCGACATAAGACTTTTTGGTGGTACTACCACTTTAAAGAGCAAGGACGAAAAGAGAAAGAGTAAGTCAGAGGAAGACTCATCAGAGGAAACCGGTGCAATTACATTTACAGGACCTGTTCAGTTTAAATTTGGAAGGTCTTTGCATAAAGTCGAGTACATGCTTGTAAAGGGCACAACAGTTATGCCATCGGGTGAAGGTAAAGACCAAGGGACATTTACAGAATGCTATATTCTACCGTATGCTCTGATTGCTTTTTACGGTGTTGTAAATGAAAATGCAGCTTTACGTCAAGAGTTGCCTGTAACAGAAGAAGATGTTCAGCTTCTTTTAGAGGCTCTTTGGTGCGGAACTAAAAATCTCATCTCACGTTCAAAGTTTGGTCAGATGCCAAGGCTTCTTATGAGGGTTGAATATAACCAGAGCGGTTTTTACATTGGTGAACTTGACAAACTTGTGAAGCTTATCTCCCAAAAGCCAGATACTGCTATACGCTCACCAGAGGACTTCCATCTTGATATAACAAGACTTGTTGAAAAGATTTCAAATTATCAGGATAAGATTCAAAAGGTTGAGATAGCTGTTGACTATTCTATCAGCTTTGTATGCGAAGGCAAATTTGTTCAGCTAAAAGATGCTCTTTCTTTCTTGGGTGACAGGATCAAACTTCTTAAGTTTGAGTGATTAAATTTCAAGGTGATGTGATATGAAAGTAGCTGTTTTTGATATCAAAGCCGACTTTGGTTTTTTTGGTAAGTTTTACTCAACATCCTCGCCAATAACATACCCCTTCCCACCATTCCCAACCATTCAAGGAATGGTGGGAGCCATCTTGGGACTTGACAAAAAAGAGTATCTTGACGTTTTAGAGTATGGTAAGTTTCGTGCGGGGATTAGAATCTTAAATCCTGTGAAAAAAATCAGAATAGGAATAAATCACATAGACACAAAAGAAGGAAGATGGCAACCTATAAAAACCAAAAACCGCCAGCCAAGAACACAGATGAGGTTTGAGCTTTTAAAAGATCCTTGTTTTAGGATATACGCCACACATACTTCAGAGAACATTTTTTTAAAGCTTGTAGATTTTTTGGAACAACACAGAAGTTACTTTACCCTTTCAATGGGTCTTTCTGAATTTCTTGCTGACTTTGAATTTGTTGGAGTATTTGAGGCTTTTGAAAAGGACATGCCAGACGATTATGTAAGCCTTTGTACACCAATTCCTTTAAGCTATTTAGACAGCAAAGCAGATACACCCTTGAGGTTTGAAGCTGGAAAAAGCTACTTTAAAGAGAGAATGCCACTTTACATGCTCACAACAAGAGAAGTTGTAAAATACGAAGACGTCATTTTCGAACCTACAGGAAAAGAACTTTTAGCAAGACCATCAAGTTATGTGGAGGTCCAAAATGGAGAGAACATTCTCTTGTTTTGATAACCAAAATCTGTCTGGACTTTTTTCTCATCCCGGCAAAGACGGCGGTATAGAAGGTGCAAAGCCATTAGAGGTTCATCTTGCAAACACCAGCATTTTAGCTAATTTTTTTGCTTCAGAAAAAAAATTAGCACTTTGTTCAACAAAGTTTCTTTCCCAGATTGCAAAAATTACAGCCTTGCTACATGACATAGGCAAGGCAACTTCTTTTTTTCAAAAGTATCTTTTTGACAAAAAGAAAATAAAAAGGAGGCTCACGCGGCACTCTCTTATCTCTGCTATCTGTGTGTGGGGAACATTAAACAGGCTCATTGAAGAAAAGAAAATCCAAGAGGACAAAGTTTTTGAAGGCTTTACTGCGATTTTAGCATTTTTTGCTACTTTAAAACACCATGGCGATTTAGAAGCAGCATCAGATATGCTCTTGCTCTCAGAAGACGATATAGAACTCTGCTATGAGCAGATTGAGAATATAGAAAAAGAGAAGTTTGACACTCTGATTTCTAATATTTCCTGTGTTTGCCCTGAAATTGGTTTTTTGACAACAGACACCTTAAAAGAATTTGTAGAGCATGCAAAAGATTCAATAAAGGTCTTTAAAAGAGGCTTCAGAAAGCTTTTTGACACAGAGATGAAATTCTTTTTCATGCTAAATCTGTTGTATTCTATCCTTCTGGATGCAGACAAAACAGAGGCAATATTTGGCACTCTGGTTGATATTCCGGAGCTAAATCTTTCTTACACCGATGTTGACAGTTTCAGGAGAAGAATTTTCAAGCCTGAAAACTTCGAAAATTCAATAAAAACCTTAAGAGACAGGGCTTTTGAAGAAGCAATAAATTGTGAGATTGACGAAAATAGACGTATCTATACACTCTGTCTTCCAACAGGGCTTGGAAAAACTATTATCTCTTTTGCTTTTGCGCTAAAACTCAGAGAACTTGCTCAAAATAAATTTGGTAGCAAGTTTAGAATAATTTACTCACTTCCTTTTTTATCTATCATTGAGCAAAATTATAACGCTATCTCACAGATTTTGAGCTTTTGCGGTCTTGACATAACTTCAGATATCATTTTAAAGCACCATCACTTAAGCGATATTGTCTACAAAACCAAAGATAGTTGTCAGGACAACCAAGAGGAAATCTTTGACACAGACGTTGCAAAACTTTTAATAGAAGGTTGGAACTCAAATATAATTGTGACAACATTTGTTCAGTTTTTGGAGAGTATTCTGACAAATAAAAACTCCAACATGAGAAAATTCCACAGAATTGCAAATTCAATCATCATTCTTGACGAAGTGCAGGCTATAAACTCAGAGTACTGGTTTTTGTGCAAGAACCTTTTTGAGGCGCTCTGCACCAGCTTAAACTGCTATATAATCCTTTCAACTGCTACAATGCCGTTTATTGTTGACAAAAGCAAAGCCATCAGTATTGTAAAACCGGAGAACTACTTTGACAAACTTTGTCGAACAGAGCTGTATTTTGACACTAATTTTTCAAAAATAGGGCTTGAAGAATTTGTGGCAAACTTTGAGTTTGAAAAAGAACAAACTTACCTTTTTGTTACGAACACTGTGAGCAGTGCAAAAAACCTGTACAAGCTTATAAATCAAAGACTTCCTGACATGCAGCACAAAATTACAATTCTGACAACTCATATAATTCCAAAAGAAAGATTGAGAAGAATTGAGCAAATAAAGAATAAGAAATACAAAATTGTTATATCAACCCAGCTTATTGAGGCAGGGGTTGACGTTGACTTTGACCATGTTATAAGAGACATTGCTCCGCTTGATTCAATCATCCAGGCAGCAGGAAGAGCAAATAGAGAAGGCAAAAATGCAAAGAGCAAAGTAACAGTTGTTGAACTTGTGTCTGAAGAAAGAGGAAGACTTTTTACAACAGAGGTTTATGATAGTCTATTGATTGATGTAACCAGAAAGATTTTGAGTCAATTTCAAAAGGTGGACGAAAGTAAATTTGCAGAACTAATCCTTGAGTATTATAAAGAACTTGTAAGGCGTGGTGTTATTGAAACAACCAGTGATGACAGGGAAACATCCCAAAAATTTCTTGAGGCAATTTACAGACTTCTTTACACCTCATCCGACTGTGAAACAGCTGCAATCGGAAGCTTTAAACTCATCCAGGATGAACCTTACAAAGTAGATGTGTTTGTTGAAGCAGATGAAAAAGCAAAAATTATCTGGCAGAGATTTGCAAAAATTTGTGAGATTAAAGACATTTTTGAAAGGAAAAAGAGGTTTTTGGAGATTCGCAAAAGTTTTTATGACTATGTTATCTCTGTGCCAAAGACAGATAATATCCCTATCAATTTTGAAAACATTATACTCTATGTGCCATACAGCCAGCTTACTGACTTTTATGACCCGATGACAGGTTTTAAAACAAAGGGAGAAAGCTACCTCAGTTTTTAACTTTTTGCTTTCTCCCATAACTTTGAATTTACATTATTCAGCCTATGCTGGAGGTAACCCTACACCCTTTATCCATCTTCAAATGCTTCAGGGAATACTTTCTAATTCTTGTGTGGTAAACTCCCTTATGCCCATCATTAGTTCGGCGTCTAACTATGCATGACTAAAAGTCTTGCATTGAGCGAATCCCTATCTGTGGACTTTCTTTCAACTTTTGTACATAAGTTCATAGTCCCTTAGACACTTTCTTCTTAATATTCTATCTCAAACATCTTATTTTTATCCATATCTATGGTAATTTTCCCATTTTTCATTGCATCACATTCACGTTCATACTCGTCATGCTTAAGCCAAATTCTGTAGACATATAAAGTTCTATTTCCAGAGTCAAAATAATAAGCACACCTAAATACAAGTTTATTACCATTTGAAGAACCCTTATAAAGATATGGTCTGTCTATTCCCCAATTCTCATTATGCATTAGCTCTCCTCTTAATCCCTGATAATTCCTATAATCACCAAAAAACAAACTTGCTTTCTTTATAAGTTCCATCAGCTGGTTCAAGATAAAATTCTTATACTGCTCGTTTTTTCTTATCAAACTATTTACCTCTGAACTTACCTTTACTGTTGTATTGATGTAATCATTGAAAATAAATTCGGCAAAAGCATTTGCGCTAACAATTTCTTGTCCGTCAATCTCTACTTTTTCAAAGAAATAAGGCATTGTATCCACAACTTCTTTTTCATCTGCAGAAAGGCTTTGATAATTTAGTTGCATTTCACTTAGCAAATTTCTTATGAAGTTTTTGTTTTTTGCTATTAAATCCAAATTTATTTCAATTGGAATCGGCGGGATTATAAGCAGTTTCTGGTGCTTTTCGTACATATATCCAGACGAATAACCAAAAAGAGCACCTGCAACATAACCCAGATAAGTCATGTATTTATATCCGCCAATCGGTGCAAAAAATGTTGTTTCTTTTGTCCCTTTCAAAAGTTCATTTGCAACAACTTCCATAAAATGTCCTAAAGATCTTTGCAATCTTACTTCATTCGCGACATCTACATCTCCTACCTCTACTAAAAAAACTGTGGAGCCTTTAAAAACAAGCTCTATCACCTTTTTATTTATCAACGCAGCCATAATACCATCTGGAGTATCAGAATGTATAATCGAAACATTGATTTTTTCTCCCAATAATCCTTTATCCGTGAGCCCTTTTAACATTGAAAATTCGGCACTGACTTGCTGAGGTTTTTCTTTGACCAAGCTTTCAATTACTTCATCAGTTAGCCCTTTTTCTTTACATATCTCTTCTAAAACTTTCTCCAAATTTCTGCCTACATATGAACTTTTGTTGTTATTGAAATCAGAAAAATATTCATAAAAAACATTGCTTAAGTTAAATACCGAAATTCCCCCTGTCATAACAATGTTATAATATTTTGGCATCAATATATTCTCCTTTCTTTATCTTAGTGTTTTTGCAACCCTTTTTGCCCATGCAAACACAAAAAACAAGTCATCAATATCTAAACAAGAGAAATCTCGATTTTCTAAAATAAAATTTTCCTCCTCCTTTAGCTTTAAGTAATCTTCTATAAACCTTTTAAACTCACTCTTCTTTTCATCTCCACCACCTAAAACATTAGGATTTTTTGCGCAAAACCATAAAAGCTCTAAAAATCTTTTTAATTGTTCCTCTTTTGAATTTTTCTCCACTTTTGCCGTAATAATAAAACTTACTATATCGTTTATAAAACTTGAATTAGAAGAAGCAAGTTCTGTTTTAATCTTCTTTGCTATTTCCAGTAGTTCTCTTTTATCCTTCATTTTAAATTAACACCTCAACAAAACTTTTCATTTTTTAAACTGCCAAACTTCTTTGATCTTTATTATGTTATTTTTTATTTTATCATCTGCTTTTGCTTCATACCCTTTTGCAAGTCCAATTAGTTCATCGCCGCCGTTGACAGCACTGATGCGAATGCTCCCCAGATAATGGTTTTTCCCATACCCTATCTTCAAAGCAAAGCCACTAAGGCCAAGCGAAAAACACAAAAGTTCCTTCTGCTCTTGCCTCAAATCAGCTCTAAGCCAAATTTCTCCTTCAAATCTCACACCGGGTTTTACAGCCTCAATCCAAATACCATTGTCTGGTGATGCATTTTTAAATTCGCCGTGGTTATAAATTTTATAACCTTTGAATCTGCCATTTTTATCTTTATAATCATCACATTCATGAGGATGTGGCTCAAACGATGGAGGAATACAAATAAGTTCAGTTATTTGAGAAGAATCTTCTTGACTTACAACAGTAAAATCGTGAAAAATCAGCTTACTTTTGTTCCCCGGCGCACCAAACATATCACAAACTATACATCTTTTGCCTCTGTCTTTATGCCACTTCTCAACAGACATCTTCTCCTTTGTTTGGTCGTTGGCAGCAACCCCCATGCAGCTATATGACACCATTTCTGCAATGGTTCTCACACATCCTTTGAGTGAACTGCCGGGAATAATGTACTTGCCATTTGACTTGATAAATGTCTTGTAAACAAAACCACCTTTTTCTGAATACATGCCAGACCAAATGTGAATATAGCTCAAAGTCTCTATCTTCAAACGCAATTTCTCGAATTTTAAAAGGTCAGCCGAAAGTTTTTTCGTGTAAGAATTGTTATAGTTCTCTTTTGTCTCTAAAAAAGTGATGAAACTATAGGATTTTCTCATCTTTTAACTCCACCTTTGCCCACTGATTTTTATCTAAAAAATCTATTGATTGGAGTTTTTCTTTAATCTCTTTGTAATTAAAAACTCTTTCTGCAAAAAGTGTATTTTGGAGATATCCATCTTTGGCTTTGTCTTTCATCTCTCCATAGTATCTTATTTTGATTATTACATTCTCAACTTTCATTCTGCCAAAACCTTTTGAGGAATATCCGCCAAACGTCAAAATCCCTTCATCAATTCTTTCAAAAATTTCAAGCAGAAGTTTTAACTGCCAGTTAAAAAAGTTTACAAGTGTTATCTTAGATTCGAACACTCCCCAGTCAACATACTCAAAAGTGTTAAGGCCTTTTTCCTTTGCCGCACCTGAAATTCTGTCAATGGGCGTGGAACTTCTGGAGGATATTTTAAAGCCTTCCTTTGCCTTTGCATCATCAAATAGCATTCTACTTTTGAGTCTTTGTGAACCAAAAACCTTACACGCAGGACAACTCAGATAATAATTAAGTTTGCCTCGTGAAAATTTTTTTAATTTTTTAAGTTCTTCATCAAAATTATTTGATTCTCCATCTTTATTTTTAGATTTAAGTTTTTCCTCATATTCCTTAATAGTTTTTAAACATTTATTACTCTCTTGTCGGGTATCTAAGATATCACATGCCACTTCTCCCAACATTTTTTCAAAAAACGACCTGAAAACACCTTTCATTGAGGTACCGGGAATTATGGGTATCCTCTGGTCATCAAGATAACAGGAAATATACGTTCCATCAAAGGCTGTTGGGTCAAGAAGACTTGTATTCTGCTTTATATAAAGAGGACTCTGAGTAACAAGTTCAAAGCTAACTATTGCTTGATTTAGAAGTTTTTTAAACACTTGCTCTTTCCCTCCATTTTACAACTCAGCATTGCCGAAATTTATTCAAACTGCTTCTTAAAATCTGCCCACGGTAGTGGCTCTATTTCATTGAGTCCTTCCTCTAAATAATCCTTTATATTGTCTTTTGTAATTTTGTAAATTTTGAAATCTTCTAAAAGCTTTATCCTCCCAAGCCCGCGGGAAGTTTTTCCGCCAATTTTCAATTCACCACTTTTCAAAACCTCTACTATAGGAATCAGAAAAGATTTTACATACTCATTTTCAAGATTTTCAAAAACCATATAAAGGTCAAACTGGGCTCCAGGCTCTATAACCTCAAAATCATACTTTATGCGATATGCTGCAGTGCCGGTATCTCTGTCAATTCCAACACCATCTCTTACACCAAGTTTATAAAGTTTTTTTCCGTTTTCTTCTCTCACCTTAAGGTCAGAAATATATATTTTTGAAGCTGTCTCTTGCGAACCAAAAACTTTGCAAATGTCACAAATAAGAGAATAGACTTCTTTTGCATATTCCTCGGGATTTTTTGAATACGTTTCTCTTTTCTTTTCTATCTCTTTTTCTTTCTTCTTACTGCATGGATTTATAGTAACCCAGCAGTGCTCTTTTGGATATACCTGTTCAATAAAACTTCGCAAAACACCTTTTAAAGAGCTGCCAGGAATATAAGGTTCATTTGTTGATGTATACCTTACAATTCTGTTGTCCACTTCTAATGGATTAAAACTTGACCCACCTGCTCCTATATGAACGGGATTCAAATTTGTAATTATTCCTCTTACAATATACCTGTTTTCAAACTTATCAAACAGTAGCACAGGTAATACCCCCTAAACTGATGATTGTTAAGTTTATTTCTTAATTGGTCTTGCATTTTCTTCCCATTGAGAATTTGAATTCTTTATCTGAGAATCTTGTTTGTTATTTTTCGACTGTGTTCCTCCGCTTTCTCTTTGATTTACAAGACCATAAATCTTCCAATAGATATAACCAAGAAATCTTGCTGCAAGTTCAATAACTTCTTTTTCTTTGTCAAATGTTGGATCTTCTTCATATTTTTTATTTACCTTTTCTCTTAACTCATCTAATTTTTTGATAATATATTCAGCAAAGGTATTTTTATCATCAAACAATTTATCCCATCCAGTGTTTTTCCTCGCACCTTTATATTCCAAAAACAATTTAACTTCATCATAACAACTTGCTTGCAGAATTGCTGTTGCAGTTGTGCGAATATTAGTTTTGCCAAGTTCCTTGTTTTCTTCCCAAAATTTCTTTTTCTTGTCGAGTTCCTCGTTTTTTTTTCTAATTTCCTCTTTACCGCCAATCTCCTCAGCCCATTTTACTAACATTTTAATTATTTCTTTTCTTGCCTCTTCTTTCATTACTTTTTCACCCCTCAATTGTTTTTGAACTCATAAAATTCAAACCATCCATAGCCATCCTCAACTTTTTCACCAAAACCCTTGAACTTAACCAACTCTTTTACTGCCTCATCAATGGTCTTTTGTGTCTTTAGAACCAATACTGTGCCAGCTTGGGCGGAGTACATTATCTGTTTTGGAGTAAAATCACTTTTTGATGTGTCAACTCCTCTAAAAAGATTTATCTGAGAAAAAATCTTATGTATATCAAATCCCTCAGGAATACCAATCGCATTTTTAAATATTTCTAAGTATTCTTCGGTTGGAATATAGCCAGCTGGCAAATTATCTACCTTGAATAAAATGTCAGATACAAAATAAAGAGCTATAAAGTTGGAATTATCATTTTTGATAATTTCCTTATATTTTTCTGAAAACTGTTTTGCCTTTTCTCTCAGCTTATCTTCTTCGTTCTCCTTTCTATCACCAAAAGACAAGCAGGCTATTCCAAAACCACTTGATGTATATTTTCCTATTCTTAGCTCCTTTATTTTTTCAAGATCCTCTTCAGAAATTCCTTCAATAACACCTTCAAATACAACTCCTTCAGCACATGTTTTTACAATTGGTGCAAGAGTAAATAGGCTTCCTTTAAGTGCTGTTTTTGTAAAATGGTTTATTGCAGTCTTCCCCATATACATTCGTTCAATTCCAGAATATGGCTTGCCATTTGATACAAGTCCTGCATATTTTTCAACTCTGTTATTTCCCTCTGGGCACTTTGAACATTTTGTCTCTTTATCCTCACTACCGCAGAGCAGTTCTGAATAAAAACCATGATCTTCATTGTTTTTGCAAATCATATCACAAAGTGGATTTGGCTTTGTCCCTTTTGGATAAAAAAATGATATTTTTATTTCTTTGAAATTTTTACAAATGTTTATAAACTCACACCTCTGACACGCCTCTTTGTTTTTAAACTCAACCCAAAAGCGCTTTTCAGAACTCTCACTATAAACATCATTTTGTGCCTTGCAGTTTAGCACAATGAACTTTGCCAGGGCTGCTCTGACAACACTGCCGGGAATGTAATTGATGCCCTCTATAAAATTGGTTGCAGACTTTCTGCCACCCACCAGTACAGGACTTTTGAAATTAAGATAAACCTTCCACCTGTTTCCGACCTCCTCAACGCAAACCTTGACATGCCCTAATCCCCTACTCTTACCACTCCCTATCATTTCAATGAACTTCACTGCTTGTTCAAATTTTTCTTTAACATTCTGTTTTTCAAGTTCTGGTGGAAGATATATGCTGATTTCTCCACAGAATGTAGTATTTTCAATTGTTTTTTGAGAAAATAAACTATTCAGATGCACTGCTCTTCTGTATCTATCAATTGCTGTTTGTGTTCTGATACCGACATAATACTCCTCAGAAGGTTTTAGGTCTTCAAAAAATACAAGTGAACTTCTGTTATTCTGTGAACCAAACAGCATGCATGCTTCGCAGTTGCACTTATAAATTTTGTGCTGACAGTGATGCAAATATATATAATTGCTACGTATAATTCCTTTTAAGGTTGTTGCAGGAATTATTGGCCTGCCGTCAATTCCTATTATCATCGATCTCACTATTGAGTCGGTTTCGCCGCTGGATACTATCAAAGGTGATTTTAAAGAAATTTCAATTTTATAGGTGACCTTTTTCATACTCCTGACTCACCTCGTTTTAGATAAACTCTCTTAGCTTTGCTATCTCAGCCCAGGGTGATATTACTTGCTCTTTCCCATCAACATCCTTCTTTTTAACAAAGCCACCGATAAATTTTGCATCCTCATCAAGCATCTGTTGAAGTGCTTCCTCTACAGCGTCAATATTTTCTTCTCTTGCTTTGTGGAATACATAGAAAAGTTCAAACTCTTCTGGCAACAGAGTCCCAGCTGCCTCTTTGAACAGGTATATTTTGGCTTTTGCAAGCTTTTCTTTGATAGTTTTAAATCCCTTGAGTATTCTTTCTAATCTTTTCACTTCACACGGGAAAATCACTTTTCCTCCTTTTTTACCTAAAATAGATGAACCTGTTAAAACCTCAACATCTACGCTGCCCATCTCCAGTTTTTTCTTTTTCACATATTTTTTAGCACTTTTCAAAAGCCCAACTGTGATGTCATATGCCGCAGACATTGGCATAGTACTTTTTATTATCAATATTCCAACCGAAAGAGTTATTGTATTGTTAAATGCTGTGTCAAACTTTTCTATTATCTGCTTTGCAACCTCCAGTGCCCACTTTGCAGGAACAACCATCAAAATATCTTCTCCGCCCAGGATGATTATCTCAAACTTTAAGAAAGGTTTGCTTTCTTCTCCTCCAGTGGCATTCTCTTTTTCTTCATTTTCTTTTTCCATTGCATTTTTAAGCGCTTCGTAAACAGCACAGACTGTTATTTTATCCAATCTTCTGCTCAAATACATCAGCTCAAAAACATTTCTGATATTCATAATGACATTTCCTAAATTATTCCCATCGCCGTAAATTAGAGCAATATAATCATCTATTTCAGAAAGACTTTTTGGTAATTCGAACTCATCTATATTCTTTCCTAAATACTTACAATATTCCTCATGATAGAAAGAACGAATATCTTTACCTTTCTCGAATTTACAATAACATACATCACATACCCAGTGCTGTTCATCAGCAATCTTAACCTCTCTCTTGGGGTCCCTCAGCCAGCACGTTGTACACACTTTTACATCCTGAGCAACAGCGCTACTGTGGGTTCCTTGTTGGCAAGGCGTGGGCTGAGCTACTGGCAGCTTGATAATATGCCTTGTTGTGAGTCTTTGAGTTATTTTTGTGGATAGACGACTATAATCAAATAAAAACTCGCCAAGTTCTGCCTCCAAAAACTCAAATGCAAACCTTCCACCAAGAAGAACCTGAGAGTATTCCTTTTCAATATTTTCGCAAATTTCTTGCCCTTTCCCTTTTGGAACAACAATAAATGAATTTCCTCCGCTACCATAAATCAGACATTCCGGTATCAGTCCAGCCTTGTTTATTACCTTTCTTGTCCGTTCAATATTTGCTTCTTTTATAAGTTCAGTGGCACCACGCATCTGTGCTAACTTATCCGCCTCAGTAATGTACTCTTTTATTTTTGATATTCCACCTTTGACTACCTCAATCTTTATTTCTAATATTTTCTTTATTTTATATTGATGTTTAAACTTACCTTTTATTTGGTTGTAATCTTGCTCTTTTTGCGTTTCATTCAAAACTTCAATAAGGAGCTGCTTGATAATATCGTCTGAGTCCGGATTCAAAAATTTGAGATAAGAATCTTTTCTGCTAAATGAAATGGTGCTTTGTTCAATGTTGTTCTCTTTAATGCTGGTGAGAAAATCCACCAACACATAGATTTTTGCCGCATCAATAAGCGCCGGCAAATAGGCAGTTTTATTTCCAGCTAAACTTTTTGAAAACTCAAATCTTTTGTCAAAAAGTTCTGCCTCTTTTTTTGACATGTGGTTTTCTGCTATCTCTTCTAATGGCTGATCCTCTTTCATTTCTTTTATCAGTTGCTTTAATTTGCAAAGTTCTTCAGATGATATGTAATTTCCATCTACAGGATAGAGCTGATCTAAATATTTTTTGGATTTTTTCTCATCATCTGAATAAACCGGCTTTGAATTTTCTCGTGACACAATCTCCACCTCTTTTCTTCCAGATTAGCTGAAGAAACTTCTTCAACTGATCTTTGCTGTCGAATTCTGTCGAATTCTGTCGAAGTTTGTCAATTAAGATCTCATTTAGAAATGTTTAGTAGTATTATAATTATAATTCATTTTTCAAAGGATATCAACACTCTTTCAGAGGGTGGAGGAATGACTTCCACACAGCCAAAACCAAGAGCATTTTTAACACCCAGTCCACAGTTATAAGCAATTTCAATTACTTCTGGTAAAGATTTTATTTTCAATAAAAGCTCATAGCCGATGTAGAGTTCATTTTTTATATGCAATGTTTTTCTTTTTATTTTCTCATTATTTACTATCTGGATTTCTATTTTTTCCGGCAAAATATTTATATTTCTGAATGCTTTTGCTTTCGAAACCAGATTTTTCTTTATTCCTTCAACAAAAGATGCAGCAAATTCCGGACAGCTATCTTCGATTCTTTGAATTTCTTTTATAATTATAGGCGAAAGTGTCTTGCAAACAATTTGCTTTCTTTGGGGCTGGTTTAATACTGAAACTGACCTCAGCTCAAAAATAGCTTTGCCCACCTTTAAACATTTTTCTTTTAGAATTCCTTTTAAGAAGAAATACGCAAAATTATCATCTATTGTTGAAACTATTAAGTAGTTCTCCCCTGGCAAAACTCTTATTTCTTTGTTTGTAAAGCTGTATTTTTCAAAAAACAATCGCGAAAAAGTCCAGGGTTTGAAGATTTTTCGGTTCAAAAGATATGCGCCATTTTCAACGGATCGAAGATACTCAGAATCAAGAAGCATATTTATTGAACTCGCAAGTTCTATCCAGTAATCTACTTTTATTCTTGTTTCTTTTTCATTTGTGAGTTTTAACTTAAACCTCATTTTCCATTCTCCTAATCTCTTAAGTAAAATTGAAACAAAAACTCTAAGAAGATGAAAGTAAATGGCAGCTCACAATTTTATTAAAGCATAAAATCATAAATTTTTGAAGATTTGTATCGCTGATCTTTAAAGTGATATTTCCTTTCATGTAAACTTTTGCTGTTTTTCTACTTTCCTTGTATTGAAAATGTATAAGCATTGTTATATCTTATAAGCACAAAAATGATGTATTCTTATTTTAAGCAAATTTATTTCTCTCGATCTTTGATGGCAAAATTTTAACAAAAATTTGTATGCATTTTCAAGCTTGAGGTGTATTGGTTGATTTGATTTTCTTGCAGCTGCTGGATAGACTAAAGGGTGTGAGGTGGTTTGAAGTGTAAGATTCTATTTACAAACTTATTGAATTTTCATTTGTGAAATTTTAATACTAACTTTAACATTGTATTTACAGGATTTTTTGGTTTTATTTCCTTAGTTAATATTATCTTGATGTTTGGCAGGTTTTTTGGTGATTCTTATTGTCATATCTTCCCTTGGCAATTGCTATCTACCTATAAAAGAGAGCAAAACCGCCGGGGGCAACTGCAACTGGAAGTTTTCTTTCTGTATTGATTTTTTGACTTTGAAGCTTACAATGGAATTAAACTATTTATTTTTACATATTCTTTCTCATATTCCATGTGAGATTTCTCAATACATCCTCGGGTTTGTAGCCTATCCGTTGGGGACTGAAATAGTCTTTACTGCTTTCGACATTGTAATGGTTTTGCAAAGGTTTGTATCCTACCTTTTGGGGAGTGAAACGCAGATCTTTACTTCTTATCTTGGATAAGAAAATATGTTTGATATTATCCTTTTCATTTGTTATAATGTTCTTAGAAAAATCTTTGGGTGAAAATAATGAATAATCAGCTTCCTCACAACATAAATGACCTGGAGTACAAATACATATTCTCTAACAAAATCATTTTTCTTAGGCTTTTAAAAAGACTTGATAAGATTGGAGTATTTAAAAATCTCACAGAAGACCAGCTTGAAAGAATTGATAAAAGTTATGTCTTGCCAGACTTTTCTGAACAGGAAAGTGACATCCTCTATAAAGTCAATTTAAAAGAGAAAGAGATTATCTTTTACATTTTGTTTGAACACCAATCAACAGTTGACCATTCAATGTCAATAAGGCTTTTATTTTACATCACAGATTTATACAGAGACTATATCAAGGACTTTGACAAAGGAGAAATAAAGAAAAAGGGGTTTAGATTGCCAGCAGTTGTGCCGATAGTGTTTTACGATGGAGAAGACAGGTGGACAGCTACAACAAGGCTGAGGGAGAAGATTTTAGGATTTGAGGAGTTTGGAAATTGCGTAATTGATTTTGAGTACATATTGATTGACTTGAACCAAGCAGAAAGCATTTTGCAAGTGAAAGACATACTTAGCTTAATACTGAAGCTCAACAGAATTAAGAGATATGAGGAGTTAGAGAGATTATTTTTGGAGCTTAGAGAATATTTATGGGGGGCAGAAGAGAAGGAGATAGAGGTGTTGAAGGTGTGCTTGCCAGTTGCTTTGAGGGAGCTTGAGGATATAGAAGTTGAGGCTGCCAAAAGAGCAATTGATGAGACTGTAATAGGGGGTGAAAAAGCTATGCCACTATTTCAGAATTTGAGAAAGATAAGAGAAGAGTTGATTTTTGAAGGACTTCAGCAAGGGCTCCAGCAAGGACTTCAGCAAGGTTTTGAGCAAAGTAAAATAGAGACAGCTGAGAGGATGATTTTAAAAGGATACAAAGATAAGGAAATAGCAGAGATTACAGGACTTTCGCTTGAAAAGATAAAAGAACTTCGTGCAAAACACAGAAACTGATTGAAATTTTAAGATTTGTGGGGGCTGTTCAAAAATATCAAGCAGCAGCCCTTTTATTTTAGACTTAGAATTTGGAAGATACATTTTTGGGCTTTATTTCTTGTTTTGACAAAGCCTACTTAGGTTGAAAGATGTCTTTTAAATTTTATTCAAATTTAATCTCCCTTATCAAAGTATTGTCTTAGCTCACATTTTTTAAGGTTTTGCTGTTCCACCATTTATATATCTCTTCAAAAAATAATCTGCACATATCTTTATATACCCTATTCAAGAAAATGATTCAAAAAAGATTTTACCCCTAAGTCTTTGAAATTCTAAGCAGGATAAAAACAAACGTTGACATTTATAATTCAATTCAATTTTAATAACGAATGCAGTATAAGCCAAATTTCTTTTTTAAAACTGCATCTTGGTGTATATATTTGCAAAATTTATGAATAAAATCGTAATTTTGACCAAAAGTCATTTCCGTCGATCTCAAGTGCAAAAGTTTCGGGATTCAATTTGGATACGGTTTCATTTAGATGTGGTAAGATTTTGAGTTGATTTCTGGCAGCTGCTGGATAGACGGAGGGGTTCGAGAGTGTTTTATCCCTTGAATTTACTGAACTGTATGTTATTTTGATATGATGTACTGATATAAAAACATTGACACCATTGCATAAAGTTGATATAATAAAATCAAGCTTTCCAACGTGTTTGTAGCCTCCCCTTTGGGGATTGAAACCAAAAAGTGTTACCCCAGACTTGCTTGATATTCAAGCGTTTGTAGCCTCCCCTTTGGGGATTGAAACAATCGTGTAGAACTCAACAGTGTTAGAAGTTTTAAAGTTTGTAGCCTCCCCTTTGGGGATTGAAACAAGTTATATCAGTTGTAGTATCAGAAGGTTTATCTATAGTTTGTAGCCTCCCCTTTGGGGATTGAAACGAGTGTTATAATACTCTTGCATTTGAAATGACATAGTTTGTAGCCTCCCCTTTGGGGATTGAAACAGATTAATCATTACATAGTTCGTAAACATTCCGTTGGTTTGTAGCCTCCCCTTTGGGGATTGAAACGAGTGTTATAATACTCTTGCATTTGAAATGACATAGTTTGTAGCCTCCCCTTTGGGGATTGAAACAGATTAATCATTACATAGTTCGTAAACATTCCGTTGGTTTGTAGCCTCCCCTTTGGGGATTGAAACGGATACTGCTGAGCATTAGGCTTTGAACAATTCATTGTTTGTAGCCTCCCCTTTGGGGATTGAAACATCTCATAAGCCTTGTTCATCATTGACTTTAAATCCAGTTTGTAGCCTCCCCTTTGGGGATTGAAACTCGAAAGCTTTTCTGCAGTATTGCAAAGCTTTTTGCCTGGTTTGTAGCCTCCCCTTTGGGGATGTGAAAAGAAGGGAGTTTGTAGACTGCTCTTTAAGAATTGGAATAATCTTTTAAAATGCCAAATAGAAGAATTTAACCTTGGCTTCAGAAAAGACTGCAGCAAGAAATTTGTGAAAGTCAAATTAA
>Ga0207430_10163_pt1 | contig 26697 bp, 25 predicted proteins | sample YelNatsi3bottle8_FD_187544 | JGI IMG/M metagenome (GOLD analysis project Ga0207430, IMG submission 187544) | Hot spring thermophilic microbial communities from Obsidian Pool, Yellowstone National Park, USA - site 3 bottle 8 (SPAdes) (version 2) | ecosystem: Environmental > Aquatic > Thermal...
TTTATTTGTGCTATTATGTTCTTCATTCTTGATATCCCTCCTCACATGAAGAAGGATATCAAATTTATGTACAATTTTGTACATTCTTATTTTCCACTTTGTGTACATTATTATTTTATCATTAACATCTATTAACTATGTGGGATGTAAAGTTTGATTTAATTGCTTTGGGAACAGTATATAAGAAGGTTTTCTATTAACTATGTGGGATGTAAAGTCAACATTAATCGGTGCGTGGTTTGGCTTTACAACGAGTTTTCTATTAACTATGTGGGATGTAAAGACTTCATCAGGGATATGTTCAGGCATAACTGGTTCATCGTTTTCTATTAACTATGTGGGATGTAAAGGAGATAACACAGGATGCTGGGGCGAAGGTAATCGATTAGTTTTCTATTAACTATGTGGGATGTAAAGCTATAATACATTTCTAATATTAACGGAATTAAATTGTAGTTTTCTATTAACTATGTGGGATGTAAAGTTGGAAATTGATTTGGTAGATGTCCCAGAACCAAAAAAGGTTTTCTATTAACTATGTGGGATGTAAAGCAGAAGGATTCAAAGGTGTTGGGCTGTATATATTGAGTTTTCTATTAACTATGTGGGATGTAAAGTATGTTTTTAAGCCTTCTTTGTGTCTTTAGAACAAGGTTTTCTATTAACTATGTGGGATGTAAAGTATCTTTTTTTGTAACATCATTTGCGAGAGCGTCGTGTTTTCTATTAACTATGTGGGATGTAAAGGCGGGAAATGGAACAGTGCACACGGCGGCTTACTGAGGTTTTCTATTAACTATGTGGGATGTAAAGTTGATATAGAAGGTATTTGCACCTCGTAGCCATATCTCGTTTTCTATTAACTATGTGGGATGTAAAGTTTTCCCACCTCCCTACCTGCAAAGCTGATATAGTTGTTTTCTATTAACTATGTGGGATGTAAAGCTTAATATCTTCTGGCTTCAACATTGCTTGTGAAAATTGTTTTCTATTAACTATGTGGGATGTAAAGTCTTTTTATTGTAAGTATAGAGAAAGGAATTTAGAAAAGTTTTCTATTAACTATGTGGGATGTAAAGGAATCACAGGGTCATCATCGAAATGTACAACATAAAATGTTTTCTATTAACTATGTGGGATGTAAAGGAATGGGCTATATATTTGCAGGCAAGGACAACATCTAGTTTTCTATTAACTATGTGGGATGTAAAGTATTTAATGCAGTTTTTGAGATGTTCGGTTAATATTGTTTTCTATTAACTATGTGGGATGTAAAGGTATTTGAAAGCGGGATAGCGTTAAGCTTATTTTTGTTTTCTATTAACTATGTGGGATGTAAAGAAAATTCATTACATTAAAACAATGAAGCGGCCTCCATGTTTTCTATTAACTATGTGGGATGTAAAGTTTTCCCACCTCCCTACCTGCAAAGCTGATATAGTTGTTTTCTATTAACTATGTGGGATGTAAAGCTTAATATCTTCTGGCTTCAACATTGCTTGTGAAAATTGTTTTCTATTAACTATGTGGGATGTAAAGTCTTTTTATTGTAAGTATAGAGAAAGGAATTTAGAAAAGTTTTCTATTAACTATGTGGGATGTAAAGGAATCACAGGGTCATCATCGAAATGTACAACATAAAATGTTTTCTATTAACTATGTGGGATGTAAAGATTTTCTCTTTTTCCTTTTTCAATTAAACTATCAAGAGTTTTCTATTAACTATGTGGGATGTAAAGGATAAGAAGTCAATAAACGGTAAGGTAGATCAAATAGTTTTCTATTAACTATGTGGGATGTAAAGTAAGTTTTAAAATCGCTGACATCTCAGTTTGCGGTAGTTTTCTATTAACTATGTGGGATGTAAAGCTGGAATGAGCAGAAAAAAGCTGCAGAAGACATCTTCGTTTTCTATTAACTATGTGGGATGTAAAGACAATAATAAAAGGAAATATAAATTTGCAGGATAAGCAAAGTTTTCTATTAACTATGTGGGATGTAAAGATATCAAGAAATAGATGAGGAATCGGTAGCGGCGGGAGTTTTCTATTAACTATGTGGGATGTAAAGTTTTTCGACGCTAAAATGACAATTGGGCATATAATAGTTTTCTATTAACTATGTGGGATGTAAAGAAAATAGCAATACTGCAATTTCAATCATTAACGGGTCGGTTTTCTATTAACTATGTGGGATGTAAAGGATAAATCAAATCTTCCATCTTTATTGTATCTTACAGTTTTCTATTAACTATGTGGGATGTAAAGCGAAAAGTAGAAATAGTATGTGCTCCCTTTTCTGAGTTTTCTATTAACTATGTGGGATGTAAAGCAATCTCAATCAAATCAAAGCTTGCGGGCAATTGCGAAAAGTTTTCTATTAACTATGTGGGATGTAAAGTTTTATCTTTCATTCTATTAACTGCAAGATTAAATTTGTTTTCTATTAACTATGTGGGATGTAAAGAATTTAGTGAGCGTGATTATTGCGCTTATCACAGCAATGTTTTCTATTAACTATGTGGGATGTAAAGCCGAAAGCGCATCCTATTGTTCCACATGCACATGATTGGGAGAATGGCGAAAGACGAAGGGAATCAAGAATATTAACTGAAGTAGAAAAAGAAAAAATCAAGGATATTTGGAGTGATGAAGGATGATGTATGATACTTATAAGGATTTAAACGAGTTTATTGAAGATATAGAGAGGATCGGCGAGATTGAGTTTGAGTATAAGGGGAAAGATTATTCGCTTCTGTACTATGACAAGATTTATATTTGCGAGTACAATAAACCAGAGACGGAAAAAGAATATGATACAATAGAGGAATTTTTGGATGATTACAAAATCGACGGAGTCCCAATAAGAGAATTAGCAACAGAAATAAAGGTGTTTGCACATTAGGACCACCCAACCGAGAAGGGTTGAGGGTTTTATATTAACTATGTGGGATGTAAATCCAGATGAAGTAATCTATTGGATGGTGGAAATATATGGGTTTTCTTTTAATTATATGGTATATAAAGCTGTTATTGGTGCCTGCAATGACCTGAGAATTTTTAATTTGCAAAAGTGGAGATTTTATTTTGCTGTTCATTTTAATTATTAAATAAACATTGAAAAACAGTAATACTTAACACTTACTTTAGTAATATATGTAAAACATTATGCACGTGAGTAAATGTAGTTATTTTCAGCTACATAGGAAATTAGTTATGATGGTAGCCCTGGAGGAGTACAACCCTTAAGATTTGGGAAGTTTACTTGTGATAATATTTTCAAATTGGGTAATAAGCGACTCATATTGGTGCAAGGTAGTTCACAACATGCCCTCTTAATTTTTTTATGTACTACATTACGTTTTCATCTTCAGCTGTGGTAAATAGAGAAAGAATTTCTTGAGTTTCTTCGTGTGATATTTGCTCTACATCTTTTAATTTTCTATCGATGGTGCGTGTCTTTTTCGATGCGCTTTCGATAGCTTCCTGAGCCTCTTGCAATTTTTTGTTTATTTTTTCCAAGAGTTCTGCGAACTTTCCTATCTCTGTTTTTACAGCTCCAAGTAATTTCCAAACTTCTTCGGCTTTTCTTTCGATAGCAAATATTTTAAATCCCTGCCTTAAACTGCTAAGGACTGCTGACAGAGTAGTGGGACCTGTTATCAATACTTTGTAATCCCGTTGAAGGGTTTCTATAAATCCAGGCCTTTTTAAAGCTTCTGCAAAAAGGCTTTCAGCGGGAAGAAACATTATAGCAAAATCTGTAGTATGAGGTGGGCATATGTATTTCTCCTTTATATCTTTAGCGCACTGCTTTAGGCGATTCTCCAGCTCCTTTTTTAACCTTTCTGTTTCTATAGAATTGCCTCTTTCTTCAGCGTCAATTAACCTTTCAAAATCATCCATGGGGAATTTTGCATCAATGGGGAGCCAAATATAACTTCCTGATGAACCGTTTTCTACCGGTATTTTAACAGCGAATTCTACGGTTTCGCTGCTTGTTGGTTTCACCCTCACATTTTTTTCGAATTGGCCGGGGGCCAATATGTCTTCTATTATGCCTTCAAGCTGGACCTCCCCCAAAATTCCACGAGTTTTTATGTTTGAGAGGATTTTCTTTAGATTCCCCACATCGCTCATCAAGGTTTGCATTTCTCCCAACCCGCTGTGTACCTGTTCTAACCTTTCACTCACAAGTCTAAAAGACTCTGAAATACGAGCATTAAGGGTAGACTGTAGTTTTTCGTCAACAACCTGCCTCATTTGTTCAAGTTTTAAGCTATTTTCGGTTTGAATGTCTTTTAATTTTGATTCTAAGGTATCCCTCATTTTATTTAATCTTTCCTCAGTTTTGTCAGCTAAGGAAGATACTGTATCCGAAAAGTTTTTTATAAGGTTTTGCTGGGCAATATTCATCTGATTTATATTTGAGGTTATGGCATTTCCGAGAGTGCTCACTAGATTTGCAGTTTCTTCTCTACTGTTCTTGATGTTTTCTTTTATCAAACCTTCTAAGTATTTTTGTCCATTATCAAGAGTTGATAAAATCTTTATAAGATCAGGATCAACCTTTTTCTTTGATGTTATGGATATTACTTCCAAAATAATGATGACGGCTAATAAAAGTATAACTACAATGCTGTTTCCGTTCATTAAATATTACCTCCTTAAAATTTTTTTGAAATACCTAATTGTTGTTAAGAAATTTAGAGATAATTAATTTAGTTATTAATTTAATTATACTATTCCATATTAGGGGAAAAAAGAAAACAGATTAGCCTCAACCATAATTTTTATAAAAAAATTATTAAATAAACCCTATAAGGGTATTTGCTAAAAAATGTTAAAACCCAAAGTAATTGTAATATGATTAAAATGTGATATAATAAAAGCAAGATACCCCTATAGAGTATATGTATTTAAAGGGAGTGAAATTATGGCAGGTCAAATAAAAAAAGTAGAATTTAACATCAAAGGTATGACTTGCGCTGCATGTGCAGCCCGTATTGAGAAAGTCCTTTCGCGAAAACCTGGCATTTTAACAGCTTCAGTAAATTTAGCTACTGAAACAGCCACTGTTGAGTATGAAGAGAATATGATAGATGTATATAAAATTATTAGTATAATTCAAGAACTGGGCTATGATGTTGTTAAAAAGGAAAAAAAGGATGCTCTCTTAGAAAAAGAGGAAAAAAAGAAGGAAATTGAATCTTTAAAAAAGCTCGTTGTAATTTCTTTTTTCCTTACTGCACCTCTTGTGTTTACAATGATTTTTAGACTTTTAGGTTTTCACGGTGGTGTATTTGAAAATCCTTGGTTTCAATTGATGCTTGCAACACCTGTACAATTTTTAATAGGTTTTAGGTATTATAAAGGGGCTTATAATAGTTTAAAGAGCGGTTCGGCAAATATGGACGTGCTCATTGCCTTAGGGACAAGTGCAGCTTATTTTTACAGCCTTTACAATATTTTTTCTGTACCGAAGGAGATGATACATGAACACCTTTACTTTGAATCCTCTGCTGTTATAATTACCCTTATTACACTCGGAAAATATTTGGAAGCGGTTGCAAAGGGCAAAACCTCTGAAGCTATTAAAAAGTTGATGGGACTTCAGCCAAAAACTGCAAGGGTGGTAAGAGAAGGCATGGAAAGGGATATACCCGTAGAGGATGTTAAAGTTGGCGATATTATAATAGTAAGGCCGGGAGAAAAGATACCTGTAGATGGTGTCATTATAGAAGGGTATTCTTCAGTAGATGAATCCATGCTAACGGGTGAGAGCATACCTGTAGAAAAGAAAGTAGGGGATAAAGTAATCGGAGCAACCATCAACAGAACCGGCAGTTTTAAGTTTAAGGCAACAAAAGTTGGAAAGCATACGGTGCTTTCTCAGATTGTAAAGCTGATAGAACAGGCTCAGGGCTCCAAAGCTCCAATACAAAAGCTTGCTGATAAAATATCCGGTGTCTTTGTCCCCTTCGTAATATTTGTCGCACTTATAACATTTTTTGTCTGGTATTTCGCATACGGCGATTTCACCAGGGGCTTAATAAATGCGGTGGCGGTTTTGGTGATTGCATGTCCTTGTGCCCTCGGGCTTGCTACGCCTACTTCGGTTATGGTGGGGACGGGGAAGGGTGCCGAATACGGTGTGTTAATAAAAGGCGGGGAACATTTAGAAAAAGCTCACAGTATAAATACTATAATATTGGATAAGACAGGAACTATTACAAAGGGGGTACCGGAGGTCACCGATATAATATCCTTGGGTAATTTGAGTAAAGAGGAAATTCTAAATCTTGCAGCCTGCACTGAAAAAAATTCTGAGCACCCTTTAGGTGAAGCAATCGTGAAAAAAGCAAAGGAAAAAAGCGACATTCCCGACCCTGAAAGTTTTGAAGCAATACCTGGCCATGGAATATATGCCGCTATTGGGGATAGGGAAATCTACTTAGGTAATCGCCGACTGATGAAGCTAAAGGATATTCCTACAGATGAAGTGGAAGATATCTTAGAAAAGTTTGAAGATGAAGGAAAAACCGCCATGATTTTGGCTGTTGGTGGAAAAATAGAAGGTATAATTGCAGTAGCAGATACTCTAAAGGAAAATTCTAAAGTTGCTATTGAAGAGTTAAAGAAAATGGGTATAGAAGTTTGGATGATAACGGGAGATAATGAACGTACCGCAAGGGCCATTGCACAAAAAGTGGGTATAGACCACGTAATAGCTGAAGTTCTTCCGGAACATAAAGCAAAAGAAGTGGAAAGGCAAAAAAAACAGGGGAAAATCACAGCAGTGGTAGGAGACGGCATAAACGATGCACCTGCTCTTGCTGCAGCTGATGTAGGGATAGCCATAGGCACCGGCACTGATGTGGCTATAGAGACCGCCGATATAGTGCTTATGAGCGGTGATTTGAAGGGCATAGTAACTGCGGTAAAGCTCAGCCGTGCTACTATGAGAAATATTAAACAGAACCTCTTTTGGGCATTTATTTACAATACCCTTGGAATTCCCCTTGCAGCTTTTGGGTATCTCAGTCCTGCAATAGCTGGCGGTGCTATGGCTTTCAGCTCGGTTTCGGTAGTAACTAATGCCTTAAGGCTGAGGAGGTTTAAACCTTAGGTAATAGAAAAAAATAAGGAAGCCATAAAAAAAGCTTCCTTATTTGCATATTTAGCCTCATCTTAATCTATTCTGAAGGGAAAAGACCTTCGACACTTAAATAACGCTCTCCCGTATCGGGAAGCACCGTTACCACAAGATTTCCCGGTTTTAATGATTTTGCCACCTTTTTGGCGGCAAAAACGGCAGCTCCCGAAGATATACCCGCTAGGATACCTTCTTTTGAGGCAAGCTCTCGAGTATAAAAATAGGCTTCTTCATTGCTGACTGTAATAATCTCATCTACTAAATTAAGGTCAAGCACCTTGGGGATAAATCCTGCACCTATACCCTGAATATTATGAGTTCCCGGTTTGCCACCGGAGAGCACCGGAGAAGCTTCCGGCTCTACGGCTATAATTTTTATATTAGGAATCTCTTTTTTCAATACCTTTGCAACACCCGTTAAGGTACCGCCTGTTCCTACTCCTGCCACAAAGGCATCAAGCTTTCCTTCTGTCTGGTTTAGAATTTCTATTGCTGTGGTTTTTTCGTGGATTTCGGGGTTTGCTGGGTTCTCAAACTGCTGAGGCATGAAGTAGTCTTTATTTTGATTTAAGATTTCCAAGGCTTTTTCAACTGCACCTTTCATTCCAAGTTCTGGAGGAGTGAGTACCAATTCAGCACCGTAAGCTTTTAAGATTTTTCTTCTTTCTATGCTCATGGAAGCAGGCATAACGAGTATCAGCCTGTAACCTTTTACTGCACACACCATAGCAAGGCCTATGCCGGTATTACCGCTTGTAGGTTCTACTATAGTGGCTCCGGGTTTTAAAATCCCTTTTTTTTCAGCGTCCAAAATCATATTAAGGGCTATTCTATCTTTTATACTTCCTCCCGGATTGAAGGATTCGATTTTTGCTGCTATTAAAGCTCCATCCTTTGGGGAAAGTTTTGAAAGCCTGACCATTGGGGTCATGCCTATTAAGTCTAAGATTGAATTTTTTATTTCAAAAATATTTCTTTCCATTTCATAACGTCCTTTCTAATGAATATTTTAATTATTTTCGCATGAAAATTCATATTTGTCGTTCAGCTGTTTTATTATAGGATTTTGGCCGCAAACCGGACAGTCTGGGTTCCTTTTTAAATCGGGCATTCTAAAGTCGAGCTCTAAAGCATCGAAAAATAAAAGATTTCCGCTCAATAGTTTACCCATCCCTGTCAATATTTTTACTGCTTCCGCTGCTTCAATAAATCCCAGGATTCCGGGGACAGGCCCGAGTATGCCCGTCTCGGAACAGGAAGGAATACTGCTTGCAGGCGGCATTTTGGGAAAAACGCAGCGGTAACATGGACCTTTTCCTGGGATTATGGTCATTCCGAGCCCTTCAAACCTTAAAACTCCGGCTTCGGCAAGAGGTTTTTTTGTCAAGACACATGCATCGTTTAAAAGGTAACGAGTGGGAAGATTATCCACACCGTCTATAACCACATCGTAGTCTTTTATAATTTCAAGGGCATTTTCCTTAGTGAATCGAGTGTGGTATTTTATGATGTTTAAATTTGGATTTAATCTTTTCAGGAAAATTTCTGCAGATTCTACCTTAGGCATACCGATTCTTGAAGTAGAATGTAAAATTTGCCTGTTTAAATTGCTTATTTCAACATTATCGCTGTCCACAAGGCCGATTGTCCCTACGCCTGTTAAGGTAAGTGCCAATGCTGCAGGTGAGCCAAGGCCTCCGGTACCCACTATAAGTACCTTTGATTTGGAAAGTAATTCCTCTATTTTTTTATCTTCAATAATTTCTGAGCTTTCGGTACCTAAGAAAGAATTCTCATTTTTAAATTCCATATTTAATAGATCAAAGTATAAGGGGGTTTCAAGAAGCCTTCCCAAGTTTAATATAATCTTTGCAGCTTCAATGGAGCATATTGCGCCTGCAAGACAGTCGGAGAATACTTTTCCAATAAGCTTTTCATTAATGTTTTCATTATATTCGGGAAATTGATTATCAAAAAATTTTGCCCTTTTTACCGTTCTTATATGTCCCTTCCAAGGATAAGTTGCTGCAAATACTGCCGGAATGTCTTTTAGTTTTTCTGCTGCTTTAAACTCGTTCAAAAGAATGCAAAAATCAATTTTGATAATTTCAGGATTTATTTCATCTTCGCTTAGAAATTCTATTTTTAAATCCGGATTTAAATCTTCGAGGTTTTCTTTTAAAAGCTGATATTCCCTATCGAATTTTTTAAAAGAACAATATATACGCTCTATACCTAAGGCTGTAAGGTATAAAAGCAAAGGCAATGCACTTTTAAGAGATGTTGAGACCACAAGTCCTGATGATTCAATAAGTTTTTTTTGGCCCGGACCGCTAATTTCTGGCATAATTATGTGCCTTAAAAACCTATTGATTTTTTCTTTCGGTAACAACAGAAGGACTCCCCCTTTTTAAATTAATTCCTACTAAATTGATAGGAAATCTTCAAAATAATTTTATAGTTTAAATCTAAATAATGTTAATTTCTACTTTTATTTTACACTAATTTTTTGGTATTTTAATAATAGAAAAATAATAAATAAAATAAAAAAAGGATGATTGCAGGATGAAGCTTAAGGATTATCATGTACATATTGAAAAAGGGCCGTATACTTTGGAATGGCTCAAAAAATTTTTTGATACCGCTGAAGAAAGAAATATAGGGGAATTAGGAATTTCCGAACATCTTTATCGATTTCATCAGGCTAAAGCTTTGTGGCGGGGAGGGCCGATAAGGAATAAATGGCATGAAGAAAGGGCGGTAATGGATATTGATGATTATATTGAACTTATAGAAAGGGCTAAAAAGGAAGGCTATCCGGTAAAGCTCGGCGTTGAAGCGGATTATTTCCCGGAAAATGAAGATATTATAAGGGAGTTTATTAAAGCTTATCCCTTTGATTACGTCATAGGGTCAGTCCACTGGCTTTCCGAGTTCGGCTTTGACAATCCGGATAGAATTTTTGAGTGGGAAGGAAAGGACATTGATAGGGTGTACGAGGAGTATTTTGAAACATTGATAAAGGCTGTAAAATCAGGTATTTTCGATTTTATAGCCCATCCTGACCTTGTAAAAATATTCAACTACAGGGCAAAATCTGACCTTTCAAGTTTATACGAAAGTTTGGCCCGGGAAATAAAAAATATGGATTTATGTGTAGAAATAAGCACCGCAGGACTCCGAAAGCCCGTAAAGGAAATATATCCTTCAAAGGAACTTATGAATTATTTTGCAAAATACGATATTCCGGTAATACTAAATTCGGATGCCCACTGCCCCGAAGATGTGGGGAAAAATTTTGTAGAAGCTGTAGAGTTTATAAAAAGCTTTGGCTATAATAAATTGTGCTATTTTGAAGAAAGAAAGAGAAAGGAATACGAGATTTGAATAGGAGGAAAATAAGGTGTTTCACATAGTTTTGGTCGAACCTGAGATTCCTCAAAACACAGGGAATATTGCAAGAACCTGTGCAGCAACTGGGGCTGTGCTTCACCTGGTAGGGCCCTTAGGTTTTTCTTTGGAAGATAAATACTTAAAAAGGGCAGGCCTTGACTACTGGAATTTAGTAGACGTGAGGTATTACCAAAATTATGAGGAATTTGAGGAAAAAAATAAAGGGAATACCATGTACTTTTTAACTACCAAGTCGGAAAAATGCTACACTGAAGCTGCTTTTAAGCCTGGGGACTATTTGGTATTCGGAAAGGAAACAGCAGGACTGCCTGTGGACCTTCTTAAAAGGAACTGGGATTATACATTGAGAATCCCTATGGTGGACGATGCAAGGTCATTGAATCTTTCCAATTCCGTTGCAATAGTGCTTTACGAAGCATTAAGGCAAAATGGTTTTGCCGGACTTAAAATAAAAGGGCCTTCTAAAAAATAAAAAGGGAGGATTTGCTAAGTGGTCGAAATTAAGGTTGGACAATCCTATGAAGTAGTCATCGAAAATATGGCCCATGAAGGACAGGGCATTGCAAGGATAGAGGGTTTTACGGTTTTTGTGGAAGGGGCAATTTTTGGCGAAAGGGTGCTTGCAAGGATAAATAAGGTTACAAAATCTTATGCTATTGCAGAAGTGGAAAAAATTATTGAGGCTTCAAACTACAGGCAAAAACCCTTTTGTACCTATGCGGAAAACTGCGGCGGATGCGGCCTTCAGCATATGTCCTATGAGGGACAACTGGTATTCAAAAAAATGAAGGTAGAAGACAGCCTAAAGCGAATAGGCAAAGTAGAAGCGATAGTATACAATACCATAGGGATGGAGAATCCCATAAATTATAGAAATAAAGCGCAGTACCCCATAGGGATGAAGAATAATAAACCTGTGATGGGTTTTTTTATGAAGAGGACTCACGAAATAGTCCCCATTGAATACTGTCCTATCCAGTCAAAGGAGAGCAATGAAGCACTTTTGGCAGTAAGGGAATGGGTAGAAAGATACAATATCTCGATATATGATGAAATTCACCATAAAGGGCTTGTAAGGCACCTTGTAACGAGACATGCAATAAAAACGGGCGAGGTTATGGTCGTCCTCGTTATTAACGGAGAGGATATACCCAAGAAAAAGGAATTAATCGAACTATTAAAGCTTAAAGTTAATGGTCTTTCATCGGTGTATTTAAATATAAACACTAAAAAAACCAACGTAATTATGGGAGAAAAAAATATTTTGATTTTCGGGAATCCTACCATTACCGAATACATAGGGGATATAAAGTTTTCCCTTTCTCCTCTGTCTTTTTTTCAGGTAAACCCCGTTCAGGTGAAGGTGCTATACGATAAAGTTTTAGAATTTGCTGATTTAAAAGGGGATGAGACGGTTTTAGATGTATACTGCGGGATAGGCACAATTTCCCTTTACCTTGCAAAAAAGGCAAAGAAGGTTATAGGCATCGAAGTTGTAAGGGATGCAGTAAGGGATGCAAGGGAAAATGCAAAAATGAACGGAATTTCCAATGCTGAATTTATGGAAGGGGAAGCGGAAAAAATCATGCCCGAGCTTGCAGAAAAAGGAACAAAACCCGAGGTGGTTGTAGTTGACCCACCGAGGAAGGGCTGCGAAAAAGAAGTGCTTTTTGCTATTGCCGAAATGAATCCTCAAAAAATAATTTACGTTTCATGTAACCCTGCTACATTAGCAAGGGACCTCGGGATTTTGAAAGAAAAGGGCTATCAAACCCAATTTGTCCAGCCCGTAGATATGTTTCCCCATACGCATCACGTGGAGTGCGTAGCGTATCTAAATTTTAACATTTCTTAAATCTTAAATTAGTGTTTTTAAAATCATAGTATCATTTTTACTATAAACGGTATTATCAGGGATGTTATAATCCCTGCAAGGCCAATTGCAAGGCCGCTCATAGCCCCTTCGATTTCTCCTTCTTGAACAGCTCTGGAAGTTCCAAGACCATGAGCTGCAGTACCTATTGCAATGCCCTTTGCGATTTTATTATTAACCCCAGCTATTTTAAGTACCTCGGGTCCCATCATTGCCCCAATTATGCCTGTAATTATTACAGCTGCTGATGTAAGAGATGGGTACCCCTTTAATATGTTTGAAATTTCAATAGCAATAGGAGTGGTAACGGACTTTGGTGCCAATGAAAGGGCTATTGTCTTATCAGCACCAAGAAAAGAAGCAATTAATGCTGCTGATAAAATCCCGGCAACCGAACCGCATAAAATTCCGACAAAAATTGCCATCTTGTATTTTAAAATTAAATCTATATTTTTATATAACGGAATGGCTAAGGCTACTGTAGCAGGACCTAAAAGAAAGCTTATATATTTTCCGCCTTCATTGTAGTTTTGGTATGGGATTTTAAAGGTTAAAAGCATTATTATAATAAGAGACGTTGCTATAAGCATTGGATTTACTACATAAGATTTTGTTCGATTTTGAAGAAAAAGGCCTATTTCAAAAGCTATGAGGGTAACGGTAACACCGAATACGGGGCTTTTAATAATTTCTTCAATCATCTTTATCTACCTCTTTTTTAATGCCCATAATTAACTGGGTAATGTGACCTGTTATTATTAAAACTATAAAGGTGCTCAGCACTATTGATGAAAGAATGGGAACAGCATTTTTTGAAATTGCATCAAAGTATAAAATAATTCCTACTCCAACAGGAACAAAGAATAAGGATAAATTCTTTATAAGACCGGTCCCTACGTTTTCAACATCACTTAACTTTACAATACGAGTTACCAGAGCTAAAAATAAAAGAATCATTCCTATTACATTACCGGGTATAGGAATATTTAACCCTTTTGAAATAAACTCTCCTAAAAAAAGAAATATCATTATTATAGAAAAACCTTTTATAATTTCCATTTATCATGTCCCCACTTAAATATAATGTGAAGAGAAATGGATCTTGGGCCTTTATTCTAAAGTGTTTACTATTGGATGTTATTATAGCACTAAATGCGTTATTATTCTACTATAACATTTGCGGGTAGTAGAGGAGGACTGTAATTGACAACTCCTAAGATTGAATACATAGATTTCAAAGTTTTAATCTCACTTTTTAACCTTATGATAGTAATCAAGGCTTTTGAGGATTTAAAACTTTTAGAAATGTTAGCAATTAGGGACTTTAATCGCATCCCTTGCGAGTGTAATATCCTTTAAGTTTTATGTAAACGAGTATAAAGGATATAAAAATATTACAAAATTATAAAAATAAACAAAAAAATATGATTATAAAATATTTTTAGGTCAAAAATCAGGAAAATGCAGTTAAAATTCGAAAAAAGATTTAATTATTCTTACACAGGATGAGTAAAAAAAAATTTAATATATAAAGAATTTTTGTTATAATAAATATATTAATTGTTTTAAAATAATTAAGTAATTCAAAAAAATAACTATATTGGGGGGATCAAATTTGCTTAGATTGTTATCCGAAAAAGATAGAAAATTAATTGAAGACTATATTGAAAAATACCCCTATGAAACAACCTTTATAAAAGGGAATATCAGTAATTTTAGCATAGATAATAATAAGGATATCAGAAGATGCGGGGATTATTACGGATATTTCAAAGGTGATAGGCTCATAGGTATAATACCATTTTATAATCTCGGAAGCTCAACGCCTCATTTTGAAGATGAAGAATGCATAAAACCCTTTTCAGAGCTTATTTTAAAATACGAGATTGAATTTTTGCTGGGGATGAAAAAATATATTTTACCTTTGTACGAAAGTATTAAAGAAAAGAAAAAAATAATGTTCTGTGATGAAGACAGTTTTCAAATTAACATAAACTTTAACGCATATGAAAATCAAGAAATTCAAATAGTAGACTTTTATGAGCTTCCCATCGAAAAAGCTGCAGAATTTGCTGTGGAAGCATCTAAAAAGGGGTTTAATACGGAAGTAAGTATAGAAGAGAAAATAAAAACATTTAAAGAAAGGGCAAAGGAAGAGGATTATATTTTTGCAGTTTATAATAATGAAATAATAGCGCAAGCCTATATTCAAGCTGCTACAGATCTTGTAAATCAAATCGGAGGGGTTTACACAAAAGAAGAATATAGAGGTAGGGGTATTTGTAAGGCCCTGGTTTCGGAACTTTGTAAAAGGATTAAAAAAAGAGGGAAAATACCGGTATTAATGGTGAAAAAGTATAATACTCCTGCCGTAAAAGCATACAGTAGTCTTGGTTTTGAGCATTATGATGATTATATGATGGTAAGGTTTATCCGAGAAAATAAAAATATATAACGGCAATAAATTACCTTTATTTATATGGTAAATTGATAAATATATAATTATTAGGAAAATAAGGTAAAAGGAGATGATTTTAAATGGAAAAAAATTATCCACCCTTTGTAAGCGCTATAGAACAAACAGATCCAAAGCTTTTTGAAGTTGTAACAAAAATATTTGACCTTGCTTTAGGCCCGGGAGAATTAGAACCTAAGGTGAAGGTACTAATTGCTCTTGCCCTTGATGCATTTGCAAATTCACCGGAAGGGGTGAAGAGCCTTGCAAATACTGCAAGGCAATTGGGGGCAACAGAAGGGGAAATTGCTGAGGCATTAAGAATAGCATATCTTGTATCAGGAATGAAAACTCTGGCTACTATTCGTTCGGCATACAATTAAATATAAAAATTGTACGCAAAAATCCCGCTTTCAAAAGCGGGATTTTTTGTGTGAATACTATTTATTTTATCTGAAGCCCTACTAAGTTGTATTGAGGTTTTTTGTCGAAGCGGTGGACGGCTTCAATAAATCGGATCGTCCCTGTCTTTCCCCTAACCACCAAAGTATGGGTGGAAGCGCCTTTAGAAGTAAAATGTACACCTTTTAATAAATTGCTATTTGTTATACCCGTTGCGGCAAAAAATACATCGTCGCTTTTTACCATATCATCCAAGGTAAGAATTTTTTCAGGGTCAGAAAGTCCCATTTTTTTGCACCTTTCTACCTGTTCTTCATTCTCGGGCTTAAGCCTTCCTATTAATTCTCCTCCAAGGCATTTTAATGCAGCTGCTGTCAGCACACCTTCCGGTGCGCCTCCAATTCCTATCATCATATCTATTCCGGAGTTTTCAAAGGCACAGGCAATAGCGGGTGAGACATCACCGTCGGAAATAAGCATTATCCTGGCTCCTGCTTCTCGAATCTCTTTTATGATTTGCTCATGTCTTGGCCTGTCGAGGATAACCACGGTAAGGTCGGATACGGATTTTTTTAGGCTTTCAGCAACGATTTTGAGGTTATCTTTTACAGGAGCATCTAAATGGATTTTTCCGGCTGCAGCTGGGCCAACCGCAATCTTTTCCATATACATATCGGGGGCGTTTAAAAGGCACCCTTTTGGAGCTGCTGCTACAACTGCAATAGCACCATTTAAACCCTTCGCAACGAGATTGGTACCTTCCAGTGGATCGACGGCTATATCCAAAGCAGGCCCATAGCCGGTTCCTACTTTTTCCCCTATATAAAGCATAGGTGCTTCGTCCATTTCTCCTTCACCTATTACCACTTCCCCGCGGATGTCTATTGTATCGAATACGGCGCGCATGGCTTCGGTTGCCGCTTCATCGGCTTTATTTTTATCCCCTCTCCCCATCCAGCGGGCTGCAGCTACTGCTGCCGCTTCGGTAACACGGGCAAATTCGAGGGAAAGTTTTCTTTCCATTTCCATTTTTTATTATCCCCCTTTTTATTTATGATGTAATACTTTAATAATAGTGCTGTATTAATTTTATCATAAAATCGGGGATTTGATATACTTTTTATTTGCAAACCTATAAATAAAACTTACCCAAAATATATAAAGCAATGGAATATCGTTATCACCAAAAATATAGTAATTGTAGTATTGACTGCTATTATTGGTAAATTGTATAATGAGGGTGAACGCCATAAAAAGATTGAAGCATATAAGAATCGAAAATAAAGGCCTTTTAAAAATTTAAGTGGCCTTTTAATTTTTTTATAAAACAAAAATACGGTAAACTTTTGAAAAATTTATTAAACGAATCTATATAGTTGAAAAGTTCTTTATATATTAATGCTTAAAAAAAGGAATTTAAAATATTTTTATAGAAAATAAGAAATAAAAAACATCTGAAATGTTAAGGGGTGGCGAAATGTCAGGAGAGAGGATTCAATTCATACTTGTTATAGCTTTAATATTTGCCTTATTCGTTGCAATTTTTGCTATTTCAAATTCGGAAAAGGTGGATATTAGGTTTTTTGGAAGAGTATATTCGGTTTCACAGGCCCTTGTGATTATAGGTTCTGCTGTTTTTGGAGCACTTGTAGTCATGCTTCTCGGATTGTTGTCCCATATTAGGATGGCTTTTAAAATTCGCGAGTATAAAAACAAGATTAAGAATTTAGAAAATGAACTTGAAGAGGCAAGAAAGGAAATAGGAAAATTGAAAGAAAGCATTAAAAATTTTTCTAATAATACGGTGGAAAATAATAAAATTTTATAAAGTTTTAAAAAAAGTATAAAAGGTTGGAAACAGGCAATTTGAATTCTAAGAATGATTTATAAGATATAAAATAAGGAGGCTAAAAGAAGGTGGCGTATATTTTGAAAAAGTTTTTTATATCTTTAATATTAATCTGTCTTATTTTTACAAATTTTGTTCATGCTGAAGCAAAAACCGTTAAGAATAATATAAAACTAAAAAAAGCCGTGTCATCTAATGTTAACAACATACATCCCGATAAGGCTTATAAACTTGGGATGGATGCTTTCAATCAGAAAGATTATTCAAAAGCCCTATATTATTTTGATATTGCTATAAAAGGAAATCCTTCAGCAGCAAATTATATCATGCTTGCTAAATCCTATGAAGCTCTAGGGAAAATGGAGGATGCCGCAAATTTTTACACAAAGGCTTCGGAAATATATGAAAAAAAAGGGTTAAAAGATGATGCGGAGATATATAAGACAAAGGCAAAAAAACTTACTACGGAAGTGAGATTATATCAGTTTTTTAATAATGATAATTTTAAGGAAAGTTACTCCGGAGCAAAATATGAACCTGTAGTGGGGGCTTATATTGGAGCTTATATTGATGCTGATCCAAATTTAAAAAATAAAGGAAAGTCTATTTTTGAAGAATTTAATAGTCTTTTTGGTAATCATTCTGTTTTTTTCACTTATCATTATTACGGCCAACCTTTTCCCAAAAATTGGGTAAATGAAGTTAGAAAAACAGGCGCTATTCCACAGCTTGCTATTGAACCCGAAAATTTAGATGAGGTTAAGGATGATGAGTATCTCCGAGAATTTGCAAAAGAAGCAGCGAAGTACGGTGGTCCCTTATTTATTCGATTTGCTTCTGAAATGAACGGGAACTGGACCCCCTATCATAATGACCCTGAAAAATATAAAGAAAAGTTTAGGCTTGTGCATGATGTTTTTGAAAGAATAGCTCCAAATGTAGCAATGGTTTGGACTCCGAATGCGGTTCCAGAAAAAAATATTGATGAATATTACCCCGGCGATGAATATGTAGACTGGGTGGGCGTAAATTTTTACGCTGTAGCTTATCACAATATGAACATAAATGAACCAGCGTTTGATGAAGACCCTACAATTTACTTGGATTACGTATATAATAAATACTCACATAAAAAGCCTATCCAGATATCCGAGTGGGCTGCTACTCACAAAACAACAATTTCAGAGGAGGATTTATCAAATTTTGCTGTTGACCGGATAAAAAAGTTATACTACTATCTCCCTAGAAAATATCCGAGAATAAAGATGGTCTGTTGGTTTGACAGCAACAATATAACTAATCCCTTTGTTCCTGCTGAAAGGAGAATAAATAATTATTCTTTAACCGAAAATTACGTAGTAGGGGAAGCCTATAAAAAGGCAATTGAATCGGATTATTTTATAAAGAGCGGTCAAACCGCAACGGGATATTTTAAATCAGTACCCGAAAGCTTCGTATTAAAAGAGGATTTGAATTTAAGTGCATATATTAAAACCTATGATGAAAAATTCACCGTAAAATTTTTAGTAGACGATATTATGATTTCTTATCAAAAGGATATTCCTTACCAAATAACCCTTTCACCTAAAGATTATAAAGATGGATGGCACACCTTAGAAATAAGGGTAATAGACTCAAAGAATAGATTAGCAAAAAGTAAAAAGTATAAGTTTATTGTTGAAAAGAGTTTATGAGAAAGAAAGGGGGATAATTAAAATAATACTTTATGGACGAGAAGAATTTTAGTAAATACATATTGATAATTGATGATTCAGAAATGATTAGATATATATCAAAAGAAGTATTAGAAGCAAAGGGATATAATGTAGAAACTGCTTCTACGGCAGAGGAAGCTCTTTTAAAGATTAATAATCGTGAAAAGGTTTTCGATCTGTTGATAGTAGATATAAATTTGCCTAAAAAAGATGGCTTTACGTTTATGGAGATTATAAAAACATTGCCTAAATATGAAAATGTTCCTATCATGATATTAAGCGCAGATACAAAAGCTTCTTCTGTTTTGCGAGCAATACAAATGGGTGCGGCAGACTACATAGGTAAACCTTTTGATACAACTGAATTTATAAAAAGGGTAGAGAAACTTATAGGGGTTCCGCCTGAAAAGGGGTCGTTCATTGAACTTAAAAAAATACTAAAAAATGAAATAAATAGAGCTAAGAGAGGAAATTTAACTCTTTCTCTTATTATTGCTCAGTCCGAAAAAAAACTAAATCCTGAAATTTTAAAAGGAATAATAGAAAAAATAAGGGAAAATATTCGCGATATAGATACAGTAATTGATATAAATGGCAATACTATAGCATTAATACTCCCTCTAACAGGGGCAGAAGGAGCAAAGGTTGTGGTTAATAAAATTTTAGCTTTAATGCGCGGCAAATGGCATTTTGGTATAGCTACATATCCTGCTAATGGCAAAGATGAAAAAGAATTATTTGATTTTGCAAAACAAAATTTAATTCAGGAAATAACCAATTCAAAAAATAAAACTGCTGAATCAAAAGAAAAAAAAGAAGAAGATTAAATATTGCAAAAGGGAGATGAAATAATGAATTTTATTCAAATTGCTTCTGTTGCAGTATTTGTAATAACATTTATATTTATAATCAGTGAAAAAATAAACAGGACTGTCGCTGCAATGGTAGGTGCGATGTTCCTTTTAATAGTGCGGGTTATCGATCAAAGAGCAGCGACAAGATTTATTGATTACACTACAATAGGTGTTTTAGTAGGTATGATGATTGTTATAGCAATAATAAAGAGGACAGGTCTTTTTCAATACCTTGCAATCAAAGCTGCAAAGTTTGCCAAAGGGGACCCAATGAGGATAATAGTGATGTTTGGCATTATGACTGGAATAATATCAGCGTTTTTGGACAATGTTACAACAATACTTCTGATGATTCCTGTTACACTGGTAATTGCAAAGATGTTAAATTTAAATCCAATTCCATTTATAATGTCAGAGGTTTTGTCATCAAATATAGGTGGAACTGCAACGTTAATAGGCGACCCGCCGAATATAATGATAGGTTCAGAAGCAGGTCTTGGATTTTTAGACTTCATAGTAAATTTAACTCCTGTTGTAATCGTTATCCTTATTTCAACTGTATATATTATTAGATACATATATAGAAACGAGTTGAAAGTAGATGAGGGATTAAAAAAACATATAATGGGATTAGATGAAGAAAGTGCTATAGTTGATAAAGTTTTGCTTATAAAAAGTTTAATAGTCCTGTTTTTAATAATATTGGGTTTTTTCCTTCATGAACAGTTTGGTTATGAATCATCAACGGTTGCATTAGCAGGTGCTACATTACTGCTACTAATTAGTGGGATTGAAATTGATGAATTGCTCGTTGAAATCGAATGGCCAACAATATTTTTCTTTATTTCGTTATTTATAATAGTTGGGACACTTAATGAAGTTGGAGTAATTACAATGCTTGCAAAACTTGTAGTTGGAATTACTAAAGGGAACCTTATGCTAACCGGTATAGTAATTTTATGGGCTTCTGCAATTTTATCTGCATTCCTTGATAACATCCCTTTTGTCGCAACAATGATTCCACTTATAAAAGGGCTTGGTGCAATTTCAGGAATGGATATAACTCCTCTTTGGTGGGCACTTTCTCTCGGTGCATGCCTTGGAGGAAATGGAACTTTAGTTGGTGCATCTGCAAATGTGGTCACTGCAGGAGTTATGGAAAAAGAGGGCTATAGAATAACTTTTAAGGATTTTACAAAATTAGGGTTTCCTCTTATGATAATTTCTATAATTATTTCGACAGTTTATTTATTAATATTTAAATTTAGATAGGAAAGTGGGGAAAAGTATGAAAAATATAGATGTTAAAGAAACAGTGCATGAAATGATGTTAAGACAAATGGGTGCAAATGTAACTGTTTTTTTAGGCAAACAATGTTTTGTAAAGTTTAATATAGAAGGATATGAAATAAGTTATGCCTACAACATTAATGCAAAGAATAAGTATTTTTTACAAAGGGTTAAACCATATCCAATGATTGCCGGAGTTTATGAAGATTTAAAAGATGTTGTAAATATGATTGAAATAGATGTTGAGCAATTTAAAAACGTAATAAAGAGCGGTAAGTTTGAAAAATTTTTACAATTAAACAAAAAAATACTTGACACTGCGCGAAACCTTGAAGATTTATTCTTATATTATGTCGTAGATCAGGAAGTATTTGATGAAATTTCAAAAAAGATAGAAGAAGTGAGGAATAAAATATTCGAAAACGCAGTGCCTGAAAAGAGGGTTTATTTCAAAAAAGATCCCGATTCTCTGCTATAAACTTCCTCAGCGATCTTAATTCCTTCTATAGCATCCTTTGCGTAAAAATCTGCGCCTATATTTTTTGCCAGTTCTTTATTTAAAACCGCTCCCCCAACGACTACTTTACAGCTCGGGAATTTATTTTTTATAAGCTTGATTGTATTTTGCATTGATGGGATGCTTGTAGTCATGAGGGCGCTTAACCCTACCAGTTTTAAATCGGGGTGTTTTTCAATTTCTTTTAGGATTACTTGCGGGTCTACATCTATGCCAAGGTCAATAACATCAAAGCCGTAATTTTCCATTATGGCCTTTACAATATTTTTTCCAAGGTCGTGAATGTCACCCTTTACCGTTGCAAGGATGATCTTTCCCTTTGCTATTTTTACTTCTGAAAGGAAATGGGATTTAATCAATTCAAAAGCCTTTTTTGCAGCTTCTGCTGATAGAAGAAGTTCAGGGATGAAGTATTCTCCTTTTTCATATTTTTTACCCACTTCATTTAATGCAGGTATTATTATGTGGTCAATTATTTTAAAGGGGTCTATCCCACTCAGGAATAAATCTTTTATGTATTCTTCTATCTTTGCATCGTTTCCACTCACAATCGAATTGTAAAGACTTTTATCGGTAGTTTCAATATTAAAAGTTAACGAGGGTATTTTTTTGCTTTCTTTATTTTCTTTTTTCGCAAAGGATATATAGAAGTTTGCTTTTTTATCCCTTCCTGTCAGCACATCTGCAGCTCTTATAATTTCCCATATCTTTTCGTTTAAAGGGTTGACTATCGGAAGGTCAAGGCCTGCTCCCAAGGCCATGGCCAAAAATACGCTGTTTATAGTGTTTCTTCCCGGGAGGCCGTAGGATATATTGCTCACGCCTAATGTAGTAAGGCACCCCAGTTCTTCTTTTACCTTTTTAATTGCGTTTATAGTTTCAAGGGCCTGTTCTTGTTCTGTACCTGCAGTTAAGCAAAGGCAGTCTATAATTACGTCATTTTTTGAAATGCCGTGTGAAACCGCAACGTCCACAATTTTTCTTGCGATTTCAAGCCTTTCTTCAGCGTTTTTTGGAAGACCCCTTTCATCCAAGGTTAAGCCTATTACTGCTGCACCGTATTTTTTCACTATGGGAAGTATTTTTTCGAGGCTCTCTTTACTGCCGTTTACCGAATTTAACAGTGCTTTTCCGGGGTAAACTTTTAAGCCTTCTTCTATAACCTCGGGATTGCTGCTATCGATGCAAAGGGGAATGTCAACCGTTTGAGAAAGATAAAGCACTGCTTTTTTCATGAGAGAGGCTTCATCTATTCCCGGAACTCCAAGGTTTACATCTAAAATATCTGCACCGGCCACTTTTTGAGAAATAGCTTCATTTATTACTCCGTTTAATATGCCGGATTTTAATTCTTCTGATAAAACCTTTTTTCCGGTGGGGTTGATGCGTTCTCCAATTACTTTTACCGGGTCTTTAGAGCTTACGAAAACCGTCAACCTGTCAGAACATATTGTGGTCTTTTGAAAGGGCTTTATTCCCAAAGGCTTTCTACCTTGTACTTTCACCTTTAGTGATTTAATATGTTCGGGAGTAGTGCCGCAGCAGCCGCCTATAGCATTTATTCCGGCATCAATAAGCGTTGTGCAGTTTTGAGCAAATTCACTGGGAGAAAGGGGGTAAAAGGTTTCACCGTTTATAAGCTTAGGTATACCAGCATTGGGCTGAACGAGAATAGGAACACACTCATATTTTGACATTTCGTAAAGTATTGATGCCATTTTATCAGGGCCAAGAGAACAGTTTACACCCACCACATCGGCGCCTACTGAACTTAAAACAAAAAGGGCTGTAGTAGGGTCGGTACCCATTAGGGTTTTACCGGTTTCTTCAAAGGTCATGGTAGCTATTATGGGAAGGTTGCAGAGTTCTTTTGCTGCAAGCACTGCAGCGCGAGCTTCAGCAAGCTGGCTCATGGTTTCTATGAGGATTATGTCCGGCTGTGCTTCTAAAGCTGCAGAAATTTGCTCTTTAAATACATCAAAGGCTTCTTCAAAGGTTAAAGGGCCATAAGGTTCCATGAGTATTCCCGTTGGTCCAACGGATAATGCTACAAAGACTTTGCCTTTGGAGGCCTTTTTTGCAATCTTTACTGCATTAAAGTTTATTTCATCAACTTTATCCGAAAGGCCAAAGTGGGAAAGCTTAATGCGGTTTGCACCGAAGGTATTTGTCTCGATTACTTCTGCACCGGCTTCTATGTAATTTTTATGTATACCTTCTATTGCTTCTGGATGGTTAATATTCCAGAGTTCGGGACATTCACCAGGTTTTAGTCCCTTTTTGATGAGCTCAGTGCCCATTGCACCATCAAAAACTATAATTCTTTCTTTAAGCAATTCTAAAAAAAGGTGTGCCATTTTTAATCCTCCTAAAAATAAAAATTAGATGGGGACTATTTTAATATTCCCTTTGGCAGCCATTTTATCTCCCATAATACACAAAGCACCAATGACTCCCGGAATTTCAAGGGCAAAATTAACTGCTTTTTCTAAGTCTTGTTCGCTTTTTACTCTATTACATGCAGCGGTAGCTACCGCATCTGCTAAGGTTGCAGAATTGGCTAAGATTACCATGGCATCGGCTTTACCGAAACTCAAACTGTGCCCCACTTTTCCGGAAGAAGTGCATATGCCAAGAGGGGTTAAATTGGGATTTATTTGCAGGGCAATCCTGTTGGAAAAGGGAGACCTACCTGCAAATATTCCCACCAACCTTGTTTTTTTCAATTTTAACCAGATATCTCCACCGTTTTCTACGATTACCTCGCTTGAATAAGTGGCGAGTTTTTTTCCTGCTATTTCAGAGAAATAGCCTGCAACAGCTGCCATAGGGCCTACTCCAGCCAATCTTGCCGCTTTACTCATTTCAAAAGCTGAATGGGGAGCATCTAAGAAAGGTTCGTAAGGTTCAAGAGAAGAAAGGAATAAAGGGTCTTTTTTGATGTAATCTTTTAGAAGTTCTCTTTCTTCTTGAACCAGGGAATATATTAATTTTTCTAACTTTAAATTGTACCGTTCTTTTCTTACGGCTATATCAAGGTCAGTTTCTTCGACCAAAACCCTGAAATGAATTAAATCCTTTTGGGTGTATAGGTTTCTATAACTGCGGGGCTCATAGGGCACTAAACCCTCACCTCCATAGCGCGTACAGGACAAATCTTTAAACACATAAGGCAGAGGATGCATTTTTCACCGTCAAATCTAACATCCATTGAAGGCCTTTCGATATAAAGGGCTTGAGTAGGACAATGCACGGAACATGCCCCGCAACTTGTGCAGCGTTGTTCGTTGCGCACAACTTCAGTTTCAAGAGGTTGAACTAAAATCCCTTGCTTTTCTAAAAAAGAGATACCTTCATCGTATTTATCTCCAGAGATTTCTAAAACCATTGTGCCTTCTTTATGGGGATTAATTTGTGCTTTTAAGATGTTGATTATAAGGTCGTAATCCTTAACGAGATGATAAATTATAGGTTTATCCGCTGTTTCAGCGCTAAACCTTAATACTACTTTTTTCGTTGTCATTTAAATCACTCCATTTTTCTTAATTTAATACTTTACCTTTTAAACCCGAATCGGGGCCAGGTAAATTTTGAACCGGTTCAGTCAATAGAAAATCGCCTTTTTGTATCCAATCCTTTAATATATGAGCAATTTCCCGGGCCTTAGGGTAACTGCTCAATGGTGCTGTGGGGACCTCTTTACCTAACAAATTTATTTTTCCGCTTTTTAGTTGAGCATAGCTAACATAACCGAGGTTTCCAGGCTTTCGATTGGGGTATACGTCACTATAGTCTACAATTGGAGCAAAAAGTTCTTCATCGGTTTTTGCAGCGTAATAAAGGATTTCTTCGTTTAATATAGGGATGGGCACACCTATGCCCACAGTCAAAGTGGCTCCATAACCGCGGAAACTTGTACCCACCAGCCAGCGGGCGCTCATCTTTTTTAAATCGCCAATAACAGAGAGGGTGCCACCCGATGCACAAAGTTCCTTGCCGTCTTCATCTTTTAAAATAGTGGGGAAATGCTGGGTGCCGTTCCACGCTACGTAACCGATACCGCCGCCGAGAAATATGCGCGTGCCTATACCGATTGTTTTAAAATAGGGATCTTTCAAAAGTGGACTAAGCTGACCTGAGGTAGAGTAGTTTGCATTTCCTAAATTTGGCTTTAATGTTCCCATATATGTATAAATGGTTTTATTGCTGAGGTTTACAGCACAGTTGTAATTTTGATAGCAGTTCCTTGGATTGAAAAGTATCGCTTCATTTATATCATCAATAGTTATAGTAGTTTCAATTTCCTTACGAGGATAACAATCCGTACCGTAGCCTGTAGCCTTTAACCTTATAGGTCGTCTTGCTACGAGGTCTTCAATAACGTGTCCGCCACCGTATCGGAATTCACCAGGATAATCGCTGTTTAGAGGGTCATCTTCAGGTAGCTCCGTTGCACCAAGGTATGCGTCTACTGCTGCTATTCCTGTATAAGCAGGGACATTGTTTAGCCAAACCCTCTGCATTTTTATTCGGGGTGATGTATGACCAAAATTTAGAAACACTCCTGAAGAGCACATAGGGCCAAAAGTGCCGGTTGTTACCACATCTACTTCTTTTGCTGTTTCTTCTATACCTTTTTCCTTAACCTTTTCGATGACTTCTTCTGCTGTAAGCACTACAACCTTTCCTTTTTTTATCCGTTCATTGATTTCTTTGATAGTTCGTTCTACACCCATCTTGTTTTTCTCCTTTCCGAGTAATTTTAAATTTGAAAAATAAGAGTAATAAAAATTTAAGGCCTCTTCTTCAAGATAAGAGGCCTTAGATATTATCTAAGCATCCCCTCTTATCTCTCAGAAGGTAAACCTTCTGCAGGAATTGGCACCATTTTAGAAGCAAAGCTTCTAACGGTTGCCGGGTTTCATCGGGCCAGTCCCTCCACCGCTCTTGATAAGAGGCAAAAAAACCTTTCAAAGTATTTAATTGTTGAAAAAAATTATATCAATACGGGAAATTATTGTCAATGAAAATTTAATTATTTTTGTAGTTATTCTATGATAATGTCATCTTAAAATTTCTCAGTGAAAATGTCACTCACTGTGGTAAAATGAAAGGATGATATTATCAATGAATCCAGAAGAAAGAAATAAGCTTTACGTAGCCCGTTGTCTTA
>Ga0207430_10169_pt1 | contig 25280 bp, 23 predicted proteins | sample YelNatsi3bottle8_FD_187544 | JGI IMG/M metagenome (GOLD analysis project Ga0207430, IMG submission 187544) | Hot spring thermophilic microbial communities from Obsidian Pool, Yellowstone National Park, USA - site 3 bottle 8 (SPAdes) (version 2) | ecosystem: Environmental > Aquatic > Thermal...
TCTTCATATCAAGGATTTTAGCCGAGGAACATGAAAACAAGGGGCGTATACTTGCAAAATGGGTTCATGACAGCAAAATTTATGCTATGAAGGACGTAATTATAACCTCAGAAGCAGGTTGTTATAACACAAAAATTTCTACAAATGGTTCAGTTTCCATTAATGGTAAGGTTAAAATGAGCACGATCGAATTTGACAAAAATATCTTTGTAAAAGAAGCCGGATCGCACGGCGTCGGTAGTTACGTATTATTAAAGGGAAGTAAAAATTCAATAGTAAAAATCCTTTACGGCTATGAAGGAGTCGAATTATACTTTGATAAAATAGGCTACAAATTAAAAAATGGTAAAAAAATAAAATTATATTTAGACAAAGATGAAAAAGTCGTTGAAGACATTATTTAATTTGTTTCAGTTGGCTTTTGAAAAATTCACCGTGGGGAATGGGAGCCTTTCCCATGAATCTGTTTGATTTTGAAGAATATATCATTTCTGTCCGGCATATCTTCGATACCGCCGACCGAATATGAAAGGATGATTTATGTGTTGAAGAAAAAGGAACTTAGAGATAAGAAGTATTATTATGATTATTTGACCCACCTTCCAAACAGATATTTTTTATATGAGTATTATAGCTCTAGCAATTGCCAATTTGTTGTTGCTCTCCTTGATTTTGATAATTTCACATACATTAACGATTCCTATGGGCATCATTTTGGGGATAAAGTGTTAGTTGAAATAAGCAAGATGCTGATTGAAATAGTAAAAGAAAAGGGAAAGATTTTCAGGCTTGGGGGTGATGAGTTCGTTGTTCTTTTTCACTGTAATTTGGATGAAGCAATAAGCGTTATAGAAAATGTTATAGAAAAGTTTAATTATGTTTTCAAAGTTGAGGAAAGAGATATCTTAACAACAGTGAGCGCAGGCATTTATGTATCAAAAGTAGGCGAACATATGGATGATATTATAAGAAAAGCAGATGCTGCAATGTTTGAAGCTAAAAAGTTGGGCAAATCAAAATATGTCATTTTTGACAAAACTATAGAGGACAAGATAATCGAAAAAGCTGAAATGATGGTAGATATCAAGAAAGCGATGTTAAACAACGAGTTTTACCTTTTATTTCAGCCTATTTATGATTTGAGAGAGAATAGGATAAGGGAAGTTGAAGCCCTTGCAAGGTGGAGGAACGACAAATATGGCGACATCTCTCCTTCTCGATTCGTTCCAGTGCTTGAGGAGACTGGTCTTATCAAAGAATTTGGTATTTTCATTATTGAAGATGTTTTTAAACAAATAAAAGATTGGCGGAATAAGGGTATCGAGCTTAAGGTTAACATCAATGTTTCTCCCCTTCAGCTTAGGGACGATGAGTTTTTCTTTAAATTTGATGAGCTTATTAGTAAATACAATACACCATCAAATCTCATCGGCATAGAATTTACTGAAACTCAAATATTAGACATTAAAGAGCAAAAGGTAAATAAAATAGACGAATTTTTAAGAAGGGGAATAAAGATTTCGCTAGATGATTTTGGAGTTGGATATTCTTCCTTAATAAACATGATAGAGTTTCCTATAAGCACTATTAAGATGGACAAAAGCCTTATTGACAGGATTGACGAAAACAAAGTAAAAACATTAATTAAGGGAATTTTGTATATCTCAAAGGAAATGAACTATGAAGTCGTAGCGGAAGGGGTAGAAACAGGGGAACAGCTTAGTATGCTAAAGGAATGGGGTTGTGACAAAATACAAGGTTATTATATATCGAGACCTAAAACTTCAGAGGAGATAGAACTGATGTTCAGAACGTGAACGTAAAAGGAAGTAAAAACATACTGAAAAATGTAAAAATAACAACTTTACTTTTTATTCTAATAGGAATAGTTGCCATTTCTTTTGGAATAATTTCATTTTTTGTTATAAATAACATGAAGATTTTAAGAAGCTATGAATAATTTGTATAATTCTAAAATGGCATAATCAGTTGAATTAAATGCTAAAAATTTAATGGAAGTTGTAAATAAAGCAAATTTAGCTTTTCAAAATCAAGAGGTATCTTTATAGGAGTATTTATCTTGTTGACGGTAATATCAATAATTGTAGGATTTGCTATAACAAAATTATTAGGAATCTCAATGAAGCAGATTAATGTTCTTGTTGAAAAACTATCAAATTATGACTTTACAGTGGAAATTGATAATGAAGGTAAGAACGAATTTGCTGAAATGAATAGTTCATTTAAAATATCGATATGCGAAAGAAGAGCATTCCCATGTCACAGGGCACTTTAGGAAATTTTACATAAATTTAAAATGTAGCTTCTTTTGCTGCATGATAATAATCCCTATAATTTCTAATCCGATGCCTACCCCGTTAAATATCCCTCGCAAAAAATCAGTAATATAAATATGTCTGCTTAGATATGTTGTAGTAGATATTACAAATATTCCTAATAAAACTACAAATAAGCCTAATTTATTATTTCCCATAGTATTGTCTCCTTTACTTTTCTTTGTTTTTGAAAACTATATAAGAATATACAACCGGTACTATAACAGCAGTAATTAACAGCACAAATATCAAAACAGCCACCCATGTACCGGTGAAAAAGGAAGCAAATAAACCGATAATACCTGCAATAAGCCATAGTTTTCCGCCTAGCTGGTGTGTCTTATTCCATACCTCTTCATCCGCCAACGTCCATGGAGTTCTTATCCCTACAAAATAATTATGGCGAAGTTTACCCATAGCACTTCCAAATCCAATCAGCATAAAAGGAATAATAAGATTGCCCATTCTATTTATATCAATCTTATAACCTAATGCAGAATATGTAGAAACAAAATATACTTCTGATAAAATAATTACTAAAACTGCCCTTATCACTCTATAAGCTCCAGCAAATTTACCATAATTGGCTCTTTTAGGGTCAATAAGGGGTATATACAACATTGCGAAATATATTCCAGTAATAATTGACGGCAAAATAAATATATCATGTTTTGGACCAAAACTATCCACTTGGCCCGAAATATTCCAGTGCATTGGAATTTTATCCGGCAAACGTCCAAAAACAGTAAACGTAAAAATCCATATCAATATGATGATCGCAATTAACCACCAATCTTTTTTGATTTCGTATTTCACATCGTAGTTCTCATACATAATATTCATACTCCTTTCCATGTTTATGATAAACTCGTTGTACATCTTACTTGTTTAATAATTTTGGCAAACATATTTAACATACATTATTCCTCTTTAAACAATTCTTTTGCAAGGTCTTCCATTATCTTTTTGCGGTTTTCTGTTTCTTTTTCGTCTATTAGGACGTTAAATATAAGCACATCTCCTTCTTTTGCGTTTTGAGGAAGAAGTTCTTTCGGAAAATTGAATGTTTTATTTCCATATTCTATTACTGCCCAATCACCTTCAAATCTGTCTATAATGCAGAGTCTGGATGTTTTTTTAGACATTATTTGCACCTCTCCATTAAATTCTGTTATATTTGATTTTAATGCTTTATTTAAGTAACATTCCTGCATCTTCATATTTTTCCCATGAATTTTATAATATCTATATTCATATATCTATCACATTAATATATCCCGCTTTTTAGTTTGAAGAGCGTGCATATCCGAAAAAATTCTCTCTATGACTTCCCTGCTGTAAACTATACCCGATAATATTTCTGCCTTAAAAGCTATGTCTTTTTTCTTGGCCGTATCTACAGGCATATTCTTTATTGAATTGCTTCCACACACTCTTTAAGATAATTTTCTCCTTCTCTCTTTCTTTTTTCTTTGTCCATTAAAGGCAAAAGTGCATATAAGTCATAATAATCTGTTTTTGTAATGTCTGTAAATTTTATTTCCTCTACATCAATTATTCTATACCTGTAGTCTAAAATATTTTGTTCTCCTAAGTTGTAATTTAATTTGTCTTCCATGTTTAACTCATTTTTTCCCATGTAAATTACTATTTGATAAGGTATTAGATTGTGTTTTTCCATTATTTCAAGGGAATATCTTAGCATCCTGTAAGGCATCTTATCATCATTGCTGGATTGAAATTATATATGTACAGCAATATCTCCTTTCTCGGTACTGCTTTTAAAGACCATGTCACTTTCTCTGTTTTCAACTTTCGTAAATTCAATGTTGAGTTCATCTTCTTCCTCCCGTTTCTCCTTAATTACCTTCTATTGTAATTATAACACACTTCACAGGGATAATAAATCCATTACACTCTCTAGATAGTGTCAAGATACTGTAGGATAATTTTTAGTGACAACCCATGGAATATGTAAGATCAGGGTTTTCCTGTTGTATTCGTTGAAACAGTAAAAAATATATCTATTGAAATTCGTCAATAGTTATTCGGAAAGTTCACTTTTAAACGATCTTAAAAGTTTGAATTTACCTTATTCTGAAGAAGAAATTACTAAAATCAAAAACAACCTTAAAAAAGAGCTAGATTTTTTCAAGTAAAGGGAACTACCACAAGAAGCATTTGCTATAATTATTGATGCTTATCATTGTGAAATTAAAGATTCTTCCAAAGTTAAAAAAGCTACCTGCTATATTGTTCTTGGTATTGATCTTGACGGCAAAGAAAACAAAGCTGATTGGAACAAAGTCTTCGAAGATTATTATACAGCTTTTCCAGTTACACTACTATTATCAGACAGAAGATTTTTGATAAGTCTCTTTTGTCTGAATTATCTAAAAAAGTATTTTTTGAAGCTGCACTACCAAAGCTTGTCGAAAAACTAAATGAAGAAAATAAAAAAATAATTCTAGAAAGAAACGAAGAAAGAAAGATACTCGCAAAAAGATATGAAGATGTTGTAAAAGGCATAAATATGATTGTAGACGTAATAGCACGAGGATATTTTCATCCCAGTCTTGATGATAAATTAACCGAACTTGAGCAGCAAAAAATCGAAATAGAAACAAGATTAAAAGAGATGGATAACTTACCTGATACTTCTTTTGTAACAAAAGAAAAGATAAAAGAATACCTTCTAAAAGACAAAGAAGTGTTAGAAGCGGGTGACCCTCACAAAATTAAACAAATTTTACCAACATTCTACTTTAATTGTTATGGATTTGGGTGCATTAACTACAATGTACAATCCTACAACTGCTGTTACCATAGTTAGTAGATTGATTATACTTTTTTCCACATCGGCATTCCCCCTTTCCTTATGTGAGATTTCCCGAAGTGCCCCATGCAGGGGAATGCCTTTTCCCACATATCTCGAAAATTTTTCTTCACATTAATTATTATATCATAACATATTCCAACATTTCTATACAAAATTTCTCAAAGTTTTCTCTTTAGTGCCATGGTAAAGTTAACGCTCTACTATTGCTATATCTTTATCTTAGTAAAATCGAACCCGTATTGATATGCTAAAATTGCCAGAACTTCACTTAGTCCATACTCATCAGCAGCATAATAGCTTTCAAGGTTATCTAAAATACAGCCGTGGTTATTTCTTTTGCATAATTTAACATGAGGATAAGTACCATTGTGATGAGGTTGATACAATACCACTAAATCTTCTTTTTCTGCTAATTTCATCAGCTCATCTTTTTCATATTTGTCTTTTTCTTCTAGTATTTTTCTGGCTGTTTCTCTAAATTCTTCAGCTTTCTCCCTTAAAACTCTATAGTCAAAGTCAACAGCAACGTAAGTATTACATCCAGCAAGTATGTCATCTGTATAGTCATCCCACCTTATATACTCATACTTTTTAGCAACAGCTTCTACAAGCTTTTTAGAGACCTTCAAGTCTTTAATTCTAACTTCAATTGACTTATCTAAAAGGTATGTTTTAGCTCTGACGCTTACCTGCTTTGATGTTATGCCGTGCTTCTTTAGATTTTTTCTTATTTCCTCAGCAATTTCTCTAGCAGCCATTTTGCATTCCCTCCCCTAAAGTTTTTTACTCGCTCGTATTTGACAACCCAGCGCTATAGCTTACTTTCTTACGCCATGCACCCACACCTCCTCATTTTTTGGTTGGTTGTTGTTTGCCCCGGCAGTAAAAAACGAAGCAGCCTGCGAGCCGAAGGTCAAGGGGTCGGGGAGGGATACCGGATCGAGCGCAAGCAAGGGAGGATATGCTCACCGACCTACTAGGGCTTGCCCCTTGACCGATAGGCGAGCAGGCTTATAATTTCTCGTGCGGGGGCAAACAAAAAAGCACGACCGCTGCGGCTTTGCCGCCTGCGGTGGTGCTGTATTGATTCGGATTTTTGATTTGAGCGAAGCGAAAATGAAAAATCCGTACCGATGCTTGTAAAATAAAAAAAAGCCTTGATTTAGGCTCTAATTTAATAATTTTTTTATTTCTTCTACAGATAATTTGGTAATTTGAGCAATTTTGTAAATATCCATTCCTTCTTTTAGAAGTTCTTTGGCTATCTCTATACTTTTTTCTCTTTCCCCTTCTTTTTTACCCTTCTCTAATATTTCTCTGTATATTTTTGATTCCTCAAGTATAGACATTCCTATCACCTCCGAAAAAATCCTTTCTATAATTTCCTTATCATACACTATCCCTGCCAGTATCTGGGCTGATGTCACTATATTTTCCTTCTTTCCCTTATCTACTGGCATATCTCTTATTGCTTCAGCGCATTTCTTAAGATATTCCTCTTCCTCTTTTTGTCTCTTCTCTTTGTCTACCAGAGGTAAAAAAGCATATAAGTCGTAATATTTAGTTTCAGCAATATCTTCAAATTTTACTTCTCCCATGTCTATTAGCCTGTAGTGAAAGTTTAAAAAATTCTTTTTTCCTAAATGATAGTCTAATTTATCCTCCATCTTTAATTCATTTTTGCCAAAATAAATTACTACTTGGTACGGCACTAAGTTATGTTTTTCCATTATTTCTGTAGCGTATCTTAACATTCTATAGGGCATTTTATTGTCATTATATGTCTGAAATTCCATATGTAGAGCAATGTCACCGTAGTCAGTAGTGCATTTAAATATCATATCACTTTCTCTGCTTTCAACTATTGTAAACTCGATATTAAGTTCATCTATTTTTGTGTATGTAAGTCCTAAAAAATATGATGCTATATCATCAGCAAGATTTGAAAATATACTTTTGGCAGCAATATCGTATTCTTGTCCCATATGAAAATTTCCCCCTTTGCTTCTACTGTAATTATATCACAGTTGAGTCAATTACCAAATATTAAAATCTCATTTGATTGCATACAAAAATTTGATCTTTTAAAATCCAAAAATTCATCATACTTGTTCAAAACAAAAAATCAACATAGACTTGACATTAATTACTTCTAAAATTCCTCACTTCAACTTATTAAATTATTGAATCGCATTCATGTTAGTATTATAATGATGAATAAAATATCATTCAGGAAGAAGGGCAAAAGTATGGACAAAACCATGAAAATTATTGAACTTTTACAAGAAAACAGCCGGCTTACGGAAAAGCAAATTGTGGTAGCTCTTGGGCTTACTGAAGAAGAAGTAAGAAATACAATAAAAGAGCTTGAAGACAAAAAAATAATCCTAAAATATTCTCACTAATAAACTGGGAAAAAACAAATTGTGAAATAGTTACCGCTCTCATAGACGTAAAAGTAGCACCACAACAAGACCTGGGATTTAACGCCATAGCTCAAGAATATACCAGTTTGAAGAAGTAAAATCTGTATCCTTGATCTCTGGAACATATGACCTTTCCGTAGAAGTAGAAGGCAAAACTATGAAAGAAATAGCGCTATTTGTGGCTGAAAAGCTCGCTCCTATTAAAGGAGTATTGAGCACCACAACCCACTTTATACTGATAAGGTATAAAAAAGATGGTGTTTTATTTGAAGAAAATCAAGACGACAAAAGACTGGTGATAACACCATGAATACAAACAAATACATATCTGAGGTAGTAAAAAGTATACCATCATCTAGAATTAGGAAATTTTTTGATCTTGTAACTAACTCAAAAAATATAATATCATTAGGAGTTGGCGAACCAGATTTTGTAACTCCATGGAAAATAAGAAAAGAAGAAATTGAGACCCTAAATAGGGGAAATACCACATATACATCAAACTTAGGTCTACTCGAACTTAGAATAGCCATCTCTTACTTTTTAAAAAGAAACATTATAACTTAAATTATTACCCTGAGAAAGAAATTATGGTTACTATTGGTGCTTGCGAAGCTATTGATTTAGCGCTTAGAGCCCTTTTAAACGATGGTGATGAAGTCCTAATTCCCGAACCCAGCTATGTCTCATATGCCCCCTGCGTAATTCTGACAAGAGGTGTTCCTGTATTCATACCTACTGATGAAAAAAACAATTTTATACTTACTCCTGATGACCTAAAATCAAAAATAACTTCAAAGACGAAAGTATTAATTTTGCCTTATCCCAATAACCCCACAGATGCAATCATGAAAAAAGAAGAATTAGAAGAAATTGCAGATGTGATAATTGAAAATGATTTGATCGTAATTTCTGACGAAATATATAGCGAACTGATCTATAAAGGGAAACACGTAAGCATAGCCTCGCTTCCAGGGATGAAAGAAAGGACAATACTTATAAACGGCTTTTCAAAAGCTTTTGCCATGACAGGCTGGAGGTTAGGATACATTGCAGCAGAGCATGAATTTATAGAAGCAATGAACAAAATTCATCAGTATACAACAATATGTGCTCCAATCACTGCGCAGTACGCAGCCATAAAAGGGATATACGAATGTGAAGAAGATATAGTAAAGATGCGTGAAACGTACAACCAGAGAAGAAAGTTTATCGTAAATGGATTTCGTGAAATAGGTTTTGACTGTTTTGAACCAAAAGGAGCTTTCTATATTTTTCCTCCAATAAAAAAGACAGGTATGACTTCTCAGGAATTTTGTAAAAAGCTCCTAAAAGAAGAAAAGGTAGCAGTAGTACCCGGAAATGCATTTGGTCCAAGCTGTGAAGGATACATCCGCGTATCGTATGCATATTCTATAGATAAAATAGCAAAAGCTCTTGAAAGAATAAAACATTTTGCTGAAAAAATATTGTGAAAAGTAAATATTCAGTTTTATACATCTTATTTGTATCACAATATTTCTACCTAATTTTCATCTATCCTAACTAGACAACATTTAACTATACTTTAATTTAGCAATCCGAAATTTTAACTTTAAATCTTTTCTTCATTTTTCTTATTTTGTGTTGAATTTAAAAATAAGGCTTCTCTCCCTCGTATATACTATGAGGAAGAGAAGCCTTGTATATACCTTTATTTTCCAATTTTTGTACTTTACATTATTCACTTGTAAAAATTTCATCTAATATATCATTTTATCTTTTAATTCCTTTTCGCGTCTAGAGTCAGAAAATATTTAATCTTATAAAAATCAAACTTATCATTCTCAGCAATAGATTTAAAAATCAGGTAATCGTGGATCAAACTGGTTTAAGTAAGTAAGAACCGCCATCTGAAACCAGGAGCCCGTCACTGGTTCAACTGCCGTACTGATAAGCGGTTGACCATTGGTCCAGTCCACAGCTTCACCGGGTGTGACATAGCCACGAGCAGTTCGGCTGACATACCACTTAAGCCGAGCCAGTGCAGTGGCATCATCACCCCTCCAATGCTCAATCATAGATGCGTACATAGTCATTTGTGGCCAAACTGGTTCGGCTCCGCCAGCCTCATACTGTCCACTGGGGCTATATGGACTAGAATAATAGAACTCATCGTTTTCATATCGAGCAATGCCGTACCTGTCATGGGTCAGCCGTGATAGTACCTTAATGCGGTGATCTCGAATCCTAGTATCAGTCGGTGAAAGAAGACCAAAGACCCAAATCAAGTCCGATGAAGCATCAACCGTCGTTCGCGCTGTACCGTCTGTATTGATCGCCCGATTAAAATAGCGATTAGATTCATTCCAGAGACCTCGTGGTGAAGACAAAAACGATCGTAGAATCGCATCCTTGATGATTTGAGCACCCGACAAATAGTTATTTGCACGAGTAATATCACCTTTTTCTTGGGCTAACAACCGTCCAGCATTCAATCCTGCGGCATAAGTAACTTGAGTAAAAATATTATACTCGACCTGCTCCTCCCAGATAGAAGCATCAGCCGGACCAAACCCAGAAGCGCCAATGTTTTTGTAGATGAAATCACCAGCGCGGGTTACCTGCGTCCAAATGTTATTCAGAAAAGTCGTCGCTGCCGAGGAATCGCGGGATTTGAGTAAACTGTAATGTTGATAAACCCCGATGAGAAAAAGTCCAATGGCATCGTGTTCAGGCTCCACAAACGAGATCCATTCATTTGCCTTCCATACATTATAATTTGTATGCCATGTCCCATCTGTATTTTGAACAGAGGCCATCCAGTTCCAATACTTTTCTGCCTCAGAAAGATGATTAGCAGCATCCATTCCCATAGCTGTTACAGCTGAGTCACGAACCCACACCTTGTATTGATAAGAGGGATTTGTAGCCGCGGGCCAGGAACCAAACTCCGGATGTTGTGCCTGTTTGTTTATGATGAGGCTCCGATCAAAGGCAGTATTGATACCAATATCAGACGTATTAACCCGCTGGCCGCTGTTAAGCCAATTATTATACTCGGCAGCAGTTTGGGTAAACCAGTAGTCAGCTGTCTGAGATCGAGCTAAATCTGCTGCTGCTTCCGCTTCCTCCTGGGTTGAACCGATAGCATAATAAAAAGCCAATGTTACGCTACCTCCAGCAGGCACGGTAATAAGTTTCTGAAAACCCATGCTAAGATTCTGTGACCAAAGATCACCGCACCTATTTAGAACACCGTTGGCGTCGAACTGATACCACGGTGATGACGTCTGACTGTTAGGATTGGAATCGGCGTCATTACCCACCTGATAACTATCCATAGTCTGAAAAGCACCCAATTCAATATAGAACTGACCAGTCTGGCTCATGTCAGTACCAAGTGCATTTCGACTCACGTCCCACCAGCCGTGTTGCCACCCTGGATTCGGATCGCTACTAGTCTTGTTGTTCAAATGAACTTGTTCTAGAAAGTTTAAAGTACGTGCGCTACTTGTCTGGTTTAAAAAAGTATATTTGATCACAAGAAAATTTTGGTTAGGCACCATAGCGTATTGTTTGGTGATCTGTACTGGCAAGGCTGAGCCATTATAGTTCAGATATCTCACAGTAAGGGTCCCGTCGTTTTCAAACCATGCTTCAGAATCAAAGCTATGAGCATTGGTATACTTTATGGGAGTAAGATCCGTTTCATCTCGGAAAAAAGCAGTTGCATCTACGATTTGATTAGTAGGCCAATCGCCTCTGAAATGAAGTTCAGCCAGGCGAGGACCATAATTTCCATTATCAGTCGGGCTTAATTTGCTAGCCATGTGAATACCTATCAAATTGGACCAGTTATTCATCCAAAAGGAGCGAGCTGAAGTTCTTGCTGGAGTAGTTTGTTGTAGAACAATCAGGTTATCAAGATTGATAGCACCATCATTTTCAGGACTGTACCAAAGTACCACTTGATGAACACCCGCTGAAAGCCACACAGTGGTTTCCACTGTATCCCACACATCCCAGTTATAAAGATTTCGGAATTGGAGAGTACCTGCATACTGACCATCAATAAATAAATTTCGCGTAGCAATAGTAGTACCGCCGTTCCCATATCGGAATCGAAGCGTGTAGGTATCACCAGTTGGAACATTTATAATAAACGATACACCTTTACCACTAGCATCAAAGTTGTCTACAAAACCGCTGCCAGTATATCCTGTATGATCGGTATTGATGTTAGTGCCACTTTTAATAGCATATTCTGCTTCATACTGTCCATCTGGCGGTGTGGTTATCGTACGCTTTACATAAATCATATCCCAGTACTTTAGACTTGGCACAGCAAACTGGATATAGTTACCTTGGCTATCATTACCCGTCGTATAAGTGAGTGAAATGGTCATACCGTGATCGAGATCCGGACTGGCAAGATATACGCCACTGACGGCGGCATTAGGTCCTGGATAGTATTTAACTCCAATGTTGCTTTGGAAAGTAGGCTGAACAGCTGGGTTACGCCACTGATCATCATTGCCCATTAGATTAATCAAATGTATGATATCATAATCAGACTTGCGTTTAACCATTTGCCAAATAGTACCAGAAGTTCCGTTGCCGCTTAAAGGTTGTCCAGTGGTCAGTGCAATCCATTGGTTGCCTTGGTCAGCTGGAACTATATCAGGATCAAAGAGTAAATTTTCATAAGCAGTAGCAAAACTATAGTAGTCTCTCATCGCTGCCTTGAGAGAATTACGCATTGACTTGGAACGGTTCGGATAATATTCATGCGCTAACATCTGATTAGTATCACCAAGCTCAATGTGTGTAGCACCGCTAGCAAACATCATTGCATCTGCCAATCGAACTGAATGTTCCTCAAACTCTCCAAGAGTTAAATGATCGACGTTTATAGCGCCTATATTGTCGCTGTCATACTTTAATGTCACACTATGAGTACCAGCAGTAAGTCCCTCTATTTGAATCCAGGCGTCTGCCGCCCAAGTATCCCAATTCACCTGATTAGCAAATGAGACTTGTCCCAGAAATCGTCCATCTACATAAACATTACGAGTAGCAGTAGCACCAGTGGCATTTGCATAACGGAAAACAAACGAATAATCACCAGTCTCAGGGAAGTCAATTGTCCACGTGATAGAATCACCCACCGTTTCAAATCCATCGACAAAGCCAGTGCCCGTATAACCAGGATGGTTTGTATTGACACTAACGCCTGATAGAATAGCGGATTCAGCTTCATATATTGGACCGTATTCCTGGTTGTAATTCATATAAGCTGCAAGTACAACAGGCTTGCCACCATTGTTTTGCCTGAGCCATTCGATGTAATTTCGGAGATCATTATATGTGTTAGCTTTCCACCAAATCTCGCTGAAGTCAAAGTCGCTGGCACCATAACGAGCAATTTCTCCCGCTGCCCAACCATTCACTGTGCCATCAACAATATTAAAAGTAACAACATTCTTTTTTGCATTATTAGATTCTAATTCTGACTTAACTTGTTGAAGAAACTGAGCGAATGTACTAGGCAAAGTAACGGAAAAGCCAGTATAATCGTAAACATTGTCTCGCTGCCCCATTTGATCGATCTGTATGCCGTCAAAACCTGCCGTATTGATAGCATCTTTGTATTCACTAATGATCCAACTCTGCCAATTCACATTTGCTGGATTAAAAAGCCACAGAAACTTGCCATTATGAAAATCCACGTTAAACTGGCTTTGATGTGCCGTATCTTGAAAGATACCCCAGGTAGGGCTGATTCCCCACATTTGTTCATATCCTTCACGAGCTGCATAACTCATAGCGTAAGCCATGGCATAAGCATTAAAGGAGTGAACTGCTGCAACATTGTTTTGTATAGTTTGCCAAGAAAGTGTGCGATCAAAAAGATCAACCCAAGTAGAATCTATAACTCCATTGGTTCGCTTAATTAGCTTCTCATGCCGCCACATCCAGTCGTAAAATTGAAAAAGATTAAGATGATAGTCTTCCACCATCTGTTTAACCATATCTGTGGATTGCTGGGCAGTCTGTGAAACAGGAAAGTTTGAGATAAAACCATAGCGAGGAAACCGAAGCGGAGAGGAACTTACATCGATACCTGTTCCATTGAAATCTGTGCTTCCTGCCGCAATTCCGGCATAATAACCAACAAAGTCGGTAGGTGGAGCAGTCCATGTAAATGTGATTGTGATTGAATCCCCATTGGCAAGAGTAACTGACTGACTTGCAGTGTAAATTTGGCTTTCTAGTTTATTAATCTGAAGAGTTAAAGTGCCGGACCATGTTGAACCAGTTTTATTAATTAAATCAGCACTAATGGTAACAAGATCCCCTGGATTATATCGAGCTTTATCTGTATAAACCCGTTGAATCAAATTACCTGTTGAAGCGGCATAAGCAACAGAAACTCCTGGTGAGATAGGATAAGTAAATAATGTGAAAAAGTTAGACAACACGAAAATTACTATTAAAATTGTTATAAAGAGTTTTCTTCTATAAAGAGACAACATAATCAAAAACACCTCCTCATTTTATTTTTTGGTTTTCGGAGAATAACTTCAAAGTCATCATAAAATTAGTGGTTCTGCTATATATTTTCAAAGGAATTCCCCTGTTTTTGGCGAATTTTTGCACAAAATACGCACAAAAACAAAATGGAGGGAACCCTATGAAAACTAATAATAACCAATTGTCGTTTTTAGATAGATAATATCTAATACTTTCCTCAGACTCTATTCCTCTCACTTAATGTTTCAAGTTTTTTATTATGAAACTGAAAGATGTAGTATATATACTTCTTATTGACAATACATATATCTACCTCGCATAATTTCTCTCATTTTTTATACCATAACTCGCCAAGTTTATATCGTTAGCATCATTATACAATGGTAGCAAATAGGAATACCTCAGTTTCTCAAAAGAATTTTTATATAAAGTTTGTGCTTATCCTAATCTTCTAGATAAAAATAGCAATAAAATGAAGAGAGCTTAAATATAAGAAATAGCTCAAATATGTCCCATTTATCTATCCTTGAAATATTACATAAACTTAACTCTCACAAACTATATAAACCATATCCCAAACTCTTAATTGTGGTATAACAAATCTAATAGCTTTCCCATGTTCATGAGGTACATATTCATAATCCAGTTTCTTCGGTTTACCAGAATCGATGTCTGGTGATGCTAAATATATACCTTTTACATTTTCTACTACAAGAGCAATAACTTCGATATTATTTATAATTTTGGATCTCTTTTCTTTCCCTTCATTCCACTTTGTGCTTTCTAGTCCAGTAAAGTTAATAAAATGTATTATTTTATATCCCGGTTTTTCTTTTATTAAAGTCCATACGCTATCCTTTTCAGCTTTTGGTGAAAACTTTGTACCTTTAAATACATACTCACCATTTATTCCTCCTGTATGTGTCATAGTATTATCAACAATATTAAAATCATATAAAAGTTCTTCATATCTTACAATGAAATCATAATAATTTCTTAGCTCTCTAACGAATCTCTCATTGTCTATCATTGTATAATTAGGATAATAGGCCTCTGTTAATATGCCGTTTAATTCACCAAGCAAAAGATGAAAGCCGCCACTTGCAAATATTGTAGCCATCGTCATAATTGTCGCATTTTCTGCATATTCTACTGGGACATTTGATCTTTTTGAAAAAGGCTCCATGTATGCTGCAAGAATAACCTGCTTATCAGGAGCATATTTTTTTGCATTTGTAATTAAATTATATAAATCCTGATATGTATCATTTGGAGGCCATACTTCTATATATACAACATCCTGTTTCGCACTTGCTACTGTATCAATAGGCCAGTTATTTACAGCATTAAAAATTAAAGCAGGTTTATATCCATTTTTTTCGATATACTCCATTGTGTCATTAATTAACACAGGAAATTCATTCCTTAGTCTTCTTATCTTTTTCACACCACCAGCAATACTTAAAGCCTCTTTGGGGAAACCGTACTGGTCCATGTGTATACCATCAAATCCAAATTTAATAGCCTTTAAAAATTCAGATATTATGTGATCATGCCATCCAGATTCCTTTGATATATCCATAATGTAAATCAAATTTATAAGGTCAAAAACAGTTCCATCATTTTTATACAGTGCCCAATCTTTATGTTTATCATAAAATTCTTTTTCACAACCGTAAACAGCACCATAAGCAATAGCTGTCATACCAAATTTATGCGCATAATTAATTTTTTGCTTTACTACATCAATTAATAGGTTTCTACCAAGAGGATCAGCAAAACTATTAGTCGGGGGTAACAGTTCATGATGTCTATACATCCAGTCATAAAACTGTACTACATTTATATGATATTTGTTCAACTGTACTAAATCTTTATCATCGTTTTTATCTCTATCAAAAAAATCCGATAGAAAACCGTATCTCGGTGCTAATTTCCATGACTCGGTAATATCAAACGATGTTGATAAACTGTTAATCTTTTCATTATTCCTGTACAAATCCACTTCAACCCCAAAGCCCATCATTTCTTTTTCGTTTTTTTCTATATTAAACTCAAAAACAACTTTTTCGTCATGCAATTTTAATTCTTTTTCTGTTTTATAAAGTATGTCATGAAAATTTAAAACAGTACACGATACAGTATAGTTACCTAAATCATCCGTTACCTCAAATGTTGCAATAATTTCAACTTTTTCACCAGGCCTATATTGTGATTTTGACGGATACACATCTTTAATCCTCAAGTTGTACACCTGCCTTTTTAAGTTCATAGTCAAGTACTAAATACATAGCGTGTGACCACAATAATGGCTTTGCAATATTACCCCACTTATTAACCCAATAGGGATAATAAACTTCATTATTTAAATGATAAGGTACCTGTTCTGGCAGATATCCATTTTCATCCGCTTGCTCTTCTATCCATTTTTTTACTTCTTCCGCTTTTTTATAATCACCTGATTTGCAATAGTAAAGCCCCATCCATGCAGATAATAATATCCATTGGCCGCCACCATAATAAGTATCTTTTCTATAGCGGTGCATTCCCCCATTGTGTAAAAGTTCTTTTTCTATTCTTTTAATTGTATTTAGAAATATCTCATCATTTACATCAACTACTTCAAAAGGTATTGCCAGCCATATCAAACTACTGTCAACACTATTGCTTCCTACGTATTTTACAAAACTATTTTCAACAACACAGTTTGTCAAAATATAGGTCTTTATTTTATTCGCTAATTCTTTAACTTTATCATCATTTAAATACTTGTTTATAGAATTAAGTCCCCCATAAAGGCATGCTAGCGTAGAGGTATGTATTTTATCACTATTTTCTTCCCATACATCAAAATTAGGATAATACCATAAATTATCAATGTATTTAATTGTAATATCTATGCTTTTGAAAAAATCATTTATGAGTTCCGTCTTACCTGTAATTTTTATATGTTCTGATAATCCCCAAAGCCATGTGCCATATCCATCAAGTTGAAAATTACCCCATCCACTATCTTTCTCTTCATAACCTTCCAGCGTATATCGCGCATAAAGAAAGTCATTCGGTTCAAGTTTATTGCCATTTTTTATTTTCTCTATAATTTTATCCACTTTATAACTATATCTTATTATCACTTCATTTACCCAACGATAAAATTTCTCTGCTTCAGCATACTGACCCATTAAATCCATAGAATACGCAATGAAACTGCCATCTCTCAACCAACTGAAATGATATGTTGGGAATGAAGGTGATGCTACAAATGAACCATATTCTGATTGATTATTTTTAATAATTTTAATACTCTTTTCTACCAAATTCTCCATTTCAATTCCTCCAAAAATTATTTTTTAATAAATATCATGTCCCAGTATTGCAGTTCAGGAACAGATATTTCCAGATATTTACCTTTACTATCTTCCTTCTTTTTAAATTGAAGTTTCATAACCTTACCATCATTAATATCTGGTGAAGCAAGATAAACATTTTTAATATTATCATTCTCTAAGTAATACTTCACCTTAAAATCTTTTATTATAGGTGGCGCGCTATAATTCCCTAGATCATCTCTCCAGTTCGAAACCTCAATACCAAGTAAATTTATCATGTGTATAACATCATACCCATCTTTTTGTTTCGCATATGTCCATACTGTTCGTGCTGAACCATTGTTACTTATCTCAATTCCAGGTATCTCTATTTTGTTATCTGATTCTTTAAGCCCATCTCTTAACAGATTTTCATATGCTGTTAAAAAGTCATAGTAATTTCTCATAGCTTTTACAAGTGATTCCGACATTTTTAAATTTGCTGACGGAAAATACTCTTTTGAAAGCATTCCCGTATCACCAAGCTCAATGTGGTCGCCACCAGCAGCAAATATTGCAGCATCAGTAAGTCTTACACTATGTTCATTAAATTCACCACTTCTATTTGCAATGCCATAATTCATATACGCAGCTACAACAGTGGCTTTCTTGCCATCAGAATAATTATATCCATTATCGACAGTTTGTTTTAAAAAGTTATAATGAGCTCTTCCCGGCGGCCAGATTTCCGCATATAAAAAGTCTACGTCAGCACCAGACGCAACATTAATAAGACCATATTCATTTACAGTATTGCATACTATTCTTTTCCCTAATGCCTTTTTCGCATTGTTTAAAAAATCTGCATATGTCATAGATAGTTCTACCGGATTCCCTTTGTAGTCATAAACTGTGCCTCTTGGCCCTAATGTATCGACATGCCATACATCAAAGTTATACACTCCAAAAGCATCCTTTTCAGCATTAAAAATGTAGTTTTGCCAGTCTTTATTTGCAGGATTAAAAAGGTACAATCTATCTGTCGCCCATGTATGTGGAAGAGGGTGGTTATCTTGTTCTTCATGATTAGGATCTTTATAAAGCCCCCATTCTGGTTTCGCCCCGTCTTTTACATAATCGAAATATCCTCCATACATAAGATTATAATTTGCAGCCATCATGTTTTTAGAGTGAGCAAGTTCAATGTAGTCCTTAACTGTCTGGCCATAGATATCCCTGTTTGCTATGTCTTTCCATTTTAGATCTGGGTTTTCAACTGTCCCAGCCAACGGCTTGTTATGTTTGTATTGCCAATCGTAAAACTGTAATCCGTTTAAATGATATCTATTAAGGTCTTCAATAATAAGGGCAGACTTTTCTTTGCTCTGTTCCGGAAAATTAGCTATATATCCGTATCTTGGGAATTTTGACCAATCAGAAGAAACATCCACAGCAGTATTCTTGTTATCTATTGCTTTATTTCCTTTTACGGCATAGACTTCCACTAAATATCCTTTAAAATCATCTTTTGGAGCTTCCCAAAATATATTCAATTGTTTTTTCTGACCACTTTTTATATTTACTTGTATTTTTGCTTTCCCCACAATACTCTCAAGATGTTTATAAAAAATATAAATCGTTCCACGAAAATCTTCTTGTAGTTCATTATTCAATTCTATCTTTACGGTTACTTTATCACTTGGATAATATCTTGCTTTATCTGTATATACATCGCTTATTAGTTTGCCTTTTGTTAAAGCTACTATATTATTGTCATCTTTAAAACTAAAAATATTTCTATACATGTAGAGTGCTCCAAATATAGCAGTTGATATTATTAATATTAACGCAATAATCTTTTTACTCAATTTTTAATCCTCTCCCATATTTATGAAACTCTATTATGCTCAACCTTTCAAAGCTCCTTCTTGGATACCTCCCCTTATAAAATACTTTTGGAATATGATAAATATTAAAATTATTGGTATAACAGCTATCAATGATGCTGCAAATACAAGTCCCCATTTTGTTGCAAACTGTCCCTGAAACATTCTTATCGCAATGGGCAATGTTCTTTTTATTGGGGTCTTTATTAGTGTCAATGCAGTGAAAAACTCATCCCATGTACCTGAAAAAGCAAAAATTGCAAAAGTTGCTAATGCAGGTTTTGAAAGTGGCAGTATTATGTGTCTGTATATAGTCCACCTAGAACCTCCATCAATAATAATTGACTCTTCCAATTCTCTTGGTATCTGTTCAAAAAAGCCCTTCAAAAAAAATGTATTTCCTGCAATTCCTCCTCCTACATATAGGAGTAAAAGTCCTGTATATGTGTCAACAAGATGCATTCCATTAATAACCGTATATTGTGCTACAATGTTTAAAACTCCTGGTACCATCATTGTAAAAAGATAGATATTAAAAATTAAATTTTTGCCAGGAAAATTGAACCTTGCAAACCCATATGCTGATAAGGTAGAAATAAAGAGAGACAATATTGTATTCGTTATTGCGAGAAATAAGCTATTTAAAAAGTATCTTTCGAAATTGTTAGCATTCCACGCCTCTATAAAATTGCCTAAGTATAAAGATTTTGGTATTAAAATAGGAGGATATGGCATAACATACGTATCTTGTGTCAAAGCTGTAGCTACCATGTACATAAAAGGAATAACCATGGCAGCAGAACAAATCAATAGCAAAATATGAATAATAAGTTGACCAAATTTGCTTTTAACCATAAATATTGCCCCTTTTTAATAATTAAACTCATCATACTTCAAGAGTCTTTTTTGTAACAAAGTTATAGCCATAATTACTATACCAATTATTACACTAATTGCAGATGCATATCCGAATTCAAAATCTGAAAATGCCCTATTATACATATAATTCAAAAGCACATCCGTTGTACCAAGTGGAGCACCATTTGTTATCATCATAACTTGTATAAATACTCCAAATGCACCTATAATTAGATTTATCAATATAAAAAAAGTGGTAGGTTTTATTAACGGTATAATAATCTTAAAAAACGTTTGAACAGGGTTAGCCCCGTCTACTTCAGCAGCTTCGTACAGCTCATTTGGTATACCTTGAAGTGCTGCCAAGTATATAACCATTACCCATCCTATACCCTTCCATATGCCAAGAACCCAGATTACAAAGTTAGCTGTCCATGTATTCTGAAGCCAGGAAATAGGATTAGAAATTAAATGTAGCTTCAACAATGCATAATTAATTAGACCTTCTTTACCATCTGTAAATAAATATTTAAAAATTAATGAAACAACTATCCAGGAAGTAATTACAGGTATATATATCATAACTTTATATAAATTTTTCCCTTTGATTACATTGTTAATTAAAACTGCAACAATAAGCCCTATCGCCATTTGACCAGGTACTGTAACAACTCCATATAAAACCGTATTTCTAAAAGCTAACCAAAATTTTTCACTGTGAAACGCTCTCATAAAATTTGCAAACCCTACAAACTCACTGGGTTGCCCTGGCATTATATTGTAATTTGTAAAAGCCATATAAATATTTTTTATTTGTGGATAAACAACAAATACAGATAATAAAACTAACCCTAATCCTATAAAAGGCAAAACCTCAAACCATTCTTTAAATTTTTGCTTAAAATGGCTATTCTTTTTGTTATTTTTACTTTTATTTTCTAATATAGACTGTGATAACATTGAATCCAACTCCTTTTTGTAAGAAGGATTAAGAGTACACTCCTAATCCTTCTTACAAAACTAATTTTAATTATTTTGCAAAAATTCATCTATTTGCTTTGCAGCTTCATCCAACGCCTGCTGAGGTGTTGCTTTGCCTCTAAATACTTTCTCAAAGGCTTGACCTAAAGTTTCGTCTATCTTACCCCAATTTGGACTTGGTGTCCTTGGCCATGCAGTTTTTAATTGTTGAACATAAAGGCTAATAATCGGATCACCGCTGACATCTGATGAATTAGCTACATCCATATTTGTCGGTATAAGCCCTGCTTGTTGCGCTAACAATTTTTGAGGTGTTTCAGAAAACATATATTGCATAAAAATCCATGCCTCTTTAGGATGTTTAGTAGTTTTAAATAAAACAAGGTCTTCACCGCCTACAACTGATATGCTTCCTCCAGGTCCTTGCGGAAATAAAGCAGGTACTGTAGATTGCTTTGCAGCATCTCCTTGTATGCTGTAAAACCATGGACCATCGTCAATCATGAGATAATTATTACCTTTCATACCACCCCATGTATCTGGCTGTCCTCCCAAAATACATGGTCCAATTAATTTTTCATTATACAAATCTATTAATTTCTGCAATGCTGCTACACTTTCTGGACTGTTTAAATATCCAGTTGCTTTAGTATACTTATCATCTGTAACTTTACCTCCTAATGAGAGGAAATAGGGAGCAATTCCCCAAGGTCCTGTTCCACTGATTGCTATACCCCATCTATCTTTTCCCTTTATTTTTTCCGCAGCTGCAACAAGTTCATCAAAAGTCTTTGGCGGTTCTGTTAATCCTGCTTGTTGTAATAACGTTTTATTATATATTGCTATCTTAGTATTTGTATCTTGAGGAATTCCATAATAATGACCATTGAAATAGTTAGTTTCCATAGGTCCTTTAAATGCTTTTTCTTTTATAGCATCAAAACCCTCAAGGTTATCCACCGGTTGTAGTGCACCCAATTTCGCAAATTCTGGTACCCAAATTATATCCATCCTCATTACATCTGGAGTTGCATTACCTGCAACTGCTGATATTACTTGTTGTTTTAATCCATCATAAGGCATGCGCGTAGCTTTTACTTTAATATTGGGATATTTCTGCTCAAAATCAGGGATAATTTGCTCATTTAGAATCTTATCTTCCGTATCACTGAAAGTATGCCAAAATTCAATTGTAACAGGTTCTACTTTCTGGGTATCGTTTACAGAACTATTGTCAGTTGTCTTTTTTGTGCCACTATTTGAACTACATCCCGCCATTACAAATGTCAAAGCCAAAATAGCTGCTACTAAAACACTTATCACCTTTTTACTCATTCTAAATTTCCCCCTTTTATTAATCAAATTTATAAGTCAAATATTTATTTAATTTGTTCCCTTTACCCCTCCCTTCAACTTTTTTCAGTGAATGAAGTATTAAAAATAAATTAATTAAACTCACTTAAAATACTGTTAATGCATTATCTTGCCCTTCATACAAAGGTATTTCAAAAAGTTTGCTAATCGCTAATGTTGAAGCACCAATCACCCATCCTTCATCTCCAAGTTCAGATACTTTTATCTGTACTTTTTTTTCATGCATTTTGAAAAAATTATTTTTTACAATATCATTTATAACAGGTAAAATAATATCTTTAGCAATCATTCCTTCTCCTGCAAGAATTATTGTTGATGGATTTAATAGATTTATCACGCTTAATAAACCATACCCCAAATATTTTGCAGACAACCTTAATACATCAATAGCAAGCATATCGCCTTCTTTTGCATATTCATAGACTTTTTCAATAGATAAATCTTCTGTTAAATCTATTTTACTTTCACTATACATTTTTATATTATCTCTAATATAATCTACTATGAAATCTTCTGAAGCATATGCTTCCAAGCAACCCCTTTGTCCGCATTCGCATTTTCTGCCTTCAGCAACCAACACCATATGTCCTATTTCTCCAGCACCGCCAAAATCACCAGTATACAATTTTTTATTAATTACTATTCCTGAACCAATACCAGAACCATAAGTTACCACTATAAAATTATTTAATTCTCTTCCATGTCCATACCACAATTCAGCTAATGTATAGGCATTCACGTCATTATCAATGTATACAGGAACGTTAAATTTATTTTCCAAAATATTACCAATTTCAACATTGCTCCAATTTAACATACCAGAATATATAAGTTTTCCTTTTTGTTGATCAACTAAACCAGAAACTGCGACTCCTATACCCATCAAATTTTTGTTATAAGGAATCTTTGCAATTAATTTTTCTATGTTTTCAACCACCATGTTTAATACCGTATTACTATTTGTCCCTTTTTTAAATGGTACAACTCTCTTTTCAATAATCTCACTTTTAAGATTTGTCAAAGCAAATATCAAGTTATTCTCCTCAATTTTAATGCCTATAATATATCCGTAATTATAATTAAATTCCAAAAGAATAGGTTTTCTTCCACCTGTAGAATCAGCCTCTCCTACTTCATGAACGAGATTTTGGTTTTCTAATTCTTCAACAATGTTTGTAACAGTAGATAATCCTAAATTAAGATTTTTTGAAATATCAGTACGGCTAATAGGTCCGTTCATTCTTATTTCATTTATTACTAAAGATCGATTAATATCTTTTATAAGTTCCTTGTTTCCTATCCTTAGTTTCATTTGCCATCACCTGTATATATAATAACATACTTTTTTCACTGAATCAAGTATTTTTAATTAAAAAAATATCCACACATTACTTTGATAGGATATAAAAAAACAATAGTTTTTATGGAAAAAATTGGTAACAGCGAATCGCTCTCAACTTTGAACGGATTTTAAATTATGTTTTTACAATAAGAAAAAATTTCTTTAGCATACATTATTGCCTTTTCAGCTGTTTTAATATCTGGCATCCCTAAAGCTGTTGTGCCTGGCATGGCAGTAGGATATCTCGTTGGAATATAAAATTGGTTTAATACTTGGGCTTTAGATAGGAAGTTTTCAAAAGATTTATCATGTTGTGTACAAAGATTTACAAGATCTATTAAATTATGAATTCGAGGAGGATTATGTTTTTGACTTACTAAAAATGCTTTTAAAGCTTTTTCTACAGCCTGATGGGAAAAGAAACAAACCATATTGTATTTACCTGCTTTAAACATGATTTCTGCTGAGTCAAGGTCATCCATAGCAAAATCAAGCCATTGTTTTGCTTCTTTCATAAATAACCTTTCCTTTCTTTAATATTTCTTCAACGTAAAACATACTTTCTTTCATTTCTTCTATTTCTTTTGGGGTATACACTATAATATCCGTGCCAATAGTAGGCTTAGCAACTTTAACAACTTCCTCTAATCTTTCGTAAAAAGACTTGTCAGTATCCTTTATAACTATTAAATCAATATCGCTCCATTCATTTATTTGATTTGTCGCTAATGAACCAAATAATATTATTTTTTCAGGTTGATACTCTTTTATCAGCACTTCTACAATTCTTGTAAGTTCTCGATTTAATTGTTCTATTCTGCTCATAGAAAACACCTCAATTTGAAGGTTTTACCTTTAATCCGTTATATCAAATTGCAATTATTCTATAAGAGTTTATTTCCGTCTTTTTAATTTTTTATTTCCTCGCTTTAATTTCTGTAAGATGTGATATAATTATAATTATAGACAGAAAAACACTTCGAGTGTTATGAATATGTGGAATGTGGGAATAGGTAGATGTGAGCTACCTATTCTTTTTTTATGTTTATTTCTATTCTAAGAGTTTTAAATTTCTATTTTAATTGTTTATAGATCTCAAAAATTCTTCTTCACAATTAATTATAGCATGCATATTATAACATTTCTATGCAAAATTTCTTAAAGTTTTCTCTTGAATGCAGTGGCAAAACTGCCACTGCATTGCAGACTGTTGACAAAATATCGGGAACCCGTTATTATGAGAAGGGTTCCTTGTTTTTTTATGAAGCAAAAGAGGAGAGGAGAAGAAAGATGTTATCAAAGAAACAGGATGCCAGACATCAAATAGAATTTGTAAGCATAGATCAGTTAGTTCCAAAAGATCACCTTTTAAGGAAGATAGAAAGAGTTATAGATTTTAGTTTCATATATGATT
>Ga0207430_10171_pt1 | contig 25221 bp, 23 predicted proteins | sample YelNatsi3bottle8_FD_187544 | JGI IMG/M metagenome (GOLD analysis project Ga0207430, IMG submission 187544) | Hot spring thermophilic microbial communities from Obsidian Pool, Yellowstone National Park, USA - site 3 bottle 8 (SPAdes) (version 2) | ecosystem: Environmental > Aquatic > Thermal...
TTTTTGATATTTCATATATTTATTATTATGGAAACCTCGATTTTCCGCTTTTTTATGGGAGAAATTGTTTTTTTGAATGCCCTAAAATCGCTATTTCATCTGCTTTTCTGATCATCGCAAATTACTCGAATTAAGTTATATATTAAATGGTGGAGTTATTATGTTATAAAATCTGATGGAAATTCCTTTGGATCTTCAAAATTGGGATTTATTTTTGAAATCATGGTAAATTTTATATTAATTTTATGTTTTTTTCTTTCAAATAATTCAACTATGGCGCAATTTTTTGTTACAAATCGTATGATTCCTTTTGTTCTTCTGTAAAAGGTATCGTAAATTCTTCCCGCACTATAACAGCCTTTAGGAACGGTATTTACACTGTTTGCTACATATCCTACCTTACCAAAAGGATGAATAGTTACTTTTATAGCTTCCATATCATATTCATTATTAGGTTCTTTTTCGAGGGTAACAACCATTCCAGGTTTTAGTATTCGATATCCAAAGTAGTTTCCGCAACCGACTAATGCGACAAATCGTTTATGAGCCATATATACCCCTCCTTGGAGCAATAAATGTTCCTTAAATTATTATATATAAAATCCCAAATCAATAGAATTTCTTTCTTTTGTTTCTCTAAAATACTTTACAATTAAATTAACTTTATGTATAATAATCCTATCAAAAATATTAATGAAGGCCCAGTAGTTCAGTTGGTTTAGAACGCCAGCCTGTCACGCTGGAGGTCGAGGGTTCGAGCCCCTTCTGGGTCGCCACAAATGCGGAAGTGGCTCAGCGGTAGAGCATCGCCTTGCCAAGGCGAGGGTCGCGGGTTCAAATCCCGTCTTCCGCTCCACTTAATGCCGGGGTGGCGGAACAGGCAGACGCACAGGACTTAAAATCCTGCGGGTAGCAATACCCATACCGGTTCGATTCCGGTCCCCGGCACCATTTTTTAGGTAACTATTAAACTTAATAAGAGAGTAATAATGCACTTATTCAGATAGTAAGCTAATTCTGAATAAAGTGCATTTTTTATTTGATCTACCACTTCATTTATTATAAAACTCATTTGTTTATTAATAATTTGTTTATTATAAAAATGATATTTATGTTAAATATTTATGTTAAAATATTTATAAATAAACAAATTAGATTTGGGGCGATCTTTATTATGAATTTATTACTAATAGCGCCTTATGAAAACTTATTAGAAACAGCTTATTTAGTTAAGAATGATCTAAATATTGAATTTAAGATTGAATACGGAAATTTGAAAGATGGATTAGAAATTGCAAAAAAATATAAAGAAAAAGGTATTAATGCTATTATAAGCAGAGGTGGAACATATCAATTAATTAAGGAAAATGTCGATATACCTGTTGTTGAAATAAAAGTTAGCCCTTATGATATTTTAAGACAATTTAAAGGATTAGTTAAGAATAACAAAAAAATTTGTGTAGCAGGATATAAAAATGTAATTTACGGTTGTGAGCTCATAGGGGAAGTATTTAATATAAATATAATAAAAACTGAATTTTGTAAAGAAGAAGATATTCCGGAACAAATAAAACAAGCTATAAAATTAGGAGCTGAGATAATAATAGGAGATGCTGTTGCGATTAACTATGCTTCAAATTTTGGTATTGAAAACAGATTGATAACATCTGGTAAGGAAGCCATTGCAAATGCCGTTAATGAAGCAATTAGATTAATTGAAGAAATTAAAAAAGAAAAAGCTAAAACCGAAGAAATAAGAACAATTTTGGATTTTATTCACGATGGTGTAATAGCCGTAGATAAAAAAGGTAAAATAACAATATATAATAAAATGGCTGAAAAAATATTTAGGAAACCTTCTGAAGAAGTATTAGGCAAAAACATAGAATTTTTAATTCCTGATACTAAATTATATCAAGTTATGAATGAAAAAAAATCGCAGTTAGATGCTTTACAAGAAATAGGGGAAATAAAAATAGCAACCAATAGGGTACCTATTATAATTGAAAATGAAGTTATAGGAGCGGTTGCTACTTTTCAGGAAGTAAATACTTTAATGAAAGCTGAGCTAAAAATAAGAAAACAGCTTTTAGAAAAGGGGCATCTTGCTTTTTATAGATTTATTGATATAGTGCATAAAAGTGAAAAAATGTCAAAGTGTATAGAAATTGCAAAAAAATATTCTCAACTTGATTCTACAATATTGATATTTGGTGAATCGGGAACAGGAAAAGAAATTTTTGCACAAAGTATACACAATGAAAGCAAAAGAAAAAACGGACCTTTTGTTGCGATTAATTGTGCAGCTTTGCCTGAAAATCTTTTAGAAAGTGAATTATTTGGTTATGCAGAAGGTGCATTTACTGGTGCCAAAAAAGGTGGTAAAGTTGGCCTTTTTGAGTTAGCTCATAATGGAACAATATTTTTAGATGAAATATCTGAAATGCCATTGTCTTTGCAATCTAAATTATTGAGGGTAATGCAAGAAAAAAAGGTTATGCGCCTCGGTGATGATAAGCTAATTCCAATAAATATTAGAATAATTTGTGCTACAAATAGGGATTTATTAAAAGAAGTAAATAATGGAAATTTTAGACAGGATTTATTCTATCGAATAAATATTTTGCCTCTTTTTATACCTCCTCTTCGAGAAAGAAAGGAAGATATAATACCTTTAGCAGAATATTTTTTAAAGAAATATTCAAAATTAATAGGTAAAAATATCTTGGGTTTTACCCATTCTGCTGTAGATTATCTTTTATCCTTAGATTATCCAGGTAATGTGAGAGAGCTTGAAGGTATAATCGAAAGGGCTTGTGCAGTTTGTGAAGGAAAATATATTGATATGGAAGATTTGATTTTTAAATACTTTGAAATAAATCAAAACAAAATAAAAAGTCAGGAATTGTCAATTGAAGAACAAGAAAAAAATTTAATTTCAAAAGCATTAACAGAATCTAAAGGTAATATTACCTTAGCAGCTAAACTACTCGGAATTCATCGTACAACATTATGGAGGAAAATAAAAAAGTATAATATCGACATTATGACCTCTTGATGCAAAATGCATCGAGAGGTTTATTTTTTGTTGCCGAATGCAACAGTTTCTTAAAGATAGAGTTTATAAATTTAATGTATTTTTAATTGGCATTGTTATTGCGATAATAAAATAAATAAAAAATTGTTGGAGGTGTTTTAATTGAAAAAATTTGCTGTTATTGCACATCCAAAGGATAATGTGGCAACGGCTGTAAAGGATTTATCATCAAGCGAAGAAGTATTAATCGAAGTTGAAGGTGTTGATCTAAAAATAACCCTATTATCAGATATTAAATTCGGTCATAAATTTGCTGTAAAGGATATTAAAAAGGGGGAAGAAATAATAAAATACGGGGAAGTTATAGGAAGGGCAACAGTTGATATCAAAAAAGGAGAACATGTTCACGTACATAATATCGAAAGCTTAAGAGGACGCGGAGATTGGGAGGAGGAATTAAAATGAAATTTAAGGGCTTTGTAAGACAAAACGGAAAAGTAGGTATAAGAAATCATTTATTAATAATACCTTCGTCTGTATGTGCAAGTGTAGTTGCAGAAAGAATAGCTTCCCATGTAGAAGGTGCTGTTGCCATTCCAAATCAGCACGGGTGCTGTCAAATTGGTGGTGATCTTGAATTAATAAAAAATACTTTAATCGGTTTGGGGAAGAATCCGAATGTTGGAGCAGTATTGGTTGTAGGTTTAGGATGTGAAGGTGTACCGACTGAGAATGTAGCAGCTGAAATTGCAAAAACGGGCAAACTTGTAGATTATATTGTTATACAGCATTGCGGAGGAACTTTGAAAGCAGAAGAAAAAGGTACAAGAATAGCAAGGCAGATGATGCAGGAAATTTGTAAATTTGAAAGAGAAGAAGTGGATATTTCAGAATTATTATTATCAATTGAATGCGGTGGTTCTGATACAACTTCTGGCTTAGCTTCTAATCCTGTAGCAGGCTATGTATCCGACAAAATTGTTGAACTTGGTGGGATATCAATGTTTTCAGAAACTACAGAATTGATTGGTGCAGAGCATCTTTTCGCAAAAAGGGCTGTGACAAAGGAAGTAGGAGAAAAATTACTTTATATCGTTAAAAGGTGTGAAGAAAAGGCAAAGACAATGGGAGTAGATATGCGAGGCGGACAGCCTACACCAGGAAATATCGAAGGTGGTATTAGTACTATTGAAGAAAAATCTTTGGGTTGTATTTATAAAGGGGGTACAAAACCCTTACAGGGCGTTTTAGAATACGGCGAAGAACCGCAGGGTAAAGGGCTTTATTTTATGGATACTCCCGGACAGGATATTGAATCTATTACTGGAATGACTGCAGGGGGTTCTCAGGTTGTAATATTTACCACAGGTCGCGGTACTCCAACCGGATCACCTATAGCACCGGTCATAAAAATTACCGGAAACCCCGAAACATATAAAAATATGGAAGATAATATAGATTTCAACTGTGGAACAATCGTAGAGGGTATTGAATCAATTAAGGATGCCGGTGAAAGATTATTTAATCTTTTGATAGAGGTATGCAACGGCAAAATGACCAAAGCGGAAACTTTAAGGCATAGGGAATTTGGTATGTATAAATTAATTTCAACTTTTTAAGGAGGGGCTATATGAAATTATTAAAAGCTATTAATAAAGTTCCCGGAGGATTGATGGTTATACCACTGCTTCTTGGTGCTACAATTAATACTTTTTTCCCAAGTGTGCTTCAAATTGGAGGTTTTACCACTGCTTTGTTCAAACAGGGTGCCATGCCGCTTATCGCACTTTTCCTTTTGTGCAATGGAGCTCAGATAACCGTAAGGCAAGCAGGAGTTTCTTTAGCAAAGGGAACAGCACTTACTTTAGTAAAGTTTTTGATAGGTGCAATATTGGGTTGGTTTACTGGCAAATTCTTAGGAGCTGCAGGACTCTTAGGACTTTCATCATTAGCAATCATCGCTGCAGTTACAAATTCTAATGGAGGGCTATACACCGCTTTAGCTTCACAATACGGTGATCCTACTGATGTAGGTGCGATTGCGATATTGTCTATAAATGATGGTCCATTTTTGACTATGGTTGCCATGGGTGTTTCAGGGCTTGCAAATATACCTTTTATTGCTCTTGTCGCCGTTATAGTTCCAATTATTATAGGAATGATTTTAGGAAACTTAGATGAGGATTGGAAAAAATTCTTAGAACCCGGGCAAAGACTTTTAATTCCTTTCTTTGCCTTTCCCCTTGGAGCTGCCCTCGATTTTAAAACAATTTTTAAAGCAGGGATACCAGGCTTATTATTAGGATTGATTACTGTAATATTTACGGGTATAGCTGGATACTTTACAATAAAATTTTTATTTAAAGAGAATAAAACAGTTGGCGCAGCAATAGGGACTACTGCAGGCAATGCTGTGGCTACTCCCGCTGCTGTTGCTGCCGTTGATCCAAATCTTGCGCAGTTAGTGGGTGCAGCTACTGCACAAGTAGCAGCTTCTGTAATTATAACTGCAATATTATGCCCCTTATTAGTATCTTATTTAGATAAAAGGGAAAAAAGAAATAATGACAAATAAAGGAGAGAGCTAAGTTGTTTAAATTTATAATAATAGCTGATGATTTCACGGGTGCAAACGATACAGGAGTACAATTAACGAAAAAGGGCTATGAGACATATACAGTATTAGATTTAGAAGGTTTCACAAAATCTGAATTTGATGCTTTAGTAATAGATACAGAAACAAGGGGTTTATCCCCTGAAAATGCTTATAACAAAGTAAAAGAATTAATAAACAAATTGAAAGCATTGATAAACGTAGAATTGGAAGAAATGATTATTTATAAAAAAATAGATTCCACTTTAAGAGGTAATATAGTTGAAGAAATTATAGCCCTTTACGAAGAACTTAAGCCGGAGCTTATTATTTTTGCTCCGGCTTATCCTAAAAATAATCGAATAACGTTAAATGAGGTTCATTATGTTAATGGTAAACCGGTTGATAAAACTGAATTTGCCAATGATATAAAAAATCCTGTTAATGTTTCTAATATAAAAATCCTACTAAGCAATACTAACGTCTTTAAAGTAAGGCATGTGTATTTAAGTGAAATTAAGAATTTAGAAGTTATAATAAAAAATTTAAAGGATATTAATACTTTAACCTTCGATGCTGAAAAAGATTCAGATTTAGTAGAAATAGCAACAAAGGTAACTGAAGCTAATAAAAAGGTTTTATGGGTTGGCTCAGCAGGCCTTGCAGAAGCATTAATTTCATCAATAAAAAAAGAGGGGAAAATTATTACTGTTTCTGGGAGTACAAGGAGTTTAACGATAACCCAGTTGATAAATTTATCTGAAAAAGGAAATATTCCCATAATCAATATTGATTTATATAATTTATTTATTGAGGCAGAATGTGAAAAAAACAGGATTTGTTCACTTGTTAATAATTATAATGATAAGGATGTTATAATTACATCGTATATGGCGCAAGAAGATTTGGAAACAGCAAAGAAAATTTCATTAGAATTAGGAATTGAATTAAAAGATATAAGTCAAATTATTGCAGAAAAAATTTCCGAAATAAGCTTAAAGGTTATAAATTTTACAAAACCTAAAGGTTTAATATTGACAGGAGGGGATATAGCTTTTAACGTGGTCAAAAAATTAAATTCTAAAATTATAAAAATAAAAAATGAAATAGAACCAGGAATACCGGAAATTGAACTTTTTGAAGGTCCTTTTAAAAGGTTAAAAATAATTACTAAAGCTGGCGGTTTTGGGAATGAATTAACATTATACAATTCCTATAGGTATCTGAAAGGGGAATAAAAATTGGAAGAGTTTTTCGGTATAACAATGGGAGATCCAGCTGGAATAGGCCCGGAAATAATAGTTAAAGCACTTAATAATAATGAAGTTGAAAAACTAAAAATAGTGATATTTGGGTCAAAAAATATTATAGAGCACTATATAAATCTCTGTAATATAAATAGGGAAATAAATATTATCAAAAATTTAGATGAATTTAAGGATGGAGCTATAAATATTTATCCGGTTAATAATTTATCTATAGATGAATTCATAATAGGAAAAATAAATCCGATCTGTGGAAAAGCTTCCTTTGAGTATATTCATACAGCAGTTCAATTTGCTTTAGAAAAGAAATTATCTGCTGTAATTACTGCTCCTATAAATAAAGCTTCATTAAACCAGGCAGGGTATCGTTATAACGGCCATACCGAATTAATTGCCGATCTAACTAAGGCTCAAAAATATTCTATGGTTTTGACAAATAGAAGATTGAATGTAATACATGTTACCACTCATGTGGCGCTGAAAAATGTAAGTAGTTATATTAAAAAAGATAAAATTTTAGAAGTTATTCATCTTGCCGAAGAAGCAGGAAAACTTTTAGGCAAAACCATTCCTAAAATTGGAGTCTCGGCTTTAAATCCTCACGGTGGAGAAGCAGGATTATTTGGTGATGAAGAAATAAACGAAATAATTCCTGCCATATGTGAGGCTAATAAAGAGGGAATTAACGTTGTTGGCCCTATACCCGCAGATGTAATTTTTCTAAAAGCGTTGAAGGGTGAGTATGATGTAGTTGTCGCAATGTATCACGATCAAGGACATATACCAATAAAATTATTTGGATTAGAAAATGGAGTGAATTTTACTGTTGGACTTCCTATAATAAGAACATCAGTTGATCACGGTACAGCTTTTGATATAGCCGGAAAAGGAATAGCAAATGAAAAAAGTTTAGTAGAAGCAATTAAATTAGCTGATAAAATAGTTAAAAATAAAATAAAATAAAAAGGTAACATAAATATTTGTGAAGAATTGCTCCTGATAGTATATTTCAGGGGTTTTTATTTTTAAAGGTATAAAAAATGATGATGGATTGTCGATGAAATATTATTGAAGATATCAATAACTTATATAAAAGTTATTAAATATACAAATCACTTTTTTTATCATTTTGTGCTAAAATTAACGTGAAAATTTAAGTATTAAAAAGCAATTTAAAGAGGATGAAAAATTAATGGCAAAAAAAGTTATCGGTATTGATATAGGTTCTACAAATACAAAAGCGGTTTTATTTGATGGAAGTATAAAGAATTTTGTAGTTTTTCCTACTTTGTATGAACCTCAAAAAGCTGCAAAAAAAGCTGTGGAATATTTAACAAAAGGTCATATAGGCGAAATTATTAAAGAATATAAGATTGTTGCAACTGGTTATGGAAGAGTATCTTTTGATTATGCGGATAAAAAAGTAAGTGAAATTACATGTCACGCAAGAGGGACAAAATTCCTTTTTCCGGATGTAAAAACTATTATAGATTTAGGTGGACAGGATAGTAAACTTATTTTCCTTGATGAAACAGGAAAAGTCAAGGAATTTTTTATGAATGACAAATGTTCAGCAGGGACAGGCAAGTTTTTGGAATATATTCTAAAAAGTATGAAAATTGCAATAAAAAATTTAGACATACCCATTTCAATTGTCCCTGCCAAGATAAACAGTATGTGCACCGTTTTTGCAGAATCGGAAGTTATTAGCCTATCTTCAAAAGGAGTAGCTAAAGAAGAAATAATCGCAGGAATAATTAATTCTATAGCGGAAAGGGTTACAACTTTCCTTTATAAATTTAATTTTGAAGAAAAAATTTGCTTTACAGGGGGTCTTTCAAAAAATCAATACTTAAAATTTTTACTGGAACAAAAATTAAACAAGAAAATATATACCCCTGAATATGCTTTATATTCTGCAGCAATTGGTGCGGCGCTAATTGGATATGAAGAATAATTTTAAGATAAATTAAAAAAGAACAGGAGGTAAAAAATGAGCGATTATAAAACCTTATGGGAATCCCTTGGTATGGATCTTGAAAAACACGACAAACTTTGTGCATTACTCCCAGGATTTTATGAAGAAGTATATTTATCTCAGGAGAAACGCCCACAGGGAATGAACTATTTTAATTTAGTGGTTTCTGCTATTCACGGTTTAAGACCACAAGAGCTTGTAAATCATAAAACGCAAGGGAAAAAGGTAGTAGGGACTTTTTGTGTATTTGTCCCCGATGAATTAATTTTTGCTGCAGATGCTATTGGCGTAGGACTTTGCGGGGGCTCACAGTTTTGGGTGCCTGATGGTGAAAAGGTACTTCCTAAAAATATATGTCCGCTAATTAGGTCTTTTATGGGGGCTAAAATTTCAAAAACATGTCCCTTTTTCCAATCCTGCGAGTTGTTAATAGGTGAAACCACATGTGATGGTAAGAAAAAAGCTTGGGAAATATTAAAAGATTATGCTGATGTCCATGTAATACATTTACCGCAAATGAAATCAGAAAAAGAATTTTCTTTATTTATTAAAGAACTTGAAATATTAAAAGAAAAATTAGAAGAAATTACAGGAAATAAAATTACAGAAGATGCCCTTAAATCTTCTATTGAGCTAATAAACAATAAAAGGAGAGCTTTGAAAAGATTATATGATTTAAGAAAACAAAATCCCGTCCCGATAAGCGGAAAGGATGCATTGCTTATTAGCCAGATATCTTTTTACGATGATCCTACAAGATTTACCCAGAAGGTAAATGAAATTTGTGGCGAATTGGAAGATAGAGTAAAAAATGGAGATGGTGTATTCCCAAGCAGTTCAAAAAGGATAATGATAACAGGGACACCAATGGCTATTCCAAACTGGAAGTTGCACCATATAATTGAAAGCTTAAATGCTGCTGTAGTAGTGGAAGAAACCTGCACAGGTACAAGATATTTTGAAAATGAAGTGAAGATAAAAGGCGAGTCAATGAATGAACTAATAAATTCTATCGCAGAAAGATATTTTAAAATTAACTGTGCCTGCTTCACGCCCAATAACGACAGAATTCATGATATAATAAGGCTTGCAAAAGAATACAAAGTAGATGGGGTGATCTATTACAATTTACAGTTCTGTCAAACCTATGCAATAGAATACTATAATGTAAAGAAGGCACTTGAAAAAGAAGGGATTCCCAATTTACTCATTGAAACAGACTACAGTGAAAGTGATACTGAACAACTAAGGACAAGGATTGAGGCCTTTATAGAAATGCTATAAAAATATAATCAAAGAGGCTGCTTCTTGTATACTATATGCTAAGCAGCCTCTTTTTCTTAAAAAAAAAAAAAAATTATTAAGGTTTTTTGGCTTTATATTAAATTTTGAAGGATAGATTTTTTTGTTTTATATAGTGCTAATATTTAGCAGTTTTTATAATATGTATAGGAGAACTATAAAAAAAGATAGAATGCTTTAATGAAAAGGAGGCTTTTTATGAATTTAGAAGAATTAAGGTCTGTTGCAAAAGAAAACCTTAAAGGCTTCTGTCGCGTTTGTTCATTCTGTGATGGAAAGGCTTGTCGAGGTGAAGTCCCTGGAATGGGAGGGGTTGGAAGTGGTTCTTCATTTATTGCTAATATCGATGCACTCTCTAATATAAAATTAAATTTAAGAACAATTCACAATGCTAAAGATCCAGATATTTGCATAGAATTATTTGGTAAAAAGCTTTCAATGCCCATATTAGCTGCACCTATTACCGGAACAAGTTACAATATGGGAGGTAAAATTTCTGAAGAAGATTTTATACAAATGGTAATATCGGGAAGCAAAGAGGCAGGAACAATAGGAATGTGTGGAGATGGGGGTAATCCAGTCTTTTATGATTCGGGCTTAAAAGCAATTGAAAAAGAAAACGGAAATGGAATTGCAATTATTAAACCAAGAGAAAATTATGAAATATTAGAAAGAGTAAAAAGAGCAGAAGATGTAGGAGCTTTTGCTGTAGGAATAGATATTGATGGAGCAGGTCTGGTTACAATGTCTTTGATGGGGCAGCCTGTAGGTCCAAAAACTAAAGAGGAATTAAAGGATATAATATCAAAAATTAAACTGCCTTTTATCTTAAAAGGAATTATGACGGAGGACGAAGCAGAAATGGCGGTAGAAGTAGGTGCAAAAGCTATTGTTGTATCGAACCATGGTGGAAGAATATTAGACCATACACCCGGTGTAGCCGAAGTTCTGCCAAAGATTGCTAAAAAAGTAAAAGGGAAATTAATTATTTTTGCCGATGGTGGAGTAAGATCAGGGGTAGATGTTTTGAAATATTTGGCTCTTGGCGCTGATGCGGTGCTTGTTGGTAGACCGATTATTATTGGTGCTTTTGGAGGGGGGAAAGAAGGAGTTAAATTTATTTTAGAAAAAATAGCAAAAGAATTAAAACAGGCCATGATTTTAACCGGTTGCAAAGATATAAAAAGCATCAATGAAAAGATATTATTTAAAAAATAAAAGCGAGGAATTTACCTCGCTTTTTTTAACATTAATATAGGTTTATAGAAAATTATCATAATTTTATCAAAAATATTTTATAAATTCCTCACTATTTTTTATTGTTTATTTGATAATATTAAGGCATAATATTTTTAAAATATGAAGTTTTTTATATAAAAATACTTAGGAGGTGTTCTGTTGAAATACAAAAAGATTTTAGCAGGGTTATTGATTTTCTTCTTATTATTAGCGGGAGTTTATTATATTTTTACTTCAAAAAATAAAAGTACATTAGCAAATGCTAATGTATTACCTTATCAAGTTAAAGTAAGAAGGGGCAATATAACTTTAAGTATCAAAGGTTCTGGACAGGTTCAACCATATAATCTTTATACAATTTATCCTAAAAGTTCAGGTAAAATTGAAAAACTCTATGTAAAAGAAGGCGACACTGTAAAAAAAGGAGATATACTTTTTGAAATATCTAACAAAGATATTGATTTAGCATTAAAAAAAGCAGAACTAAATTTAAAGCAGCAGCAGATTGCAGTAAATGAACTTATATCCAGCGAAGAAAAGAAAGAGGTGAAATCCACACAAGAAGGTTATGTAAGGGAAGTTCTTGTTCGAATTGGAGACCAGGTAAATAAGGGAACAACTTTAGCAAGAATTATTACAAATCCTGATAAATCCATTATTAAAGCACCTTTTAATGGTAGTCAAATTAAAAATATAAAACCAGGTCAAAAAGCAGAAGTATTTTTTACTGATTCATTATTTAGTGTTGTTGGGAAGGTAAAAAGTACAGATCAAAAAGGAGAATTGCAGTCAAATGGAGCAGTTTTTTATTACGCTCAAATTATTATCGACGGAGACTATTATGTTGAGGGTCAAAAAACTCCTGCAATTGTAAATGTATATACCGATAAAGGTATTGAAAAAAGTGTTGAAGCTGGCTACATAGAAGCACCGGAAATATTAGATGTAAAAGCTGATATTTCGGGATATATAAGCAATATCTTTATAAGTGAAAATGAAAAAGTTTCAAAGGGTGATAAACTATTTACAATAAGTTCTGATGACCTTGATAAACAAAAAGAAAATGCACTTTTATCACTAAAACAAGCGGAATTAGATTATCAACAGAAGTTATTGCAGAAAGAGGATTTGATATATAAAGCACCTATAGATGGGGAAGTTTTGGAGTTAAATATTAAAGAAGGTGATGAACTTACTCAAGGAACGAATGCCAATAGTTCAACTTCAAATTCTGGTCTTTTAACAATAGCGGACTTTTCTAAAATAAAAATTGTGGTTCCTGTAGACGAATTGGATGTAGTGAAAATAAAACCGGGATTTAATGTGAATATTACCTTTGACGCTCTTGGTGATAAAGTTTTCAAAGGGATAGTAGAAAAAGTTTCCAATATTGGTACGGTAAAAAACGATGTAACTACTTATGATGTAACAAAATAGTAGCAGATAAAATAGAAGGTATAAAGAATGGTATGAATGCAAATGTAGAAATTATTGTTGATAAAAAGGAAAATGTACTATTGCTCCCTCAGATGGCTGTTAAAAGTGTAAATGGAAAATATTTTGTATATGTTTCTGAAAACAATTCAAATAGAGATGTAAAAAATGGTCAAAGCAGAGACAATATGAAAGAAATAAAAATTGGAATATCAAATAATAATTTTGTAGAAGTATTGGAAGGATTGAAAGAAGGAGATGTGGTATTAATTTATACTAATTCAAATTCTCAGAATAACAGCAGTTCCGGTCAAAACCGCAGAATGAATCAAATGCCTATTTTTGGGCCTCCAGCAGGACCGCGAGGATGATAAAAATAGGGGGTAAAACCGATTGATAGAGCTTAAAAATGTAAAGAAAATTTACGGTAAAGGGAAAAATGAATTGATAGTATTAGATGACATAAATTTAAAAATTGAAATGAGAGAATATGCTTCTATAATCGGTCCATCAGGTTCGGGTAAAACCACTTTGATGAATATTTTGGGTTTTATTGATGTTCCAACTTCTGGTGAATATTATTTTGAAGGAAGGCTTACCAGCAGTTTAAAAGATGAGGAATTATCAAAAATTCGTAACAAAAAGATAGGATTCATCTTTCAAAACTTTAATCTGATCTCAGAATTGACAGCTTTAGAAAATGTAGAACTCCCCATGATCTATGCAAACATAAACCCTTCTAAAAGAATTAAAAAAGCAAAAGAATTATTAAAATTTGTAGGGCTATCAAACAGAATGAACCATAGACCTTCTGAACTTTCAGGTGGACAGCAGCAAAGGGTGGCAATTGCAAGGGCTTTATCCTTAGATCCTCCGCTTTTGCTTGCCGATGAACCGACTGGGAATCTCGATTCAAAATCTTGGAAAGAAATAATAGATCTTTTAGAAAAATTAAACGAAGGAGGGAAAACTATAATTATAATAACTCATGATAGGCAAATTGCCTCGCGCACAAAAAGAAGGATAGAAATATTAGATGGCAAAATTGTAAAAGATGAAAGCGCAGGTGTTTGAAGGGTGTCAATTTTTGCACACTTTAAAATGGCTTATCGAAGTTTGATAAGAAAAAAATTACGTTCATTTTTGACTATGCTGGGTGTAATAATTGGTGTAGCTTCGGTTATCACCATGGTTTCTCTAACTCAAGGTTCAGCAGCGGATATTACTGAAAATATAAAAAGTTTAGGGTCAAACCTGATTGCAGTAAATATTACATAGAGAGGATTTTTGCAGCCTTTTACTTATGAAGAAGTGATAAAACTTACCGAAATTCCTTTTATTAATAAGGCGGCGCCTGTTTCAAGCACAAGGCAAAGTGTGATTTATAACGGAAAAAGTTATGAAGATATAAATATTATTGGAACCAATGAAAGTTATCTTGAAATAAGAAACCTAAAAATACAATCGGGGAGATTTTTTTCTGAGGAGGACGTTAAATTTCGAAAAAATGTAGCAATTATCGGCTCGACAGTAGCAAAAGAGCTTTTCGGGAATGATAATCCTTTGGGTAAGGAAATTAGAGTAAAAAATAAAATTTTAGAGATAATCGGAGTATTAGAGGCTAAAGGCAATACAATAGGGGGTTCAGAAGATGAAGTGGTTATTCTTCCAATAACTACAGCAAGGATTTTAACTACAAATAGCCGAATTAATCAGGTTTATCTACAGGCAGAAAGCCCTCAAACAGTTGAAATAGCAAAAAGTATTTTAAGTGATTTTTTAAACAATAAATTCAAAGGAAATGAAGAAGCTTATAGAATTTTTGATCAAACGCAGATTTTGGAAACAGTTCAAAAAACAACTAATACAATGTCAGCTATGCTCGGTGGAATAGCGGCCATTTCTCTCTTGGTTGGTGGAATCGGCATAATGAACATAATGCTTGTTTCTGTTACGGAAAGGACCAAAGAGATAGGTATAAGGAAAGCTTTAGGAGCTACCAAAAGAGATATTTTAATTCAGTTTTTAATAGAATCCATCGTGATAAGCGGAATAGGGGGGATAATAGGAATATTCATTGGGATTGGTATTGCCCTCGGTTTGAAAAATATATTACATACAAGTATAAAATTTACACCTCTAATTATGCTTATTGCCTTTAGTTTTTCACTTCTCGTGGGAATATTTTTTGGCTTATATCCAGCAAACAGGGCTGCTAATTTAAATCCGGCAGAAGCTCTAAGGTATGAATAAGAATTTTTATATAAATTTTAAAAGCCCCATTTTTTGGGGCTTTTATTCTAAATATATTCTTTTTTCCCTTTTTTCAACAACACGCCCTATGATAAAGTAATTATTAAAGTTTTTATCTTTAAAGTTACTTAAAAGTATATTTAATTTATCTTCTGGGCATGAGATCAAAAGCCCTCCAGAAGTTTGAGGATCAAATAGTATGTCAAGGATTTCTTCATTTATGTCGCTCTTTAATTGAATTTTTTCCTTTAAATATTTTTTATTAGCGTAAAGCCCAGCAGGCAAAAGTCCCATAGAAGCAAGTTCAAAAGTTCCATCTATAATTGGCACATCCTTAACATTTATTTCAAAGGATACATCGGAAGCCTCTGCCATTTCGCAAGCATGTCCTAAAAGTCCAAAGCCGGTTATATCAGTTATTGCTTTTATACCGGTAGAAACAGCACAAAAAGACGCTGTTTTATTTAATGTGCACATTACTTCAACGGCTTTTTCTAAAATTTCATCCTTTAACATTTGGGCTTTATATGCAGTTGCAATTATCCCCGTACCAAGGGGTTTTGTTAATATTAAAACATCTCCAGGCTTTGAAGCAGAATTTGTTGTTATATTTCCTAGATTTACCCTGCCTATCACCGAAAGTCCATAGAAAGGCTCGGGGTTTTTTATGGTATGGCCTCCTGCAATTACTGCTCCAGATTCTTTAACTTTATCTGCTCCGCCTTTTAAAACTAAAGGTAATATGTCTTCCACCAATTCTTCGGGGAACCCCACAATATTTAATGCGAGTAAAGGCTCTCCACCCATAGCATAGACGTCGCTTAAAGAATTGCAAGCAGCGATTTGGCCGTATAGATAAGGGTCATCGATGATAGGTGTGAAAAAGTCAATAGTATGGATTAATGCTGTTTTTTCATCTATTTTATATACAGCTGCGTCGTCAGAAGTCTCAAGCCCAACTAAAAGAGATTCATCCTTCATTATAGGTATATTTTTTAAAACCTGCGCCAGCGCCTGTGGCGGTATTTTTGATGCTCAACCTGCGCTGCATGAAAGCTCAGTTAACCTTATATTTTTCATATTATTCACCTTCTTCAATTATTTTAATAAGTGCTTTTATTGCGAAATCTACTTCTTCTCTGGTATTAAAATAACCAAAGCTAAAACGTAAAGTACCGTAGGGAAAGGTGCCTATGGTTTTGTGGGCAAGAGGTGCACAGTGAAGCCCAGGACGTACCATGATATTGTATTGATTATCCAATTTATATGCTATAAAAGCAGGATCAATATCTTTAACGGTAATAGAAACAGTAGAAACCCTATTTTCTATATTTTTTAAACCGTGAATTTTTATTTTTGGAATTTCAATGATGCCTCCTATAAATTGTTTTGTCAGCTCCAACTCATGATTTCTTATATTATTTAAGCCCTTTTCCTCTAAAAAGTCAATGGCACTGGAAAGCCCTGCTATACCAATGGTATTTGGCGTCCCTGCTTCAAATTTATCCGGTAAAAAATCTGGTTGAAATTCAATCTCCGATTTACTCCCTGTACCGCCGTGGATAAAAGGAATAAGGGTTTTTGCAATATTGTCGCTAAGCACAAGTCCACCGGTTCCCTGAGGCCCTAAGAGGGATTTATGCCCAGTAAATGCTAAAATATCAATATCTAATTTTTTAAAATCAATATCTAAAAAACCTGCAGTTTGTGCAGTATCAAGAAGTAAAACTACGCCATTTTCTTTTTTTATTTTTGCTACCTCTTCAATGGGCATAACAGTACCTGTTACGTTTGAGGCATGAGTTAAAGCGATAAGCTTTGTATTCTTTTTTATTGCTTTTCTAATGTCGTCAGGGTTTAAAATACCATTTTTATCGCAGTTTATTATAGTAAGTTCAATATTTCTATATTTTTCAAGGAATCTTAATGGTCTTATAACCGAATTGTGCTCCATAGATGTGGTAATAACATGATCTCCGGCGTTCAAAAATCCGTTTAAAGAATAATTAATTGCGTGGGTAACATTTAAAGTAAAAATAATATTTTCTTCCTTTGGAGCGTTAAAAAGTTTTTTTAATTTACTTCTTGTCTCAAAAATAATCCTACCTGCATTTATACTATTTTTATATCCCCCGCGTCCCGGGCTTGCCCCGATATTTTTAAAATAATCTTCCATTGCTTTTAATACAATTTCAGGTTTTGGGTAAGAGGTTGCTGCATTGTCGAAATATATGGCATTCATTTAAAATCCCTTCTTATAAAATTTTTTACTTTATATTTTTGAGTATTTCACTAAAAAATTTTTTTGTCAATAAATATGGATTTTTATAGAAAAATTCTATAATATTAATAGAAATTATTTATTTTTTAAATAGTTATGAGTATCAAATTGTGATAAAATTTACATATCAATTAAATCCGAGGAGAGATAATAAATATGGTGGAGAAATATCCTTTTTATTTAATTACTTTTCCTTCGGTGCATCATGCTTTAAAATTTGAGAGTAATTTTAAAGGGAAATTACACTTTGAGCTCATACCGGTTCCGAGGGAGATAAGCTCAAGTTGTGGAGTTGCAGCAAAAATTTTAGAGACCGAGGATATTGATATTTTTGATATTTCTTTTGAAGGTATAGAGTACGAAGAAATTTTTTTATTCAAAGGCCCCAAAAATTTTTCTATTGTTAAAATAAAATAATTTAAAATAAAATAATTAAGAAGTATAAAAATAAAAAATTTAATAGGTAGGCGGTTATATGGATTTTCATCAATTGGAAGCCTTTGTGAAAGTTGCGGAGACCAAAAGTTTTTCAAAAGCTGCAGATTTGTTGTTTTTAACTCAGCCTACGATCAGTTCACATATTCTGTCCTTAGAGCGGGAACTTGAGGTCAAACTTTTTGACAGAAGGGGTAGAGAGGTAGAATTAACGCCTTTTGGCCACATTTTATATAAAGGTGCACTAAAGATTCTAAAGACAAAAGATGAAGCCTTATTTGAACTTTTTAAATACATGAATAAAATAGAAGGAGATTTAAAAATTTATGCCAGTTCAATACCTGCAGTATATTTCCTTCCAGAAAAAATTAAAGGTTTTTTGGAAATACATCCAAGGATAAAAATGATTGTTGTTCAAAAAGATTCAATGGAGGTAATAAATTCAATAGAAGAAGAAAACAGTGAGGTAGGTATAGCAGGCACTTTTGTTCAAAATCCTTCTTTAGAATTTGTACCCTTTTGTTGCGATGAACTGGTTATAGTATCTAAATGTAATTTAACAGCCAACAATGATAATGAAATTGAAATTTGCGAATTGTTAAAGTACCCCTTTGTATTGAGGGAAAAAAAGTCCGGCACCAGAAAAACTTTTGAAAGGTATTTATTGCAAAAGGGATTTTCCTTGGAAAAACTTAAGGTAGCTGCTGAGTTAGGAAGTTCAGAAGCAATAATCCAAGCTGTAAAAGCAGGTATTGGCATTTCAGTTATTTCCTACAGGGCGATTGAGGATTATAAAAATACTGGTCTAATTAAAACTTACAGAATAAAAGGCTTAAAAATGACAAGAGATTTTTATATTGTAACAAAAAAAGGAAGAACTTTGTCACCAAATGCCGAAAGGTTTATTAATTATCTTTTAAATGCGGGAAAGTAGATTCCTGCATTTTTCTTTATTTTATGAAGGAAATTTATGGATAAATGTCGAAATAAATTAATAATTAAGAAAGAAAGGAGCTGGAAGATGTTAAAAATAAAAAATAATTATTTTAATATTTTATCCACAACAATTGCTATAATTTTAATTGCAATATTTCCGTTAAATGTATATGCCATGCCATTTAAAGATTTGGAGGATAAAAAATTCGATTGGGCAAGGCCTTATGTAGAAAAAATGTACAACTTGGGTGTTGTTTCAGGAAAGTCCCAAAATGTTTTTGCACCTTCTGACACTATAAAGCGGCAAGAGTTCATCGTTATGCTTATTAAGGCATTGGGCGAAGAAAGTAAAGTTAAAGGTAAATTATTGCCTAAGGACTTTACAAAACAGGAAAAAATTCAGAGTTGGGCCAAGGAATATATTGCTTATTCTATAGAAAAAGGCATTATAACAGGGGAAGATTATAAAAATTTTAGGCCTGATGAAAACCTAAAAAGATACGAAGCGGTAATTTTTATAACAAAAGCATTAGGTTTTGACAATGAAGCAAAGTCTATTAAAAATTTGAATTTGCCTTTCAAAGACATTTACACCCTTTCCTTTGAGACTAGGAAATATCTTCAAGTAATTATTAATAAAAACATTATGTCCGGTGTTGATAAAGAAAATTTCAAACCTTATGATGCTATTACTCGCGCACAAGCTGCAAAGATTTTAAGTCAGGTTTCGAAATTTGCTAAAAATACTAAACTATTATCAGGCAGAATTCAAAATGTAAATTATATCAATGGCAGTATTGAAATTTTAAAAGGTGATACCGTAGAGAATTATGAACTGGAAAAAGAGGCATCTTTATTTAAAGAAGATGCTAAAGGAAATTTGGCTAGAATAGGATTAAACGACTTAAAAAAATATCAAAACGTCAATTATATTATAAAATCAAATAGAATTATTTATTTAGAAGTATTGTATTCAAAAGAGGTAAATAAAACCGAAGAAACCTATGAAGGTAAAATAAAAGCATTGAATCCACAAAATAACTATCTGATTATAGAAAAATTGGATGGGTCAATTTCTACATTCATAATAGATTCGAACACAAAGTGTTTTATAAATAATAAAAATGTACCTCTTACAGACAGCTTAATAGGGCAGAGGGTAAGTATTGCCACAGTTAACGGTAAAGTATTAGAAATCGAAATTATAGGAGAAAATAAAGAAGTAAAAGGGATATTAAAAGGGGTTATTTTAAATGCATCTCCACCTTATATTATTATAGAGAATTCTGACACAGGGCAAATAGAATCTCTCTTACTTTCTTTATCAGTTGAAATAAATAGGAATGATAAATTGGCAACTTTAAATGAATTACTTGGCGGTGACTTGGTAACGGTTACAGTTACAAATGGAAATGTAACTAAAATAATTGCTCAAAGTGCTGAAAAAACTTTAACTGGAATGATTAAAGCAATAAAATATACTAATAAAACCCCTATAATAACTTTTATTCTTTCGGACGGTAATACAAAAGATTTTGAAGTAGATAATCAAATAAAAATTATGAAAAATGGGGCAGCGGCAAAAATAAGTGATTTGAAAATCTCCGATGAAGCAACTATTGTAGTTAGATATGATAAGATTATGGCTATTTCTGCTAAAACAGTAAAAAAGGAATTAAATGGCATAATAAAAGAAATCTCTCATTCCTCTTCAAATTATTCTAAAATTACTATAATTGACGAAAAGGGTAATGAAGATTATATTAATATAACTCCAAATACTGAGATAATTAAAGACAAAAAATACATTACAGTATACGACTTAAAACCCGATTATAATATTAAAGCTGTATTAGAAGGAGAAGAAGCAAAAAGCATAGAAGTTTTTGTGAAGCAAAGTCTAAATACATTAAAGGGGAAAATAAAATATATCCATAAAGATGTAATGGTAATTATTATCGATATAGAGACGGAAAAAGGTTTAGAGACAAAAGAAATTCACTATAGTACAAATACCCAAGTTTTTAAGGGTAATAGATCTGTAGTATTAAGCAGGATAACCGACTATTTTATTGAAGGCGACGATATTCTAATTGTTGGAAAATTTGAAGGCGGATTATTTAAGGCAGATATATTAATAGATTTGACTATTGAAAGATGATATTGGAATTTATATGGTTTTGAAGTATAATATTATAAAAATATGATAGATTAACTTTAAGATGTGCTGGGGGAGCCATAGGGCTGAGAGGAAGCTAATTTGGCTTCGACCCCTTGAACCTGACCGGGGTAATGCCCGCGTAGGGAAGCACTAATTTGAAAAAGTGCCTACCTATTCGGGTAGGTATTTTTTATTTGAAAGAATTTTTTAAAAAATTAAGGAGGGATTATATTATGCAAAACAAAAAACTTATAATTGTATTGGAAGGAGCCATAATGATAGCTATCTCACTAATACTAAGTTTTGTAAAAATATTTCAAGCGCCTTATGGAGGTTCTATAACCTTAGGAAGTATGGTTCCGATTATTTTGTATTCATTAAGAAATGGGCCTTTTGCAGGTATTGTTGCAGGTATAGCCTATGGTTTACTGCAGCTAATTATTGAACCTTATATTGTTCATCCGGTTCAGGTAATTTTGGATTATCCCTTAGCTTTTGGCCTTTTGGGATTATCAGGTTTTTTTAAAAATAACGTTTTCTTAGGCGCCTTCTTAGGTATATTCGGAAGATTTGTTTCTCATTTTTTGTCCGGAGTGGTATTTTTTGCATCTTACGCCCCAAAGGGCATGAATGTATTTTTATATTCTGCCCTTTATAATGGTAGTTATCTTTTACCAGAATTAATTATAACTTTTGTTGTTTTGAGGTTTGTTTTATATAATAGGTTTTTGAAACAAAAAGATTAAATTTTTTTATTAATTTTAACTTAAATGCAATAAATTATATTAAATCTTACAATTATATTAATTTTTTTATTAAAACATTTATTGATTTAGCGCACTAAATTGTGATATAATTGTAACCAAAATTTTTTACTTATCTTAGAGGGGGTTTTTTAATGCTCAAAAAAACTGTATCTTTATTATTAATTCTCTTAATTACAATAGGGCTTTTGGCAGGTTGTTCTAATAGCTCTTCAAAGTCCGAACAAGAGCTGGTATTTTCAATTGCATCAGAACCGCCAACTCTGGATCCTCAGCTTGCTACCGATCAATATTCGATAATCGTTGGGAATGCGGTATTTGAGGGCTTGGTAAGGTATTACGACGGAAAAGTATATCCGGGTATGGCTGAAAAATGGGAGGTTTCTGAAGATAAAAAGGTATATACTTTCCATTTAAGAGATGCAAAATGGAGCGACGGTTCAAAGGTAACTGCTTATGACTTTGAATATTCGATAAAAAGACTCCTTGATCCAAAAGTTGCATCTGGTTACGCCAATCAGGGATATTACATATTAAACGGTGAGGAATATAACCTCGGTAAAATAAATGATCCCAATCAAGTAGGTGTTAAAGCTCTGGATGAAAAGACTCTTCAAATAACACTAAGGGCACCTGTAAAGTACTTTGAAAGCCTATTAGGTTTTATCTCCTTTTTGCCTTCAAAGAAGGAATTGGTGGAAAAATATGCGGAAAAATATGCTGCCGATGCTGACAAGATGGTCTATAATGGTCCATTTATTATAAAAGAGTGGAAACATGAACAAGAAATTGTTCTTGAGAAAAATCAAAATTACTGGGCAAAAGATAAAATAAAACTTGACAAGGTAAGAATACTTATCGTAGCAGATCCGAACACTGCATACCAGATGTTTGAAAATAACGAACTTGATTTTGCCGATGTCCCAACCGTACTTGTTGAAAAAGTAAAAAGTGAAGGTAAAGCTTTAACTTATATGGACAGCTATGAATATTTTATTAGATTTAATATGAAAAAACAGGATAAACCTTGGCTTGCAAATGAAAATTTTAGAAAAGCAATAGGATTTGCAATTGATAGAGAAGACTATATTAATATGGCTTTTAAAGGAGTTTCTAAACCTGCAACAAGGTATATACCGCCAACTTTAAGCGGCTTTGAAAAGAAATTTGTGGAAGAATTCCCCTTTGATTTTTATCCAACAAAAGCGGATGTTGCAAAAGCTAAGGAATACCTAACCAAGGCTATGAAGGAATTAAATATTAGCGACCCTTCTAAGATAAGCATAGAGATTACTGTCGACGACAGTTCTGGTACAAAAGTAGGAATTGAAGCAATTCAGGATATGCTGATAAAGAATTTGGGAATCAATGTTTCTATAAAAACATATACCTTTAAAGAAAGGCTTCAAAGAATGAGGAAGGGCGACTATGAAGTTATGATTACTCGCTGGGGTCCAGATTATGACGACCCAATGACTTATTTAGACTACTGGACTATAAGCGAAGGTATGACAAACAGCGGTTGGACTGATGAAAAATACAATGAATTGTGTCAAACCGCAAAAACTATTTCAGATTTTAAACAACGTAACCAGATTATGTTTGAGGCTGAAAAATACCTCCTTGAAAAGGGAGTAGTTGTGCCTTTGTATTTCAGAGAAAAAGTATGGGTTAAAAAGGATTATGTACAAGGTTTAGTAAGAACCTTCACAAGTGGTTCTGATCCTGATTTCATCTATGCTACTGTAGAAGGTAAACAAAAATAAAATTTAAATAATAAGTCCGGGGTTATCCCTTGGACTTTTTTTGTAAAAAATTAAGTATAATCGATCTTCTTTTTGATATTATATTTTTTTATTTTATTATGGAGGGTCTGTTTTGGTATTTTTAGCATTTTAGATGCACTTGTGAGATTACCGTTAGATTTTTGTAAAGCTAAAAGGATTATCTTTTTTTCAAAATTTTCAACCATTTCTTTTAAAGATTCGATATTAACTGGATTTTCGAAGTTCAAACTTATTCCGTTTTCTTCTGGAAAAGTGATATTTTTAACGTATTCAGGGATATCTTCAATTTTTATAATATTGTTTTCTGTAAAATTGACGATACTTTCAATTACCGATTTTAATTCTCGCACATTGCCTGGCCAGTGATAATTAATGAAAATATTCATGGCATCATCAGAAATGCCTTTTATATTTTTGTTTAATTTTTTATTAAAGTAATTTAAGTAGTATTCTATTAATAGCGGAATATCTTCAATCCTTTCTCTTAAAGGGGGAATATAAAGAGAAATTACGTGAAGCCTATAAAATAAGTCTTGCCTTAATGAGCCTTTTGAAATAAGTGTTTTAGGGTCTTCATTGGAGGATGCTGTTATCCTTACATCTACTTTAAAAGCTTTTTCACCCCCAACCCTTCTAATAAAACCATCTTGAAGGACCCTTAAAAGTTTAGCTTGAAGTTCTAAATCCATTGAGTTTATTTCATCTAAGTAAAGAGTACCCCCATTTGCTAATTCAAATAGACCTGCTTTTTCTTTTGCACCTGTAAAACTTCCTGCTGAAATACCAAATAATATGCTCTCAAGCAAAGTTTTAGGAATGGCTGCGCAATTTTGGGCAATAAAAGGTTTTTGGCAGCGTTTTGTATTTGCATTATGAATAGCCTGTACAAAAAGTTCTTTACCTACTCCAGTTTCTCCATAGATAAAAATAGGAGAATCGCTGTTGGCAACTTTTAATGCTTTATTTTTCAGTTCTTGAATTATTTTACTTTTTCCAATAATGTCATCAATTGTATATATAGTTCCATTGCCACTATATTTTTCAGGGTTTTTAGATTTTTTATAAAGCTCTTTCTGAAGAGAAACTATTTTTTCAGCTAAATCTTTCAAATTCGTTATATCTCTATAAATTTCTACTGCACCTATAAGCTCTCCGTTTTGTATTATGGGCATTGTTGAAGTTACAATAGTAACTTTTTTTCCTTTTATATTTGTATATGTTTGAACATAATCTATTAGAGGCTTTTTAGTCTTTAAAACATTATAAAAAGTGCTGGTTTCTTCAGTTAGATCGGGAAAAAGTTCTAATATGTTTTTTCCCAAGGCTTTGTTAGGGTCAAGGCCTGCTATTTCTGTAGCTGGTTCATTAAAGAAAGTTACATTGGCATTTTTATCGACTACAATAATACCTTCATCGAGATTTGTTAATATAACTTCTAATAAGTTTTTATAATCCATAATTAACCCCCTAGAATTAAAAGTAAATAAAATAAGTAAATTTCATAAAATTTTATTGTTTTAATTTATTATTTTAATATATATGACGATGAATGTAAATAACTTTTTAAAAGGAGCTTTTTGCTTTGTAGCATTTTTTTAATTTTTATCACTTATTTATTGCAATATTTTTCCTCTATTGAAATAACAAAAAGAATTTTTTGAAGCCAAGATGCAACCTGTTTTTTATTTCCATATTTTTCTAACCAAAAAAGGCAATACTAAACTAAACCACTGTTTTGTGGCTTCTTTTGATATTC
>Ga0207430_10172_pt1 | contig 25048 bp, 24 predicted proteins | sample YelNatsi3bottle8_FD_187544 | JGI IMG/M metagenome (GOLD analysis project Ga0207430, IMG submission 187544) | Hot spring thermophilic microbial communities from Obsidian Pool, Yellowstone National Park, USA - site 3 bottle 8 (SPAdes) (version 2) | ecosystem: Environmental > Aquatic > Thermal...
GCTTTATCTCATTTTGGTGTTTATAAAGTGCATCATAGATATTCAATGCTGCACCGCCCGGATATCCAAATACTTCTTTTACCCCCTGTTCTTTTAAACACTCAATTATAATCTCTGCGCCTGTCAGCTTCAAAATACCACAACCCCCAAACAAGATTTTTATTCAAGTATAGCACCGGTTGACGCAGACCTTACAAGCTTTGAGTATCTGTACAAATATCCTTTCTTTACCTTTGGCTCAAACGGTGGAAGATTTGCAAGCCTTCTTTTGATCTCCTCTTCAGGCACCTCTAACGTAAGAGTTTTGTTCTCTATGTCAATTGAAATTATATCCCCATCTTGAACCACTGCAATTGGTCCCCTTTCTGCTGCCTCCGGCGATACATGACCAAAACATGCACCTCTTGTCGCCCCAGAAAATCTGCCATCAGTTATCAGTGCAACATCTTCAATTAACCCAACTCCTGCCAGTGCCGATGTTGGAGATAGCATTTCTCTCATACCAGGTCCGCCTTTTGGCCCTTCATATCTTATAACAATAACATCTCCTTTTTGAATCTTTCCTTTCAAGATTGCTTCAAATACTTCTTCGCCACTTTCAAACACGCGCGCAGGTCCTCTGTGCCTCATCAGCTTTGGTGGAACAGCACTCTTTTTGACAACAGCGCCATCAGGTGCAAGATTTCCCCTCACAATCACAAGTCCACCTGTCTCAGAATACGGATTGTCAATTGGTCGAATCACGTTGTAGTCTTTGACAGCAGCATCTTTAATATTCTCACCCACAGTTTTGCCTGTAACTGTCAAAAGATTTAAATGAATTAGTCCTTTTTTGGAAAGCTCATTCATAACAGCCTGGACACCGCCTGCCCAGTATAAATCCTCGATGTGGTAGTTTCCTGCAGGTGAGAGTTTGCAAAGATTTGGTGTTCTGTCACTGATGTCGTTTATAATATCAAGGTTAAGTTTTATTCCCAATTCATTTGCAATAGCAGGAAGGTGTAAGATGGTATTTGTTGAGCCTCCAAGCGCCATATCAACTGTTAAGGCATTCTCAAAAGCCTCAATTGTCAAAATATCAGATGGTTTTATGTCTTTTTCAACAAGCTCAACTATCTTCATCCCAGCCATTTTTGCAAGTCTGATTCGTGCTGCCATAACAGCTGGAATTGTTCCATTTCCCGGAAGTGCAAGCCCCAAAGCCTCACTCAAACAGTTCATTGTATTTGCTGTGAACATGCCAGAACAAGAACCACAGCCCGGACATGCATTTTCTTCCAAAGCATACAAATCCTCTTTAGAAATCTTTCCTGCAGAGTATGCACCAACACCTTCAAATACAGAATTCAGGTCGCATACCTTATCGCCGACTTTTCCTGCAAGCATTGGTCCACCACTTATAAGTATGCTTGGAATGTTCACTCTTGCAGCTGCCATGAGCATTCCTGGTACAATCTTGTCGCAGTTTGGAATCAAGACCATGCCGTCAAACTGGTGTGCCATTGCCATTGCTTCAATTGAGTCGGCAATAAGTTCTCTTGTGATAAGTGAATACTTCATACCAATATGCCCCATCGCAATACCATCACAAACACCAATTACATTAAATTCTATAGGTGTTGCACCTGCAAGTCTTATACCTGCTTTTACAGCCTCTGCAATTCTGTCAAGGTGAATATGTCCGGGAACAATTTCATTCCACGAATTAACAACAGCAATAAGAGGTCGTTTTAATTCTTCATCGGTATACCCCATTGCTTTAAAAAGCGAACGCTGAGGTGCCTTTTCAAAACCATTTTTAACAGTATCACTTCTCATCTTTTCTTTCATCTCCTTACTCATATATATCAACACCATCTATCTGAGTAAGCTTCTTGAACTCTTCCATAAGCTTTTTTGTGATAGGTCCAACTTCTCCGTCTCCAATCTTTCTGCCATCAACCTCAGTCACAGCAATAACCTCTGCTGCAGTTCCTGTAAAGAAGCACTCGTCAGCATTGTAAAGGTTGAAAAGGGTAAACACCTTTTCATAAACAGGAATACCAAGGTCTTTAGCAAGTTTCATCACAGTTCTTCTAGTAATTCCATCCAAAGCACCAAGGTAAACAGGTGGTGTAATAAGCTCACCATCTTTTACAATGAAGATATTGTCGCCAGTGCACTCTGTTACATAACCATCTTGGGTAAGCATTATAGCCTCTGGCACACCTGCTCTGTTTGCCTCAATCTTTGCTAAGATGTTGTTCAAGTAGTTTAGCGACTTTATCTGAGGGTCTACACACTGAGGACTATTTCTTCTTGTTGATGCAGTGATAACCTTCATTCCCTTTTCATACATTTCCTGTGGATATAAAACAATTGAATCAGCAATGATGACAATTGTTGGTTTTGGACATTTAGTCGGTGAGAGGCCTAAATCACCAACACCACGCGATACAACAAGCCTTATATATCCATCTTTTATGTTATTGACTCTGCATGTCTTCTTTAAAGCCTCAATCATCTCTTCCTTTGATATCGGAATTTCCATGTAAATAGCCTTTGCTGCTTGATATAGCCTGTCCACATGTTCTTTGCATTTGAAAATCTTCCCATTGTAAACTCTTATTCCTTCAAACACCCCATCGCCATACAAAAACCCATGGTCAAACACTGACACTTTTGCCTCTGATTTTTTATAAAATTCCCCATCGATGTATACAAGTTTTTCTTCCATTTGAACATTTCCCCCTATGTGTATTATTAATTTTTTCAGGAAAAGATGATTAATTATTTATTGTATAACACTTAAAAACTTATGTCGACATGTTTTTTTGTACCATTTTGTATTTTTTTAATGATTTTTTCTTCTGAGAAGAAACTGCATGAAAACTTGAAGTTATTTTTATACATTATACCTAAGAGAAATTAGAAATCCAATAACAAAAAAAAGACCTCAAAACTGAGGTCCCAAAAAGCTTTACTGCACCCATTCTAAAATTCTGCACATCCACTCGTACGTTTTGACAACCTCATCCAACACTGCATATTCAGATGGGGTGTGAGGATTGTAATAACCAACAGAAAGACAAAAACCACTTATTCCAAACTTGTCAGCGATGTATCTTATATCGGCAATATGCGGACTTTTTTCTTTCTTTGCTGGAATTGCTAAACTTTTGCCTATTTCAATTACCTTGTCAACACACTCATTTTTAAAACATATATCTTTGCCACCATAGCTACAGACAACATCCCCAAAACCCCGTCTGTCAAGGCCAATCACAAGATTTACACCCTTGAAAAACTCTGAATGATGATCAATGAAAAATCTCACTCCTCTATGTTCGTCTTCGCAGGAAGTTGTGAAGAGAAATTTGAATTGGTAGTCAGTAAATCTCAAAAGAGCTAAAATTATTGCAATTCCACACCTGTCATCAGCACCTATCGGTCTTGTACCGTTTCCCTTTATTCTGCCCGTTTTCTCATCGTAAACTACTTCCAGCATCCAACTCTTGCCCATCTCTTCACTCCCGACAGAATCAAGATGGGCATTCAAAAGTACTTTGGGGTTTCTGCCTCTTTCACCAAATAGGTTGTTTAACTTGTCATCATCATAGAAAATGAGCATCTCACTCAGTTCATTTTCTACAAACTCTTTCAGCTCTTCCTCTTTGCCAGGGTATGACTCTAATGCACACATCTTCAAAAGAAGTGACCTTATATAATCTCTTACCCCTCGGACATGGCACAGGACCTTCTTAAATGTTTCTTTACTTTTATTATATCACTTTTTTGGTGAGAATATATAAAATTTTTCATGGAAAATCAAAAAACCATGGGATTTCGCCCATGACTGTGAAAATATTCTATAATGAATTTGTCCACTTGCCGCACCTATCTCCCCACATTGCAATGACCTTTCCTTCCATTGAGACCTTTACAACCTCACACCTGTTAGAACACCCTTTGCACTCAAAAGATGAGGTTATAAATTCGATATCTGCTGCATCAAAGCCTCTAAAATTGGTCTTTACCCTATTTTTCTCAATATAATCCTTTGCCAAGATTGCACTACCTATTGCCCCCATAACGTTAAAGTGCTCGGGGACAATAATTTCGCTTTTTAGTTCTCTTTCAAATGCAGCTTTTATACCTTTGTTTGCTGCAACTCCACCCTGGAAGACATATGGTGGCTCTAAGTTTTTGCCCCTTCCAACATTGTTCAGGTAATTTCTCACAAGCGCATCGCAAAGTCCTCTTATAATTTCTGCCTTTGAAAACCCAAACTGTTGCTTTGCAATCATATCTGACTCTGCAAAGACAGTACACCTTCCTGCAATCCTGACAGAATTTTTTGCCGACAGCGCCAAGTCACCAAACTGCTCAATTGGAATTTTGAGTCTTTCTGCCTGATGGTCCAAAAAGGAACCTGTACCTGCAGCACATACAGTGTTCATTGCAAAATCTACAACCATCTGGTCTTTGATAATGATTATCTTTGAGTCTTGTCCTCCTATCTCAAAGATTGTCCTCACATTTGGAACAAAATGGATTGTGGCTGTCGCATGTGCTGTTATTTCGTTTTTTATAACATCCGCACCCAAGATTGCTCCTGCAAGCTGTCTGCCAGAACCGGTTGTGCCAACCCCTAAGACCTCAACATCTCCAAGACTCTCTTTTAATTGTTTTATACCTTCTTTAACAGAGTCAATTGGTTGTCCATTCGTCCTGATGTACGTCTTAAAAAGTACATTCACATCCTTGTCAATCGCAACAACATTTGTGGACACAGAACCAACATCAACCCCTATGTAAATACTCTTCATACCACTACAACCCTTTCTTCATCAGCATGTTGTTGGAACTCATTTACAAAAACCTCTTTTGTCCTTCCTCTCTTTCTATTTCTTAAAAGGTCAACAAAGGCTTCTATTCTTGTTAACATGTTTGCTTTTCCTGTCTGCTCATCAATCGGAAGAGATAGAATCGGAATATCAATCTCTTTTGAGATTTTAGGAATCAAGCTTTGTGTCACAAGCTCTGGCAAGCATGCAAACGGCATTAGGTGTACAATGCCATCAAACCCTCTTTCTTTAAAGTCTATAATGTGTCCAACTGTCTCAACAGCATGCCCACCTATCAGAATCTTTATATACCTCTGTCCTTTTTTTATTATCTCTTTAAATCTCTTTGGCCGAAACGCCCAAGGAACCAAATTGTCGTTTATCCATTCAAATAAATAAAGACTTCTTTCAACCTCAACGCCAAGATTACCCAAAATCTCTTCTATGCCAAAATTAATCGAACTTTCCATAACAACGTAAATCTCACCAACAATCCCAACTCTAATCTTGTCCTTTTCATCAACCTCTTTTGTTGGAATGCTAAGAAGCATCTTTTTGCACTCTTCATAAATCTTATAGAGCTCTTTTCGTGTCTTTATCTTGTCAAACTTTTCTTGAATCTCATTCCACACCTGGGTTGTCTGACCTTTGTTAATTTCATAAGGTCTTATCTTTTGAACCATCTTTTCAAGCTCATCTAACTTCTGAACAAACCTGTATAATGTATACATTCTGCTTATTACTTTAGGCCATGGAACACCATTTCGGATTTTTTGGACATTTCTCCAAAATGCTTTCCAGTTATCCTGTGGTGCGTCGAATATTATAAGTTCAACATCATCATAACCAAGCGACTTTAAAATGTTTTTGTGAGTGTCCCCATAAAAACCTGCTCTGCAAGGCCCGTGCCCGCCAGATGTCACAAGCACCTTTGCACCCTTTTCAATAGCCTCCAAGTATGTGCCCATGACCATCTTTAAAGGAATACAAGCAAATTCGGGTGAGTACTTTACACCAAGGTCCATTGTCCTCTGCGTTGGTTTTGGGGGCATTATAACCTCATGCTCTAAAAACTCAAAAAGTTTTTTATATACAATCGCCGAACCCATATACGGAAACGATACCTTCATTTTAAATTACCTCCGAAAAGCTTGCCCATTTCTTTCTCTTTAACATATCCACAAATGCTTCTATTCTTGTGAACATGTGCCCTTCACCTGTGTGCTCATCTACTCTCAAGGTCGTAAAAGGCTTTCCTGCAACATCGCTTTCGTACTGTAAAAATCTTCCAACAATCGCATCAGGGCCACATCCAAATGCTGTGACATGGATTATACCATCAACCTTTGGATCTTTAAGGTAAAAAAGACCTGCTCCAAGTACCCTGTTTGAAAATGTCCAGAATAGTCTCTTTCTGTAGTGTTTAAGGTTCTCATATGCAATATCTATAGGTACCATTTCGAATGTCTTTATATTCACATTTAAGGTTTCAAGTTTTTTTATTACATCCATACTTATAAATGAGTCATAGACATCATAGACATATCCTAAAACAGCAATTGTCACTTCCCCATCTTTTTTGACCCTTTTCAAATCCTCTTCCCATCTTTGAGTTCTGTAGCTCTCAAGTGCCTTGTCACAGCTAAGTCCACTGTGAAGCAAATTTTTAAACCTCAAAAATACCTCTTCAGCCTTTTTTAAGGCAAGCCTTATCTCTCTGTGTGAAAACCCAAATATATCTGTCAATATATCATATGTTTTTGGCGAGCTAATATCTTCATTGTTCTTTTCATTTATTATTGGCGAAATAACTCTTCCATGACTTCCCTCGACAGTTCCTTCAATTATATCAGGAAGCCCCATAAATTTAGGGCAAAAATATTCTGGCTTTCTTATTCGTGCAAACCTTGGAACAAAAACATAATCTGCTTTTTCAAGCCCTTCTATCACATGTCCCGTAAAAATTTTAATTGGCGCACAAATATCAGACACAGCAGCTTTAGAGCCTTTATCAAGTATGTCTTTATTTGTTATTCCAGTGTCAACTACTTCAAAACCAAGTTCTTTAAACAAAGTATCCCACAGCGGAAAATAATAGTAGTATAAAAGTGCATGTGGAATTGCTATCTTCATAAGATTAATCTCCTTTAACCTCTATTGTATCCTTTACTATTATAACACAATCCAAAATAGGTGTCTAAAAAAAAAGGGACAGCTATCTTTTGAAAAAACACCTGCCCCTTTCTTGGTTAGTCTTTTGGTCTCATTGTCGGGAAGAGTAACACATCCCTGATAGAGTAAGAATCTGTTAAAAGCATCACCAGTCTGTCAATCCCAATGCCAAGCCCACCTGTCGGTGGCATTCCGTACTCTAACGCTTCTATGAAGTCCTCATCCATCATGTGAGCTTCTTGGTTACCTCTTTGCCTTTCCTTTAGCTGCTCTAAAAACCTTTCTTTTTGGTCAAACGGGTCGTTTAGCTCTGAAAAGGCATTTGCCATTTCCCTGCATGTTATGAAAAGCTCAAACCTCTCTGTAAACTGCGGGTTGTCTTTTTTCCTCTTTGCAAGCGGTGATACCTCAACTGGATAGTCCATAATAAATGTTGGCTGAACTAAAAAGTCCTCAACCTTTTGCTCAAAGACCTCGTTTATAATGTGGCCTACTTGCCAATTTTCCTCAACTTCAATACCAAGATCTTTTGCAATCTTTCTTGCCTCATCCAAAGAAGATACCTGTGAAAAGTCAACTCCTACATATTTTTTTATCGCATCAACCATTGTAAGCCTCTGCCAAGGTGGTGTCAAGTCAATCTCTTGCCCCTGATATGTTATTTTCAGCGTTCCTAAAACCTCTCTTGCAACAGTTGTTATCAGCTCTTCGGTTAAATTCATCATATCTTTATAATCAGCATAGGCCTGGTAAATCTCAATTGTTGTAAATTCTGGATTGTGCTTGATTGAGATACCCTCGTTTCTAAACACACGTCCAAGCTCATAAACTTTATCAAACCCGCCGACAATAAGCCTTTTTAGATGAAGCTCTGTTGCTATTCTAAGGTATAGGTCAATGTCAAGTGCGTTGTGGTGAGTAATAAACGGCCTTGCGGCAGCACCACCTGCAATAGGACTTAAAACTGGCGTTTCTACCTCTAAAAAGCCTCTGTCATCCAAGTACTTTCTTATTGAACGAATAATCAAACTTCTCTTGACAAATGTGTCTCTCACCTGTGGATTTACAATCAAATCAAGGTATCTTTTTCTGTATCTTGTATCCACATCTCTCAGGCCGTGCCACTTTTCAGGAAGAGGTCTAAGACACTTTGTGAGCATTTCAATCTCTTTGGCCTTGATTGAAATCTCGCCTTTGTGTGTCTTGAATACCTCACCTTTGACACCTATAATATCGCCAATATCATAGTATTCCTTGAACTCCTCGTATTTCTCCTCGCCAACTTCATCAATCTTGATATAAATTTGAATTTTCCCTTTGGGGTCTAAAATATCAACAAACGAAGCCTTGCCGTGACCCCTTTTTGATAGTATCCTTCCTGCAACAGAGACAAACTGTCCTTCAAACCTTTCAAAGTTTTCTTTAATCTCTACTGAATAATGTGTAGGGTCATATTTTACTTTTTCGTATGGATTGTACTTATTTTGCTGAAGTTCTCGTAGTTTCTTTATCCTATTTTGTATCTGCTCGTTTAGTTCCTCCTGTGTAAACTCAAACTCCTGCATACCCTTTCACCAACTCCGTCTTTTTATTTTGATATCTCAAGTATTTTATATCTGAACTTCCCAGCAGGAACAGTAACTTCCACAACATCCCCAACTTTTTTGCCAATCAGTGCTTTGCCAACAGGTGACTCATCAGAAATCTTAAACTCAAAAGGATTTGCCTCTTTTGAACCCACAATGGAATACTCAACAATCTCGCCTGTATCTACATTTTGAATCTTGACGTTCGTACCAATCCCAACAAAGTCAGTTGAAACCTCATCTTTATCAATTATCTTTGCATTGTTTATAAGCTTTTCTAAGTATGCAATTCTCTCTTCTAAAGCAGCCTGTTCTGCCTTTGCCTCGTCGTACTCAGAGTTTTCAGAAAGGTCACCAAATGAGCGTGCAACCTTTATCTTCTCAGCAACCTCTTTCCTTTTAACAGTCTTTAAATTTTCAAGTTCTTTTAAGTACTTTTCATAAGCCTCACGCGAAAGTTGAAACTTTGCTGTATCCATTTCTCTTGCCATTTTTTCCTCCCCTTTTTTAAAAAGAAAATTGAAATCTCACTTTTAAGATTAATTTTAGTTTATTGATATATAATTTATGCTTGAACATTTTAACTTTTTAACTTTTGTCAATTATAAATCAAAGGACTTTTTATGTCAAGAAAGAAAAGTTGAGATTTCACTTTTCATCCTCTGGCTCTATATGAATTGTTATATAAGAGTTTGGCAGGGCATTTTTAATCTCATCCTCAATCATATTACAAAGATTGTGGGCATCAATCAAAGTTGTTGAGTTCTCCATTCGTATATGAACATCAATCTCCCTTCTGTCGCCACTCTTTCTTGTTCTGAGCTTGTGATAACTTGTCACCTGTGAGTACTTTTTTATGATATCCTCTATCACTTTAATCTCTTCCTGAGGGAGGCTTTTGTCAACAAGGTCACACAAAGCTTTTTTTGTGAGCTCTACAGAGGCTTTTATTATCATTAGTGCAACAATTATAGCTATTACTGGGTCTAAAATGTATATATGTGTAAATTTGATTACAAGAAGTCCTAAGAATACGCCAAACGAAGTAAATACATCAGTAAAAAGATGCATCGCATCAGCTTCTAAAGCAACAGAATCAGTCTTTTTTGCGATTTTAAACAGCTTTGAAGATATAAAAAGATTCACAATGGCTGAAATTAGCATAACTCCAATTCCTGCATCTATACTTTCAATCTCCCCCTTGTGTATCATTTTCTTTATGGCCTCATAGATTATCATAGCAGCTGCTAAGAATATCAAAATAGCCTCAAATGCACCTGAGACATTTTCAAATTTACCGTGCCCAAAAGGATGGTCATTATCTGCTGGTTTTCTCGCCTGTTTTATCGAAAAATATGCAACAATACTTGCCAAAAGGTCAATTCCTGAGTGAATAGCCTCTGAGATAACAGAGACTGACCCCATTACTATCCCTGCAATCAGTTTAAATAAAATCAAAGTAGTGTTTGAAAAAACTGACAAAAGTGCAGCTCTCTGCTTATCCATAAAATCTTCTTCAAACCCCTTTCTAAATCAACTTTTTTATAAATGGAGGCTTTAGAATAAAAAAATCCTGCGAAGACTCATGTTTTAATAAAAACATGGGTCCCGCAGGATTTTCTTTCCTGCTGCCTGACTTTGCACAGGCCCGAAAAGAGCAAACTTTTCGCTCTTTTCTGACCACTTTTTACTTTATTTACTTTCACTTGAACTCTATTTTAACATCAAAAAGGTTTTTTGTAAATACACTCTTTGCCTCTGAGAAGTTGGTAATAGAAGTAAAAAGAAGCTTCTCGCCCAAAATTCCTACCATAGTTGGTGAAAGATTACAAAAAGGCGTCTTACCATACACAACAATCTCTTTTAAAGGCAGAAAATCAACCTTGACATCCTCTAATGAAATAAACCTTTTTGTAAACATCCCATCTTCAACAATTCCTTGTTCAGGATAACATACTATAATCCTTCCCTTGTGAGGCTGACATTCTATATTTTCAAATACAAAAACAATATCCATTTTATTTATAATCTCTTCACAGTCATAAGCCTTTACTAACACAGTCCCAAACTCGCCCAAGAGCTCATCGGCTATCCTCTCAAATCGTTGAGTAGTACCCAAGACATACAAAACTTCAACCTGTTCAGCAATTTCATAGAGAAAACCTGTTTTTCTTGCTCTTTCAATTCCAATAACACCTATTTTCTTATTTTTAAAAGTTGATCCATACTTTTTGAAAATGCTCTTTAGTATATAATATGTAAGATAGCAATTTATGTGAATGTTTGTATGATAAGGCTTATCAAGAAATACTATATTATTTAACCTCTGGTGAAGAATATAATTGTACATCCTCAAAATTTTTTTTGTCATTTTTTCTGCTCTCGGAAAAATAAAAAACTCAAGTTTTGTTTCTATACCATTTATATATCTTATATACTCTTCGTATTTTGGTGTCGACCTTTTGAGAAGAATCTTTTTTAAAACCTTAGGAAAGTACTTAGTATATCCTTTTAAAAATATCTCTTCATCACCATGGAACAAAAATGTTACTGCAAAAATCTTAATCAACCCAAACCATAATTTTTTATCTATTAATAGAATATTTCTATTCTCGGTTTAAAATCAATCTCTTTTATAAGCTTTTCCACTTCTTGCTGGCTCATTTCTTCTAACCGCTTTCCAGTTAAGGCAACAAGTATCGCTTCAACAACATTTGTACCAAACGACCTGCCATCAAACTCAGGTGTTGTTGTAACAAGCATTTTGAGTTTTCTTGCTTTAAGGTCCTCAACATCTTCTTTCGTAATAGTATTAGTAATTATTATTTTGTTCTCCAAACTATTAGGCATATACTTTTGAATATATTTATAATCACCTGCTATAATGTCTGCAATCTCATAGTATTTCCAATACTTTTGTAGTTTCTTGGGATCTTCTTCCTTTTTATCATCATTAGGATAGAGCATACTAAACGGAAGTTTTATAATAAACGGAACAAGCAAAGCGGCAAGATAGTAAAACGTCTTTAAGCTTTTTATCATAAAAGGAATTCCAAGTGCAAACAGAGCATCACCAAGCAAAAGCTTGCAACCTGCCTCATAAAGCCCTTCTGCAAGTTTGTACCTGTCAAGTGCACATACGACAAGTGCAGTTTTTCCTTTGAAATCTATAATATTGTTTTCTTGAAGGTATTTTATTACCCATTTTTCAAATGTATTTTTAACACCTGTACCATCGACAAGTGGCGTCTTTTTTGCAGCATTTTTTATAGGAATAGCCTCTCTGATTACATAGTTTTTCCCCCCGCCATAAAGTACAATGTCAATTCCGCCCATGCCAAATGCATCAACTTTTCCATCTAAACTTTTTATAATCTCTATCGCCTTTTTGATATCTCCATCTGTTCCAATTCTCTCTATCTCAAAGTCAATTCCTTTAATATTTGTAAAAACTTTGTGATTTCTTTTGCTCGAACCTATGCTTACACTCACTACCTTCTTCATAAAAAATCATCGCCTCTTTTCTACTGTGTAATTGTATCCAAAATCTTTTTAAGAGTCTCTATATCTACCTCGACATCATACTTTAGAGGAGATTTCCCAAGTGGAATTGTTATAACCTCGCAATCCAAAAAAGCTTTGAACCAGTTGAGTCTAAAGTCTGAACCCATTGCAATCACAATGTCAAAACTCTTAAAGTTGTTAATATACTCTCCCATAATATTTAGAAGCTCTGCTGCAGAAAGTGAATTTATGAAATTATTTCTCTCTTCTTCTGTCATCAACAAATAGTAGTTTATTCCATAGCTTCGCAAAACCTCTTCAACCTCTTGCTTGTTCTTTATAGGAAAACCTATTGCTGCTATGTTTTTGCCTTTTCTAACCTCACCCAGCCCTTCAAGCTTTGAAATAAATGACCTGTCAATTTTCAGCTTTTCGGCAACCTCTATTTGTGAAAAACCCTTTTGCCGCAGATCAAGAATTCTTTTAACTTCATCAATTATCTTCTGAAGGCTTATGACTTTATCACCTATCCTGTAAAAATCCATCTTTTCATCCCACTTTACCAACATGGTCTTGTTGATTTTATAATACCACAAAAACCCTCTTTATGTTAACATTTTTGTGCACACAAGTCTTAAAAAAATTTTTTAGCTCAAAAGCTTTTTAATGCTATCTTCTGAAACTTCTGAAAAGTCAACATAAAACTGACCAACTGCATAGAAAGGCTCCTCACTTATGAGATAAAAGATGCCATCACACTCTTTTTCCAGCTCTTTTAATGCTGATGGAGCAATCACTGGAGTTGCGATATAAATGTGTTTAGGATTTAATTTGGAAAGAAATCCTATGCAAGCCTTTGTAGTTGCCCCCGTTGCTATGCCATCATCAACTATTATTGCTATTCTATTTTCCAAGCTCTCATACTCCAGCTTTCCTCTGTACTTGATAAGCTGTTCTTTGAGGCTTTTCAAAACCTTTTTCTTCTGGTGTTCTATATATTCCTCTTTCATTGAAAAATATTCTACATACTCAGTGTTTAAAACTATGTCTCCGGTTATATCAACTGCTGCAATAGCAAACTCTCTGTTAAAAGGTGCTCCAATCTTCTTTGCTAATACAATATCTAAAGAAAGTTTAAGCTCATCTGCAATCACTTTTGCAACAACTATTCCACCTCTTGGAACTGCAAAAAGAGTCACGTCTTGTCTTCCCTTGAATGATTTTAATTTTTCTGCTAATTTCTTCCCTGCATCAACTCTATCTTTAAAGTACATTTTTAAATTCACTCCTTCTCCACAACAAACTATTTACAAAAATAAAAAATAGCACCTATTATTTATTTTACCAAATTGGTGCCTTTTTAAATGGTATAATATCTATCTTTCTATTAAAACTACTCTTGCAGGGGCACCATCACAACCTTTTATTCTTAATGGCAGAGCTATAAACTCATATTCACCTTCTGAAACATCAAGTAAATTCAAACCTTCAATGATTATTATTCCATTTGAAAGAAGGCTTTTGTGAACAGAGTAATCTTCCGAACCAAACTCTTCTATTGAAAGGTAATCAATGCCTACAACTTTTACTCCCTTTTCTATGAGATAATCTGCTGCATCAAGTGAAAGGCTTACATATTTTTCATAGAATTTATTCAAGCGTATATACTGTGAGTTTTTTGTCTTGAAAAATATAGCTTTTTCTTTTTCTATATGCTTTTTCTCAAGAAAGCTTCTCGTTATCTCATTCCCTTCTGGCACCTCAAAAACCTTTACCTTACCTACCAGGTGTTCAAGAGGAAGTTTATCAACTGTCAGTCCATCTTTTATAAAATGTGCAGGTGCGTCTATGTGTGTTGCTGTATGTGAAGACAAAGAAAGCTTGCTCACTGTTGCAATATCACCTTTTGTGATGTCAAAAACTCTTTTTACTTCTACTTTTGGATCACCTGGAAAAGAGGCAGTGTCATTGGAGATGTCAAGACTAATATCAATTATCCTCATGTTATTCAAATCTCCTTTCTTTTAATTTTTTGTAAAGCACTGAAAATACCTATAAAAAACAAAAGGGGGCACTGAAAAGTGTCAATCAATGCCCCTTTTACTGTTTCAATATTTGTACTTAATTACACTTCGTATCTTGCCTTTTCTTCATTTATTAAATTTAAAATAAACTCAACTGCTGATTCTATGTCTACCTCAACCGACTCTTTTGTTCTTCTGTTTCGCACCTCTATCTTGCCATCTGCTATTTTCTTTCCAACTGTCACTCTAAACGGAATTCCAATTAAGTCTGCATCCTTGAACTTAACACCAGCCCTTTCATCTCTGTCGTCAATTAAAACCTCAACGCCTTTTTTCTGCAAAGCTTCATAAATCTCAAACGCTATTTTGCTCTGCTGCTCGTCCTTTACATTTACAGGTACCACAATCACCTCATACGGTGCAACAGTAATTGGCCAAATTATTCCATCTTCATCGTGCATCTGCTCAATTATCGCCGCAGCAGTCCTGTTGATACCAATCCCATAGCAGCCCATAATCATAAGCTTCTTCTCGCCTTTTTCGTCTGTGTACACACACCCAAATGCCTCTGTGTATTTAGTGCCAAGCTTGAATATATGACCAACCTCAATTCCTCTTTCAATTGTCACTTTTTGAGATCGGCATTTTGGACAAAGATCGTCTTGTGTTATATTCCTGAGGTCTGCAAACTTTGTTACTTTAAAATCCGAAAGATTTACATTCTTTATATGATAATCTGTCTTGTTGCTACCCACCACAAAGTTTTTTAGATATTTTACCTCATTGTCAGCATAGATTTCTATTGAAAGCCCAACAGGCCCTGCAAACCCAACCTTTGCACCCGTAATTCTCTCAACATCTTCAGCAGACGCGAGCTCAAGCTCATTTGCCTTTAAAAGGTTTTTGAGCTTTGTTTCATTGACCTCTCTGTCGCCCCGAACTAAAACTGCCACAAACTTGTCATCTACCCTGTATATCATTGTCTTTACAAATCTTTTTGCATCTATATTGAGAAAGTTCACAAGCTCTTCAATTGTCCTCACATTTGGTGTATAGACCTCTTGCATTTGCTTTATCTCTTCGCTATTTTCGACAGGCTCATCTAAACACTCTGCCTTTTCCAAGTTTGCAGCATACCCACATGCGTTGCAGTATGCAATCTCTGCCTCACCAACAGATGATGGTACCATAAACTCATGCGAGTTTGATCCGCCCATTGCACCTGTATCAGCTTCAACAATCTTTACATCAAGTCCGCATCTTTTAAATATTCGTACATACGCATCATACATTTTTTTATAAGATATATCCAAGCCTTCCTCATCTATGTCAAAAGAGTACGCATCTTTCATTGTAAACTCTCTACAGCGCATAACACCAAATCTTGGCCTTCTCTCATCCCTGAACTTTGTTTGTATCTGGTACAAAATCTTTGGTAGGTCCCTATATGATGTAATTTCGTTTCTGACAATGTAAGTAAAAGCCTCTTCGTGTGTTGGCCCAAGGCAATATTCTCTTTCATTTCTGTCCTTTATTTTAAACATCTCAGGGCCAAAAACTGCCCATCTACCAGACTCTTCCCACAGCTCCTTTGGCATCAGGGCTGACATGTGTACTTCCTGTGCACCTGCTCTGTCCATCTCTTCTCGGACGATATTCTCAATCTTCCTCAAAACCCTATAGCCAAGTGGAAGATACACATAAATACCTGATGATAGCTGTCTCATAAAACCTGAGCGAAGCATAAGTTTGTGTGATTCTATCTCTGCATCAGAAGGTGTTTCTTTCATTGTTGGCATAAAAAGCTCCGATACCTTCATATCTTTTATTTTTCCCCTTTCTTAAAATTTTTCTATTGTAAGAAAATTTAGTTTAAAAATAGCTTTTCTATTATTCTCTTTCTCATTGCTCTTTCAACATCCCAGTGTTTTAGCGGTTTTGTTTCGGTTACAATCCTAAGTGTGTATTCAATCCAGTTAGTATCCACAATACCCAAAATTTGAGGTGGTGTTACAATGTCCTCTTTAAACTCTTTTTCAACCTCTTCAAATACCTCTTTTAGTTTTTCAACAACCTCATCATAATTCATCTTTGTATTCAACTTTACATCAACAATCGCTTTAGAGTTGTGCCTTGACCAGTTTGTAATAGCACCTATTGAGCCATTTGGTATAATATGGATTGAACCGTTAAAGTCCTGAATCTTGATGGTTTTAATTCCCATCTCTTTTACAATTCCACTTCGCCCGTCAATTGTCACATAATCCCCCACAGACAGCTGGTCTTCGATTATCAAAAAAAGCCCTGCTATGACATCTCGAATAAGGCTTTGCGCACCAAAACCAATCGCCAAACCACCAATTCCAGCAACCGCTAAAATTGTTTTAATTGAGATGTTAAAGTTTTCAAGTATAAGAACAATGACAATAAAGTATATAGAGTATTTTATAATACTTTTAAAAAGTGCTGCAAGAGTATCTATGCGTTTTTGGTTAAATGGAATTACAGTGTTTTTTTCTCTATTCTTCCATCTTTCAAGCATTTTATTTGAAAATTTTAAAAGTACAAAGCCAGCCGCCAGAATAATTATAGAGTATATTATCTTGCCACTGTACTTTAAAAGTATTTCTCCAATCTTTTGATATGTCATTTACTCACCCCTTGACAAGCTCTTTGAAAAGCTCAAACTGTAAAACATCTTGCTTCCACATCAGCTCTGGATGCCACTGCACACCTACAAAAAACTCCCTATCATGTCTTGAGATAGCCTCTATCACACCGTCTTTTGCTGTTGCCTCCACTAAAAAGCCTTGAGCCACAGTTTCAATTGCCTGATGATGAAATGAATTGACTAAAATCTCTTCACGTTTAAAAATCGCTTTTAAAACCCTTCCTTTAATTTCCACCGTGTGATAACCAAACCTGCCGTCCATATCTTGAAAGTGGCTTATATAGCCTTCTTTGTCTATGTCTTGCTTCAATGTACCCCCAAAAGCAACGTTCATTACCTGAATACCTCTGCATATTGCCAAAACTCTTTTGTTTTGCTCATATGAAAACTTCATCGCTTCAATCTCAATCTCATCTCGAAGAAGGTTTATCTTTCTTATTCCTCTTTCTGGTTCTTTTTTATAAAACCTCGGATGAACATCTTCACCTCCACAAAAAAGTATACACTCACACTCATTTATGTACTCTTCAATCCTTCCTTTTGCAAGCGCGCTAAGTGGAAAGATAATAACCTTGGCATTCAAGCTAAGTAGGACCTCTAAATAACTACTTACAACACAAAGCCGTGACCTTTCAAGGTCAAATCCGCCAAAAACTAATACCCTCATTTTCAAAAAACCTCTACTGTTTATTGTTCATTTTCCATTCTATGATTCTTCTTGCAACTTCTTTGATAGGTATCTGGTGGTCCATGCTGAGTTTTTGAAGTTTTCTCATTGCAAGCTCCTCATCAAGCTTTAGATCTTTCATCAATATCCCTTTTGCTCTTTCAACAAGTTTTCTTGTCTCTAAATCATCCCGTAGCTTTTTTATGTGCTCTTCTAATTTTCTCAACTTTGACCAATTCCTAACCACCATCTCAACAAAAGAAATAAAAGCCCATTTGTTAAATGGATTGTATAAAAATACATTAAATTCATCATCCTCTAAAATAACACTCTCTATGTTTGATTTTTGTGCTTGGTTTGCAAGAATTACAACAGGGCATATCTTGTCATTTTTAAGAATATCTATCATCTCAACCATACTTCCTACACTAAACCCATATTCAATAATAGCTACATCAGGTTTTAACACCCTTATCTTTCTGAGACAGTCAGAAAAATCAGAAGCTGTATCTGTGATTGAATATCCATTTTCTATTAGGGTATTTTTAACAGTAGCAAATAGCTTTTGATTCTTTATAGCTAAGATTACTCTATGCATCCTTTGTCATACCCCATCAAATATTATAAAATAATTTTAACACACCTTATATCTTTTTTCTATAAAAACATCACCATTCCTTTTTGTGCTAAATTGAGAAGTTTTTCTACAATATTTTTATCAAACTGGCTTCCTGCACACCTCTGAAGTTCTTCCATAGCTTCTTCTTTAGCAAAGGCTCTGCGATAAGGCCTGTCAGAGGTCATAGCGTCATATGCATCTGCAACAGAAATTATTCTTGCCAATAAATCAATCTCATCGCCTCTCAATCCATATGGATAGCCTTTGCCATCTATTCTCTCATGATGCTGCAAGATAATCTTCTGTATTCTTCCCATAAAGTCCAAATCCTTTAAAATGTTATACCCAATTAGCGGATGTTGTTTAATTTCTTCATATTCATGTGCTGTTAAAGGCTCTTTTTTATTTAATATCTCCTCTTTAACACCTATTTTCCCAATATCATGAAGTAGACATGCAACCTTTAAAACATTTTTTTCATCCTCAGAAAGACCAAGCTCATCTGCAATCTTTAAAGCAATACTCTGGACTCTCTCACAATGTCCTTTTGTGTACACATCTTTGTACTCAATTGCCTTTGACAGACAAAGGATTGTTTCATAAAAAAATCTCTCTATCTCAGCATTTTTCTTTTCCAGCTCAACCTTTGACTTGTTTAGCTCCTCAATAGTCTCCCTTAATCTTTCATTTACATATGTACTTTTTTCATATAAATCCTCAATCTCTAATTTTTGCTTCTTTAGATTTGAATAGTAAATAGAATTTTTGATTGCTATTGTTATAAAATTGCATATACTTATGTAATAACTTATATCTTCCTTTTCTAAAAAGTTACATTTGATAGTAAAAAAGCAAACACCTTCACACTTGTCTTCTGATATCATTGGAACAGCTATTTTAATAAGATTGTCCTTTTGCTCTATTTTGTAAGTAATATTGACATCTTCTCTTGCCCTTTTTAGCAGTAGTTCTTCATCAGGGTCTTTTTTACCGAAATAATACAAATGCTTGAATACATCGTTTTGATTGTTAAAATATACACTTACTCTCAAAAATCTTAAGTTCTTACCTTCAAAACTACCCAGCAGCTTGACTATCTCATAGACATTTGAAAGGCTTAAAATCTCCGTTGAAAGCTCAAAAAAGCTTTTTAGCCATTCATTTTTTTGTTTGAGCACTCTTTGTGTATCAATTAGCCTTTTTACAATACTTGTCATTTCTTTGTTTATCTGAATACTGTTGATGTATCCTTTTTCAATAGTTTCTTTTTCTTCCTTTAACTTGTTAATAATGAGTTTTTGCTTTTTCTCAGAGAGTCGATATTGTTTTAAAACAGCACTGTATCTGAGTATATAGAAAATAGAAAAGAAAATCATGGCAGAAGAAAGACTTGCAAGTTGAAGATACTCAAGTAGGGAATTTTTTAATTTCCAAAAAACCTTACCAATTTGGATACACAAAGGAAAGCAAATGAGAAGAATTACTAAAAATTCAAATGTGTGTCTTAACAGCTTCTTTTGTGTTTTCAATTCCAAACCTCCTGTCAAAAAACTCACACAACTATTTATTTCGACAAATATCGTAAAATTCCTTTAAGAAAAATAGCAAAAAAAGAGGGCTTATAGCCCCCTTCTTTTTTTGAATTCTATATCAAGTTCAATTGCTTTTTGTAAATTTACTGCCTAAACAAATCTTTTACTCGCGGATATATACTATTGTATAGCTTATAAGTCTTTCTGTAAATATCAAACAATTCCTGATTAGGTCTGCAAACATCTACTTTTTGAATCATTGCATCACATGCTTCTTCAACTGAAGTATACTCCCCTGCTCCCACAGCAGCTAAGATAGCAGCACCAAACGCAGGACCTTCTTTTGAATTGAGCGTCCATACATCCATCTCAAATATGTCTGCTTGCATCTGCTTCCAAAGTCTGCTCTTTGCGCCACCACCAGAGACTCTTATTTCCTTTATTTCAATCCCCATCTCAACCAAAATATCAAGACAGTTTTTAAGAGAGAATACAACCCCTTCCATCACAGCTCTTATAAACTCTTTGCGTGTATGTTTTGCTGTAATTCCAAAGAAAATACCTTTTGCAAACGGGTCTAAGATTGGCGTTCTCTCTCCCATAAGATATGGCAAAAATACAAGCCCATCTGCACCTGGGTTTGCAAGTTCTGCTTCTTGGTCCATTAGAATGTATGGGTCTTTATCAATAAACTCAAACGCAATTTTTTCAACATGAGCAAAGTTGTCTCTAAACCACTTTAAAGAAAGCCCTGCACCTTGTGTTACACCCATCACATGCCATTTTCCTGGCACAGCATGACAAAACGTATGAACTCTTCCCTGTGGGTCAATCCTAAAATCATCAAGATGCGCAAAAACAACGCCTGAGGAACCAATTGTTGACGACACAACACCTGTTCTTACAATTCCATTTCCAACTGCACCTGCTGCCTGGTCTCCTCCACCTGCAACAACAAGTGTCCCTTTTGCAAGACCTGTTATTTTACTTGCTTCTTCTGATATTGTTCCTGTCACTTCTGGAGATTCATACACTTTACCTAAGAGTTCTTTGTCTATTTCAAGCTTTTGCAACACCTCATCCGACCAACATCTATTTTTGATATCTAAAAGCTGCATACCAGAGGCATCAGACACATCTGTTGCAAACTCGCCTGTGAGTTTAAATCTTATATAGTCCTTTGGAAGTAATATCTTATAAACCTTTTCATAATTTTGCGGTTCATTATTTCTAACCCATAATATCTTAGAAGCAGTAAAACCTGTTAAAGCGGGGTTTGCTGTTATCTCAATTAGCCTCTGTCTACCAACTCTTTCTGTGATCTCATCACATTCTTTTGCTGTTCTCTGATCACACCAAATGATTGATGGTCTTATAACATTGTAGTTCTTGTCAAGCATCACAAGTCCGTGCATCTGCCCAGTCAAACCAACCGCTTTTACATCCTCGGGATTTACAGAAGACAGGCGCAAAACTTCTCTGATTCCTTTAACGCTTGCATCCCACCAGTCTTCGGGATTTTGCTCAGCCCAGCCAATCTGAGGCTGGTAAAGAGGATACTCAAAAGTGGCTGTAGCTAAAATGTTCCCTTTTGAGTCTGTCAAAATAGTCTTTGTACCTGATGTTCCAACATCAATACCAATAAAATACATCCTTAAAACCTCCCTTTTTAAAATGAAATTTAAAATTTTTTACGTAGATTCTCTGACAATTAGCTGAGTATCCAAGATATATTCACTTTCAAATTTTTTGTCTGAGTCATTTATCTTTTCAAAAAGAATATCACAGGCAGTTTTGACCATTAAATCAATTGGCTGACGAACTGTTGTGAGCTTTGGCATTTTGCTCAATCTCAACCCAAATATATCTACATCGTCAAAACCAACCACTTTGACCTGCTGTGGAACCTTAATGTCCATTTCATTTAAAGCATATATGCTTGCATATGCCATTACATCATTTGCTGCAAATATGCCATCAATCTGTTGTGTTTGGACAAGCTTTTTGATATTCTCATATGCCTTTTGAAACATAAAATCTCCTTCAATGCAAAGGCTTTCATCAGATTCAATTCCAGCATCACTCAGGGCCGCCTTATACCCTTCAAACCTTGCAAGGCTTTCAAAAGAATCTGACGGACCTAAAATATGAGCAATCTTTTTACAACCTTTGTCTATTAAGTACTTTGTTGCCATGTATCCACCTTGGAAGTTGTTTACATTTATCCGTGGCACATCTGAATATTCAGTGTTATTCTCTGCAAGTACCACTGGCACATTGTTAGCTTTTAAAAGTCTCAGTGACTCTCTGTTAATGGTTTTGTATCCAAACACAATTATTCCATCAACCCTGCCGACAAGAAATCTAAAATAGTCTATATTGTCTGAAATTTGGCAAAATATTGCGCCATATCCTCGTTTTGATATGTAATTGTTAAGAAGGTCAACTACTACACCGTAAAACCAACCGCTCAGCGACTGGATTATAATTCCCACAGTTTCTGTCTTTCTCTTTGCCAAGTTTTTTGCAGTGACGTTCGGAGTATAGTTCAAAGCCTTTATTGCATCAAGTACAGCCTTTCTCTTTTTTTCTGATACATTTGCACTGTTGTTCAAAACCCTTGAAACTGTGGCTTTTGACACGCCAGCCTTTTTTGCAACATCTTCAATTGACGGCAAATACTCTACCTCCCTTCATTTAGCTTTTTTAAATTTATCAAATATTGAAGTTGTAAGCGATTTCGATTATTCTTTGTTATATACTTTATCACATTGGTAGTTGGTTTATCAACAAAATTTTTAAAAATAGCAAGTTAGGTATTTGAATTTTTAACTATATATTACAAAAACATCTATTGACGTTTCTTTTTTTTGATAAAATGGAAATAAAGGTTATGGAGGTGATTAAGACGGAAAGCGAATGGCTTCCAATTGGAAGTGTAGTCGTTCTAAAAGGTGGAAATAAACCATTAATGATTTATGGTCGAAAACAGTTCAATTCACGAACGGGTCATGAATTTGATTATGTTGCTTGTTTTTATCCTGAGGGAAACCTTTCGGCTGATTACAACATTTTCTTTAACAAGGAAGACATTGATAAAGTACTATTCAAAGGTTACGAGAATGAACTTGAATTTGAAATGAGAAAAATGCTAAAATAAGGGGTGATAAAAAGTGTATGCAGTTCAAGCCTATTGTGGCTCTTCAAATAAAAACTCTTTGCTCTCTATTGGCGCCTCAAGTTTTGGAACTAATAAACAAGGACAAATTATGGCTTACGGAGAGGCATCAATTAACATAGGAAAAGTAGAAATAAACAAACCAAATACTCTTACTTTAAATTCAAAATCCACTCAAGCAGGTGCTTCAGCAAAAGCTGTCGAACTTTCTGCCTATGGAAGTATTGGATTTTTCAATTCAAATACCACTATTAGCTTAGGAAAAGCTGAAATTGGAGGAACAGCTTCATTTTCAAAAGGTATTAATATTGGTGGAAAAGCTATGGCATCTGCCATTGAAATTAAACAAAGTTTTGGGTTTAGTATTGGTGGTGTAACTATAGAGGTGGGCGGAAAAGGTTACGCAGGTGCTTGGGGAGCAGAAGGAAACCTTAAATTTTCATCAAGTGGCATATCAGTAGGAGGTGGACTTGCTGCTAAAGTAGGTGCAGGAATTTTCATAAATATTCGATGGTAATAAAGCTTTCGGAGGAGCGTTGTAAATGAATAAAAAGTTATTAAAAATTTATAGGTTTTTCTTTTATTCGCTTGCTATATTAGCAACAATTGGCTCCGTAATCAGTTCAATTCTTGAAAAAAATGCTTTTTACACAGTGGGAACCATTGTTTTAGCTATATTCTTCATTGCAATGATAGAATTTATTCTCTTCCCTCTTTTTATAAAATCAGATTCACGAAAGTATTTTAAAAAATTTTTAGGCATATTTTTAGCATTTGGTATAATTCTGAGTATAATTGTGTTTTTGATTGTAGGAATTACAAGCAAAAAATTCGAACTGATTTATCTTGGCGTTCCATTACTACTATTAAGCTTTGCTGTAGTCTACAAAGTTTGGATAAGGTAAATTTTTCTATTGAAATTTTGAAAATTTACAAATATAATTAGGTATAAAATTGAATATAAGCTAATGGTAAAGGTCCATCCTTCGGGGCGGGGTGAAATTCCCCACTGGCGGTAAAAGCCCGCGAGCAAAAGCCAACGAGGCTTTTGCAGAACCGGTGAAATTCCGGTGCCAACGGTTACAGTCCGGATGGGAGAAGGAGTGGATGTGTAAGGAAGCTTTTTCTTATGCATCATGTAAAAGCCCAAAAAGCCTCGAAGGTGTAAAAACACTTTCGAGGCTTTAATTTTTTACATCAATTTCTGTCAGAGGGGAGGATACTTTTGAGGTGTCTTTCGCACAGTTATTACATGAACATAGCACTTGAACTTGCAAAGAAAGCATCTCCTCTGGTGCTTCCAAACCCAAAAGTTGGATGCGTAATTGTAAAAAACGGAACAATAATTGGAAAAGGATATCATCAAAAGTATGGTGAAAAGCATGCAGAAGTTTTGGCAATCGAGGATGCAATAAAAAATGGCTACAGTCTCAAAAACGCAACAATGTATGTCTCATTAGAACCTTGCTCACATTTTGGTAAACAGCCACCTTGTACAGATGCAATTATAAAAAGTGGAATTAAAAAGGTTGTGGTTGCCACAAGAGACCCAAACCCCCTTATCAATGGCAAGGGCATACAAATTTTAAAACAGCACGGGATTGAAGTTGTAGAAGGCGTGCTTCAAAAAGAAGCAGAAAGTGTCAACAAAGAGTTTTTTAAATATATGAAAAAGGGCATTCCCTACATTGCCATAAAAGTTGCCCAGAGTATTGATGGCAAAATTGCAACACCTTCAAATAAGAGATTTTTGTTCAACACAGATGACGAAAACGTCTTTGTACACAGTCTTCGTCAAAAATATATGGCAACCCTTGTGTCCGTAAATACTGTAGTTTCAGATAATCCAATTTTAAATGCACGGTATGGTGAAATAATTAGACAACCTATAAGAGTTGTAATTGATACAAACCTTCGAATTCCTTTAGAGTGCAATATTGTAAAAACCTCAGACAAGTATTCTACCTACATTGTGTGCAGTGAAAATGTTAATGATGCCCGAAAAATAGAGCTCCTTTCTCAAAAACGAATAAAAATAATCTTTGCAAAGTCGTCAGAAGATGGTCATCTTGAACTTTCAGATGTATTTTCAAAACTTGCACAGCAAAAGATAATATCAGTTCTTGTTGAGGGAGGAAGTATACTGAACTTTTCTCTTTTGAAAAAAAGAATTGCTGATTACTGGTATTCATTGATATTCAATGTTTTTATAGGGGGTCAGAACACAAAAGGTGTAGTTGGTGCGGAAGGCTTTGAAGAGTTTTTCCCA
>Ga0207430_10174_pt1 | contig 24761 bp, 23 predicted proteins | sample YelNatsi3bottle8_FD_187544 | JGI IMG/M metagenome (GOLD analysis project Ga0207430, IMG submission 187544) | Hot spring thermophilic microbial communities from Obsidian Pool, Yellowstone National Park, USA - site 3 bottle 8 (SPAdes) (version 2) | ecosystem: Environmental > Aquatic > Thermal...
TCTGGTTCTTGTTCATCAGACCGAGATTTTGCCTTAAGCTTCCTTCAGATTCCACCTCACGATGGACACCCTTGCTCTTGGCTAGTGGTTCCCACTACCAAGCCCACAGCGGACTTTCACCGCCTAGTTATCGCCCATGCCGGGCGCACATATAAAAAAGAGCACTCTCTAGAGCACTCTTTTTATCATAGGTCATTTTATAATTCTTCTTGCTGTAACATAATGTTCTTTATAATACCCTTCGTTTAAAGGACTTATTATGACCTTCCCTCTACCTGAAGAGCTTTGTATAAACTCACCATTACCTATATATATTCCTGAATGATTTATCACACTGCTTCCTAAAGTTTTAAAAAATACCAAATCTCCTGGTTGAAGATTGTTATAACTTACATATTCTCCTGCAGTAGCTTGCTCATTTGCCGTTCTTGGTAAATTAATACCTACATTCTTGAAAACATATTGAACAAAGCCGGAACAATCAAATCCTTTTGGAGTTGAACCTCCATAGACATAAGGAGTCCCCACAAAAGACTTGGCAAAATCTATTAACTTATCTATCAAACTCCTATCTACTTCACCCCTTGAGATACTTGAAGAGCTCCTCACTGCTAAGTATTCTCCGTAAATCCATCCTTCTCTTCCGTCCGAAAGCTTTATTTTATACCATCCATTTTGTTTGTCCAACACATTCACTGTAGTATTCTTGTTAAGCTGTGCTATAACCCTGCCAGATAAACTCGCTTCACTTCTCACATTAACATAACTACCTGTCACTATACCAACACTTGCTGCTTTTTCCGAATCTCCTCTTGAGACATTAGAAGAATTTCTTACGGATAAATATTCACCAAAAACCCATCCTTCTCTTCCATCAGAAAGCTTTATCTTGTACCACCCGTTTTGCTTATCTAACACAGTCACTGTATCATTCCAATTTAAGCGGGCAATGACACTTCCTGATAAGCTTCCTTGAGTCCGCACATTTACATAATTGCCTGTAATCTTTCCAACTCCCAATCCTTCCGCAAATGCTGGGTTCAAAAAAGAACTACCAATCAGCGTCGCACCAAACACAGAAATTCCAAAAATCATCTTTCCTATTCGCTGATCCACTGCAAATCTCCTTCCTTTATTGCCTCCGGAGTTAGCTGTCGGGTGCGGGACAGAAGGTATCCCTACTGCAGCTTAAAGCTACAGATTAACCCCAAAAAGCGGTTCCTCCGTACCTTTCGGATTCGGCAAGATTGCATATTTTGTCCTTTTGTCTTATCTTATCATATCCTACAGTCAAAGTCAATGTTTACATTATAATTTCTTAAATTTTTTAATCTTTTTTTAATATATTTTATAAAAAATTAATAATTTGTGTGACAAAAAAATAAAAGGCTTAACGCCTCTTTTCTCTTTTATTTATGGTGCGGGCGGTGGGACTTGAACCCACACGAGATCATCTCTCACATGCCCCTCAAACATGCCTGTCTGCCAATTCCAGCACGCCCGCCTGCGTTTTTATTATACTGCTCACTTAACTCGTTTGTCAAGGTGGCAAACCTATTAATCATTTCAATTAAAATATCCATCACTGAATAGTCATACACCCAAACGTACGCGTCTGCCAGTTCCGCCACCACCGCACGCTTTATTTAATTTCGTCACACTATGAATTATATAATCTTTTTAGGTCAGTGTCAATACCTATTTTTTGATATACCATTTTTCTATATTGTTAAAAACATTAAATCCAGTAGGGTCCACAACTTTTACATTGTCATATACCATAACTGCTCCTTCAATATAGAAAAGGCCAATTATGGGTTGTTCCTCTAAAAAAACTTGTTCCAAAGCCTGATAATCTGTTTTTAAAGAATTCTCTTCTGAATCATAAAAAATTCTACTATATATTTCATCAACTTTAGAATTACTATAACCCATAAAATTGTCTTTGCCTTTTGTCATAAACATTGTAGACATATCTTGATTATAACTTAAATTCCACTCCATTAACACCAAATCAAATTTACCCGAATATACAGAACTTAGTAAATTGCCCCAATCTTTTGGTACAATGTTTATTTCAATTCCTACATCTTTTAAATTATTCTTTATAATTTGAGCAACTTTAATCAAATATGGATTATTTGCATTTACCAGCAAATCAAATTTGAGCTGATAAGTTCCATTGCTCCTTATCCCTTTAACTAAATTCCAACCACTTTCCTCTAATATTTTATTTGCCTCTTTTATATCGTAATTATGAGATACTATTTTATTGCTATAAAGCCACGAATCAGGGCGAACGGGAATACATGACTTTAACCCATGACTGAAATATACATCTCTCAAAATTTTGTCAACATCTATTCCATAACACATCGCTTTCCTAACATTTGAATCTTTCAAAGCTGGCTTTTGATAATTAGGGGCCATAAATACATAATCTTGCATAACGTATTTATAAATATTTACGTTTGAAATCTCTTTGTATTTATCCCAGTCTATGTCACTTAAAAAAGTAAAATCTGCTTCTTTGCTTTGAAAAGATGTTATCATAGCATTTTCATCAGGCACAATTTTAAACACTATACTATCTATATAAGGTTTGTCGCCTCTATAATAAGGATTTCTTTCAAAAATAATTTCTCTGCCAACGCTGTAAGAAGATATCTTATATGGCCCTGTACCAATAGGTACAATATCTTTATTTAAAATATCTTCCTTACCTTTATATTGGTGCTCAGCTAGAATAGGAAAAGTAAACAAAGCTATTGGATTTGCAACAGGTTTATTTAAAACAGCTTCAAATTCATAATCACCATTTGTCTTATAAGAGGAGAGATAGTTAATGAGAATATCCCTATAAGGACTTTTTGCATCCTTATTCTTAAAAGAATCAAAAGTAAATTTTACATCATTAGCTGTAAAACTTACTCCATCCTGCCATTTAACATTCTTTTTTAAATAAAATTTTATATTAAGTCCATTTATCTGCCAGTTTTCTGCTAATTGAGGAATAGGTTTTAAAGTTTTATCCAAGGTAACTAATCCTTCCAATGACAAATTTAACATTTGCCTTACTCTCTCATTGTCATTCAAAAAAGGATTTAATGTATCAAAAGAAGTAATATTTACTCTTAAAGTGCCACCCTCTACTGGCTTTTCTTCTTCAATCTTAGTTTTGTCCTCAGATGCTTGAGGTAAATTTACCATATTTTGCGGAGTAGTTTTGCATCCTGTAAAAATAAACATCAAAATGAAAGATAATATAATAAATTTTCTCATTAACTATCATCTCCGAAAACTATTTTATCTTTTTCAATTTTTTATTTTCGATAATTCCAGGAATTCTCCCTCTTTTAGCAATAGGTACTCCTTCCACTTCTTTTATATCCATTGTCATATCAATAGGTTGAGCATCAGATATGTAACTTCCTACTCCAAAAGCATCTGCTCCACTTTCAGAAAGTTCTGCTACCCGTTCTGGGTTTAAACCTCCAGAAACTATAATTTTTACATTTGTAAATCCTTTTTGATTTAATCTTTGCCTTAGTTCATACACTAAACTAGGTGTAACTCCACCTCTTTCTGATGGAGTATCAAGTCTTACTCCGTATAATCTATCCCCTAAAAATTCAGCAACCCTCAAAGCCTCTTCTACTTCGTCTTTAAAAGTATCAACTAAAATGGTTATCTTTTCATCAAGGGGAGTTATATCTCTGTAAGCTTTCACCACTTCTAATGTATCTCCTGCAAGCAAAAAAGCAGCATGAGGTACTGTCCCTTTAGGGTCTTTCCCCATTAATTTTGCACCTAAAATACAGCTGGCATCATCTGCCCCTCCTACTAAAGCCGCCCTTTCCATCACAGGTGCCACAGCTGGATGTACATGCCTTGCACCAAAACATAATATTGGTTTGTCTTTGGCAACTTCTTTAAGCTCCCTTGCTGCTGTTGCCCAACCGGAAGAACTTGCAAGAATTCCTAATATTGCCGTCTCATAAATTCCAAACTCACTATAAGGCCCTTTTATCCTCATTACTGTATCTTTAGCTTCAAAAGAGTCCCCTTCTTCCAAAGACCATACTTCCACATTTTTGTCTTTAAGTAAACTCATTACTTCTGGTAACCCTGCAAAAACTCCTTTTTTTCTTGGAAATATCTCCGCTGTGACTATTTTATCTTGTACACCAAGATATGACAAAATATCCTGGGTTCTTAAAAAATACACATCTGTAGTCCATGCATTTTTTATTTCTTCATGAGTAGCTGAGAAAAACTCCCTATCCTTTTCAATTTTTACTTCATTTAAGTCTTTTAAATGCTTTAATAGTTTCATTTGTGTCCTCCCTTTTTATTTTCTTTTTTAACGATACTATTATACCAATTTTTCAGCTTTTTTTGTATATACTAATCTTTATATCAATTTTTAGTTTCATATATGAACTTATACATCTGATAAACTGCTAACACCTTTTTTATATATCTATTTGTCTCAGGATAAGGAACAGCATGTAGCTGTTTCCCATCTTTGGAAAATCTCTTGTCTTTAAGCCATGCATCTACATTTCCACTACCTCCGTTATAAGCTGCTACAGCTAACTGTATATTTCCATTAAAAGTTTTAAGAAGATAAGTCAAATACCATGTCCCCATCTGAATATTGTATTTAGGCTCAAAAAGCATATCATCGCTGTAGTTTTTTATCCCTACTTTATTGGCAATCCATCTTCCAGTATCTGGTAAAATTTGCATTAATCCTATAGCATTTTTGCTAGAAATTGCATCACTTTTAAAATTACTTTCTACTTTTATTACAGCAAAAATAAGATAGGGGTCTACGCCATACTCTTTTGCGTAATAAACTACATAATTGTGGTATTTAAGAGGATAAATTTTTTTTAAAAAATAATGAGTATTTAACTCGTAAGTAAACAAAAGACCTACTAATATCAAAAATATTACCGCAACTTTTTTCCTCAAAGTAACTCCTCCGATATTATGATTTATGTTGCAAATCTTCCCCAAAATAGTGTAACTTGTTTTTCCATAGCTTTAAAATCTTTGCTATTGTTTATTATAAAATCTGCGTACTTCATCTTTTCATCCAAAGGCATTTGACTTTTTATTCGGTTTATTGCATCTTTATAAGAAAGTTTATCCCTTTCCATAACCCTCTTTATTTGAGTTTTTGAATCTACTACTACTAGCCAAACCTCATCTACCATTTTATAAAGTTTCATTTCAATTAAAAGAGCTGCATCTAATACAATTGCATTTTGCTGATTTTTTTTTCTTTCTTCTTCTATTTTTTCTTTTATCCGCTCTATTATTATAGGATGAGTAATTTCATTTAATTTTTTAAGCTTCCTTCTGTCAGCAAACACAATATTACCCAATTTTTTTCTGTCAATTTCTCCGTCTTCCTTTAAAATTTCTTTTCCAAAATATTCTACAATTTTATTATATGCTTCTGTTCCTTTTACCATTATTTCTCTCGATACAATATCTGCATCAATAATCACAGCACCCATCTTCTTTAAAAGCTTAGAAACAGTGCTTTTTCCTGATGCAATACCGCCAGTAAGTCCAATTACTTGCATTTTTGTACACCTCACTTGGCTAAAAACCAATTGGGCCCTATACCAATTTCAACAACAAGAGGGACTTTTAGTTTTATCACATTTTCCATATTTTCTTTCAATATTTTCTTTACAATATCTACTTCATCTTTATACGTATCTACTACAAGCTCATCGTGCACTTGCAATATAAGTTGAGACTTTAACTGCAATTTTTTAAAATCTTCATAAACTTTAACCATTGCCATTTTTATTATATCAGCCGCACTTCCCTGTATTGGAGCATTCATTGCTAACCTCTCAGCCTGCGACCTTTGAGTAAAATTTCTTGAGTTTATCTCAGGAATATATCTTCTTCTGTTCATTATTGTAGTCACATAGCCATTTTCTTTTGCAAATCGCACTATTTTTTCAATATATTCTTTTACTCCTTTGTATCTTTCAAAATAATTATTTATATACTCTTTTGCCTCTTTTCTTGATATTTTAAGGTCTCGAGAAAGCCCATAATCGCTAATGCCATATATTATACCAAAGTTTACGGCTTTTGCCGCTCTTCTCATTTCAGGTGTAACTTTTTCCATTGGGACTTTAAAAACTTCAGCAGCTGTTCTTAAATGTATATCTTCGTTATTCATAAAAGATTCTATTAGCTTCTCATCCCCCGAAACATGTGCTAAAACCCTTAGTTCAATCTGAGAATAATCAGCCGAGACAATATACCCATCTTTAGTCCGCGGAATAAAAGCTCTTCTAATTTGTCTGCCAAACTCTTCTCTTATAGGTATATTTTGTAGATTCGGCTCGGTACTGCTTATTCTGCCTGTAGCAGTGACCATTTGCTTAAAATTAGAATGTACTCTATTGTTTTCATCCATGAGAGGCAAAAATCCGTCTATATAAGTAGATTTAAGTTTTGTAAGTTGCCTATACTCTATTATATCACTGACAACATCATTATAAGGAACTAATTGCTCTAAAACTTCAGAATCTGTAGAATATCCTGTTTTTGTTTTCTTTATTACTGGTAAATTTAACTTTTCAAACAAAAATTCACTTAATTGCTTAGGGGAATTTACATTAAATTGATACCCTGCCTCTTTATAAATTTTATCTAGTATTTCTGCTATTCTATCATCTATTTTTTGTGAAAGCTCTTTTAGGACTTCTTTATCTAATGTAAAACCACTTACTTCCATTAATTTTAAAACTTCTACAAGAGGCATTTCTATTTCTAATAAAAGTTTTTTCATGTCCATTTCTTCAATAAAATTCATCAACTTTTCTCTTAAATCAAATAGATGTACACATCTACTGCAAATGTAATCTGCAAGTATATCTTCCCCTATTTCTTCAAGCTTCTTTTTATCCCTACCTTTGCCAAATACCTCTTCATAAGATGGAACATCCACCTTTAAATATTTTTTCAGCACGCGGTCCAAATCATAGTTAGACTCAGAAGGATTTAAAAGATAAGCCATTATAGCAGTATCTATGTACTTGCTTTTACACTCTATTCCTTTATAAGAGAGTTTAACTAAAAAATCTTTTATTTCGTGGGTTGTAAATTCAAACTCTTCTTTTTCAAAAATCTCTTTTAAATCTTCTATTTGAAAAACATCAATATAAACAGTATCCTCTCCAAAAGAAAAAGCTATTTTCTTTATTTCCCCTTCATAAATTAGTGGATAAAAAGCAATATTTCTGCTGTCTTGCAATAAAGTTATTAATTTTCTTATATCTACTTTTGACCATTTTTGAACTTTATGATTATTTACAATCTCTACGTTATTTTTTTTCTTTATGTTATCAATCAAACTAAAGAATTCTAATTTATTAAAAAGCTCCAAAAGCTTCTCCTCATTAAAGTCTTTTACTCTATATTCCTCAAAATCTATCTCAATAGGAATGTCTCTTTTTATAGTTGCAAGTCTTTTACTCATTACAGCTAATTCTTTATTATTTTCTATATTTTCCTTTATCTTACCTTTGAGTTGAGAAAGATTTTGAAGCAAATTTTCAACACTGCCAAATTCTTTTAAAAGTTTAATCGCTGTTTTTTCTCCTATATTAGGTATCCCTGGGATATTATCAGATTTATCCCCCATTAACCCTTTTAAATCAATAAATTGCTGAGGAGTTATTTCATATCTTTCTAAAACAGCCTTTTCGTCAAATTCCTCCATCTGAGTTATACCCTTTTTAGAAATCTTAACTTTCACTTTATCTGAAACTAATTGAAGCGCGTCCCTATCTCCTGTAACTACAAGCACTTCCATTCCTTTTTCCTCTGCCAACTTTGAAATAGTACCTATGATGTCATCGGCTTCGTAACCTTCTAATTCTAAAGTCTTTATATTAAAGCCATCTATAATTTCTTTTAAAAGGTCTACTTGTTCTGTGAGTTCCTCAGGCATTGCTTGTCTTGTAGCTTTGTAGTCTTGATACTCTTTGTGTCTAAAAGTAGGAGCTTTTTTGTCAAAAGCTATAGCTATATAATCAGGTTTTTCCTCTTCAATAAGTTTTATAAGCATCATAGTAAAGCCATATAAGGCATTTGTATGTAATCCTTCACTTGTAGTAAGCATTGGCAAGGCATAATAGGCTCTGTACATGAGGCTACTCCCGTCAATTACTAAAAATTTAGACATTAAATCACTCCCATTTTTATTTCTTTGTATTTTAATATACCGCAAAAAAAAGAAGATGTAAATTGTCATCTTCTTTTTTTGAAATAGATATACACTTTATACCCAATAAAAGCCAGTGCACCATAAGGTAAAACTATTGCCAATATTATTATCAGCTTCTTTATAAAAAATATTAAAAAATTTACATTATTTATAAAAGCTTGTTTTATATCTCTACCGATTCCCTTAAAAGAAACTAGAGTCGTAGGTTTCTCAACCTTGGAAACCTCTCTTATTGAAAGATTTATGGTTCCTAGCCTCGTAAGATTTTCCCATACTTTTAACTGTTCTTTCATTGATTCTATATCGCTTCTTATCCTGTTTATTTCGGATTCTACTTCAAGCATTTCCTTGACTGTAGAAGCCTTATTCATAATGTCTTGAAGTTTTTGTTCCTCTATTTCTAAGTTTTTTAGTCTTGCTTTTAAATCATAATACTGCTCTGTAACGTCTTTACTATCTATTCTTAAAGCTGTTACTTTACCAAATTCTTTAATCTGAGAAATCACACTTTCAAATTTATCTTCCCGCACCTTCAAAACAAGATTTATCCTTTTGGTATTATCGGTAAATACAGTTTCATCAGAACTTTCAATAAAGCCTTCTGCTTCTTTTACCAATTTAAACACTTTATCATAACATACATTGACATCTTCTACTTCTAAGGAGATGGTTGCATTTTTTGTAATTTTCCTTGAAGTTCCTGCTGGCAATCCTCTTTGACCAGTGATTGAAAACATATTAACTTCATTATTAATTCCTTCCTTTTTAGACAAATCAGCACTTTGAGTCATTTTGATATTGTTTGAAGGAGCACTCGATTCTATTCGTGAGGATTTATCAAATTTAAAAATATTTACTACAAATACTGTCATAAGTATGAAAGAAGCTGCAATAACTGCTACTGTTAACGTCTTTTTTAACCTTTCTTTTTTCTTCTCTAAAATATTTTTCTGGTAAACCAATTTTTCGTGTATTTTTTTATTGAAATCTTCAGGTAGTTCTAAAGGAGGCATATTTTTTAAACTTTCTATTATATTTTTCTCCAGTTGATATTCTTTTCTGCAACTTTCACAGCTTTCTATGTGCTTTTCTAATTCTTCCTTTTGTGCTACATCCAATTCACCATCTATATATCGGGGTATAAGTTGAAGTGCCTTTTTGCAATCCATCATACTTGCCTCCTTTCGTCTAATGATAAAAATTCTGGCAAAGACTTTATTCTCTCTTTAAGCAGATTCCTTGCTCGCCACAAGCGAGACTTTACAGTGCCTAAATTCAAATTCATTATCTTGGATATTTCTTCATAGTTTAAACCTTCTATATCTCTTAAAATCAAAACCACTTTATAGTCTATAGGAAGTTTGTTTATTTCTTTCATTACAATTTCTGCAGTTAATTTTTTATCTACCACCTCTTCAGGAGTTTCAAAATCTTTTACTCCATTTTCAAATTCCTCTATCTCTCTAAAATTACTTCTTTCCACATTTCTTTTTCTTAAATAATCCATAGCACTGTTTACAGCAATTCTATAAAGCCATGTTCTGAAACTACTATTCCCTTTAAATTTTTTTATATTTAAATACGCTTTAAGCAACGTCTCCTGCGTAAGGTCTAATGCTTCTTCTCTGTCAAAAATAATCCTTAATATCACATTGTAGATGTATTTTTGATGCTCACTTGCGAGAATTTCAAAAGCCTCCACATCTCCAGCTTTTGCCCTCTCCAACAACTCCTCCTGTCCCACCTTCTAACCTCCCTTTCATTCAATTTAGACGTAAAAAAATAAAACTTGTTCCCAAATATTAAGATGCAATATATGGAAAATATGTGTTGCAGGAAAAAAGTTATTTCTGTAGAATAAATATAATTAAGATATATATTAATAATACGACATGCTGATTACTTTATCCTTCTAATTTAGAAAATTTTTGATAATGGAGTGAACAAATATGTATGAGCTTCTGATAATACTTGCAGAAAGGTTTAGCATAATAGCTCTTCTAGCTTTTGTGCTTTCTAAGGCAGAATTTTTCAAAAAAATAATCTATAACAGTCGCGTTACAAAAAAAGACCTTCTTTTGACCATGGTCATCTTTGGGGTAATAGGTATTGCAGGAACTTACGTCGGTGTACCTATAAAAGACGCTATTGCAAACTCAAGAGTGGTAGGTCCAATGGTAGCAGGCTTAATAGGAGGCCCTTTAGTAGGTTTAGGTGCAGGTTTAATAGCAGGAGTTCACAGATTTTTCTTAGGTGGTTTTACAGCAATGTCTTGTGGCGTATCTACTATTTTAGAAGGATTTTCTGGTGGACTTATAAGAAAATATTATAAAGGGGAACATGTCCCTTGGGAATTGGCATTTGTAGCAGGATTTATAGGTGAAGCTGTACAAATGTTAATCATTTTAACAACTGCCAAGCCTTTTTCCCAAGCTTTAGAATTGGTAGATATTATAGGATTACCTATGATGATAGTCAATGCAACAGGTATAGCTATATTTATGATAATAATTAAATCGGTCTTCGATGAAAAAGAACAAATCTCTGCCATGCAAGCAAAAATCGCCCTTGAAATTGCATCCAAAACTCTGCCATACTTAAGAAAAGGATTAAATGAAGAATCGGCACAAAAAACAGCAGAAATAATATATAATTCCACAAATGTATCGGCTGTTACATTAACTGACAAAAAGAAAATTTTAGCCCACGTAGGTATCGCTTCAGACCACCATAAACCTGGTACACCAGTACTCACAAAAGCGACAAAAGAAGTTTTAAAAACTAGAAAAATCCGCATAGCCAAATCAAAAGAAGAAATCGGATGTTCCCATGAGGATTGTCCTTTATCCTCTGCTGTAATTGTGCCTCTTTTTAAGTACGATAAAGTGGTAGGAACATTAAAACTCTACAAAGGAGGAAATAAATCGAGAAATAATGTCATCTCAAATACAGAAATTGAGCTTGCAAAAGGGTTAGGACATTTAATATCTTATCAATTAGAAATTGCTGATGCAGAATATCAGAGAAAATTAGCTACTGAAGCAAAACTTAACGCTTTACAAGCTCAAATTAATCCTCACTTTTTGTTTAATGCTTTAAATACTGTCATATCTTTTATAAGAACAAAACCTGATGAAGCGCGAGCACTTTTAATAAATTTAAGTGAATATTTTAGACACAATTTAAAAAATGTAGGAAAGTATGTCACTATTGAGCAAGAGTTAAATAATATCAATGCTTACTTATATATAGAAAAAGCTCGTTTTGGAGATAAACTAAACATAGAACAAGACATTGATGAAAGTGTACTGTCCTATTACATGCCTTCTTTTACCCTTCAGCCAATAGTTGAAAATGCCGTAAAACACGGTATCCTCCCGAAAGGTGATGGTGGAACTATCAAAATAAAAATAAAAGACAAAGTAGACTACATTAGCTTTTGTGTAGAAGACGATGGAATAGGAATAAAACAAGAAGACCAACAAAATCTTTTGAGAAAAGGTTTTGGCAATGGAGCAGGAATTGGTCTTTATAATGTAAATGAAAGGCTTACTACTATATTTTGTAAAGAATGTTCTCTAGTAGTTAAAAGCGAAGAAAAGATTGGTACAAAAGTTTCTTTTAAAATACCCAAAGCTTACTTAAAAAGGGATGATGTATATGAAGAAATTGAAAGCGTTAATTATTGACGACGAACCACCTGCAAGAGATGAACTCAAATATCTTCTTAGTGAGTATGAAGACATAGAAATTGTAGGAGAGGCTGACAACGGTCTTTCAGCGCTAAAATTGATAGAAGAGTTAAAGCCTGAAGTAGTATTTCTCGACATAAACATTCCAAAAATAAACGGTTCCGATGTAGCAAAACATATATCTTCTGTCGGGAAACTGCCTTATGTGGTTTTTGTAACCGCTTATGATATGCACGCAATAGAAGCTTTTGAAATAGGAGCCCTTGATTATCTTTTAAAACCAATAAGTCAGCATAGGCTATATAAGACATTAGAAAAAATAAGAACCTTTTATAAAGATATGGAATGGAAACGACAATATAATCCCTCCTTAGAATTCGAAAACAAAAAAATAGAAAAATTAGCTGTTGAAAAAAATGGAAGAATAAAACTTATCGATTTAGATGAAATAATTTTTGCAGAAGCCTATGAAGGAGACGTTATGGTAAAAACTAAAAGTGACAATTTTATATACAAAGGAACGATAAAAAGCCTTGAAGAAAAGCTTAAAGAAAATGCCTTTTTTAGGGTTCAAAAAAGTTACATTGTTAACTTAAATAAAATAATAGAAATATTGCCTTGGTTCAAAGGCACTTACTGGGTGGTAATGGATGACAACAAAAAAACCCAAATACCTGTAGGCAAATCTCAAATAAAAGAACTAAAACTTTTGCTGGGTCTTGACAGGGATAATTAACCCTGTCATTTCTTTTTATCTATATATATTTCTTTTCATAGTTTAATTTCTTCTTTTCATTTCAAATTGACTGAAATCGTTTAAAATCTGTGTTAAACTTATAATTGAAATTTATTACAGGAGGGGTTATATTCAATGAACGGTCTAGTTTTAGTTATCATAACAGCAAGTGTATACGCTTTAGCATACCGGTTCTATGGCGCCTTCATCGCTGCCAAAGTTCTGGCATTTGATGAAAACAGGACAACACCTGCTTATAGACTGGAAAATGGCTATGACTACGTTCCAACTAACAAATGGGTCCTTTTTGGACATCATTTTGCTGCAATAGCCGGTGCAGGACCTCTTGTAGGACCGGTACTTGCTGCACAATTTGGCTATCTGCCAGGAGCTTTGTGGATTTTAATTGGCGCAGTACTAGCAGGAGCAGTTCACGACATGGTAATACTTTTCGCTTCTGTAAGGCATGATGGATCTTCTATAATAGACATTACCAGAAAAGAAGTAGGTAAAGTATCAGGAGTAGCAACTGCTATAGCCGTCCTTTTAATAATTATAATTACACTGGCAGGTCTTTCACTTGTTGTAGTAAATGCCTTATACAACAGCCCATGGGGAACATTTACAGTTGCTGCCACAATTCCTATAGCAATCTTTATGGGAATATACATGAAATGGATTAGACCTGACGATGTAAAAGGAGCAACAATAATAGGTGTGACTCTTTTGATATTGTCCGTTGTGGCAGGGCCTTACATTGAACACACATCTTTAGCTCGTTATTTAACATTTAGCCAAAAAGAAATGACTGTAATATTGGCTAGTTATGGTTTCATTGCGGCAGTATTACCCGTGTGGCTTTTGTTAGTGCCCAGGGATTATTTGAGCACTTATATGAAATTAGGTGTAATGCTTCTTCTTGCAATAGGAGTTATAATCGTAAATCCTGAAATAAGAATGCCTGCTGTAACACAATTTGTCGCAGGAGGAGGTCCTATAATCCCTGGAAAAGTATGGCCTTATGTGTTTATAACAATAGCCTGTGGAGCCATATCTGGTTTTCATTCTCTTGTGTCATCTGGAACAACGCCTAAAATGATAAAAAACGAAAAAGATATACTGCCTATAGCTTATGGAGCAATGTTAGCAGAAGGTTTTGTTGCAATGATGGCGTTAATAGCTGCAACAAGTTTAATCCCTGCTGATTACTTTGCTATAAATGTATCTCCTGAAGTCTTCCAAAAGTTGGGCATGAAAGTCGTAGACTTACCAGTTTTATCTCAGTTAGTCGGTGAAAATGTAGCAGGAAGGCCAGGTGGTGCAGTAACTCTTGGTGTAGGTATGACCTTTATCTTCTCCAAAATTCCTTTTTTAGAGCATCTCAGTGCATATCTCTATCATTTTGTAATACTATTTGAAGCATTATTCATTCTAACTACAATAGACGCAGGCACTCGTATAGGAAGATATTTGTTACAAGAAGCAGGTGAAGCAATATACAAACCTTTAGGAGATAGAAATTGGTGGCCAGGGATAATTTTTACAAGCTTCTTAATATCTTTCGCATGGGGTTACCTAGTATATACTGGAAATATTTCAACAATATGGCCTCTATTTGGAACTTCCAACCAATTACTTGCAGCAATAGCTTTAGCCCTAGGAACAACTGTCATCATTAAAAAAGGAAAACCTCAATACATGTGGATAACATTGATTCCCTTTATATTTATGGCTACGACTACATTATACGCTGCATACTTAAATATAGTCACCAATTACCTTCCAAAGGGTAACATGTTACTTGTAGTGCTTTCAATTACAATAATACTGCTAGCAATCATCATTATAATAGATTCTGTAGTAAAATGGTATGGATGGCTCAAAAAAGGAAAACTCACAAAAGAGGCAATTAAAGCAAGTGTATTTAATTAAAGTAGATTTTGAAACGGGGTGTTTTATTTGAAAATCACTAAAGCTGCAAAAGTATATATACTCAAAAAAGGCGGCAATATATACATTAAATATCATGACATCCAAAATTGCTGTATAGAGCCTAACCTCACCCCAGAAATATTTATTGGTATTCCAAAAAATCAAGAAAAATACTATATTGTAGGAGTTGACAGAATTAACGTATACGTAGACAAAATAATATATGAAAGGGAATTAGAAAATCTAACAATTGAACTTAAAAGTATTTTAGGTATAAAATATCTTGCAATCAATGGATGGAAAGTAATTTAAAGCAGGGAAATTGCTTATTAAGGCATTTTCCCTGCTTTCTTATTTAACTCTTTTATAAATTCCTCTCTTTTATCCACAGAAAAAATAGCAGTATCTACCCATCTTTTGAAAAAGAATAAATAATATACTCGAACTTTCTTTTTTAATTCTATCTTAACAAGACTTCTTTTAGCAAAAGCCATATAACAAGTATTTTTCAAAATACGCATTCCCCCAAAAGGAATGTCTTTTTCGTTATACTCTGAAATCGCAGATATATCACTATATCTTATATGCATAAATCCTAAAATTCCAAATCTCAATATCAACCGGTCTTCATTTAACTCGTGAAAAGAATTAGCCAAAGATAGCAAAAATCCTGAAAATACCATCACTAAAAAAACATATAAAAACCACTCAAGCAAAGTATCAAATACATGAATCCTTTTTTCGTTTACATCAATAAAAGCATTAAAAAAGCTCACTAAAAGCACTGTATAAATCAATAATATCAAAAGATATAAGAGCACCCTTTCTTTTTTTGTGAAAGTTTTGTATTTCATGCAGCACCTCCTTCAATTTATAATATCGAATTTTACTATAGAATAGTTAAATTTGCAATAATAAGCTAACACTAATTTGCCAATAATAATACTAACAATTTGTGGAGGTGTAAATATGGAAAAAGGTGCACTATCTGTCAACGAATTAGTACTTATCGGCGTTGGAGGAATTTTGGGGGCAGGATTTTTCTTAGCCAGTGGCATTGCAATTCATACTGCCGGCCCTATTATTATACTTAATTACGTTGTATCAGCTTTTATCATGTCACAAGTTTTTTATGCACTGTCACAAATGATTACTTATAAACCGGTAGAAGGAACTTTTAGAGTATACGCAGAAGAAGCTTTGGGAGATATTGGAGGTTTTTTGAGCGGCTGGGTGTACTGGACAGCAGGAGTTTTCATCATGTCCAGTGAAGTAACTGCATCAGCTATATTTACAAAATATTGGTTTCCTAAAGTACCCTTATGGATTTTTTCTCTTATATATTCCGCTTTAGTTATAACTATCAATTTAACGGGAACGAAAAACTTTGGAGAAATTGAATCCTGGTTTTCTACTATAAAAATAGTGGCTTTATTTATTATAGTCATAGTAGGGATCCTTACACTAATGGGCTTTTTTGCAAAGACTCCTACTATGGGAATTAAAAATCTCTATGTTCATGGGGGATTTGCACCTCACGGTATAAAAGGATTTTTAGGTGCAATGCTCATGTCACTAATCCCCTTTGGCGGTGTAGAAGTTGTAGCAATGTCAGCAGTAAAAACGAAAAATCCTCAAAAATATACTCCAATAGCTCGTAAATATATAGTCTTATTTCTTACAATATTATACATTTCCTCAATAACCCTATTACTAATGATAATACCATGGGACACCATCTCCATTAACGAAAGCCCTTTTATAAAACTTTTGTCCTTTACCAAAATTCCCTTTATAGCTTCAATAATGAATTTTGTAATACTTACGGCAGCTTTAACTACAATGAATGGCGCAATGTATGCCGTAACACAAGTCCTCTACTCTTTAGGACAAAGCAGGTTTGCTCCTACTTTTCTAACAAAAAAAACAAAAAGAGATGTACCCATATATGCTCTTGCCTTAAGTAGTTTTGGGCTTTTCATAGCAGTTATTCTTTCTTACATACTATCAAAGGACGTCTACGAATATATAACAAGCGCTACAGGGTTTGTACAATTTTTCAACTGGATAATAATACTCTACACATTTATAAAATACAAACCTGTCATGGGAAATACATCATCTTCAAAAAAAGAATGGTTTACAATAATGCTGATAGGGATAGTATTGTCTTCCTCATTGTTAATACCAAAACAATCTGTTGGATTTGTCGGAGGAATTATAATACTCCTAATAATCTTCTTTTTATATTATATAACTAAAAAACTTAATCTTTTTGACGTATGGTAAAAGTACTAATAATTTGTCATATTTTTTGAAACTTTGTCATTCCTGCTACGTCTACATATATGGAAACCAAAAATAATTAAAAATAAACCTCAAGAGTTAATTCCTCTAAATATTACAAATTTGTAACATAAAATTAATTAATTATTAATAACTGCTAACAGTTTAAATAGTATAATTGAAGCAACGAGGAGATGATTATATGGCCCCAAGAAGACGCCGCAAAAAAAATAGAAGTATAATTTATACACTTATAATAGTGTTTTTACTGTCAGTCCTCATTGGTTCAGCAGCTTTTGCCTATAAATATATGTTTGAGGATAGATATGTACAAGTAAATTCTACCACAAAAATTTGGGACACACCATCTGACGAAGAAAAAAGTTCCTCCCCACTGCAACAACAACCTAATACTACCAAAAATCAGGAAAAAAATAATTCTAAACAAACTTCTTCAAACCAAAATTCTGTAAACCCTAATACTACAAAAGACACTAAAGTAAGTGATACTACAAATGTGTCACCTGAGGAAAATATTTCTCCTCAAATTGATAATTTAGATAAAGATTATGGCATAAGTACTTTCATATTCAAATTGCTCAATAAATCTGAGATAGAAAAACTCTTTGGACCTCCTATCCCTTTTAATAAAAGGGTTTTTGGTTACAACAAAAGTGCAGGTAAAGTAGTTGCTCTTACCTTTGATGACGGACCGATACCAGAATATACAGAGAAATATGTTGATATCTTAAAAAGCATGGAGGTAAAAGCTACATTTTTTGTCATTGGTAAAAATGCTCAAAAACATCCTGAACTTCTAAAATATATTTATGAAAATGGCAATGAAATTGGACTACATTCCTACAGCCACTTTAATATGTCGAAAATGAAACCAGAGCAAATGGTAGAGGAACTTTACAAAACGCAAAAAATCGTCGTTGAATCTACAGGAGTAAAACCTATACTTTTTAGACCTCCTTATGGAGCTTTTAACAAAACTCTTTTAGAAATATCAGATGCATTGGGACTTCACGTTGTTTTATGGAATGTAGACCCAGATGATTGGCGAAGCCCAGCAGTAGAAAATGTAGTCAATCGGGTGATAAGTCACACAAAAAACGGTTCAGTAATTCTCATGCATGAAGGAAAAACTAATACTTTAGCTGCACTTCCTCAGATAATAGAAAAACTAAAATCTGAAGGTTATAGTTTTGTAACTGTATCAGAGCTTTTAAATTATGAAAAAAATAATATAGCAAATAACAACCAAGAACAGCAAAAAGATTAGGGAGCACATGCTCCCTATGTTTTTTTAAATAAAATCCCTAAACCAATTATAATCAGCAAAACTGGCCAAATAATTTTAAAACTCAACCAAGGTAATAATCTATTTAATAAAAGCAATACTCCCAAAATCACTAAAACCCAACCTAAAACTTCATTTGCTTTGTTAGTTTTATCTTCTGTTTCTACTGCGTTATCTTGTTGCTCTCCGGTTTTAGGCTCTTCATCTATAATTTTTTCCTTTAATTGATAAGGATTTTCTGGTATTATTATCCACGCAATGATATATGGAATCAATCCAAAACCGCTAAATATAGCCAAAAGGCAAATAAGCCTTACTAAAGTCACGTCAACATCAAAGTACTCCGCTATTCCCCCGCAAACTCCTCCTAACATTTTTTGTTCCCTAGACCTGTACAATTTTCTATCCATATTTTGACCTCCAATCTAATTTATTATATATACTATCTCTACAGCTTTGCAGATAAATTTTTTCTTTCCTTACTACTTTACCTGTCAAAAATTGATGATACTTAAAGGATCTAAATAAAAAAGTTTGCTTGTAAAAATTAAAATCAAAATTGCCAATAATATGACCCCTAAATTAATGCTACTATTTTCTTCTCCATAGAGTTTATTGCTAAATATCAACTCTAAACCTAGCAAAATAAAAAAGGCAGGCCATACCATTTTATAAACAAAATAAGGCACATATACATTAAAGTTCGGTAAAAGTAACAAAATCCCCACAAATATAAGAGAAAGTGCACTAGCTAAAATTCCCGTTCTTTTTTTCATTTTTACCGTTGCCTCCTTTATTTCACTCTATAAAACATTATACATATTATGAAAGTATAAAGTCAAAATAAAAAAATTTTTATAAAAAATAACTTTGGAGGTGTAATAATGGATAACAAATGGTATTTTGATATAGCTCCCGGTGCTATCGATGATTTGAAGGCCCATGCAAAGGATATAACAACCCTCATCCCTTTTTGGTATGGAGTAAAAGAAGATGGAACTCTCGCTGACATGTCTTCTACTGACGTCAAAAAAATTGCCTCCGACAACAATTTACCTATTTATGCCATAATCCACAACTATTCAGACCCTAAAAAGTCACAACTAATACACGATTTATTGTCGACTTCCTCTTTAAGAAACACTCTTATTGCAAGTATCAGAGATGTTGCAGTAATTAACAATTACCCTGGTATCAATATAGACTTTGAATTTGTACCGCCCGAAGACAGAGAAAATTTAAACATTTTTATAAGAGACTTATACACTTCTTTAAAAGCCATAGGAAAAATTGTCACAATTTCTGTCCCAGCAGAACTGGCTGACAATCCAAGGCATCCTTTTTCAGGCGCTTTTCAATATTCCTTTATCGCCCAATATGCCGACGAAGTATATATTTTAGCCTATGATGAACATTTTTCACAACCTGGTCCCATCGCCTCTATAGGTTTTGTAACAAATGTTTTAAATTACGCTACAACAGTTATACCTCCTCAAAAGATATGGCTAGGAATGGCCGTTTATGGATATGACTGGACACAGGGAGTAAATTATCCCAGAACTCCCACATATCAACAAGCGATAACTCTAGCTAAAAATTTAGGAATAAATATACTGTATGACGAAACAGCTCAAGAATCCACTTACACTTACGTATTAGATGGCAAAGTTCATACAGTCTGGTTTGAAGATTCAAAAAGCTTTTCTGCAAAATTATCTTTAGTAGACAGCTACAAACTATCCGGTATAGCAGTATGGAGATTGGACCAAGAAGACCCTAATATATGGAATATTTTAAGAGGAAGATAACTTTTTTATCTTTATGGGAACTTTTTTATCTTTTTTACGTCTAATAAAATGAAAAAACTAAAGGAGGAGGTTTCTTTTATGAAAAAATTTATTTCCATCGCAATTGCCCTTGCCTTCCTGTTTACACTTATGATACCATCAAACATGGCACAGGCACAAGCTGATACAAAGATAAGTTTAAAACAGGCCATTGAAATAGCAAAACAAAAACTCGGCATAAGTGATAGCGGCTACGACTTTAACTCTAACTACTATGAATACGGCAATAAAAAGTCATGGAATCTCAATTGGAATTCTTCTTCAAAAGGCAACATAAGCGTCACAATAGATGCCGATACAGGTGAAATTACAAACTATTACAGTTGGAGCCCCATTGCACAAGAACAGCCAAGAATCCCAAAATACACGCAGGATGAAGCAAAAAAAGTGGCAATTGAATTCTTACAAAAAGTAGCTCCTGAAAAATTCAAAGAAACAAAAGAACAAATTAACAATAATAACTATGGTTACAATGAATACTATTCTAATGACTATAACTTCACCTTTGAAAGAATAGTAAACGGTATACCTTTCCCGTATAACGCCTTATACGTCACAGTAAATAAAAATACTTTAAAAGTAACCTCTTACTCATTAAATTGGGAAGATTATTCCTTCCCCGACCCAAAAGCTGCAATATCTAAGGAAGAGGCAATAAAAATCTTTAAAGAAAAAATAGGTTTAAAACTTCAATACAACTTGGTCTACAACCAAGTATACGGCAATGAACCTCAAGCAATATTAGTCTATGGCATATACCAAAATGCGCCAATTGATGCTATTACAGGAGAAATAAAAACAAATGAATACTATTATGTGTCAATGTATGATGGCGGAGGTGGAGGCAGCGAAGTAGGAAGAGAATCTACACAAAAACTCTCTCCAGAAGAGCAAAAAGCAGTCGAAGCCTCAGAAAAATACATATCAAAAGACAAAGCTATTGAAGTAGTTAAAAACAGCCTTCCTTTTTCAATAAGCGATTACAAGCTAAGCAGCGTAAACTTATATAGCGGCTATGATTATCCTCCTGCAAAATCAAATCCTATATGGTATCTTGATTGGACTTTAACTAAAGACAATAAATACTACTATGTAACCGCTTCTGTCGATGCAGTTACAGGTGAACTAACTTCCTTTTCCAGAGGAGGTCCCGACATAGACAATGTGCAAGGAAAAGAACTTTCCTACACCAAAGAACAGATGAGAAAAATCGCTGAAGATTACCTTAAAAAAATAGTACCTGAAAAGTTCAGCAAAACAGCATATCAAGAAACAAATATTCCCGAAAGCTCCAAAATGATTGAAATGCCAGCATATCCATTCAGATATGTAGAAGTAACAAATGGAATTTTGTGTCCTTTCAACAATATAAACGTCAATGTAAGTCCATATACAGGGGAAATAGTCTCATATTCCATACATTGGACTTCTGTAAAATTGCCTTCTCCGGAAAATATAATAAGCCTTGAGGAAGCTTACAAGATAATGTTTGACAACTCTGAATTTACATTAACGTACATTCCAGACTATGACTATAAATCTCCAGATAAACCACCAACAATACGACTTGCGTATCAATCAAACTTCTACAACTATATAAATGCGAAAACTGGCCAAATTGTAGATTACAGTGGAAAACTTGTAGTTAAAAAATCAGAGGTTGTTTTTACAGACATAGAAGGCAACTGGGCAGAAAAGGATATAAAACTCTTAGTGCAATACGGAATAATTGATGTAAAAGAAGACAAATTCTATCCAGATAAAGACATACTCCAAAAAGATTTTGTAAAAATGCTCATTAGAGCAATACAGCCTCCCTATTATGACCCTGTGCCAAAATCTCCAGATGATTATGACACTTACTATGCCATAGCAATAAATAAAAACATCATAACAGAAAAAGAGAAAAGCCCTGATTCTATGGTCACAAGACAACAAGCAGCAAAGATGCTTGTAAAAAGTTTAGGTGTGGGTTATATAGCTGATATTTCAGATATATTTACAATAAACTTTAAAGACAAAGATAAAATACCTCAAGACATGATAGGATATATAGCTATAATATCAGGTCTTAAAATAATGAATGGTTCAGATGGATACTTTGACCCACAACAGCCTTTAACAAGAGCCCAGGCTGCTGCTGTAATAGTAAGATACCTTCAATTGAATAAATAACTTAAGGCACGGTCTTCCGTGCCCTTTTATAATTTTTTATATCTTGCCCTTTCTCCTCCTACCATCTTAGGCCTAGTCCTTGCAGCAACAATTGTAGCTTCCCCTATTTTATTTCGGCTTAATCTCACAGGAACAACCACAGGCCTTAAGTGCATTCCAATCAGTACAAGCCCTATATCAAGCCCTGCATGTCCCAACCCTTTCAAATTTTCCACCATTACAGGATTCTTAAACTGCTGATAAGCATAAGTCTGTATTGACCCTCCTGCATGTTCATGAGGAATGACATTTACCACTTCAAGCCCGTACTTCTCTTGTGCTTCTTCCTCCACCAAAAGCGCCCTGTTTATGTGCTCACAACCCTGTACTGCAAGGTATAACCCTCGCTTATGTAGAGCCTCTAAAATTGGGTCCACCACTGCTTTTGCCACATCAAGACTTCCTGCAGTTCCCACTTTCTTGCCCAATATTTCACTTGTACTTCCACCCAAGACAAAAAGACTCCCCGGCTTTAAATTTGCTATGTCAAGTAACTCCTCTATGACCTCCTCTGCCTGCTTTGAAATCTCTTTTAAATCCATTTCTATCCCTCCTGAACTACCCTTTACCACCATTATACCATATTCAAAATGAATCCTTTCACTGTCCTTAATAAAAAACACTAAATCTTGTGTTAAAATGTCCCATTGGCATATGTTTTTTATTCACTTTCTAACTTTTCGAATCCTTTGGTAAATAAATCATTCCCGTATTTTCTTCTTCTCTTCTCTGATACTGAGTAACAATAATCATCTCTTGGAGAAACCGCTACTATATTCATGAGTTTTTTATCTCTAACGAGTGTATACACTACTCTTATTCCTATATCCTTGTACTTGATCTTAAAAAAGCCTGTCAAATTGTTTCCTTGTTTATTACCCAAAGGTTTTCCATAACCACCTTCACTTTGAGGGAGAGGATTAGACCTTACTTTTTCAATGCCCGCGTATACAATAGTTCTAATACTTTTATCCAGCTTATCCAAATCTTTTTTTGCTTCTGGTATAAATGCCACTTCCCACATATTATTCAATCTCCACAATATCGATGTACTTTTTTAATTCTTTTAATTCTTCTTTTGTCAATCCATCTTCTTTAAGAATCTCCTCAAAAGGTATAGTTTCTCCTTCTTTTAAATTTTTTGTCCTTTCGATTGCAAGCTGTAAAAGTTCAAGGTCTTCCTGTGCTTCTATAAGTTCATCATATTCTTCGATAGGTATAATTACTGCTTGAGGTTTGTTATTTTTAACAACTATATAATGTTCCTTTTTTTTAGCAACCTTCTCTATAATTTTTGATGCTTTCCCTCTCCCTAAATCACTCACGGAAATCATATACGAAGCCAAATCTTTAAGATTTAAAAACTTTCTTTTGCTCATAACTGCATCACCCACTTTTATCAATGTACATCCTTCCTTCCTATTTTATTCTTTGCTCAATTAAATTATACCAGTAGTATAACAAATTTTCAATTAAAAATTAATGAAAATTTTAATGAATTACTAACTTCATTTATCATCTGAAAAATTATGGCCCTGTATAGGGTAATTACCCTCTACAGGACCTTTATATCAAAACTTTGTAAGACATGGGGACTAAGACATGGGGACGGTTCCTCTGTCTGTGCGTGTCAAAAGTTAGTCGATAGCTTACAATGGCATTTTGCACAGACCCTCTGTGTAAATTTTTATATGCACTAATTATATATCTTTTCATATGCTAAAATTAGATATGCAAGAGGAGGAATAATATGGATAAGCTTGTAGCAAAAAAATATAATTTAGTTTTAAGAGGAATATCTCAAAGGACTCTTGAAGAACACTACAAGTTATACAATGGATATGTAGAAAAGACAAACGAAATACGTGAAAAATTAAAAACAGTCGATCGTTCAAAAGCAAATGCCAGTTATAGTGAATACAGAGAACTTAAATTAGAAGAGACTTACAATTTAGATGGAGTAAAACTTCACGAGTTATATTTTGAAAACTTAGGAGGACCAGGTGGCATCCCAGATGGCATAATAGCTTCAATGATTACACTTGACTTTGGCTCTTTTGAAAACTGGAGACAGGACTTCATAGCCTGTGGAATGGCTTCCCGCGGTTGGACTGTCCTTTGTTTTGACCCTATAGATTTAAAACTTCACAATTACCTTCAAGACCTTCACAATCAAGGAATAGTATTAAGGACAATTCCTCTTTTAGTTCTTGACACTTATGAACATGCCTATTTTATAGACTAGGGAACTGATAAAAGAAGCTATATAGAGGCCTTTATGAACAATATAAAATGGGAGGAAGTAAATAAAAGGGTGACCTCTTGGATAGAAATGCATTCTTTTTAAATTATAAATTGCAATATTAAATGCAACACCTAATGAAAATCATGTAGATATAGGATTTGGAACAAATCATATATAACCTTAAGCCCATCTTAGTTAACAAATTGAGCGAAGGTCGTGATTTGTCAAGGG